>Ga0187781_10004220_pt1 | contig 10730 bp, 5 predicted proteins | sample 0715_SJ02_MP02_2_FD_132447 | JGI IMG/M metagenome (GOLD analysis project Ga0187781, IMG submission 132447) | Tropical peat soil microbial communities from peatlands in Department of Meta, Colombia - 0715_SJ02_MP02_20_MG | ecosystem: Environmental > Terrestrial > Soil > Wetlands > Peat | place...
GAGATTGAAGGGCGACATCTCGCGATGTATCGCATTAAACTCAGGATCATCGAACAAAGCCGCTAATCTCTGCTCCAAGTCGCTGGATGATAATTCCGAGGAAGTGTTCACCGCCAAATCCCTGGGGCTCTTGAGGCACGGTGTCGCGGGGGAAGCTGTTTGCGTCCGCTTATACATCATCACGAGGCGCCTGAGGCAACGCCTGAAACTGGGCAGCGCGGTTTGGGGCGGCAAACGCCCTCATCCGGCGCCGCGAAGCGGGGCCTTCCAAGCAACCCCGTCAAAACTGCTCGGGCGCGAGCGCCATTAGCGTGTCGGCGCCCGTCTCTATGCGCGCAAGCCGCAGCGCTGTCTGCGGCAGCATGCGCTCCATATAGAACTTTGCCGTGACGAGCTTCGCCTGCATCGCCGGCACGGAATCCGGATCACGTTTCATCTTCGCGAGCGCCGCCTGGGCGATCTTCGCCCAGACATAGCCCATCGCCACCGCGCCGAAGAGATGCATGTACTCATAAGACGCCGCGCCAGCGTTCTCCGGCTTCGTCAGCGCGTTCTGCATGAGCCACAGCGTCGCCTTCTGCAGATCGTCGAGCGAGGCCTTCAGCGGCTTGACGTAAGGCGCCAATTCCTCGTCCGTCGTCCTTGAGATGAACCCGCCGACCTCCCTGTAATAGGCCATGATCGCACGGCCGCCGTCGCGCGGGAGCTTGCGCCCGACGAGATCGAGCGCCTGCACGCCGTTGGCGCCCTCGTAGATCATGGTGATGCGCGCATCGCGCACGAACTGCTCCATGCCGCCCTCGGCGATGTAGCCGTAGCCGCCATAGATCTGCTGCGCCATCACCGCGTTCTGGAAGCCTACATCCGTGAACACGCCCTTCATGACCGGCGTCAGGAGGCCGAGCCGGTCCTCCGCCGCCTGCCGGACTGCCGGGTCGTGCGAGCGGTGCGCGAGGTCGCTGTCGAGCGCGGCGGAGAGCGCAAGTCCGCGCGCCGCCTCGTTGAAGCCGCGAATCTCCATGAGCATGCGGCGGATGTCGGGATGCACGAGCAGCGGATCGGCGGGTCCGCCCGGGTTCTTCGGGCCCGAAAGCGAGCGCCCCTGCAGACGTTCCTTCGCGTATTGCGCGGCGTTCTGATAGGCGGCTTCCGAGATCGCGATTCCCTGCACGGCGACGCCCAAGCGCGCCTCGTTCATCATGACGAACATGGCGTTCAGGCCGCGGTTGGACTCGCCGACGAGATAGCCTCGCGCCTCTTCGTAGTTCATGACGCAGGTGGAATTGGCGTGAATGCCCATCTTGTGCTCGATCGAGCCGCAGGAGACGCCGTTGCGCGCGCCGAGCGAGCCGTCCGGCTTCAGGTCGAATTTCGGCACGATGAAGAGCGAGATGCCCTTCACGCCCGCCGGCGCGCCCTCGATGCGCGCAAGCACGAGATGAATGATGTTCTCCGCGAGATCGTGCTCGCCGGAGGAGATAAATATCTTTTGTCCCGAGATCGCGTAGGCGCCGTCCGGCAGCGGCTTCGCCCTGGTGGTGAGAAGGCCGAGATCCGTTCCGCATTGCGGTTCGGTCAGGTTCATCGTGCCGGTCCATTCGCCCGTGACCATCTTCGGCAGATAAGTCTGCTTCTGCTCCTCGCTCCCGTGGCGCAGCAGCGCCGCCATGGCGCCCTGCGTGAGCCCGCTGTACATGGCGAAGGACATGTTCGCAGAGGAGGCGAATTCGTTGCCGAGCACGGTCAGCGTGTAGGGCAGGCCCTGCCCGCCATATTCCGCCGGCACGGAGAGACCGATCCAGCCGCCCTCGGCAAGGGCGCGGAACGCCTCCTTGAAACCCTTGGGGGTCGTCACGCTGGCGTCATCGTGGCGGTGGCAGCCCTCGCGGTCGCCGCTCTGGTTTAAGGGCTGCGCGACCTCCTCGTAGATCTTGGCGGCTTCGCCGAGTATCGCCGCAAGAGTTTCGCCGGTCAGGTCGCCGAATCCAGGAAGCTGACCATATTCCTGGAAATTCAGCACGTCCTCGAGCAGGAACAGCGCCTCGTCCACCGGGGCTTTATAGATCGGCATCGCAATCTCCAGCAGTTGGCCCTGGCTTCGGCCCGGGAGGGTTTTCCGACGAGGCCTCAAGGCCCCGGATGGGTTTTTAGATACCCTAACCCGCCAAACGCGCAACGGCTTGACGCGAAAGCTGGGCGTAAGCCGCTTTTCGTGGCTAAATCCCGAAAGCGGAACGAAACCTTGCGCTAAAAATATTATTCAAAGGTGATTCGCTTTCTTTCGGTTTGCCCCTCCCGCAGCGGACGTTTCGTTCGCAGCGTAAGCCTTGCGTCTCGGGATGCGCCAGATTAACGAGAAAGTGAGGATTTCCAAAAAGGTTAACCCCTTCTTTACTGTGCCTGTTGGAAAGTTGTGCGCGGCGGTCGTTGGTCGCCGCACGTTCCGCGCAACGACACCCGCGCCTGCGTCAGTGCCCCCGAGTTGACGAGAATTAGTCCGCCCTGGGCCGAACGCGCCGGATTCCTCATGACCAAGCCGCACTCAAGCAGCTTCAAGAGCTCGATTCGCGACGATTATCGCTCGCGGCGCGACGCAGCCCGACGCTACGACCGTACGGAAGGCCCCGAAGGCGACTTCGAGGGCGAAGAGGATGTCGAAGACGACGACGAAGGTCCCGAGAGTCCGCTCGACAGCGTGACACGGCGGTTCAATCGCTCCAACCCGCGCTATGCGCGGCCGCAGCCAAATGCACGCCCCCACGACGAGGAGGAGGACGACGGCCCTGCGCGCCGGCGCGAGCCCGCCGCCCATCTCGATCCCGACGAGATCGCCGAAGCCGCTGCTGCGCTGGTCACGCGCAGGGTCGCGGCCAGCGAGCGCCATACCGCCAAGGCGTTCGACAACATCGCGCGCATGATCGAGAGCGGCAATCGGCGCCAAGACGAGTCGTCGCGGCTCAACGACGCCCTGGCCGCCGTCCAACGCCGCGCCGAGGCGAGCGAGCGCAAGACCGCACGCGCGCTGGAAAGCATCGCCGAGCTCATCGAGTTTGGCGGCAAGAACGCGCACCGCGAGAATTTCGAGCAGCTGGTCGACCGTCTCGGCCGAATCGAGCAGCGCCTGGCTCAGCCGGCGACGGACGAGACGCGCCCGATCCGCGGCATGCTGGCGCGGCTCGAATCCCGCATCGATCGCCTTTCTAAGGACGATCGCGCCGATCATTTCGCGCAGACGCTGAGCGGTCTCGACGAACGGCTGTCGCAAATCGCAGCGCGCCTCACCGAGGACGCGCGCGCCGCGGCGCCGCCGCCCGTCGAGCCGGCGCCAGGCGCGCTGCAGCGCGAGACGCAGTCGGCCGCGGCGCCGCGGAGCAGGCCGCTGGCGCAAGCCATCGCCGATATCGCCCGGCGTCAGCAGGCGCTCGAGGCTGAGCTGCGTCCCCCGCGCCATCTCGAGGAAGCCGGTTACGACGCGCCGCCGCGGCGGGGACTGCGCCTCGACGATCTCCGCGCCTCGATGGACGCGCTCTCGCGCCGGCTCGAAGCGCGCGCTCTCGAGGAAACGGAGACGCGCGACCCGCAGATCGAGGCGCTGCATGGACACCTGGATGGAGTGCAACGTCAAATCGACGATCTCGCGAAGACCAGCCATCCCGACCTCTCGATGCGCATCGAAGAACTGCGCGAGGCGATCGAGACGCAGACGCGCCAGACGGAAAGCTTGCGCGCCGAGATGATGCAGCGTCCCGATGAGCGGCTCGCGATCCTGAGTCAGCTCGAGTCGCTCCGCCGCGAGACCGAAGAGCTGGCGTGCGCCGAGAAGAACGCCCTCGCGCGGCGCATCGACGATTTGCGCGCCAGCCACGAAGAGCTTGCGCAGCGCATCGACGGCCTGCGCGGCGAGCAAACGCGGCGTCCGGAGCAACAATTCCTGCTCATGCGGCAGATCGAGGCGCTGCAAAAGAAGATCGTCGAAACCGCCGAGCTCGAGCCGGCGCGCATCGTCGAGCGCTTCACCCAGCTTGGCGACGCCGTGGCCCGGCTCGCTCAGCAGCTCGTCGAGCTGCGGTCGGAAGCCGGCCAAAGCGCCGGTAGGCAGGGCCAGCTCGTCAAGCAGATGGAGAGCCTGCGCAAGGAAGTTGGCGATCTCTCGCGTCTCGTCAGCGACATCGCGCCGCGCGCCTCGGTGGCGGCGATCGAGACCGCCTTACGCGAGCTGACCCGGCGCGTCGACGCGCAGCGTCACCGCGGCGTGCGCGAGTCGGAGCTTGCGCCTGCAGACCATATTGCAACCGAGCTGCGCGCGGCGCTGAAAGACCTCGATCCCGCGCCGATGCTCAACCATCTCAACGCCGACGTGGCGAAGATCACGCGCCGGCTCGACGAGATGCACAGCGGCGCCGACGCGCCGGCCTTGCAGGAGCTTGCCCGCCAGACCGCGGAAATCAAGGATTCGCTGCGCCTGCTGGCCTCGCGTCCGCTCCCGACGGAAAAGCTCGAGAAGCGCCTCGCCGATCTCACCGAGCGCGTGGAATCGCTTTCGTTCAAGACTGCGGCGCCGAAGGCTGCGGCCGACATGGGCGACGTCATAAAGTCGATCCGCTCGATCGTCGCGACAGAGACGGGCGCGAGCCTCAACGCGTTCAGCCAGAAGCTGGAGCGGATCGCCGACAAGCTCGACGCCGCGGTCGCCGGCAGCGGCAAGAAGCGCTTAGAGGAGCTCGGCGCGCGCATCGAGGAGATGCACAAGTCGCTGGCGCAGCGCATCGATCAGAGCGCTGCGGCACAGCGGCCGGCGACGGCGGCCGCGCTCGAAAATCTGGTGGCGACGCTCGCCAAGAAGATCGACGGCGCGCTCGAGGCCCGGGCCGACAATTCCGCTTTCGAAGAGCTTGGGCGTAAGATCGAGCGGCTCGAGACGCATATCCCCGGCGCGGCCGAAGCCATGGCGCGCATCGAGCACTTGCTGGAGCGGCCAGGCGCAGAGGGCCAGTTCGGCGAGCTCGCGGAGCGGCTGGAGGAGATCGGCAAAGCGCTCACAGCGCGCTTCGAGCAGGGACTTTCGCGAACCGGCGCCGAAGCGCGGCAGTTCGAGGAGCTGGCGCAAAGGCTCGGCGACCGCATCGACGCGGCGCTTGCGCGCGGCGGCGGGCGGCGGGACCTGCAGCAGGTCGAGCAGCAGATCGGGGTTCTCTCCAAGAAGCTCGATCTCCTCGCCGACAACCCCGCGACGCGGCCCGCGCCGCAAAGCCAGCTCAACGCCTTGGGCCAGCGCATCGACCTCATGCACGACGCGCTCGCGGCGCGCATCGACGAGGGCGCGCGGCTGCGCGCCGAAGCAGGCAAGGAGGAGCTCGCGGACCTCGTCGAGCGGCTCGCCAAGAAGATCGACGGCGCGCTCGCGCCGGGCGCCGACGCCGGGGCGATCGCAGGGCTCGAAGACCAGATCAAGCAGGTCTCGGAACGCCTCGACCGCAACGGCGGCGCGGGCGCAGCGCTTGAAGCGATCGAAGCGAAGATCGCCGAGTTGTTCGCGCGCTTGGAGGAGGCGCAGACCGGCTCAACGGCAGCGGCGGAGGCCGCGCTGCGCAAGGCGACCCTTGACGTGCTCCGCGAGGCCAACGCCGCCGCGAAGCTTAGTCCGGCGGTGATCCAGGAGATCGACGACCTGCGCCGCGTCCAGGACGAAAGCGGCGCACGCACGCATGAAACCTTGACCGTCGTTCACGAGACGCTGGAGCGCGTGGTCGATCGTCTTGCGGCCTTCGAGGACGAGCTGACCGAGCTGCGCGCCGCGCCGCCAGCCTCCGAGTTCGCGCGCGAGGCCGCCCCGCCTGCGGCCATGCCCGCCGCAGCGATCAAGCTGCGCGCCGAGCCGCCGCTTTCCGAGCAAGCGCCGCAGCGTCGCGGAGTTGAGGTCGAGGACCTTGATCTCGCCGATCTCGGCGGTCCGGCCCCGGGCGCCGCGCAACGCGGCGCCGCGGGCGCCGCCCCCACGGACTTCATCGCCGCCGCGCGACGGGCCGCGCAACGAGCGGCGGCCGAGGCCGACGCGGCGCAGTCGCGGCAGGGCGCCCGGCGCGCAGCGGGCGAGAAGGACGACGCTGCCGAAGCCTCGAGCCCGCTGGCCGAGGTCGGCGCCAGGCTGTCGGCCAACAAGCGTCCGATCCTCCTCGGGCTCGCAATGCTGGTCATGCTCGGCAGCGCCTATCAGATGGCGCATCTCGGACTATTTCCCTCGAGCGGCTCCCCGCCCGGAGCAAGAACGGCCGCCGCCACCGCGCCCGCCGAAGGCCAGAAGCCGCCGACGCGCGCGGAGGACGCCGCGCCGCAGAAGCCGGCCTCGTCGATCTTGCCCCCGCCGCAACTGCTGCCTCCGCCAGCGAGCGCGGCGCCCGGCTCCGGCGACTCTTCGACGCCCGCGAAGCCCCCCGGCAAGACCGCGCTCGATGCGCCGACGGACAACACGCCCACCGGCTCGATCGGAAACCCGGCGTCGGAGGAGCTCGAGGCGATCAAGCAGGCGGCGAAGCGTGGCGAAGCGAACGCGCAATACGAATACGCCGCGCGGCTCGCCGAGGGACGCGGCGTCGCGCGCGATCCCAAGACCGCCGCGGTCTGGTTCGAGAAAGCGGCGGCGCAAGGTCTCGCGCTGGCGCAATACCGGCTGGGATCGCTCTACGAGAAGGGCGTCGGCGTCGACCGCGACTACGGCAAGGCCAAGAGCTGGTATCAGCAGGCGGCAGAGAACGGCAACGCCCGCGCCATGCATAATCTCGCGGTGCTGTTTGCGGAAGGCGAGGACGGCAAGCCTGATTACGGCGCGGCCTCGGACTGGTTCCGCCGCGCCGCCGAGTTTGGCGTGCGCGACAGCCAATATAATCTTGCGATCCTTTACGCCCGCGGCCTCGGCGTCGGTCAGAGCCTCGTGCAGTCTTACATGTGGTTCGCGGTCGCCGCCAACCAGGGCGATCAGGACGCCGGCAAGAAGCGCGAGGAAGTGGGCTCCCGCCTCGACTCGAAAGAGCTCGCCAAGGCCAAGGAGCTGGTGAACGACTTTAAACCGCGCCAACCCAAGCGCGAGGCGAATGAAGCGCCAGCTGCGCCCTTCGGCGGGTGGGGCGGCGCGAAGGCGCAGACCCTCAAGCCGGAAGTGAAGCCCTATATCTTCGCGCCTACGGGAAAGCCGAAGGTGTCGGCGCTATGAGGGCTTGGCGCCGCTGGTTAGGCCGGCGCCTTTTCTCGCTGTCTCGGCGCCTCACAGCGAGCCGGTGTTGATGACCGGCGCGGCTTCCCTGTCGCTAACGAGCACGACGAGAAGATTGGCGATCATCGCCGCGCGCTTTCCGGCGTCAATGCTGGCGCCGAGCCCCTTCTGGTCGAGCTCGGCGAGGGCGTTCTCGACGATACTGACGGCGCCCTTGACGACAAGGCGGCGCGCCGCGACCACCGCGCCCGCCGCCTGCTTGCGCAGCATGGCTCCCGCGATCTCCGACGCATAGGCGAGGTGCGAGATCCGCGCCTCGTCGACCGCAATGCCGATCGGCTCCATGCGCGAGCGCAGCTCAGCGAGAAGATTGGCGCTAATGGCGTCGCCGCCGTCGCGCAGAGAGAGCTTCGACGCCAGATCCTGCCCAGCTAGGACGCCTTTCGACGCCGCGCCCTGCTGCATCGCTTCCTCGAGCTCGACCTGATCGTAAGGGTGCGAGCTTGCGAGGCGCCTAAGCGCGGTCTCGCTCTGGGCCTTGACGTAGCTTTGATAGTCGTTGACCTCCAGGGTCGCTTTGGCGGCGTCCTCGACGCGCCAAACGATGACGGCGCCGATGTCCACCGGGTTGCCCACGGCGTCGTTGACCTTGAGCGGCCCGCTTTCGAGCGTCTCCAGCCGGCGCGATACTTTCTTCTTCGAGTTGAACGGGTTGACCCACCAGAAACCGGGGGCGTGCTGGGTTCCCACATAGCTGCCGAAGAGCAGGCAGACCAGGCTTTGGTTGGGCTGGAGGACGACGAGGCCCGCGAGGCAAAGCCAAGCGGAGAGCACGCCTAGGACGAATGCCGCAACTCTTTGCGGCGTGACGGGGCCGAAGCTTTCGAGGGCGTACCAGCCCGTGCCCGCGAGCAGGGCGAGCCCGAGCGCCAGCATGAAATAGCCGTTCAAGGCGCCCAAGGGCGCGTCCGCGACCGCGGCGCGGCGCGTTGCAGGCGAAGTCGTAGAAGTCATCGTCGCTCCCCTCCGTTTGGGTCCGGCCTAGGAAAAATCGTCCCGCGAAGGTGGCGCCGCAAGGGTGAATACGCCGTGAACCGCCGTCCATGGCGGAGGCTCTCGCGGAATGGTCGAGGATTGTTGGACGCCCACGCTGTTGCGATGGCGATGCGAACTCGCCGCGCTTGGCGCCCTCAAAGATCGAGCTCGATCGTGACGGGCACGTGATCGGAGGGGCGCTCCCAGCCGCGCGCCTCGCGCGCCACGTCGAGACGCGCGAGCGCGCCGGAGAGGGCCGGACTGACGAGGAAGTGGTCGAGCCTTCGCCCGCGGTCGCTCGCGGCCCAATCGGCGGCGCGATAGCTCCACCAGGTGTAAAGTTTTTGCTCCGCAGGCACGAAATGGCGCATGGCGTCGATCCAGGCGCCAGCCTCGAGCACTTGGCCGAGCTTCTCCACCTCGACCGGCGTGTGGCTGACGACCGACAGCAGCGCCTTGTGGCTCCAAACGTCATGCTCGAGCGGCGCGATGTTGAGGTCGCCGACCAGCGCGACGCGCCCCTTGGCGACGCCCTCTTCCTTAATCCAGGCCGTCATCTCGTCGAGGAAGTCGAGCTTGTGGCCGAATTTAGGGTTGATTTCGCGGTCGGGCTCGTCGCCGCCCGCCGGCACGTAAAAGTTATGCAGCGTCAGCGGGGAGCCCTCGGCCTCGACCTCGACGGCGATGTGCCGCGCATGGCCGACGCCGCAAAAATCGCGCCGGTCGATCTCGCGGATCGGCCGCTTCGACGCGATGGCGACGCCGTGGTAGCCTTTCTGCCCATGCATAGCGATATGGCTGTAGCCGAGCGCGCGAAAATCTTTCGAGGGAAACTCGCTGTCGCGGCACTTCGTCTCCTGCAGGCAGATCACGTCCGGCGCATGCAATTGCAAGAAGCGCGCGATGAGCGGCATGCGCAGCCGCACGGAATTAATGTTCCAGGTGGCGATCTTCATCTTGCGGGTCATTTCGATTTGTCGCCGAACAAGAACGGCGCCACTTCCTTGACGCCCGGCTGCTTCTCGGCGGCGAAAGGCATCGGGCGGCACACGGCCATCGCCGAAAGCCCAACGCGCGCGGTGAGCAGGCCGTTGAGCACGCCCTCGCCGAGACGCGCCGAAAGCTTGGCGGCGATGCCATGGCCCACGAGCTGCTGTAGAAGCGAATCGCCGATGGCGAGGCCGCCCGTGATGGTCAGATGCGCGCCCACCGAGCGCGCGAGCTTGAAAAAGCCGAAAAGGCCGGGACGGCCGCCGTAAATTTCGGCGATGCGACGCATGAGCCAGATCGCCTGTCCGGCGACGAAGATCACGTCGAGCAGCGCGCGCGGGCTCACGGTGGTGACGACGGAGACGCGCTTCGAGGCGGCGGCGATCTCGCGCGTGACCCGCTCGTCGAGCGGCAGCACGAGCGTGCGTTCCGCGAGGTCGATGAGATCGCGCCCGTCGATGATCTCCTTCGAGAGCTCCAGCACGCGCGCCCGCGCCTTGGCGGTTTCCACGCGCTGCTCATAGAGCCTGCACAATTCGACGAGGCGCGCGCGCGCGGCCTTGCCGTCGTCCTCGCTGCGGGCCTGCGCCAGAGCGATATGCAGCCGCGCAATTCGATTCTGGCGCATCATCGCCCGCCATTCGCGGGCGAGGAGAAACACCGCGGCGACAGCTAGCGCGACCGCGAGCGAGAGTCCGATCGTCCCGAGCAGCGCCGAGTGGGCGAACAGGTTCTCAACCAATCCCGTCACCCACATCGTGAGAGCGAGCGAGACGAGCCCGCCGAGCGCCGACCAGAACACGCCGCCCCACGAAAGGAGGAACCGCTGCAGCAGCCCGTCGATCTGCGCCGCCTCGACCGCCCGTTCTTCCGCGTCCGGCGAGAGGGTCGCGGAACCAAAAGGATCTTTCTCGGGCTCGACGACCTCCGCCGCGAAAGGCTGCGCCTGCTGCTGCGTCCTCGGCGGAATGACGGTGTCGCCGTCAAGGCGAAAGGCCCTGGGTCGCGGGCGGCGGTCGGCGTTAGTCATCTCGGCTTCAGATTCGCGTGGCGCGCGGCGGCGGCTCGAACGGAGCGACGCCTTCCTATCACTTAACTTCCCGACGCGGAAACCGGGAGACGTTCCGAAAAAATTCCACCGCGAGGCCCGTCGCTTCCCGTGGGCAAAAAAACGCCAAAGTATAAGCTGACCGAACCGCAGCCGATGCTTTGCGGCGCAATATTGAAGAAAATCTTCAAAATATTTTTCATTTTTCTACTTGCCATCGCCCTGATCTTGCCCTAATGAGGTCTCATACAGTGACACTCACGCTGGCAGAAAATCAAAGCAAACAAAACTTCGGCCGGCGAAGAAAGCGTGTCTGTCTGCAGGATCAAGCCCCTTGATGGCGATTTCTGCAGGAAAACCGGCGTAAAAGCGCCAAACGAAACATCTCCGAAGGAAACTCAAGTGCTGCGATCTCTCGGTCTGGCAGGAATGACCGCGCTTGTACTGCTC
>Ga0187781_10004221_pt1 | contig 10729 bp, 10 predicted proteins | sample 0715_SJ02_MP02_2_FD_132447 | JGI IMG/M metagenome (GOLD analysis project Ga0187781, IMG submission 132447) | Tropical peat soil microbial communities from peatlands in Department of Meta, Colombia - 0715_SJ02_MP02_20_MG | ecosystem: Environmental > Terrestrial > Soil > Wetlands > Peat | place...
GCGATCGAGCGCACCGCGCTCATCGAGAACTCCTGCGCCGAACGCCTTCCGGATCGGTTCAATCGCCAGTCCGCCGGGGGCGGTCAGCTCGTGCGCGATGGCATCGCTGTCGATAATTGCTGCGCCGCGCTCGCCGAGCAAGGCAACGACCGTCGACTTGCCGCTACCGACCCCGCCCGTGACTGCGATTCGCGCCGGCCGTGCCATGGGGCGCTACCCGAGTCCGAGCCAACCGGCAATGGGCGTGCCGTACATCGAAGTCAGGAACCCGGCGATAGCAAGATAGGGTCCGAAGGGAATCGGGATGTTGCGTCCGCGGCGAGCGAGCGCAATCAGAGCCATACCCAAAATCGCACCGGCAAGCGAGGAAAGCAGCACAATGGGCAAGAGCATCTTCCATCCCAGCCAGGCACCCAGCGCGGCGAGCAGTTTAAAGTCGCCGTAGCCCATGCCTTCGCGCCCCGTAGTCAGCTTAAACCCCCAGTAGACGATCCACAGGCTTAGGTATCCACCGCAGGCTCCGATGACCGCATCACGCAGGGGGGTGAACGTTGCATTGACGTTTAGCAGCAGACCGAGCCACAACAAGGGCAGCGTCATGCTGTCAGGAAGCAACGTCGTGTCGGCGTCAATAAAGCTTAGTCCGATCAAAAACCAGGTCAGGACCAGCGCGCTGACTGCCGCAAGGCTAAAGCCAAAGTGGTGCGCAACCCAGAAGGAGAGCACACCCGTCAAAGCCTCGACGATCGGATAGCGCGGGCTGATTCGCGCCGCGCAATGCGCGCACCTGCCGTGCAGCATCAGGTAGGAGAGCACCGGAATGTTGTGCAGCGCTGCGACGGGTGTGCCGCATACCGGGCACTGCGATGGGGGCTGCCACAGGTTATAGAGCGTTTGCGGCGGCAACGTGCGCCCTTCGAACTCGGCTGCCTGGGCGGCCCATTGTGCGTGCATCATCTTGGGTAGCCGATGAATGACCACGTTCAAAAAGGAGCCGACCAACAGGCCAAGCACCGCGGCAAGCGCCGCAAAGGCGGTGTCCGGTGCCAGCAGCATTATCGCAGCGCGATGTGCCACGGGCATCGGCACAGTGGCCGAGCAACGCCCACGCCCGTGCGCGTGTTGCCGGCGGCCCCCCGCAGTGGGCGGCTACCGACCACTATACAACTTGGCCCAGTTTGAAGATCGGCATGTAGATGGCGACGACGATGCTACCGATGATCGTGCCCAGGATGACCATGATCATGGGCTCGAGCATGCTCGACAGGGCATCTACCGTCTCGTCGACTTCGCGCTCGTAGTAGTCGGCGACCTTGTTGAGCATGGAGTCGAGCGCTCCGGCCTCTTCCCCGATCGATGTCATTTGCACCGCCATATTGGGAAATACGCCCGAGTTCTGCATTGCTTGCGCCAACGTCGTACCAATATTGACTTCGGACTGAATTTGGCGCGTCGCTTCCTTGTAGACCGCATTGCCGGAGGCCGGGCCGACCGAATCGAGCGCCTCCACCAGCGGTACGCCGGCCGCAAACGTCGTCGACAGCGTGCGCGTCCAGCGGGCGATGGCAGCTTTTTGCAACAGTGGACCGATCACCGGTGGCTTGAGCATGATTCGATCGACCGCAATCTGCACCGGGGCCGATCGCCGCCAGGTCTGGTACAGGAAGTAGGCAGAACCAAGCGATCCGAAGAGCAACACCCACCAGTACTTGACACAAAAATCGGACATCGCGATCACGATCAGGGTCGGCGCCGGAAGATCGGCACCAAAACTTGAGAACACGCTCTTGAAGGAAGGAACGACAAATATCATGATGATCGCGGTGACAATGATCGCGACAAAAATGATCATCGTCGGGTAAAAAAGCGCCTTTTTGATCTTTCCCTTGATGGCGATGGTTTTTTCCTGGTAGGTGGCCAGTCGATCGAGCAGTGTCTCCAAAATACCCGCTTGCTCACCGGCCGCGACCAGGTTGCAAAACAGCGCATCAAAATACATCGGGTATTTGCGGAAGGCTTGGTTCAGGCTCGTGCCGGTCTCGACGTCGGTCCGGATGTCGTTGAGCAGCCGGCCCAGCGCGGGGTTCGCGTGGCCGCGAGCGACGATGTCAAAGCATTGCATCAGTGGCACGCCGGCGCGCAGCATCGTCGATAACTGACGCGTAAACAGCGCCAGGTCTTTGCCCGTGATTCGCCTGCCACGTGGCATCGATTGCTTCTTGATTTTCGTGGCCAGTATTCCGCGACGCCGTAGCGAAGCGGCCACGACCGACTCGCCGCCCGCGCGCATTTCGCCCTTAACGGTGCGGCCGCCCTTGTCGCGGCCTTCCCACTGGAACATCGATTCGCGAACCGCTTCACGCGGCGCCCGCGCAATTGCGCTTGTTGCCATTGCTATCCTCTTTCCGTGCCTTGCACTCGCCTTACTCGTTTGTGCATCCGAAGACCTCGTCGATCGTCGTCATCCCTTGCTTGACCTTCATCAGTCCCGAACGTCGCAAATCGCGAACCCCTTCGCGTTGCGCCTGCTTGCCGATGTCCAGAGCGCTTCCCGATTTTAAGATGATGTACTGCAGCGCCTCGGTGATCGGCATCACTTCGTAGATCCCCACGCGCCCCTTGTAGCCGCTGCCCTTGCAGCGATCGCAACCGACTGCACGATACGCAGTCCACGTTCCGTCCAAGTCGGATTCGAGAAATCCCGCAGTGAGCAAGGAACCGTTGTCCATCGACGCGGGCTGTTTGCAGGTGCACAACCGGCGTGCAAGGCGCTGGGCGGTTATCAAAATGACCGAGGATGCAATGTTAAAGGGCGGCACGCCCATGTTGGCAAGGCGCGTTAATGTGGACGGCGCATCATTGGTGTGCAGGGTCGACATGACCATGTGGCCCGTTTGTGCCGCCTTGATGGCAATATCGGCAGTCTCCAGGTCGCGAATCTCACCGACCATGATGATGTCCGGGTCCTGGCGCAAGAACGCACGCATGGCGTTGGCGAAGGTCAGCCCTGCCTTCTCATTGACGTTGACCTGGTTGATCCCCGCCAGCTGGATTTCCGCGGGATCCTCGGCCGTTGAGATATTCACTCCCGGCTGGTTCAGGATGTTCAGGCACGTGTACAGCGACACGGTTTTGCCGCTGCCGGTGGGGCCGGTCACGAGAACCATGCCGTAGGGCCTTTGGATCGCGTTGAGCAACAACTCCTTTTGGTCCGGGTCATACCCGAGTGAATCGATGCCCATCTTGGCTTGCGACGCATCCAAGATCCGCATCACGATCTTCTCGCCGTACAAGGTGGGCAGCGTACTAACCCGAAAGTCGATGGCACGTTGACCCGTGAGCGCCAGTTTCATACGCCCGTCCTGCGGCACGCGTCGCTCGGAAATATCGAGTCGTGAGACGACCTTGATGCGGGAAATCAGGCGCTCGCGGATCGCCAGTGGCGGCTGCGCAACCTCGCGCAATATGCCGTCCACGCGAAAGCGCACGCGATAAAACTTCTCGTAGGGCTCAAAATGCAGATCCGAAGCTCCCTCGCCAATCGCGTCGAGCAACAGTTTTTGCAAAAAACGCACGACGGGAGCATCGTCGACTTCGGCCGATGCCGCATCTTCTCCTTCTTGCTGCTCCGGGCTCTCTGCCAGCAGGTCTTCGAAGCTCACATCGTCATCGATGAGCTTTTCCAGCGCCTTGGAAGCGGTCTGCGAGGAGGTTTCGATAAGACCCAACAGCTTGTCGTGCTCCACCACAACGATGTCGAGCACCAGTTGTGTCTGAAACTTGACTTGGTCCAGCGCCTGGGAGTTGGTCGGATCCGAGACCGCGACCGCCAGCCGATTGCCGCGCTTGCGCAAAGCCAACACGCGCAGGGACGAGACCAGCTTGCGATCGATCGTGTCCTTGGCCAGCTGATCGGTATCGATCGCCGACAAGTCGAGCAGGGGATGCCCGAATGTCTCCGCGGCAAATCGGGCGATGGACGCGGCGGTGAGGCCCAGGGTTTCACCGACGGCCACAAGCTCGTCGATAAACAGTGAATTGCTCTGCACCGCCTTGCGCGCCAGCGTCTCGGCGCGGTCAGGGCGCAATTTGCCTTGCTGCACAAGCGCCCGGGCCAGCCCGGTCAGTGCGCTAGAGGCAGCAGAAGTCGTTTGAGTCGCAGCAGACATGTTTGCCGAAAAAGGTCCGAATGCAAGTTATAGCGTCGAACGACCGCTCGAAAGCACGGAGATGCTACGAATAAGCCCGGGATTTATAACGCTTATTATCCCCTAATTGCGGCTGCGACTTGCCCCACGCAACCCGGGCCGTGTACGCGGCCGCGCCTTGCACAAGGTAGCGATCGCCGTTGTGCCCGTGCGCGGGCACCGAGCGTTCCGCGTTGGCGTGCTGCGGACCTTAGCGCGCTTCCCGGAGCCCCGGGATCGCCGAAACACGGATCAGCCGTACGCTGCGTACGGCCTGGTCGTGGATTTGCACGATCTCCACGTTGCAACCGGGCAGCTGCAAACAGCAAGGTCCATCCGGGATCTGTTCCAGGCGCTCGAGCAACAAGCCGTTTAAGGTTCTAGGTCCATCAAGCGGCAGCGCAAGCGCCAGGCGCCGGTTGAGCTGCCGCAGGGTAACGGTGCCGTCGACCATGACTTGGCCGTCGCGTCCCCAGCGCAGCGAACTGGCGCTGGTGCCGGGGACCTGCGAGGCAAACTCCCCGACGATCTCCTCCATGATGTCGTCGACGGTCACCAGGCCCAGAAGGTCGCCGTACTCGTCGACCACCAGGCCCAGTCGTTGCCGGTTCTCCTGGAACATCTGCAATTGATGCAGCAGCGAAGTGCCGGTTGGAATCCAGTACGGGTCGACCAGCAGTTCCCGGATCACCTCTACGCCCGGTCGGCCGTCGGCCAAAAGCGCCAAGAGCTTGCGCACATGCAAAATGCCAAGTACGCGACTGATGTCGCCCTCGAAAACCGGCAGCTTGTTGTGGTAGCAGGTGGTCACCTGTTCCAGGATCTGGTCAAAGGGCTGCTCCAGATCAATGCCCTCGATGCTGGCGCGCGGCGTCATCACGTCGTCCACGCTCAATGCTTCCAGATCGAACACATTGAGCAGCATGCTGCGGTGCTGCACCGGAATATAGCTCGAACCTTCCAGCACCAAAGTGCGCAACTCCTGCGGCGTCAGCCGCTGCGCTTCCGTCATGCCGCGGGGGCTCGCCAGGCGCAGAACGCGCAAAATGACCTGGACAAACAAATTGACAAACCAGACGGCCGGTGTTGCGATCCACAACGCCGGGCGCAGTACGAAGCTCGAAGCAAGTGCGATGGGCTCCGGGTAGGTCGCACCGATGATCTTTGGCGTGATCTCCGAAAATACCAGTATCAAAAATGCCGTCGCTACCGTAGCTGCGGCCAAACCCCACTGCTGGGCGCCCAAGTCGTAGATGGACAGCGCAGCGACCAATGCGGTGGCCGCGGTATTGGACAGATTGTTGCCGATCAAAATGACGCTCAGCAGGCGATCGGTTTGATCCAGCAGCGCCTGCGTGCGCCGGGCTGCGGCGTTTCCTTCGCGCACCAGATGCCGCAGGCGCAAACGGTTGATTGCCATCATCGCTGTCTCGGCGATCGAGAAAAAACCCGAAACGAGCAGCAAGAGCGCGAGCGCTAGCACATGCGCCCACAAGGGAACGCTAGGCATCGTGTGGATCGTTGATATTGGATTGCGCGTACGCCGGCGCGATGCAACGATATCCCCGCGTGGGCAAATCGCCGCGGCCCGCTTCGGCACGCTTATGTGGTGTTGCACTGCGGGGCCGGCACCGCGTCATTTGGCAGGGGCAGGCCTGGTCGGGGTGAGAGGATTCGAACCTCCGACTCCTGCGTCCCGAACGCAGTACTCTACCAGGCTGAGCTACACCCCGAGGAATCGATTCGCCGCCTCGGCCAAGGTCGGGCTCAGCGGTCACGGCGCATTGCAAACGCGGTCAAGTCTAGCAGACGGTCGCGATACTCCGAGGCGGGCAGCGACGCAGCCAGGGTTGCCGCCATGTCGCATTGGACGCTGGCACACTGGCGCGCGTATTCGATGGAACCGTGCTCGTGCACGATCTGTGCAATCTGCGTGAAGTCGCCGCGGCCGTCGCGGATTGCTTGCTCGACCTGGGACTTTTGACCCGGGGACGCGGCCCGCAAGGCATGTATGACGGGCAGCGTAGGCTTGCCTTCGCGCAGGTCATCGCCCACCCTCTTGCCGATCGCCTGTGCGCTGCCATCATAGTCGAGCACGTCATCGATGATTTGAAACGCGGTGCCGATGGCCGCCCCGTAGCGAGCGCAGGCATCCTCTGTGGCGCTACTGGCATTGGCCAGGACGGCGCCGATTCGTGCGGCGGCTTCAAACAGCGTCGCGGTCTTGCGCTCCACCACGCCCAGATAGCGCTTTTCATCGACCGTAGGATCGTGGATGTTCAGCAGTTGCATCACCTCGCCTTCGGCGATGCGGTTGGTCGCGTTGGCCAGGATCTGCATCACGCGCATACTGCCAGCCTCGACCATCATCTGAAATGCGCGCGAGTAGAGAAAATCGCCCACCAGCACACTGGCTGCGTTGCCAAACGCGGCGTTGCTAGTCGGGCGCCCGCGCCGCAGGTCCGATTCGTCGACGACATCATCGTGCAGCAAGGTTGCCGTGTGGATAAATTCGATCACCGTGGCCAGCAAAACGTGCGTCTTTCCGCGGTAGCCCATTGCCCGCGCAATCAGCAGCAAGATGGCGGGTCGCAGGCGTTTGCCTCCCCCGCCGATGATGTGCTCGCCGATGGTGCTGATCAGGGTAACGTCGGAGGTCAGCCGCTCGCGTATCGTGGCGTCCACCCCGCGCATTTCTTCTGAGACGGGCGCAAGCAGCTCGGCTAGGCTGCGAGTTCGCGGCGGGAGCTGCGGTACGGTGGAGGCGGTTTGCACGGCGAGTCGTTATTCGAGCGCGTTGGATTATAGGAGGGCACGCGTGCGCGCGTGATGGCGCGGCCGAAGGGCCGATCAAAATACAACCCGATTGACGGCTGGGCGTGAAAACGGCGATAATTTAAAGCTTTCCACGGGGCGTCGCGGCCCCGAAATGCGGGGGTCGGTAATGTTCGCGGTTATTAAGACGGGCGGCAAGCAATATCGCGTGAACGCGGGCGATCGGCTCAAGGTCGAAGCGCTGCCCAACGAGGTCGGTCAGCAGATCACGCTGTCTGAGGTTTTGGCGCTCGGCGATGGCACCCAGGTGCGTGTTGGCGCGCCGCACGTTGAGGGCGCTGCAGTGCTTGCAACCGTTCTGGCGCACGGACGCCACCCCAAAGTGCGGATTTTCAAGATGCGCCGGCGAAAGCATTTTCAAAAGCACGCGGGACACCGGCAAGATTTCACCGAGATACGGATTGATTCGATCGCCTAATGGCGGTCGCGCGCGTGCGGTTCTCGGCAACATCAGTGAGGTACGACAATGGCGCATAAAAAGGCAGGCGGGTCATCGCGTAACGGGCGCGACTCGCAGGCAAAGCGACTGGGAGTCAAGGCCTACGGCGGCGAAACAATCCAAGCCGGCAGCATCATCGTGCGCCAGCGCGGCACGCAGTTTCACGCCGGGGAAAATGTCGGCACCGGACGCGATTACACGCTTTTTGCACTGGTCGACGGCACCGTGCGCTTTGCGATCGGTGGACCCAAGAAGCGCTGCCTGGTAAGCGTTCGGCCCAGCGGCGTCAACTAACTGGGGCGAGGATCTGCCAGCCGGGCATGTTGCGCGCGGCACGCAGGACGGCCGCGCAGTACCACCCCAGGACTTATTGCGATAAGCGTGCCGCCCCAATTGAGCGGTTAGCCGATGAATTTCGTCGATGAAGCGCGCATAGAAGTTTGCGGCGGTCACGGCGGCAACGGCTGCGCGTCGTTTCGCCGTGAAAAATTCATCCCGAAAGGTGGACCCGACGGCGGCGACGGCGGGCGAGGCGGAAGCATCTTTGGCGTGGCCGACCGCAACCTCAATACCCTGATCGAGTATCGCTATCAGCGCAAGCATGCAGCCGGCAATGGCGAAGCCGGGCGTGGCTCGGATTGCTTCGGCGCCAGTGGCGCGGACCTGGAGCTGGCAATGCCGGTTGGTACCGTGGTGCACGACGAGGACACCGGCGAGGTTGTCGCCGACCTGGCCGAGCATGGCCAGCGTGCACTGCTTGCCGCGGGTGGCGCGGGCGGCTTGGGCAATCTTCACTTCAAATCCAGCACCAATCGCGCGCCTCGCCAGCACACGGTCGGGCAAGCGGGGCAACAGCGCCGACTGCGCCTGGAATTAAAGGTGCTTGCGGACGTGGGATTGCTCGGCGCCCCCAACGCCGGCAAGTCGACGCTGTTAGCGGCGGTCTCGAACGCACGCCCCAAAATCGCCGATTACCCATTTACCACGATGCATCCGCATCTGGGGGTCGTGCGCCAGGAAGTGGGCAAAGGCTTTGTCATTGCCGATTTGCCGGGACTGATCCAAGGGGCGGCCGAGGGAGCCGGACTTGGTCACCGCTTTTTGCGCCATGTGAGCCGAACGCGCTTGCTGCTGCATGTACTGGACGCGGCACCGTTTGACGCTGACGTCGATCCGGTCTCCCAAGCCCGTGCGATTTCATCGGAATTGCGCAAGTTCGACCCGTCGCTGCTGCGCCGGCCGCGCTGGTACGTTCTGAACAAGATGGATCTGGTGCCTGCATCAGAGCGCGCCGCCCTGGTGGCACGGCTGCGCCGGCGCCTGCGTTCCAAGGCGCCGATGTTCGCGATATCGGCAGCAACCGGCGAAGGCTGCCGGGACCTGATGTGGGCCGTGCAGCGCTTCTTGGAGGAACGCGGCGCGGTGCGCACAACGCAACCGCATTCGTCGACGACGGACGACGCGCCGTTGGAGCGGCGTTCTTTGCCGGCCGCTGGGCCGGGCGGCCGGGCCCCGACGTGAGCGCGGCAACGGGCGAAGCGCGCTTTGCGCGCACCGTCATCAAGGTCGGTAGCAGCCTGGTCACCAACGACGGACAAGGCCTGGATCTGGCGGCCATTTCGCGCTGGGCGGGCCAAGTCGCGGCCCTGCGAGCCTTGGGAAAACAGGTGTTGATGGTCTCCAGCGGAGCCATTGCCGAGGGCATGCAGCGCCTCGGTTGGGTGCGTCGGCCCCAGGAGGTGCATGAGTTGCAGGCTGCAGCCGCGGTGGGCCAGATGGGTTTGGCGCAAGCCTATGAGAGCTGCTTTGGCGCCCTGGGTATGCGCACAGCGCAGATCTTGCTAACGCACGCAGATATGGTCGATCGCGCACGGTACCTTAACGCGCGCTCGACCCTGCTCACGTTGCTTGAGCTGGGAGTTATTCCGGTCATCAACGAAAACGATACGGTGGTGACCGATGAGATCAAGTTTGGCGATAACGATACCCTGGCCGCTTTGGTGACCAATCTGGTGGAAGCCGACGTGCTGGTCATCCTGACCGACCAGCAAGGACTGTTTGACGCCGATCCGCGCCTGGTGCCCCAAGCCCAGTTGGTGCAAAGTGCCGCTGCCGGGGATCCGCAACTGGAGCAGTACGCGGGCGGGGTCGGCAGCGCCATTGGCCGTGGCGGCATGCTCAGCAAAGTGCTCGCGGCAAAGCGCGCCGCGCGCAGCGGGGCCGCAACGATTATCGCCTGCGGTCGTGAGCCCGATGTTTTGCTGCGCCTGGCGCAGGGCCAATCGATTGGAACGCTATTGAGCGCGGCCGTGCCCAAGCGCGCCGCCCGCAAACAGTGGATTGCCGACCATCTGCAGACCAAGGGACGCGTCAGAATTGATGCCGGCGCCGTCGCTGCGCTGTGTCACCAAGGCAAGAGCCTGCTGCCGATCGGGGTGGTTGAGGTAAGTGGAAGTTTCGCGCGCGGCGATGTGATTTCTTGTGTCGATGCCAGCGGACGCGAAGTGGCCCGTGGATTGGTTAACTACTCCAGCGCCGAGGCGAGCCTAATTGCGCGTCGCGCGAGCGCCGAAATCGCCCAAGTGCTCGGATTTATGGAAGAGCCCGAGCTGATACACCGCGACAATCTGGTGCTGCTCTGAAGCGTGCCCGGGCCCAAGCGGCGCTGGGCCTCAGGGCCGATGCTGCCGCGCAGCACTGCGGCGCGACGCTGGTGGAAAAACAAATCGCGATAATTCCCGCAAGGCCTGCTCGTAGACGTGGCGCTTGAATTCGATCACCGAGTCCATCGGGATCCAGTATTGGCTCCAACGCCAGGCGTCAAACTCGGGTTTCTCGCTGCGCCGCAGACACACGTCGCAATCGCGACCGAGCAAGCGCAGCAGGTACCAGATCTGTTTCTGACCGCGATAATTTCCGCGCAGCTCGCGCCGCATCCACTGCTCCGGTACCTCGTAACGCAACCAATCTCGCGTGCGGGCGAGAATCTTCACCTGCTCGCTTTGCAAGCCGATCTCTTCGTACAGCTCGCGATACATCGCCTGCTCGGGCGATTCGCCGTGCTTGATTCCGCCTTGGGGAAACTGCCAAGAATGCTGTCTTACCCGTTTTCCCCAGAACACCTCGCTACGTTCGTTGAGCAGGATGATGCCGACGTTTGGGCGGTACCCGTCCTTGTCCAGCATGCCATCACCTGAAGCTATATCATCTGCGACCCATTATATGGCCCGAAGCGACGGGCGGAAAACGGAACGAATCGGCGATGCGC
>Ga0187781_10004222_pt1 | contig 10729 bp, 9 predicted proteins | sample 0715_SJ02_MP02_2_FD_132447 | JGI IMG/M metagenome (GOLD analysis project Ga0187781, IMG submission 132447) | Tropical peat soil microbial communities from peatlands in Department of Meta, Colombia - 0715_SJ02_MP02_20_MG | ecosystem: Environmental > Terrestrial > Soil > Wetlands > Peat | place...
CCTTCCGCTTCCTTCGAAAATTTCAGCCCCGCTTCGTTGCCGTCCCAGTCGATCGAGATCACATCTCCCAGGCTCACCTGTTCGGTGGCCAGCAAACTCGCCAGCGGATACACCACGTGCCGCTCGATCGCCCGCTTCAGATGACGCGCCCCGTACTTCATGTCCGTCCCTTCGCGCAGCAAAAATTCCCGCGCCGCCGGCGTCACCCGAAACAGAAATCTTCCCTTCGCCGTCTCCAGCACCCGCTGCTGCACCATCCCCAGCTCAATCTCCAAAATCTGTTCCAATTGCTCGCTCCGCAGCGGATGGAACACCACCACTTTGTCGATCCGGTTCATGAACTCCGGCGCAAACTTCCGCTTCGCCGCTTCCGACGCCGTCTTTTCCACTTTCTCGTCCAGCTTCGGCTTCGCCTCCGGCCGCACCACCGGCGCAAATCCCATCCCCCCCGTCATCAACTCCGTGATCTCGCCCCCGCCCAGGTTCGACGTCATGAAAATCATCGTCTGCGACAAATCCACCCGCCGGTTGTCGCCCAGCGTCAACGTGGCTTTATCGAGTATGCCCAGCAGCAATTGCCACAGCGCATCGCTGGCTTTCTCGATTTCGTCGAACAACAGGAAAGAAATCTTCAGCTTCTCGGTGTGATACTGCGCCAGCGCTTCCTGCGTGATCAGCGGATGCGTTTCGCGATGCCCCAAATATCCCGGCGGCGAGCCGATCAATTTCGCAATCTCGTGCGAGTGCTGAAATTCCGCGCAGTCCACCTTGATCACCGCCCGCGGATCCCCAAACAGCACTTCCGCCGTCGCTTCCACCACGCGCGTTTTCCCGGCACCAGTCGGTCCGAGGAACAGAAGATTCCCCACCGGACGCCCCGGCGAGTTCAGGCCGGCGCGGAAGACCTGATAGAGGTCCACCACCGCCTGCACCGCTTCGTCCTGCCCCACGATCTTCCGCCGCAGCCCCGCCTCAAAATCCCGGGATTCATAACTGCGCCGCCCCGGATCCAACTGCCTTCCAACCGAAATTTCCATGGCACTACCCCCTGCTAGTAACATCGGCACAGAAGCGCGCTTTCATCGGTGAAATGGAGGATTTGGGGTAGTCAAAGGGCTAAGGGGTTTAGGGGAACTTCGTGAACAAATGCCCTGGCACGCCAAGTCAAGTCGTGAACCTAAACGGCGACGCTAAACATCTACTGATACAGAGTTCCCGTTGTGGAAATAACGGTTCATAGTGAAACTCGCTAAAGGCTTCGGCTATTCAAGAGGCCCCCAAGAGCACCGGCTTGCGTCTGATTGTCATTTCCCGTATGGTGTGGGCGCCCATCCGAGAGAAAAAACCATGAAACGTGTGCTTGTAATCGAAGACGACAAAGATATCGTCGAACTGGTGCGCTATAACCTGGAGAAAGATGGATACCAGGTGGTATCGAGCGGTGATGGCGCTACCGGGCTTGCGCAAACCCGGAAGACGCCCCCTGATCTGCTCATTCTCGACCTGATGTTGCCGAAGCTTTCGGGGCTTGAAATCTGCAAAGAAGTCCGCAAAGACGTGAGCCTGAACCGTTTACCGATACTTATCCTTACGGCCAAAGGCGAAGAGGCGGACCGGGTCGTGGGCCTGGAGCTGGGCGCCGACGACTATGTAACCAAGCCCTTCAGCCCGCGGGAACTGGCAGCCCGGGTGAAGGCCCTGCTGCGCCGAGCGGAGCCTGGATCTCCCTCGGAGCGATTGATTGAGATTGGGGCGCTGAAGATCGACCCCGCCGCCTACCGGGTGACCCGGGCTGGCAAGCCAGTGCCGATGAGCACGCTGGAATTCCGCCTGTTGTATTTCCTGGCGGCGCGGCCCAACCGCGTCTTTACTCGCGACCAATTGCTGGATGCTGTGTGGGGCACTGAGCGGTTTGTAACTCCGCGGAGCGTGGACGTTTACGTCCGGCGGCTGCGCGAAAAAATCGAGGCCGATCCGCAGCATCCGGCCTATATGAAAACGATTCGCGGCGCCGGCTACTTGTTCGAAACCCGTGCGAGCTAAGCTGTTCTGGAAATTGGGGCTGACGTATCTGGCCCTGCTGTTCGGAGTGCTGCTTGCCGTCGACATTTACTCCGCGGGCGTTCTTGAGCGCGAGTATATTCGATCCTCCGCAGATCAGCTCGCGTCGCTTCTGAAACTCGCCAAGACTCGCCTGCCGCAGCTTGACAACCAGCCCGAACTCCATGCCTGGGCCCAGTGGATCGCTCAAGCAGGTGTGCGCGTGACCGTGATCGACCAGACCGGCCGGGTCATGGCCGATTCCGCCAACGATACGGAATCCTTGGCGAATCTCTCCGACCGTCCCGAGGTGCAGCAGGCATTCGCCACGGGGGAAGGCGAGGCGACGCGGCACAGCCAGATAGGTGGCGCGGATCTGCTCTATCGCGCCATGCGCTATCAGCCGCCGGGCGGGCAGCCGGTGGTGATCCGCCTGGCGGCGCAGCTTGCGCCGCTCGATGCAGCGCGGGCGGAACTGCGGCGAAGGCTCCTTGCCGCTTCGCTCGTGATACTGGGGCTGGGGCTCGTTGTCTCGCTGGCGTTTTCGCGCATGCTCGCGGTCCGGGTCGAGCGGCTGAAGGATTTTTCGCGCCGCGTCGCTGACGGGGATTTCCGCTCTTTGCCGGCGGATCGTCCGCGCGATGAGCTTTCCGAGTTGCGGGAAACGCTGAACGAAACAGCCCAGCAACTGGAACTGGAGATCGGGCTATTGAGCAGCGAGCGAAACCGCTCCAGCGCAATTCTGCGAAGCATGGTGGAGGGAGTGGCGGTGGTGGATGCGCAGGGGCGGCTGGTCTTTTACAACCGCGCCTTTTCTGAAATTCTGAATCTCGATGGAGCCGGAGGCGGAGGCCGTCCTCTGATTGAAGTGGTGCGCAACTCGGAATTGCTCGGGCTGATTCGCAAGGCGTTGAAAGGGGAAGAGGGACTCCAGACTGATATTGTCACGGGCATCGTGCAGCAGCGCAGCTTCTCCGTAACGGCCGCCCCGGTGAAGGCGTTGGAGACCGGCCCTATGGCAGGGGCTGCGACCCAATTCGGAGCGGCGGAGAAACCTTCCGGCGCCGTGGTCGTGTTGCACGACGTCACCGAATTGCGGCGGCTCGAACGGGTGCGCCAGGATTTTGTCGCCAATGTCTCCCACGAATTCAAGACTCCGCTGACCGCCATCCAGGGTTTCGCCGAAACGCTTCTGGCAGGTGCGCTCGACGACCCCAACAACAATCGCCGCTTTCTCGAGATTATTCGCGACCATGCCACACGCCTGGCGCGCCTGACCGACGATTTGCTCAAACTGGCCCGCATCGAGGCGGGCAAGCTGGAGCTGGAGTTTTCGGCTGTAGGGATCACGGAGTTGATTGAGGGCTGTGCGGAAACAACGCTCCTGAAAGCCAGCCGGAAGCAGATTGTCGTGGAAATCGAGAATCCGCCCGACTTGCCGGCCGTGTGGGGTGACGCCAGCCTGCTTCACGAAGTGCTCCAGAATCTGCTCGACAATGCGATCCAGTACACCGCCGAGGGGGGACACATCCGAGTCTCGGCCACTGCCGCAGCGCGTGAAGCCGTGATCAGCGTAGCCGACACAGGCATTGGCATTCCGTTGGCGGACCAGGAGCGCATTTTCGAGCGGTTCTACCGTGTGGATGCCGCGCGCTCGCGCGAGGCAGGTGGGACGGGGCTTGGACTTTCCATTGCAAAGCACATTGTGGAAGCACATGGCGGGCGGCTGTGGGTGGAGAGCGCCGTCGGCCGAGGTTCCACATTTTCATTCTCCATGCCGCTCGCGACCTGACCCCACTCTGTTTCCAAACATTTACCTGCGCTTTACCCATTTGCAATCCCCAAACCACATCGTGTATGCGGGGCAAAAAGGTGAGGCGGCGCTGGCGCCGTCCGCGGGCAGCAGGGGGAGGAAGGCAACCGTGGCAGCAACGAAAAACGGCAATGAAGGAATGCTTCAGAATGTCCTGGTGAACTACCTCGTTTCCCAGGCACGCACCGTGGAATCATCGGTGAACCGGGCGCTTTGGGCCGTTCTGGAGAGAAACGAGCGGCTGGCGAGCGAAGTGTTTCTCACCGAGCCCCGAATCAATGAAATGGAAATCTTGATTGACGAGCACGCCATCCGCGTTCTGCGCCAGCCGAATTTGCTCGATACCGACGTGCGCCTGATCGTCGCCACTCTCAAGATCAACAACGATCTCGAGCGCATGGGCGACCTGGCGGTGAACCTGAGCGAGCGCGCTATCTCGCTGGCCGGGATGGCCGGTGTCACGACTCCGCCGGACCTTGAGCCGATGACCTCAGCGGTGCGTGCCATGGTCTCGAAGTGCCTGGGCGCATTGATTTACCAAAATGTGGATCTGGCTACGCAAGTTCTGGAGAGCGACGATCTGGTGGACAAGTATAGGGACCAAGTTTTTGAGGCTCTCCTAGCCGGGATGACGCAAGATCCTGCTCTGGCTGCCCCGAACTTGCATTACGTGCTCGCCTCCCGCCATTTGGAACGCATTGCCGACCACGCGACGAATATCGCCGAAGATGTGCTCTTCTGGGTGAGAGGCCTGGAGGTCCGCCACGGCCGCGCGCGGCAACTGGAGACGCAGACGGAAGAAGTGCGGGCTGCAAGCGGGTCGTAACATAGTTTTTATTCTTCGCTCATCGAGGAAGTCACACACGGCACCTAGGCTCCGGCACCTGGGGGTCGATTTGCGCATTGCTTTGCGCCAATTGCTGTGTGCGCGGACGGGGCAGGCCGGGGGCAGGCACGAGATTCGGCGAAGAGAATAGGCGTTCGGATTCCATAAGTTCCAGCACATGTGTAGCTTGCGCTGGAAGTAAGGCAGCCTACGACCTGCCCACCGAAGAGGCGCGGCCTGATTCACCCCCGGGGCCGCGCCTCTCTCATTCGGGAGTGCGCCTGCGCGGAGTCATTTCGAATTCTTTGCGATGTAACACGGCTGTAACAATTCAAGTGCAAAATTCCACGAAGGAGAGTTGGACTATGATGCGAAAAAGCCTACTCGTTGTGTCGCTTTTGCTCATGCTCGGGGCCGCTGGTAGCGCCCAGTCCCCTGTCCTCCTGAACGCCGCCGGTGCGACGTTCCCATACCCCATCTATTCGAAGTGGTTTGACGTCTATCACAATGAGCATCCGAATGTGCAGATCAACTACCAATCGATCGGCTCTGGCGGCGGAATCCGCCAGTTGCTCGCGGGAACCGTAGATTTCGGGGCTTCCGACGGCCCTATGTCCGATGACCAGCTTTCCCAGGCGAAATTCAAGATTCTGCACTTTCCGACCGTCCTTGGCGCAGTGGTGCCCACTTACAATCTACCGGGAGTGACGGCGGAATTGAGTTTTACGCAGAAGGCCCTTGCGGGAATCTACCTGAACGCAATTACGAAGTGGAATGACCCGGAGATCGGTAAAGCAAATCCCGGCGTAAACCTCCCCGCCGCCGATATCGTTGTGGTGCACCGCTCCGATGGCAGCGGGACTTCTTACATTTGGACTGACTTCCTCTCGAAGGCCAGCGACGATTGGAAAAGCAAAGTCGGCAAAAGCACCTCCGTCAACTGGCCTACCGGACTTGGCGGCAAGGGTAATGAGGGCGTATCAGGCCTCGTGAAACAGACCCCCTATGCTATCGGTTACATCGAGTTGATTTACGCCGTGCAGAACAATATCGCTTACGGCAAAGTGCAAAACGCCGCAGGCAAGTTTGTGAAGGCCGATCTTGCTGGCGTTACGGCGGCAGCCGAGAGCGCGGCGAAGGAAATTCCGGATGATTTTCGCGTCTCCATCACCAATGCGCCGGGCGCCACGGCGTATCCGATTTCCAGTTTTACGTGGCTGTTGATTCCCGCGCAGATTTCCGACGCCGACAAGCGCGATGCCATCAAAGGCTTTCTCAAATGGATGCTGTCGGACGGCCAGAAGTATAATGAGGGTTTGACGTACGCGCAGCTGCCCAAAGCCGTGATTGCGAAAGAGACGAAGGCGATTTCGCTCGTCCAGTAAACATGTCGGCATCGGCCACCACCATCGACCACGCGGCTCCGCCTGAAGCGGGGCCGCGCGCCTTGATTCGCCGGCTGCGCCACGGCGATGAAGTGGCCCATCTACTCACCCTGGTTTTCGCCGCCGGCATCCTTCTCATCACCTCCCTGCTGGTATACGAACTCTGGATCAATTCGCATCTCTCGCGTGCAAAATTCGGGTGGCCCTTCTTCTGGACGCGGGTTTGGGACCCTGTCTTCGATGATTTTGGTGCAGCGCCGTTCATTTATGGGACGCTGATCACTTCGGTGGTTGCGCTCCTGATTGCCGTGCCGCTGGGCCTCGCGGTGGCGATTTTTTTGGCGGAGCTCGCTCCCCGGAGGCTCAGCGACTCCGTTGCGTTCCTGATCGACTTGCTCGCGGCCGTCCCGAGCGTCATCTACGGGCTGCTCGGCATTTTCATCGTTGTCCCGCTGGTGCGGACCACGATTGGGCCGGCTCTCATCAATACTCTTGGACGGGTCCCCGTCGTCGGTGCATTTTTCCGGCCGCCGAACTATGGCGTGGGTTTCTTCACCGCCGGGCTCGTGTTGGCCATCATGGTGGTCCCGTTCATCATCTCCGTTTCGCGCGAAGTGCTGCTGACGGTGCCGCGGGATCAGCGGGAGGCAGCATTGGCTCTGGGAGCCACGCGCTGGGAATCAACCTGGCAGGTGGTGGTCCCCTGGGCCAGAACGGGAATTATGGGCTCGATTTTTCTGGCGCTGGCTCGCGCCCTGGGCGAGACCATGGCCGTGACGATGGTGATCGGAAACGATCCCAAAATCGCCGCCTCACTTTTCGCTCCCGGTTACACCATCGCCGCGGTGATCGCCAATGAGTTTACCGAAGCGACCGGCGATTTGTATTTGAGCGCGCTCATCGAGCTGGGACTCGTGCTTTTCCTGATGACTTTCATCCTGAATGGCCTCGCGCGTATCCTGATCGTGGCCACGGAACGTGGCGGAGGACGACCGGCGTGAGCCGCCTGCGACTCCTCTGGCGAAAATCGTTGAACGGAATAATGCTCAGCCTCACCGGCGTTGCTGCCTTCGCGGTGGTATCGGTTCTTTTCCTGATCTTGGGGTACCTGCTGTTCAACGGCGGGAAGTCGCTCAATTGGGATTTTTTCACGAAGCTGCCGAAGCCGGTGGGTGAAGCGGGCGGCGGTATGGCGAATGCCATCCTGGGCAGCCTGAAACTTCTGTTGCTCGCGGCGGTGTTTGGTTTGCCGGTGGGCCTGATGGCAGGCATTTATTTGGCCGAGTTCGGGAGCAAGACTTTTTCGTTCGTCATTCGATATACCACCGATCTGCTCAACGGCGTCCCGTCCATTGTGATCGGGATTTTCGCCTATTCGCTGGTCGTGTTGCCGGTGAAGCATTTCTCCACGCTAGCCGGCGGCGTGGCTCTGGCCATCATGGTCATACCCATCACCGTGCGAAGCACGGAGGAGTTTCTGCGCTCGGTGCCCGGAAGCCTGCGTGAGGGGGCGATGGCGCTTGGCGCCAGCAAGTGGAAAACGATCGCGACCGTGGTCCTTCCCGCCGCTAGCGGCGGGATCCTAACCGGAATGCTCCTCGCACTCGCCAGGGTAGCCGGCGAGACCGCGCCCTTGCTCTTCACCGCGTTCAGCAACCGCTTCTGGAGCGCCAGTTGGAGCCAGCCGACCGCTTCGCTGCCGGTGATGATTTACACGTACGCAATTGCGACGTACGATGACTGGCACCGGCAAGCCTGGGCTGCCGGACTTGTACTGCTTATGCTCGTTCTGCTTGCAAATCTGGGCTGCCGGCTGGCGCTGAGCAGCCGCGGTTCGGCACGGAGCGCTTAAATGGCATCTGCCACACACGGGAAAAACATTTTTGCGATCAAGGCGGGACCGGAAATGATGGCCGAACACGCGACGACGGGCGCTCACAAGGAGGCGAGGGTGCGCTTCCAGATCTCCAACCTCAACTTTTACTACGGCCCGAAACAGGCGGTGTTTGGCCTGAACTTGAAAATCCCGGCAAATAAAGTGACTGCGCTAATCGGTCCTTCGGGGTGCGGAAAATCAACCTTCCTGCGCACCCTGAACCGGATGAACGATATCATCCGGAACACCCGCGTCGAGGGTGAGATCCTCCTAGATGGCCAGGATATCCTGGGAATGGACGTCGTCGGGCTGCGGCGGCGTGTCGGAATGGTTTTTCAGCGGCCCAATCCATTCCCGAAATCCATCTACGACAACGTGGCCTACGGTTTGCGCATCAACGGATTCAAAGGGCGCCTCGATGATCTCGTGGAACACAGTCTGCGCAGGGCGGCCCTGTGGGAAGAGGTGAAGGATTACCTGAAAAAATCGGCGTTCGCGCTTTCCGGCGGGCAGCAGCAGCGTCTGTGCATCGCCCGGGCGCTGGCAGTGGACCCGGAAGTGCTACTGCTCGATGAGCCTTGCTCGGCTCTCGATCCCGTGACCACCGCGAAAATCGAAGAACTGATGTTCCAGCTCAAAGACAGCTGTACGATGGCCATCGTGACTCACAATATGCAGCAGGCCGCGCGCGCCAGCGACTTCACTGCATTCATGCTCGATGGGAAACTCATCGAGCACAGCGAAACCCCGAAGCTTTTTACGACACCCTCCGATCCGCGCACCGAGGCGTACATCACGGGCCGGTTCGGATGAAGCCGTCCGTTGCCGGATTTTCGGCTCGGTAGAGCAAACGGAAGGACTTGGGACCGATGGAACGCCACTTCGAACACGACCTTGAGGAACTGAAGCAGCGGCTGCTTTGGATGGGGAGTCTCGCGGAGCGCGCCGTCCATCAGGCCGTTCACGCGGTTCTGGACGCCGAAGAGCACCTCGCGGAGACCGTCCTGAGCGAGGAAGACGCCATCAATGAAATGCAAATCGAGATTGACGAGCGTGTCCAGCGGCTGCTCGCTCTTCAACAGCCCATGGCGGCAGACCTTCGGTTTCTTTTGGCGGTATCGCGCATCAACGGTGATCTCGAGCGCATCGGCGACCAGGCCGTCAACATCGCCCAGTCCGCCATGCGCATCCTGCGCCACCCCCAAGTGAAGCCCTACGTCGATCTGCCGCGCATGAGCGAGCTGGCGGAAGGAATGGTGCGCGACAGCTTGAATGCGCTGGTGCGCGGCGATTTGGATCTGGCCCAGAGCGTGTTGCAACGCGACGATCAGGTGGATCGTCTTCGCGATCAGCTTTTCCGCGAACTCCTCACCTACATGATGGAAAACTCGGCCGTGGTTTTCCCCTCCTTCGAGCTAATACTGGTTGCGAAAAATCTAGAACGCATAGGCGATCACGCCACGAATATCGCCGAGGATGTGATTTACTTTGTCGCTGGCCGCGACGTCCGCCATCCCGCCCTTGACCGGCGCTGACGCGCGCCTTCCTGAAGCGCCCTGCGGATTATCAAGCCTGAAGCCGGGCACGGCATGCCGTGCCCCTACGAAAAAAAACGAAGCTAAACATTGCATGTGCAGGATGCGAACACAGAGAGGAAATGGACTAGACTCGGGTAAGAGCTACGGCTTCATCTTCTGCCAGGTCGAGGATCGTGTCGAGCCGCACCATCTTGATCAGCATCAGCACACGCTTGCTGGGCGAGTAGAAAGTACACTTGCCGCCGGCCCGCTTTAGCGACGTGAAGGACCGCACCAGGGCGCCGATCCCGGAACTATCGAGCTCCGTCACACCCGCCAGGTTGACGGCCACGTGGTTGTTTCCCGAGTCGATGAGTTGTTGGATCTGGTTGCGAAACGATTCCTCCGCCTCACCCAGCTTCAGCGGGCCTTCCAGATCGAGAATCGTCACGCGTCCGGCCTTGCGAATCTTGATATTCAATGGGCCCTCAATGTGCCGTGCAAAGCTAACTGAAATAAGCCGTCCAATCAAGGGGATGCAGGAAGCACATGCACTACCTGCGCAGCCACGGCAATTGAGCTTTGTGAGACAACGCGAGCAGGTCCATGCTCACAGCTACAGCGCAATGGACCATGACTCCTCCCCAGATGGATTTCGTCTTCCACGCCAGCCAGCCGAGCACGAATCCGGCAACGACCGAGGCGGACGCTTCAGGCCAGAGCTTAGTGAAGTGCAACATAAAATAGGGCATCACAGATGCCGGCACCGCCAGTATCCCCAGATACCTGCCAAGCCCTCCAACCAGGAAGCCCCGGAAGAAGAATTCAAGCGCGACAAATTGAACGATGTACATTCCCTCCCAGGCCAGCAGATCGGACCACGAACGCCCTGCTAACGGATACATCGGGTAGTAAGCCGTGAAGTTGGGCGTCAATGAGACCAGCCAAATCACCGGCAACACCGCCGCGTATAGTCCGACGTAAAGCCAGAAATGGTCCCGGAATCCCCGCCAGGAGAGATTGCAGTCCCTCAGCTTGAGGCCTGGCACGAGGACCACAAAGATGGCCGGCAACAACAAGAAACTGGATGTAACACACGCTACCCACCACGCTTTGTAGAGAAAAATCCAGTGCGCCGTGTAGGGCTCGTGCGGCGACATGAAGAGGTCATAAAACGTGCGTTCGCTGCCGACGAACCATTGCAGGCCCAGCGAAGCACACGCGACCGTGCAGATCGCCGCCACGGGCCAGAAATCCGGCCTCAAAGCGTCG
>Ga0187781_10004223_pt1 | contig 10726 bp, 7 predicted proteins | sample 0715_SJ02_MP02_2_FD_132447 | JGI IMG/M metagenome (GOLD analysis project Ga0187781, IMG submission 132447) | Tropical peat soil microbial communities from peatlands in Department of Meta, Colombia - 0715_SJ02_MP02_20_MG | ecosystem: Environmental > Terrestrial > Soil > Wetlands > Peat | place...
CCCGTGGCCGCGCAGGCGCGCCAGTCTGTCGCCGCCGGCCTGGAAGTCGCCGGGCACCTGCCCGCCGGGCTGCGGGAGCTGGCCATGACCGCCGTCCGCGCCGCCTACATGTCCGGCTTTCACCAGGGCTCGCTCGTCGCGGCGGGCGCGACGGCCATGGCCGCGCTCGGCGCGGTGATCTTCCTGCCCGCCAGGGCGGCGGGCCAGCATCCCGGCGCGGAGCCGGCGAATGGAGCCGCCGAGACGGTCGAGTCGCCATCGGCTTACGCCCTGGTCGGCGAGCCGGCCGACGACCGCCGCTGAGCCGCGGCGCGCGCTCGGTCTCCTGCCGTCCGGAGAGTCCCGCTGGCGAGGAGGGACAAGGGGCTAATCGACCGCGGCTGCCAGCAGGGCCGCCACCGCCTGCTCCGCTGACTCGTCGACCGGAAGCCGGGCAGGCTGGATCGGAACCCGGGCCAGGTTTCCTGACTCGTAGTAGCTGACGATCCGCGGGTCGATGTACGACGCGCGCGCCACCGTCGGCGTGTCGCCGAGCCACTGCGCCACTCCCCGGATGGATTCCCTGATCGCGGTCCTCGCCGCCCGCTCAGAGGCCGGTGGGCCGGCCGCCGCCAGCAGCAAGGCCATCAGCAGCGTGGCATTCCACGTGCGGAATTCCTTGGCCGTGAAGTGACCGCCGGAGTTGTCCGCGATATACGCGCTCACGTCGTGCGAGTGCATCGGATACCAGGCGCTCCGCGCACCGCGGAAGCAGAACAGCGCGCTCAGGCCGTTATCAGCGCGGGCAAGCGCGCGGACGGTGGGCAGCACGGCGGCGTCGGTCACCGTGATGGCTCGCTCCTTGCCCTCCTTGCCCACGTAGTCGAAGTGCAGGCCATCCCGCCGGATGGTGACATGGTGCTTCTCCAGCGTGACGGCACCGTAATGATGATCAAGCTCGGCGTAGCGTTCGCCGCCCAGCCGGAACAGCCCGAGGTCCATCAGTCGGACGGCGGCTGCCGCAACCCTGCCCCGATCGAGCGGCCGACGGCCGAGGTCGCGCAGGGTCGTGTCGCGCAGCCTGGGAAGGGCTGCCGCGAATCGCAGCATGTGCTCGTACTTCTGCTCGTCCCGCTGCTGTCGCCACAGCTCGTGGTAGCGGTACTGGGTGCGCCCGCGGCTATCTATCCCCGTGGCCTGGATGTGGCCGAGCGCATCAGGGGAGATCCAGACACCGGTCCAGGCAGGCGGCAGCGCCAGTGCTCGGATGCGCCGGAGTGTGTCCGAATCGGATATCTCGGCCCCGTCCGCGCCGAGATATCGAAACCCGGTGCCCGCGCGGACCCTGGCGAGTCCGGGGCCGCGCACATCGCTGCGGTTCAGTCCGGGCACTGCAGCCGGGCCGGTCATAACCCTCCTGATCCCCCGAACACGGCCGTCCCAAGCAATCCGGTCTTCGGTGCGGGTACTGGCACCGTGACTCCTCGTTGGCCGGTCGGTGTGATTTGCTGGAGCTGGCAAGGGGCTCTTGCGGGGGAAATCACCCGAATCCGATGACCCCAGATTGGCGGCCGTGATGTCTGCAACCGGCGTTCCGCGCGCCGCGACGCCCGTCGGCCAGCACGACCGGCGGCGCTGGTACGTGCTGGGCGTGGTGGGGCTCGCGCAGCTGATGATCGTGCTGGACATCACCGTCATGAACATCGCGCTGCCGTCGGCGCAGCGGGCGCTGCACTTCACCGACGCCGACCGGCAGTGGGTGATCACGGCCTACGCGCTGGCGTTCGGCAGCCTGCTGCTGTTCGGCGGCCGACTCGGCGATTTGTTTGGCCGCCGGGTGACGTTCCTCACGGGGCTGACGGGATTCGCGGTGGCATCGGCCGTCGGCGGTGCGTCGGTGAGCTTCGTGATGCTCATCGTCGCCCGGGCCTGTCAGGGAGCATTCGGAGCGCTGCTCGCACCGGCAGCGCTGTCGGTGCTGACCACGACCTTCAGTGATCCGCGAGAGCGGGGCCGGGCCTTCGGCGTCTACGGGGCCATCGCAGGGGGCGGCGGGCTCGTGGGCCTGCTGCTGGGCGGCGTGCTCACCGAGTACCTGAGCTGGCGCTGGTGTTTGTACGTCAACCTCCTGTTCGCCGCCGCGGCGGCGGTCGGGGCGGTCATGCTCTTGTCACCGGCACGGCCGTCGGGCCGAGGCGCCCGGCTTGACGTGCCCGGCGTGCTGTTGGTTTCGGGGTCGATGTTCTGCCTGGTCTACGGCCTCGCCAACGCGGCGACCCATAGCTGGAGCGCACCCTCGTCCTGGGGGTTCCTGGCCGCGGGCGGTGTGCTGCTGGCCGCGTTCGCGGCGTGGCAGTTCCGCGCGCCCAGCCCGCTGCTCCCGCCACGGGTTGTGCTCGACCGCAATCGGGGCGGGGCCTTCCTGACCATCCTGATCGTCGGGGCCGCGATGTTCGGGCTGTTCCTGTTCCTGACGTACTACCTGCAGACCATTCTCGGCTACTCTCCGGTAACAACCGGACTGGCGTTCCTGCCCGCCATCCTGATGCTCATCCTGTGCGGTCAGGTCTCCAATATCGTGCTGATGCCGCGGACCGGACCGAAGCCGCTCGTGGCTGTCGGTCTCCTGGTCGCGGCGGCCGGGATGGCCTGGCTCACCCGGATCGGCGTCCACTCCTCGTATGTCGGCGCGGTGCTCGGGCCACTGATCGTCACCGGCGCGGGCCTTGGTACCACGGTGCCCGCGGCAATCAACACCGGCACCTTCGGCATGCCCGCGCGCGACGCCGGCGTCGCCTCTGCCACGATCAACGTCGGCCAGCAACTCGGCGGCTCCACCGGCACCGCGCTGCTCAATACCATCGCCACGAGCGCGGCCGCGGCCTACTTCGCGAGCCATCTCAGCTCGGCGGTGGCCGCCTCGCCCGCGGCCACTGGGGCGCTGCAGGCCGCCGCGGCCGTGCACGGGTACACGGTCGGGTTCTGGTGGACGGCGGCCTTCTTCGCCGGCGGCGCCGTGCTGGGCGGTGCGCTGTTCCGCTGGGGCCCGCTGGCCCGCCAGGCTCAGGCTCCGGCACAGGTCGAGGCCGTGGCGAGATAGGCGCTCGTGGGAGACGGCGCGTGCACATCGAGACCATGACCGACGCCCACGCCGACGCGGTGCTGGCCATCTACCAGGCGGGCATCGACGAGGGCAACGCCACCTTCGAAACCCGGGTCCCTCGGTGGGAAGACTTCATCGCCGCGAAGCTACCCGCCCACCGGTACGTCGCTGCCGACCGCGGCGCGGTCCTGGGCTGGGTCGCCGCCTCCCCGGTGTCCGACCGCTGCGTCTACGCAGGCGTCGTCGAGCACTCGGTGTATGTCGATCCCGCCGCCCGGCGCCGCGGGGCCGGCCGACTGCTGCTGACGGCGCTGATAACGTCCACCGAGGCCGCCGGTATCTGGACCATCCAGTCGGGCATCTTTCCCGAGAACACGGCCAGCCTGGCACTCCACCACGAAGCCGGATTCCGCGATGTCGGCACCCGCGAGCGCATCGGCCGGCACCGCGGCACCTGGCGCGACGTGATCCTCATCGAACGGCGAAGCCCCGCACTCTGACGCGATGGACGCGGGGTCTGGGCGCTTCGACACGGGGCCGGACGGGAGCCGTGACCAGTTAACGGCAGGTCGGCCGCCGCGGCGCATGGCTACCAGGTGGGGACCAGGCCACCGTCGATGGTGAAGTCGGCGCCGGTGATGTTCCCGGCGCGGCTGCTGGCGAGGAAGAGGACCAGATCGGCGACCTCGGCGGGCTGGGTGAACCGGCCGGTGAGCATCTGCCCCGCGGCCTGCCTGGCTACCTCGTCCGGCTGAGATCCGGTGGCCTGGCTCACGGTCTGCGCCACTCCCTCGGCGCCAAGCCACAGGTCGGTAGCCACGGGACCGGGGCTGATGGTGTTGACCCGGATTCCCGCGGGGCCGACTTCCTTCGACAGCGCCTTGCAGAAGCCGGCCAGCCCGGCCTTGGCGGTGCTGTAGTCGAGCACGGCCGGATCGGGCAGGCGCGCATTGACCGAGCAGATCGTGACGATGGCGCCGGCTCCGACGGCGAGCATGGCCGGCAGCACGGCACGGCACGCCCGGACGGCCGCCATGAGGTCGAGGTTGAGGGTGGCGATCCAGTCCTCGTCGGTGATGCTGAGAAAGCCGCCTGGCCGCGCCGGGGCGCTGCCCACGTTGTTGACCAGGATGTCGATCCGGTCCCCGGCGGCCTCGATCAGCGCGCCGGGGCCCGACGGCTCGGACAGGTCTACCGTGATCGCGTGAACCTGGCCTGAATCGGTGAGCGCGTCCAGGCCGGCCGATGAGTGCTGGGCGCCCGTCACCACGTGCACGCCCGCGCCGACGAGGGCCCGCACGACGGCCAGCCCGATCCCCTTGCTTCCGCCTGTCACGACGGCCGTCTTGCCGGCCAGGCCCAGGTCCATCGCCGTCCGCCTCCTTGACTCGGTGATACCCAACGCCGCCGGGCAGGCCACTGCCGAGTCGAGCCTGGCTGAGGTGACGGCCCGCCGGCTTCGGTCGAACGACGCAATCTGGCGGACTCCCAGCCGGCCGACCTGGGTAGTGCACATGCAGTCGGATGACTGAAGCCGACAGCAGGGAAATCTCCTTACGTTGGGCAGCGACGGCGGAGGCCCCCGAGCCTGCGGGCCGAAGCAGACCAACGGAAACCCATGAAAGGCCAGGTCTTATGCCTGATAAGCCGCATCCGGTCGTATTCATCCACGGCCTCTGGCTGCACAAGAGTTCCTGGGAGCCATGGGAGGCCACGTTCGAGCAGTCCGGCTACCGCGTCCTTGCGCCAGGGTGGCCAGGCGATCCGGAGACCGTCCCACTTGCCAGGGCCAATCCGGACGCGGTCGCCGACAAGGGCATCGATGACGTCGTCGCCCACTTCGCCTCGATCATCGACGACCTGCCCGCTGCTCCCGTGCTGATCGGCCACTCCTTCGGCGGCATGATTGCCGAGAAGCTGCTCGGGCAAAACCGAGCCGCGGCAGCCATCGCGATCGACGCGGCACAGATCAAGGGCGTCCTTCCGGTTCCGTTGTCGTCGCTGCGGGCAACCCTCCCGGTGTTCAAGAACCCCGCCAATCGGCATCGCGCCGTCATGCTCACCGCCGACCAGTTCCGCTACAGCTTCGGGAACACCCTGACCGACGAGGAGTCGGCCGAGCTCTACGACAAGTGGGTGGTGCCATCGCCCGGCAGGCCGCTCTTCGAGGCGGCCGCGGCGAACTTCTCACTGCACTCGCCGGCCAAGGTGGACACGCGAAACCCAACCCGCGGGCCGCTTCTTCTCATCATGGGCGGCCAGGATCACACCGTTCCCGAAGCGATCACCAAAGCAACGCTGAAGCAGTATCGCTACTCGCCAGCAGCCACGGAGCTGCTGGAATTCGGTGACCGCGGCCACTCGCTGACCATCGACACGGGCTGGCACGAGGTGGCTCAGGCGTGTCTTTCCTGGCTCAGCGACAAGGGTCTCTGAACCGTACCCGCCGGCGCGGAACCAGCTTGTGGAGCGCCGCTGTCAGGCCGACGCTCGCGGAACCTTACCGGGTTATCAGTCCCGATCTCCGCGGCGTCGGCGTTGGGTTTGGTCCGGCGCGCCGTCGCGCTCACGGTCAGACCCGGTGCCAAGAGCCAGGTGCAACTGTGACCGCGACCGGACTCCCAGCTTGGGGAACAGCCGGTACAGGTGCGAGCCGACCGTCCGGTGCGACAGGTACAGCCGGGCACCGATTTCCCTGTTGGTGAGGCCCTGGGCGGCCAGCTGGGCGACTTGCAGTTCCTGGGCCGACAGCTTCCACCAGGCGTCCGGTTGGTGCTGTCGCGCTCGCCGGCCGGTCGCGGCGAGTTCCTGCGTCGCGCGCGCCGACCAGGCGGCCGCTCCCAGCGCAGCAAACGCCGCCTGCGCGGACACCAGCGGTCGGCGCGACTCCGCGACCCGCCGGTGCCGACGCAGCCAGGATCCGTAGGCCAGATCGATCCGGGCGCAGTACCACGGTGACGCATTGACCTTGAGCCTGCTGGCCGCAGCGAACAGATCCTCCGCCTGATCTTCGCTCGCCAGCACGGCGCGGGCGTACCCGAGTGCCCGGACAACCCCCGACGCCGTCGTGTCGCCGGCGAGTTCCTCAATGTGTCGAAGCGGTCGCAGGGCTTCCTCGCGCCGACCGCTGAGCGCGGCCGACTCGGCCAGGTAGTCGATGGCCCACGCGCACTGTGGATACTGATAGGCGACGTCATGGCGATCGACCATGTGCGTGAACTCGTCAAGCGCGTCGCCAGGCCGCCCATCGCCGAGCGCCGCGAGTCCCCGGGTGAGCTGCACTCCGTTGAGGAGCGCGCGGTTACCGGACAGGACCGCATCCTTCTCGACCTCGGTAGCGATGTCCAAGGCAGCAGCGGGATCACCACGGAGCCCGGCGAGATTGCCCTGGCCCAGCCGGGCGCACGCGGCCCAGAGCGGCTGGCGGGTCTCGAATCCGAATCTGAAGGCCTCGTCGCACGCGACGAGGGCGACGTCCCACCGGCCCAGGTACAGCGCCGCGAAGGCCTCGAGTACCCGGGTCTGGGTGAGCAGGGCGACGCGACCCTGCTGGCGAAGCACCTCAGACGCCCGCGTCGCGAAACCCAGGCCGCGCTCAAAGTCGCCCGCGATGAACCCGGTGCGCGCCAGCGCCCCGAGCAAGGTGACGTCGCCGATCTCCTGCGAGGCCCACTGTGCGAGCTGAGCAACGAGCCGCGCCCCGCGGACAAACGGATCGATCTCCGAATAGAGCACCATCACCCGCGGGTCGGCGTCGTCAAGGCTGAGCGCCTCGACTGCGCTGCGCACGCGGGCGCGCAGGTCTTCGCCCGCTGCCCCCCAGTAACACGAGTTGCACGCCCCCAGCAGCAGCGACGCCGCAAGGCCCGCTTCACCATCGCGGCGGGCCCGGTCGGCCGCCTCGACCAGCCGCGAGATGCTGTCCCGGTCGCCGGGTATCCCGTCGTCGAAGGCCCCCTCAAGTCCGGCCAGGCGCGCATAGTCGGCGGGATCGAGCGCCAGCGTACGAGCGGCGGACATCAGCTCGGCAACGGTTTCCTGGCGTCCGAGCTCGAACGCCAGCTCGGCCGCCCGAAGCAGTCGGTGACCACGATGCCGGTCGTCTTCGGACAGCTCGGCGGCGCGCCTCAGCCATTCCTCCGCAAGACCAGGGGCGCCGCGTGCCGCGGCCCGGTCGGCGCCTGCGTCGAGCTCAGCCGCGAGGGATTCCTGTGGACGCGGAGCTGCCAGTGCTCGATGCCAGACGGCTCGATCAGGGTCAGCGCCGAGTGTCGCGGCGAGTGCCTCGTGGACGGCCCGTCGCTCGTCGCGGGAGGCCGACTGGACGATGGCCGACCGGACCAGCGGATGGCGAAAGCGGAACGCGTCACCTTCGATGATCAGCATCCCGTCCTCGGCGGACTTGCGAAGCTCGACCCTGACATCGCGATGCCCGCTGAGTCGGGCCAGGGCCGCGGAGGTCTCCGCGAGCCGGTCGCTGTCCTGCACCGCGGCGATGAGCAGCGCGGTTCGAGCCGATGGCTCAAGGTCATCGATTCGGACCGCAAAGGCGCGCTCGAGCCGTTGCGTCAGCGGGATCGGCTCGAGCAGCGACGACTCACCGCCACGGCCAACAACCTTCGCCAGTTCCAGGAGGGCAAGCGGGTTTCCGGCCGCGGCGTCCAGCACTCGAGCCTCGTCGGCCGGTGGCAGGTCCGGAGCCTGGCGATGCAGCAGCTCTCGGGCCGCGTCGGGGCCGAGGGCCTCGAGCCAGAGCAGCAGCGAGCCGTACGTACTCTCCGGCGGCTGATTCAGGCGACAGGTCGTGAGCATGACGATCTGTTCGTCGGTGATGCGGCGAGAGATGAACTCGATGGCTTCGCGGCTGTCATCGTCAAGCCAGGCCAGGTCGTCGACGCCGACGAGAACCGGCGTCTCGGCGGCGGCATCGGCAAGCAGCTCCAGCGCTGCCAGGGCAATGAAGAACCGGTTGACGGCGGCAACCTCGGGTTCGGCCAGGCCAAAGGCGCTCGTGAGAGCAGCGCGATGCCCGGCGGGCAGCTCATCGAGCCGACCGAGGATCGGCCTGAGCAGCTGGTAGAGCGCCGCGAACGCCAGGTGGGCTTCTCCCTCCGTGGCGCGGACGCTGAGCACCGTGTGACCCCGTGCGATCGCCAGCTCGGTGCCCGCCCGCAGCAGGGCACTCTTGCCGACCCCCGGATCGCCGGCGATCCTTACGGTGCCGCCGCGCTGGGTCACGTTGGCCACAACCGACTCGATCTGGGCAAGTTCGGCATCCCGGCCAACCAGGAACAGGGAATCCGGGCCGAGCTCGCTCATCGAATCACGCCGTGTCATGGCCAGCACCGGCGACGGCTGCGTTATCTCGATTCGCGAGTGCGTGCGTGACCACCATGCTCCCATCATCGCGTGCGGTGCGATCTTGCCAGGTGCATGGCTCTTGCGCACGAGCCTGCCAGCCCGCCCGCGCGCGGCGCGGAACGTCCCGCGCGCGAAGATGATTGATGACAGTCCCTGTCATCAATGTGTAGCCTGATGACAGTTGCTGGCATCAGGGAGATCTCATGCGGGTATTCGTGACCGGTGCGTCCGGCTGGATCGGCGCGGCTGTCGTCCCCGAACTCATCCGCGCGGGTCATAAGGTCGTGGGGCTCGCCAGGTCGGACGACTCGGCCGCCGCCGTCGCCGCGGCGGGAGCCGTGGTCCGCCGCGGCGACCTGCATGACCTCGACGCCCTCCACGCCGGTGCCGCCAGCTCCGACGGGGTCATTCACCTCGCGTTCAGCCACGACTTCACCCGGTTCGAGGACTCCGTACGTGCTGACGCACGCGCCATTGAGGCGATGGGCGCAGCGCTCGACGGATCGGGCAAGCCGCTGGTCATCGCCTCCGGGACGCCTGCCGTGCCCGGCAAGGTGGCGACCGAGCGGGACCGGTCCGCTTCCGGCTCGGCTGTGGCGGGCCGGGCCGCGAATGCCCAGGCGGCTCTCGGCATGGCGGCCCGCGGGGTCCGCTCGTCGGTCGTGGGATTGCCTCGGACGGTGCACGGCCAGGGCGATCGCCACGGCTTCATCGCCCGCCTGATCGGCATCGCCCGTGACACAGGCGTGTCGGGCTACGTCGGCGACGGGTCCAGTCGCTGGCCCGCGGTGCACGTGCTCGACGCCGCGGACCTGTTTCGCCGGGCCGTCGAGCAGGCCCCGGCCGGATCGGTGCTGCACGCGGTCGGTGACGAAGGCGTGCCGGTCCGCGACATCGCCGGGGTAATCGGCCGCCACCTGAACCTGCCGATGGCTTCCGCACCGGCGGATGTTTTCGGCTTTCTGGGGCCGATCCTCGCGACCGACCAGCCTGCCTCCAGCGCGCTGACGCGCGATCTGCTCGGCTGGTACCCGGTCCAGCCCGGTCTCATCGAGGACCTGGACAGCGGCCACTACTTCGGCTGAGCACCACCCGTCGCCTTCCACCACCAGGACGAAAGATACGCAATGATGGCATTGCGCGCACCTGTCGAGGTAGCCGCGCGAGGCGCAGGCGGATCCCGGCATGTTCTCGGAGGCGGACAGATGACCAGGACGGTCCTCAGCGGTGGGCGCGTCTTTGACGGCACCGGCAGCCCCGTGGCGGCCGCTGATGTGGCGATCGAAGCGGACCGAATCGTCGACGTCGGGCTCGGGCTCGACGCGGACGAGCGGGTCGACGTGTCCGGCCTCACGGTCCTGCCTGGCCTCTTCGACTGCCACGTCCACGTGATGGTCTCCGGGATCGACCTCGTGCGGCGGTTGCAGCGTCCGTTCTCGTACCAGTTCTTTCAGGCCGCGACCAACCTCGCGGCCACGCTGGATTGCGGCATCACCACGGTGCGGGATGCGGGCGGCGCCGACCTCGGCGTGCAGCGCGCCGTTGCCGACGGCCTGATCGACGGGCCGCGCATGCAGATTGCGATCAGCGCACTGAGCCAGACCGGCGGGCACGGCGACGGCTGGCTGCCGTCCGGCATCACGACGTTCCTGATGTCGCCCCACCCGGGCCGCCCGGCCGGGCTCGTGGACGGACCAGAGGAGATGCGCAAGCGAGTGCGGGAGATCATCCGGGCCGGCGCCAACGTCATCAAGGTGCACACCTCGGGCGGCGTGCTATCGCCGCGCGACAGCCCGAAGCACGCGCAGTTCCGGCCCGATGAACTGGCCGCGCTGATGGCCGAGGCAACCGCGGCAGGCCTGCCGGTAATGGCGCACGCTCAGGCCGCCGATGGCATCAAGAACGCGCTGCGGGTCGGCGTCAGATCCATCGAGCACGGGATATACCTCGACGACGAGGCGATCGAAATGATGCTGAGCGCCGGCGCCTGGCTCGTCCCCACCCTGGTTGCCCCGCACGCTGTCCTCGCCGCCGCAGCCGCGGGCAGCCAGCTGCCCGAGGGCGTCCTCGCCAAGGCTCAGGACGTCACGGCCGCGCACGCGGACGCGTTCGCCCGCGCCGTCGCGGCGGGAGTCAAGATTGCCATGGGCACGGACAGCGGTGTCGGACCGCATGGGGCAAATCTCGACGAGCTGCCGCTCATGGCCGCTGGCGGGCTGACGCCCGCCCAGGTTCTGACCGCCACAACGAGCTCCGCCGCGCAGCTGCTCCAGCTCGCGGACG
>Ga0187781_10004224_pt1 | contig 10724 bp, 8 predicted proteins | sample 0715_SJ02_MP02_2_FD_132447 | JGI IMG/M metagenome (GOLD analysis project Ga0187781, IMG submission 132447) | Tropical peat soil microbial communities from peatlands in Department of Meta, Colombia - 0715_SJ02_MP02_20_MG | ecosystem: Environmental > Terrestrial > Soil > Wetlands > Peat | place...
CACCGATTCCAAAAGGCACGCCGAGGAGACTAGCGATACCCAGGATGAGAGCTGTGCCGGCGATCGCGTTGGCCATGCCGCCACCGACTTCACCGACCGGCTTCGGGGTCTGCGTGAGAAACGCGAGATTGATGGAACCGATGCCCTTGTAAACCAGATAGGCAAAGATGGCAAAAAGCGGCGCCAGCACGATGACGACAGTCAGAATGGAGAGACCGGTCATCAGATTGTCGGTGGCGCGGCGACGCCAACTGATCGGCGGAACTACTGGGGCTCCCAAATTGGAATTCGTATCAGCCATGTTCTCGTCAGGCAATGGTTCTCGCGGGCTGACCTCTTGTCACGCTCCATACCATGAGGCGTGCCAGCGCGTTCACGACGATCGTGACCAGGAACAGAGCTAAGCCAATCTCGATGAGCGCAGAGAGGTAAAGATCGCCGGTAGCTTCAGAAAATTCGTTGGCCAACACGCTGGCCATTGAGTACCCGAAATCGAACAAGGATTTGGAGATCTCGGGGCGGTTGCCAATCACCATAGTGACGGCCATGGTCTCGCCCAACGCGCGGCCGAGCCCGAGGATCACAGCGCCAACGATGCCAGCGCGGGCATTGCGCAACACACCGATTCGGATCATTTCCCAGCGCGTGGCGCCAAGAGCCAGAGCGGCCTCGCGCTGGTGCTGCGGAACGACAGTCATCACCTCGCGCGTGATCGAGGAGATGATAGGAACAATCATGATTGCCAGAATTATGCCGGCCGCGAGCAGACTGTAGCCGTAGGGCGGACCGGAAAAGAGTCCCGTCCAGCCGAGTGTTTTGGCCAGGAAAGGCTCGACGTAGGTGCGGAGAATGGGAATTAATACGAAAATTGCCCAAAGGCCGTAGATCACGCTCGGGATGGCGGCGAGCAGCTCCGTTGTGAAGGAAAGCATTCCGCGCAGCCAGATGGGACACATTTCGGTGATGAAAACGGCAACCCCGACGGCCAGCGGGACAGCGATGATGAGCGCGATCAGCGAGGAAACGAGGGTGCCGAAAACAAAAGGCAACGCACCATATTGATCTTCAACTGGGTTCCAGTCCGATTGCGCAAAGAACTTCCAGCCAAAGGCGTGCCAGGAAAGCTGCGAGCCGATCAGGAGCTCGTACACAATCAAGGCGAGAAGCACGACCACGCCGAAGCCACACAGCCGCATAGCCCATCCAAAAAGAGCATCCGGAATCCCGCTCACTTTTCCCTGCAAGAGCGGCGCTGTGGTGGTTGCGGCTTTCGAAATAGCTTTTGGTCCTTGCTCAGGCGGTTGCCGCTCTGGTGGCCCATGCTCCGGTTCGGGAGCGTTGAAACGCGGCCGGGGCAGAGCTTGGTTGGACATTTCAGAGCCGAGCGTAACAGAACGTTGTTACAAATCGGTTAAAAATCGGACCTGGTTGCCGGACGGAACATCTGCAACCACCGTTACTTACAGGCGGGACTTGCACCGCATCGCCCGTCTGTGAGATGACTGATCGTTCAAATTTCCATGCCTACGTTTGCGGCCATCGATATCGGATCGAACTCAGTGCGCCTGAAGATTGCGCGGCTGCAGCGTGGACGGCTGAAACAACTGCACGAAGACCGTGAAGTAACGCGCCTTGGTGAGGGCGTGTTCAGCGGCGGGTTGCTGTCTCCGGAGGCCATGTCGGAGACGATCCGTGTCTTGCGCCGTTTTCATCGTGCGACGCAAGAATGCGGAACTGACACGGTACGCGTGGTAGCGACCGCTGCGCTTCGCGATGCGCGCAATTCGCGCACTTTTCTTGATTGGGTTCGCACACGAACGGGGTGGACGGTCGAAATCATCTCCGGATTGGAAGAAGCGCGCTTGATTCACCTGGGCATTGTTTCGAGCGGCAGACTGGGCGCTCGCAGCGTCTTGCTTATCGATGTTGGCGGCGGGAGCTGCGAGTTGACGCTCTCCCGCGACGGCCGGATTCGCGACACGGTGAGTCTGTCGGTCGGGGCCGTACGGTTAACGGGCGAATTCCTGAAGCATGATCTGCCACGCAAAGGCGAATTGAAACAGCTGGAAGGTTACGTGGGACGAGGCATCGTCCGGATTCAGGAACGAATACGCTCCGCGCGGGTCGGAACTGTGATTGCAACCTCCGGCACGGCAGCCGCACTGGTGAGCATGGCTAGCCACCTCTCGCGTCCGAAGCGGCAGCGGGCGGGGATTATGGTCACGCGCGAGATGATGCGCGCAATCGTCAAGCAGATCACGCGAATGACGCTGGAACAGCGCCAGAAAGTACCGGGCATTGGACCGCGCCGCGCGGAGATTATTTGCGCCGGAGCCGTCGTCTATGCCGAACTGCTGGAGCGATGTCATCTGCCCGGCTTCCGTTATTCTCCGCTCGGTCTGCGAGACGGGATTCTGGCGCAAATGGCGGCGGAATATGACCGCAGCACGCGCTCGGGACGAGCCGTTGAATCGGAACGCTGGGAATCGCTGCAACGCGCAGTGGAGCATTACCGCGTCGATCTGCATCATGCCTTGCAGGTTCGGGACTCCGCCCTCCTTCTGTTTTCGGGTCTGAAATCCGTTCATCAGTTACCGCCTGAATATCGCGAATGGCTGTCGGCGGCGGCGCTGCTGTATGAAGTTGGTGACTACGTCAACCGCGCCGGCCACCATCGTCACACTTACTACATCATTTCGAACTCCGAGATTCTGGGATACACACCTCAACAGCGCCGAATTATTGGCGCGATTGCACGCTATCTGGGAAAGTCGCGGCCCACTCCGGATGACAGCCCGATGAGCGTTTTGGGCGCGGCCGAGCAAGCCGCGGTAACCAGAGCGTCGATGCTTCTCCGCATCGCAAGGGCCCTGCACATGAACCGCAGTCAGTCGGTTGAGAAATTTGCAGTTTCTGCCCGCAACGGCCGCGTCTCGCTCAAACTGACGCCGCGTGGCAATGCCAGTCTTGACTTGGAAATATGGGCCATTGCAAAGGATGGGGCTTACTTTCGCGAAGTCTTCGGGCGCGAACTCTCGGTCGCAGCTGCATGAAGAGTCCGCAGGATGCGCGGAGTGATACACCAGCTGAGTGAGCCGGCGTTGCGGCGCATTTCGACTTTTGCAACCGCTCCCTTCTTTAACTCGATGACGGCTTCGCTACCCGTGTCGCTTATGACGCGACCGAGAAAATCGCGCAGATTGGGATTGTGGCCAACGAGCAAGATGGCATCCTGACGGGCATACTTCTCGAGGAGCTTCTGAAAGTCGGCGAAAGTGGCCTCGGGCCGCAGAGCGTTGTCGGTCACGAGTTTGCCCTCGTGGCCCATTTCGTTCCCCACGAGGGCGGCCGTTTGCGTGGAGCGTTTTAAGGGACTTGAAATGATGACGTCAACCTGGACACCGAGGGCTGCAAGGGCACGGCCGATGTATCCACACTGCTCGATGCCGTCTTTGTCGAGAGGGCGCTTTTCGTCTTTTTTCGCGCTGAGCAGTTGCTGTCCTGCACTAGCGTGACGCAAGAAGTAGACAAACATTCGGGTAGCTTATTCCTTCATCTCTTTCCGATCAAAGTCTCCGAAGTGTCTCGCCGTTTGGGGGCAAGCGGGATCTCGTCCGGAGAGCGTTTCCCTTCCGCCAAGGCAATCAGAAACTCCTGAGCACTAAACGCGGCGCGTCCATGAGGAGGCTTGCCCCGCCCGTTCGATGACTGCCAGGCCCGCAGATATCGTCCGTCCTTGCGCAGGAACCTGGATTTCAGATTGTCGGCTAAGTAAGCAGCCAAAATCTCGTGGATGACCCGTTCCCGGAGGAGCGCGTCTTTCACGGGAAACAATACCTCGACCCGTTCATGAAGGTTGCGGGGCATCCAATCGGCGCTGCCCACGTAGACCTCTGGTGCTCCACCATTTTCGAAGCAGAAGATGCGACTGTGCTCCAGGAACCTGCCCACAATACTCCGCACGCGGATTCGGTCGCTGACGCCGCGGATTCCCGGTCGAAGCGTGCAAATTCCGCGCACAATCAGATCGATCACAACGCCCGCTTGTGAAGCGCGATAAAGGGCGTGGATGACATCCTTGTCCATCAGCGAGTTGATCTTGGCGACGATTCGTGCCGGAATTCCCTGCTCTGCGTGCGCGGCTTCTCGTTCAATCAGCGAAATGCATTTCTCCGCCAGATCAAGAGGAGCGACCATGAGAGGTTCGTAAGCGAGATGCTCCGCATACGCGGTAAGAAAACTGAACACGTTATGTACTGCTCCTGTAATTTCAGGGTCGGCCGTCAGCAGGCTGAGATCGGTGTAGAACCTCGCGGTCGTCGCGTTGTAGTTACCCGTTCCCAGATGCGCGTAGCGGCGTGCAACGCCATCCGGATCCCGGCGAACGAGCAGAGACAGCTTACAGTGAGTTTTCAGGCCGACGAGGCCATGAAAGACTTGCACTCCCGCATCCTCCAAATCACGCGCCCAGCGAATGTTTGACGCCTCGTCAAAACGTGCTTTCAATTCCACTACCGCAGTGACTTCCTTCTGCGACGCGGCGGCGATCAAAGCCGGAACGATGAGCGAGTGCTCGCTGGTCCGGTAGAGGGTTTGCTTGATCGACATCACGTTGTCGTCTTCCGCTGCCGACTGAATAAAGGAGATCACGGCATCGTAGGAATCGAAGGGATGGTGGAGCAACACGTCGTGACGGCGCAGTTCCTCGAACAGATCCTGGGATTTCGCTGTCAGGCGCAACTCGCGCGGAGAGAAGGGCTGGAACTTCAGGTCAGGCCGGTTGGCGCCTTCGTACACATTGAACAGACGCGAAAGATTCACGGGGCCGTTCACCGGAAAGATTTGCCAGTGGTCGAGCTCAAAAACGGTGCGAAGGCGCTCGATGATTTCAGGGTCGGCAGAAGAGTCGATCTCCATGCGCACCGCGTCTCCCTTGCGGCGGTTGTGGAGCTCGGTGCGTACCGACTCGAGCAGATTCCGCGATTCCTCTTCCTGGAGGTAAAGATTGCTGTTGCGCGTGACACGAAACGCGGCCGAGGACAAGATGTCGTAGCCCTTATACATTCGCGCCGCGTGGTAGACGACCAGGTCGGCAAGAAAAACAAAGTCCGTTGTAGCTTGCGAAGGCAACCGGATCAGGCGCGGCAGAGCCCTGGGAACCGTGATTACTCCCGTATAGGTCAGCGACGAACGACGGCGGCGGCGCAACAGCAGCGCCACGCAGAGCGCCTTATTGATGACGCGCGGAAATGGATGCGCCGGGTCGACGGTAACGGGCGTGAGCAGAGGGTCAAGCTCGCGCTCGCAGTAGTCATCGACGAATGCCAATGCCTGCTCGCTTAGCTCCTCGATTCCGAGAACGCGAATGTTCTGCGCGGCCAGGGCTGGCTGCAGGCGGTCGTTCCAGCACGAATACTGGGCTTTGACGAGTTCGTGGGCTGCATGATTGATGAGTTCCCGCTCCTGCGTCATGGTCAGGCCATCGGGTGTAGTCGCGTTGTGTCCGTCTTCGAGCTGTTGCAGCAGGCCACCAACGCGAATCTCGAAAAATTCATCGAGGTTGCTGGCAGTGATCGCGAGAAACTTCACTCGCTCCAGAAGCGGGTTTGACGGATCTTCCGCTTCTTCCAAAACCCGCCAATTGAACTTGAGCCACGACTCTTCGCGGTTGAGGAAAAGCGGTTTGTCCGGTGTTTTCCGAACCATAGAATTCGCAAGAGCTTGGCGCTTTCGAGGGATCTTTGCGCCTGCCTAACGCACATCGAACAGGGGATCAGTATAGCAATAGGAACTAGCGCAAGCTTTGGCGCCGGGGCGAAGCTCTAAGGTTATGGGGAATCTCGTCCGCCAAGGTTCAGGCAGGCATGAACGTCGGTGAGTAATCGATTCTTCAGAGAACAAAGCCGCCGTTAGAACCGGCGGCTGAGTGGAAGTGCAAATGTTTTTGGCGTTCTCGCGCTTTTCTTACTCAACGGACCGAGCCGCGCACGCGGCCTAAGTTAGTGGACTTGTTTGATCGCTGCTTTCACTTTATCGGCCACATTCTGAGGCAAGGGTGCATAGCTCAGCTGGGTCGTCATCTTCTGGCCGTCGGTAACCATCCAGTTGAGAAAGTCGGCAATGATCTTCCCTTTATTCGCGTCCTTGGCCTGTGCCGGGATCAGCAGCCAAGTAAAACTGGAAATGGGATACGCTGTCTTGCCCGGCGGGTTGGTGATGGAAACACGAAAATCATCGGGCATCTTCGCGGATGCGGCAGCTTCGGTCACTCCATCCAGCGAGGCCTTCACGAAGTTTCCTGCGGCGTTTTGCACCGATCCAAACGGAATCTTGTTCTCCAGTGCGTAGATCAGCTCAATGTAGCCGATCGATCCGGGCAACTGCCGAATCTGGCCGGCGACGCCCTCGTTGCCTTTGCCACCCAGACCCCTGGGCCACGCTACCGAGGTTCCTTTGCCCACAGAACCCTGCCAATCCTTGCTGACCTTGGAGAGGTAATCAGTGAAGATATACGTCGTCCCGCTTCCGTCAGAACGATGTACGACGATGATCGACTGATCAGGAAACTTTATGCCCGGATTCGCCTTGGCGATGGCGGCGTCATTCCAGTTGCTGATTTTGCCCAGAAAGATATTCGCCAGCACGTCAGGAGTGAATTTAATCTCCCCATTCACTCCGGGGATGTTATAAGCAGGAACGACCGCGCCAAGCACAGTTGGGATGTGGAGGATTTTCACCTTCGACTGCTTCAGCTGATCGTCGGACATCGGCCCATCGCTGGCACCAAAGTCTACCGTGCTGTTCAGCACCTGACGAATTCCGCCGCCGCTTCCGATGGACTGATAGTTGATTTGAACATCCGAATGCAGCTTGTTGTATTCGCTGAACCATTTCGAGTACATCGGATAAGGGAAGGTCGCGCCCGCGCCATTCAGTTGTGTCTCGGCCAGGACCGGCAGCGACATGACGAGAACTGCCAACAGCAGGACGATGCGTCGAATCACTCGATGAGTCCTCCTTCAATAGTTTTTCCGCTGGTCAGGTTCGGTTCTAGTGTCGAAGTGTTAAAGGAAGGTTACAACCGAATGAATTTCTTATGAACGGGCTTGTGTTTCCTATTGCAGGTATTTAGTGGCTTGCGAGTTGGTCGAGCCGCGCCAGTTCGCGGCCAAACAGAGCGTTATCAGGGAAATCATGCTGCAGGCCGAGGAGCAGCTCACGGGCGCGGGGAATGTCTTTCTCACGGACGTAGGCGATGGCCAGAAGAATGCGAGCAAAGGGCGCGAGAAGGCGACCCTGCGCCGCCGTCAGCTGAAGTTCAGAAATGCCGCCTTGTTTGTCGCCCTGGACGCCCCCGACGCGCAGCAGCCATCGCACCGGGGCAGCCATCGATCCGATGATGTATCGGCTCACGCCACTCGCCAGGTGGGCGTCAAAGCAGGTCGGATCTACGGTCAGAACTTGGCTCGCCCACGACGTGGCTTCCCTGGTGTAGTGGAGTGAAGCCAGATTCCTTTTCTCGATAAGCGCGGCAAAGTCGGAGCGCAGCCCGGATGCTAGAGTCATGGCGAGCAGGGCGTCGCGGTTGTGGGGGTCGCGTTGGAGCCTCGCGTTTGCCAGGTCCTCAGCGCGGCTCAAGTGCTGGTCGAAACGCGCTCGCTGGGCCGGATCCGCATCATATTTTTTGCGATTGGCAAAGATGGAATCGTTTTCGTAGAACTGCGCTTCGAGCACTCCGAGACGATTGAACTCCGAGAACAGAATGCCGGCCGCTTCACTCACCGGACCCATGGGGTTTTCCGGGTTTGCCTTTTCCCAGGCTTCGAAATCTTTTGCCGCTCCCGCAAAATCCAGGTCGTAGAGGCGGAGAAACCCATCATCCAGCCGGACCGGTGGTACGTCGGCAAGGGTTCTGGGAGTCAGTACATTGAGCGCGCAGATTGCGACAAAAGCGACTCGCCTGCATCTCATAATCGCGGGGGAAAGCGAACCCATTTTGAAGAGTTGGCAAACGCCTCTCATGTCTTGAATTGGATGCTTGTTCGCCATGTCGCGCTTAACGTTGGAGCGCGAATCGGGATTCTCTGGCAAACTGCTTAACCGTGAGGACGAAAGATCGTGAGCGATAAACTTCGTTTTGCGCCGGGCTGGCCCGGAATCGAGCCACGCTGGACGTCGAGCGCCAAGACCGGCGTCGGCACCGCCCTCAATCTCCACAGCCGGGTTTGGTTCACGATCAGTCACGGCATTTTGAATGAGATTTACTTCCCGCGTGTCGATCAGGCGTGCACGCGGGATTTCGGGCTGATTGTCACGAATGGCCACGATTTTTTCTCCGAAGAGAAACGGCACTGCACGTTTGAAAACGTCCCGATTGAGCCGGGCATACCTGTCTATGAGTTGACCAACACCTGCTCCTGTGGCCGCTATCGTATCGAAAAAGAAGTGCTGAGCGATCCGTGGCGCAACGTCGTGCTGCAGAAGATTCGTTTCGTGCCACTGCAGGGATCGCTCGGCGACTACCGTCTTTATGCGCTGCTGGCGCCCCACCTCGCCAACTTCGGATACGGTAACACAGGCAGAGTCGACGAATATAAGGGCGCGCCTATGCTTTTTGCCCAGCATGACGCCAATGCTCTTGCCTTGGGCTCCTCTGCACCCTGGCTCAAGCGCTCGGTTGGCTTCGTCGGCGTGTCCGACGGTTGGCAGGATCTCTCCCGCAACTTCCAGATGACCTGGGAGTACGAACGGGCAGTGAGAGGCAATATCGCCCTTACCGGCGAGATCGATCTCGCCGCCTGCAACGGCGAGTTCGTGCTGGCGCTGGGCTTTGGCGCGATCTGGGCCGAGGCTGGACAGCAGGTCATCTCGTCCCTGCACACTCCCTACGAGAAAATTCGAGAGGATTACGTTTTTCACTGGCGGCACTGGCAGAAAGGTCTCAAGAAACTCGATGCCCAACCGCGCCCAAAGGATCTTTATCGCGTCAGCACGGCCGTCTTACGGGTTCACGAGTCGAAAGACTTTATTGGCGGAATCATCGCCAGCCTTTCCATTCCGTGGGGTTTCAACAAGGGCGACGAAGATCTGGGCGGCTACCACCTGATCTGGCCGCGGGATCTGGTCGAAAATGCAGGAGGTTTATTGGCGGCTGGCGCGCATGACGACGCGTTGCGCGTTCTCCTCTATCTTGAGGCAACACAGGAAGCCGATGGCCACTGGGCGCAGAACATGTGGCTTGATGGGCGTCCTTATTGGAACGGGCTGCAGATGGATGAGACCGCATTCCCGATTCTGCTTGTCGATCTGATGCGCCGCGAGTCTCCGCGTTGTTTCGGCGAGAGCAAACGCTGGTGGCCGATGGTCCGCAAAGCTGCGGCGTTCATTGCCGCTAACGGACCGGTGACGCAGCAGGACCGTTGGGAAGAAGACGGTGGCTACTCGCCCTTCACCATGGCTGCCGAAATCGCCGCATTGCTGATTGCCGCCGAGATGGCAGAGGAGATGGGCCAGTCTGAGCCCGCCGAATTTCTGCGCGACATGGCGGATACGTGGAATTTCAACATGGAGCGCCGCACGTACGCGGTGAATACGGATCTGGCGCGGGCAGCCGGCGTTGAAGGCTACTACGTTCGCATCACGCCACCTCCCAGTGGAGACGGCGCATCTTCGCCGTTGCAGGGGTTCGTGCCGATCAAGAATCGCGGCATCGGAACAAATGCGCCCGCGGTCGAGATCGTGAGTCCCGACGCACTATCACTCGTGCGCTTTGGTCTGCGCAGCCCCGACGATCCGCGAATCCTTAACACGATCAAGGTCATCGACGCGCTGCTGCGAGTGAAGCTGCCGAGCGGTCCTGGCTGGTATCGGTATAACGGCGACGGCTACGGCGAACACGAAGATGGGTCTCCGTTTGATGGTTGGGGTGTGGGGCGGCCGTGGCCGCTGTTGACAGGAGAGCGCGCCCATTACGAATTGGCCGCGGGACATGTCTCCGCCGCCGAAGCATTGCTGAGTGTGATGGAAAGCTCGACAGGAACTAGCCGGCTCATTCCGGAGCAGGTTTGGGATCGCAATGACATTCCCGAGCGGGAGCTATTCGCAGGGAAGGCGTCGGGGTCGGCTTGTCCGCTGGTTTGGGCGCATTCGGAATACATCAAGTTGCGCCGATCGTTGCTCGACGGCAGGATTTTTGATACGCCGTCGTACACAGCAGAACGATATGTAAATCAGAAAGTATCGGCTAAATATTTCAACTGGCGCTTTAACAATAAGCCGCGCACCATGCCATGCGGGAAAAAGTTGCGCATCCTGCTCATGGACCCCGCTATGGTTCACTGGAGCTTCGACAACTGGCAAACCAGTTACGACAGCCACACAGCACGCAGCGGGTGGAATCTGGAGCATGTTGATCTGGCCACGGAAAAGCTCGCCTCCGGCCGGCAGATCGTTTTCACTCTGTACTGGAAAGATAGTGGCCGCTGGGAAGGCCGCGATTTCACGGTCACGATCGAGTGAGTTGGCCGACGTCGAGCTGCGCTTCCTTGCCGCGTTTTGAAAGATCCCTGTATAGAACTGCCCCGCACGCCACGGCGATAAGAAGAAACCATGCGCCCCGAGGTCGCGGCCCAAGTATCAACCAACCGCCGCCGAATAGCGCCGAGTACACCATCGCACAGCCAAGAACCCAGCACATCAGATTGCGGCCCAGATCGCGCGTTGCA
>Ga0187781_10004225_pt1 | contig 10724 bp, 12 predicted proteins | sample 0715_SJ02_MP02_2_FD_132447 | JGI IMG/M metagenome (GOLD analysis project Ga0187781, IMG submission 132447) | Tropical peat soil microbial communities from peatlands in Department of Meta, Colombia - 0715_SJ02_MP02_20_MG | ecosystem: Environmental > Terrestrial > Soil > Wetlands > Peat | place...
CTTTCACGCCCGCTTGCGCCAACCGCTCGGCCTCGGCAACTACCGACTCGAATCGGCTCGAGCGAAACTTGCCGCGCAACTGTGGGATGATGCAAAACGTGCAGGGATGATCGCAGCCTTCGGCGATTTTGATATAGGCCATGTGCCGCGGCGTGGCCAGAATGCGCGGCGTCGAATCGTCGTAGAGATAGTTGGGTAAGTCGCCGACGGCCCCGGTCCATGATTCTCGAGGCAACGATTCGCGAGACGTCGATTCCTGCGCCCACGCGTCGCGCGAGAACCGGCCTTGCGAGGCGCGGGCGTCGCCTTCCGGCCGAGAGGGCAACACCACAAACGGCGAAGTGCTCCCGGTGCCATTTCCGGGATCCTTCTGCGCCGGTGTCAGACCGGCAGCGGCGAGAATGTTTACTAATTCGCCGGTTCCCACGACGGCGTCGACTTCGGGAATATCCTTGCGAATCTGGTCGCGGAAGCGTTCCACCAGACATCCGGCGACCACCAGTTTCCTGGCTTTGCCGCCGGTCTTGTGCGCTGCCATTTCGAGGATGGTGTTCACCGACTCCTGTTGCGCGCTTTCGATAAAGGATCAGGTGTTGACCACGATTACATCGGCGTCTTGCGCGCGGGGCGTCAGTTCCGCGCCGGCCCGCGCCACCAGGCCCATCATGACTTCGCTATCCACCAGGTTTTTTGGACAGCCCAGGCTGACGAAGCCCACTTTCGGCGGATGCAGGGCCGGAGGGGATGCCTCGGACTTTTCGGGAGAATCGCTGCTGGTGAGAACTTTCGACGGCATGGAATCTTTCAATCTTAACATTCCCGAGCGGCGCTTCCGGCACTGCACGCACGATCCGGACCGGCGCGGCCACGATGAGAAATCCACAGGGGAGAGGCACTTGTGGGTTCAAAATGCCCCGCGTCGTGCTAGGCTATGGCTTACCGCCGTAAAGACATGGATTAGAAGCACCTCGCAGGAGGGCAAATGTCCGGGAAACGACTGTGGATTGCGGTCCTGTGCGTGGTTACGATGGCAGGTGCGCTGGCCGCGCAAGATGAAAAGAACGACCTGGGCGGCAGCATCGGCCGAACCTTCATCAGCACCCAGGCCCTCACCCAGTGCGCCGCTCCTTGCTTCGATCCCTACATTCGTTACGGGAAAGGCCTGACGATTGAAGGCAGTTACGCCCGCCGCCTTCTGGTGACGCCGATCTTCGGGGTGTCGGCGGAACTCCCTATTCTTTTTAATCCCCACGAGGACCTTCACGCCGGCGGCCAGAGCCTGGTGCCAAAGGACTACAAGGCGCTGTTCATCACTCCCTCGGTGCGCGTGAATCTGTTCCCAACCACCGCAGTGTCTCTGTGGGGCAGCCTGGGCGGGGGCTTTGGCCATATCAGCCAGAGCAGCCTGACGCTCTACGGATACAACAACACCGGCAGTTCCACTACCTCAGGCGTGCTGCAGTACGGACTCGGGCTGGACGTCAAACTTACCAAGAGCGTTGCGCTGCGCGCCGAAGGCCGCGACTTCTGGGCAGGAGAACCTGATTTCCCCCAGGCCCCGACCGGCAAGACGCGCCAGCATAACTATTTTCTTGGCATTGGCGCGATCTGGCGGTTCTAGTCCGTTTTCACCAATAGCGTTGACTATAAGAGCGGCATAGCTGCGAAAAGAAAAAGCTTGACTCCAGTAGTCGGAAGCCGATATAACGGAATCCGACTATGAAGGAAGGCTTCGATCGCTACCTGCCCCTTTCCGCTGCCGCGCTGCATATCTTGCTCGCGCTCGCAAGTGAGGATCGCCACGGATACGGGATTATGCGGGAGGTGGCGCGTCAGTCAGACGGCCGCTACAAGTTGGGTCCCGGCACGTTGTACGACAATCTGCAAAGGCTTCTCGATCTAGGAATCGTGGAGGAGCGTTCCCCCCGCTCTCCCGCTGACGATCCAAGGCGCCGCTACTATCGCCTGTCTCGCTTTGGCCGCGGACTTCTGGCTACCGAAATCGCAAGACTCGAAGGCGTCGTGCGCGAAGCGAGACTACATCTCAACATTCGGCCGGAGAAGGCATGATGACCCGCACCCTGTATCGTTGGCTCATTTGTCTGCATCCACCCGCCTTTCGTCTCCGGTTCGAGCCAGAACTTCTTTGGATTTTCGACGAATCCAGTGACGCATCAGGCGCGGCGTCGCTTCTGTATGACGCCGCCATCTCTCTGCTGCGGCAGTGGCTCATGCGATCGGGATTGTGGAAGTGGGTGGTAGGGGGTATCGCGGGAGTGGTGTACCTGCTTATCGGATTCGGAAGCTTTTTGTTCAACTGGCCTATACGTTGCCCGTGACGCCGAACTGTGGGTCGGCCATTTCTGATGAGGAGGTGGGCACATGAGTAAGTGGGTTCGGAGAATCTCGTGCGCATTTCTGACTCTGTTGCTGCTGGCCCTTCTGGGGGGCTTTACCTATGAACAGGTCGGGAGAGCCCGGGATGCCAGTGAACTGCCTCCACGAGTTGGACAGGCGGTTGACATCGGTGGACGCACTCTGAACCTCTACTGCTCGGGTCAGGGTAGTCCGACGGTGATTCTTGAACCCGGAGGCAACTCGCCCGGCTATGCGCAGCTCTGGCTCCAGTCCAAAATGGCAGTGTTCACCCGCACCTGCTGGTACGACCGCGCGGGTGTAGGGTGGAGCGACCCGCCATCGTCTCCGCGAACGAGTGCCAGTGTTGTCAGCGATCTGCACGAAGCGCTACAGCGCGCGGGAGTTCTGCCACCCTACGTGATGGCGGGTGGTTCGGTCGGGGGTGAATATGTTCGCATCTATACGGCGCGCTACCCCTCGGACGTGGCGGGTCTGGTGTTGATCGATTCAGCGAGCCCGGACATGCATGAACCGGACTTCGCGTTAGCACCCATAAATCGTATGTCGGGCAGCACGAGGCATCTGATTTGCATGGCTCTGCCAGCGGCATCGCGGTTTGGCATAATTCGTTTCTTTGCCAGCCGAGAGCGGCGCCCTCCTCCGCCCGATTTCACCCCCGAGCAAGCCAGCGTATTGGCGAAGCTCGAAGCACAGCCGAAGGCATTTGTAACCGACGCCGAGCAGGCGTGCGCAGCCACTGACGAGGGCAGAACCGTTCCGAGAACCGGCGGCGGAAACCCCGACATCGACAACGCGGTGCGGAACGCAGGCAGCTTGGGCGATCGCCCGCTTGTCGTGCTGACAGCTGGAAGGTATTGGGCTCCGGACGGCTTCGAAAAGGAGGCAGCGGAATACCACCAGATTTGGGTTCATCAATTGCAGGCGAGCCTGGTGCGCTTATCGACGCGTGGACGGCAGATTGTGGTAGATGCGGGCCACGGTATGGATGAATCGCCGGACTCCATCGTCACCGCAGTCCGGCAAGTGATCGACGAAGTGCGAGCAAACCACAACTGACGGTTCCACCAGTAAGGTCTTCAACCACTCGCACCCAGCCGAAGCTACTCTCTCGTTGCCGACTCAACCGCTTCGTACAGTTCCGGCAGCCGGTGGACATCCTCAGGCGAGTTTCCGAATCGCGCTGTTTCGTAGACCTCGGTGAAGTGGGCTACTGGCGCGCGCAGGCGGGCGTCGTCAATTTTCATAAGGAATTCCTGTGGCGTCTGGGCCGCCGATCTCCGCACTCCTTTTCGGGCTACCGCCCGGATCATGCGTTGGTACCACATGGCGGCCGCTTGTTGCGGCGAGTGCTCCGGGTGCACGCGCAACCGCATCTCCCGCAGCAGGCGCGTGATCCGCCCCAGATTGGCAAGAATCAGAAAGCAGAGTGCGACCGCCAGCCCGATCCCAGTCCACCGGCCGGGTGCATGCTCCACCCGCTGCTGACTGCGCCGGGCCCACGCGAGCATCGTCTCGTAGTGGCTGCGCGCCCAGTTCCGCGTAACCTCCCAGAGATTGCGGGTTCCGTTCACAGCAGTCTGGCCGAGAAGATACTGGTGCGAAGTATCGTAACTAACGATCCAATCGCGCCAGAATGAGGCCATGGCATCCAGATAGAGGCCGACTCGGCTCCAGCCCTGAGGCGTGCCGGCGCTTCCGCCAGGGGTGGGATCGAAGGTGCGCCAACCGTAGCCGGGAAAGTAGGCTTCGACCCAGGCATGCGCGTCCTTGGCGCGAATCACGTAGTTTCCCGTCAGGTCGTTGAACTCGTCACTGCGGAATCCATTGACCACGCGCGAGGGAATGCCCAGGGTGCGCAGCATGACCGCCATGGAAGAGGCAAAGTATTCGCAGTGTCCTCGTTTGCGCTCGAAAAGAAAATTGGCGACGGGATCTTGAGGTGTGGTGCGCGGCAGTTCCAGGGTGTAATCGAAATGAGTTCGAAGATAATTCTCTATGGCCGAAGCCTTGTCGAAATCGTTGCGTTCCGGGCGGGCGATTTGTGCGGCGAGCCGTGGAACGCGGGGATCGAGCGCGGGCAGCCGGAGGTAAACCTCCGTGACCTGCGGCGGATAGTTCCGCCCTGCCGCCCGCAATTCGGACGGGGAGGGCGCAGCGATGTCGGAGTAGGCCTCGTAACGGCTGACGGCATGCTGGATGTCGAGGTCATAGACGCTGCCTTCCAGGTCGCCGGCCAGAATCCGATAGGACCCGCTGATGCTGCGGCCCCAGGGGGCCAGGAAGAAAACATTGGTGCCGATCGGTTCCATCAACACACGGTAATGGATCATCTGTTCGCGCGCCCGGTTCGGCGTGACCAGAGATTTCAGGGCGGCATTCTCCAGTCGTGGAACGGCAAAACTCTGGTCAGCCCAGCGCTGCAGCAGGAACTGCTCCCGTGGCTTCGACCAGGTATGCCCGTCGAAATCGGAGAGAGCCACGCCGCGCCAGTGCAGATCATAGCGGCCCAGATTGTCCCCGTCGATCTGGATATGCATCACCACCGCGTTGGACTGCTGAATTTCCCCGATCTGTCCCAGTTGCACGTGATCGCTGAAGCCGGCGGAAAAATCGGTGCCGAAGGCGTAACCTCCTAGATAGCCAATCTGCTTGCGTGGCATGAGGAAAAACAGCATGGCGCCGCCGACCAGGATCATCAGCATCAGGACCGGGGTTATGCGTGCCAGCCAGAAGGCCAGCTGCCAATGCTCCCGCGGATCGCTGGAATGCCGCGCGTGGATGCTGGCAGCATGCCCGGAGCGGCGCATTTCCATCAGCACGAAAGTGACTACGGCCATCAGCATGAAAGCGGTGAAGGAGAGCAGGAACACACTGTCTACGGTCAGAACCGCCGCCGCCAGCACCATCAGAAAGGCAAGAATCGCCATGGTGATGTAATCGCGATCGCGCCGCAACGAGAACATACGCACCACCGCTCCGAACAGCGCCAGGTGCAGCGTGGCGGGCAGGAAGCTGTGCGAAAAGATGAAGTAGTCGGCCGCGAAGAAGACGAAATAGGCGATAGTCAGGGGCGTGGTCCAGCGCTCAGAAATCATTACCGGACGTCGCGTGACCAACAGATAGCCGCGCACCGCCAGAGCGGCACCCACCAAGCCTACCGAAGGAGTGTCGAGCCCGCCGGTGCTGGCTAGCGTGACAAAGCCAGTTAAAACAAGTAGATACAGCGCCACATCAAAGTAAAAGTCGATGGCCGTATGGAGCGGGGTCAGAGCGAGTTTTGCCGGTTGCGAGGCCATTATTGATGCTGGGACAGCCGCCCCAGAAGTTTCAAGGGAGGGTCGAGCCTCCTTTTTGCGAACCACCCATGGCACGTTTATCTCTTCCTAGCCTGCGGGGCCACCAGTTGCGGGGCATCCAGTGATGCGCATCGACAACAATCGGAGCCAGCAGACCAGCCAACATCACGATGATCGCGAAAATCCAGACAATGTATGTGATGACAGATTCCTTCACCGAGCCAACGACTCTTAGCTCTCTATTGTTCGATAACGGCGGCAGGAAGGGAAGGCTTGAGAGGCCGATTCTTGCACCGAAAGTCACATGGCCGTGTCCGGGGTTTCGGCGGCTTTGTTGACATCGCTGGTCGGAATGCAGGAGCAAACCGTAGCGCCGCCGTCCCGGCGGCTGTCGTGGCGGCGTCCCGCCGCCACCAGCGGGGGCGGGACGCCCCCGCGACAGCCGGCAAGATGCCGGCGCTACAAGGATTTCAACGGAACCGGTTTCGGCCTCCGATTCCGCGATCGGGCAACCCCAGGAACGAATCATCGGCGGATGCTAAAATGAGCAGTCAGGCATCGGTCTCGCGCGACGTATTCCCGCCAACCCCGCCAGGTCCGGAAGGAAGCAACGGTAACGGGCTCTTGCGAGTGCAGCGAGCCCCCGGTGCCTGGCTTATTTTTCGGGCGTGTCAGCCGTAATGGCTGCCGATTTCAATAATCGGGTAAGGGTTCGCCTCTACGAGCTATTTGTGGAGGCGGGACGATGTCCTTCCAAATCGGACGTTGCCGCCGATCTTGGCTGCAGCGTGGGTGATATCACGGAGTCCTTCGCCGCACTGGCGGCTGCGCACATGCTCGTGCTCCAGCCGGGCACGGGAGAAGTGCTCATGGCCAACCCGCTTTCGGCTGTTCCGACGCCCTTCGTGGTCGAAACTCAGGGTAGCAACGTCCCGCGCACCTGGTACGGGAACTGCATCTGGGACTCGCTGGGTGTGATCGCCATGCTGCACGCCGACGGGCGCGTCGTCACCTCCTGCGGATGCTGCGGCGAAAGCATGACGGTGGGGGTTCGCCGCGGCGAGGTCGTTTGCCAACCTCCCGGCCTGGTGCACTTCGCCCTTCCTGCCCGGCGGTGGTGGGACGACATCGTCTTCAATTGAAAGACCATGCTCCTCTTCCGGTCGGAAGAGCCGCGGTCGGGATCACAGTCCGCCGACCACATCGATCGCTGGTGCAAGTCGTGGAGGCTCGAGCGCGGCGCCGTCCTGAGCCTGGAGCAGGCCTGGAAGTTGGCTGACGCCTGGTATCGCGATCGCATGTCTGCCGCCTGGCGCCGCCGCAGCGTGGATGAAGCGCACGAACTGTTTCGCTCCCTGGGACTGACCTCAGACTTCTGGCGCTTTTCCTGAGAATCGTTAGACATTCTGCTTCCAATCCTTCAAAATACTGGGTTTCATATTCGCTTCATATTCAGGAGCCCTCATTTGACGAAACCAATCCGCGCCAAAATCACCGCCCTCGGCACTTACGTGCCGCCGCGCGTTCTCAGCAACGCTGACCTGGAAAAGATGGTCGACACCACCAGCGAATGGATTATGGAACGCGTGGGCATCCGCGAGCGCCATCTTGTGGACAAAGGAGTCGCGGCCAGCGACCTGGCGGTCGAGGCAGTCAAGAACCTGCTGGCGTCGCATCCCTTCGATCTGCAGCAGGTGGATCTCATCGTCGTGGGCACGGTCACGCCCGACATGATGTATCCGTCGACCACGTGCCTGGTGCAGCACAAATTGGGCATCGAGAACACCTGGGGGTTTGATGTTTCGGCGGGATGTTCGGGGTTTCTGTTTGCCCTGAACACGGGTGTGAAATTCGTCGAGTCAGGACAGTACAAGAAAGTGCTGGTGATCGGTTCGGATGTGAACTCCTCCATGACCGATTTTACCGACCGGGCGGTATGCATCATTTTTGGTGATGGGGCAGGCGCGGTTCTGCTCGAACCGGCCGAAGACGGGGAAGATGGCGTGATTGACCATGTCGCGCAGATCGAGGGCATGGGCGGGCAATATCTCTACATGCCGGGAGGGGGTAGTTTGAACCCCGCTTCGCATGAAACAGTGGATAAGAAAATGCATTATATTCATCAGGATGGGAGGAATGTCTTCAAGTATGCTGTGAAGAAGATGGCGGAGATGACCGAGCGCATCCTGGAGAGAAATAAGCTGACGGGCAAGGAGGTGGATTGCTTCATCGCGCACCAGGCCAACCTGCGAATTATCACCGCGACCGCAGATCGGCTGGGCATGCCAATGGAGAAAGTCATCGTCAATATCGATCGCTATGGCAACACCACGGCGGGCACGATTCCGATCGCCATGCAGACGGCAATCGAAGAGGGCAAATTGAAGAAGGGGGATCTGGTATTGCTTGCGGCAGTTGGTGCCGGTTTCACGTCCGGGGCGACGCTGCTGCGCTGGGCGCTCTAGAGACAAGGTTTCAAAGTTTCAAGGTTGCAATGTTTCAACGTCCCAATCGCAAGGTTCGTGATCACGCTGTCGAATCCGAGCTCGGGACGGGGTCATCCCGAACGGAGCCGTTTTTCCGGCGGAGCGAGGGATCTTGCGCGGGGCTTATCTGCACTGCGCGCCGGATCCCTCGGCCCGCTGGCTTTGCTCGCCCCCGGCTGAAGCCGGGGGTCTACCTGAAAACGCGGACCTTCGGGATGACGCCGTGGCCGGGGAGAATTTCAAACTGAGCCGCTGCAAGTCTGAAGCCTCCCGTTAGACTTTCTTCCCGCAATCCTTCACAATTAACGTTTCCGTTTCAGGAGTTCCCGTTGACCACACCGATCCGCGCGAAAATCAGCGCGCTCGGCACTTACGTGCCGCCGCGCCTGCTCACCAACGCCGACCTCGAACAAATGGTGGACACCTCGAATGACTGGATCATGGAACGCGTCGGCATCCGCGAACGTCACATCGTGGACAAAGGCGTAGCCACCAGCGACCTGGCGGTGCAGGCCTCGAAAAGGGCCCTGGCGCAGCGCGGCCTGGCGCCCAGGGACATCGAAGCCATCATTGTGGGCACAGTCACTCCGGACATGCCTTTTCCGGCGACGGCTTGCATGGTGCAGGAGAAACTGGGAGCGAAAGGAGCGTGGGGATTCGATCTTTCCGGGGCATGTTCTGCCTTCCTCTATTCGGTGCAGGTCGGCGCGCAATTCATCGCCAGCGGAGCGCACAAGCGGATACTGGTGATCGGCGCCGACGTGATGTCGTCCATCATTGACTACACTGACCGCGCCACCTGCGTGATTTTCGGCGACGGTGCGGGCGCGGCGATCCTGGAACCGGCGGAAGACGATTCGGTCGGGCTGATTGACTACATCCACGAAGTGGACGGCTCCGGCGGTGAATTCCTCTACATGCCGGGAGGGGGCAGCCTGCATCCCGCGTCGAAAGATACGATTGAAAGGAAAATGCATTACGTTCGCCAGGACGGCCAGCAGGTCTTCAAATTCGCGGTGCGCAAGCAAACCGAACTTTGCCAGAAGCTTCTCGAACGCAACCGGCTGAAAGGCTCCGACATTGACGCGTTCATTCCGCACCAGGCCAACCTGCGCATCATCAGCGCCACCGCCGATCGCCTGGGCCTGCGGCCCGAAGCTGTGATCGTCAACATTGAACGCTACGGCAACACCACGGCTGCGACCGTCCCGCTGGCCATGGCCACAGCCCTTGAGGAAGGCAAACTGAAGAAGGGAAGCCTGGTGCTGCTGGCCTCAGTCGGGGCCGGCTTCACGGTGGGCGCGACCCTGCTGCGCTGGGCGTTCTAGGCAGGCTGCGGAAAAAGTCTTCCGCCGACAAAAAGCGTACCTCAGGCGCTAAAGCGCAGACGCATTTTCAACGGCTTAGCGGCACGAGTAAACTCGTGCCCTTCCCGATTTTAGTGACTTGGTTCCTTTTTCCGCAGCCTGCTGCGCAAGCGGCGGCACACGGAAAGTCATGGCCTTCTGGAAGCTCTGGTTCGGGAAGGCCTTCCCGTCGCACATTCTGTGTCGAAAATAGTCTCCCGCCGTGACGTAGGTAACTCACCGAGGTGCGTTTTCGATAGCGAGAGGAGCGTCCAAGCTGTTATTTTTCTGGTATCGTCGGCCCTGCCGTAGGCGGCGAATTTGCACTGCTTATGATACGCACCATCTGCTGTTGTCTTCTTTTGGCCTTGAGTTCGGTTGCCTCGGCGGCACAGCAGGCCGATCCCCGCGAAGCCAAGCTGCTGATTCTTGAGCGCATGTGGAACGAAGCCCAGGTGAACCGGGATTCGGCTGCCCTCGATGCCCTGGTTTCCAGCCGCTTCATCGATACGGAGTGGGACGGTGACGTAAGCGACAAGCAGAAGTTTCTGGCTGACATCAGAAACCCTGTTTACAAACCGACTCTGGCGACCATCCAGGACGTAAAGATGAACTTCTTCGGCGACACGGCCGTGGTCACCGGCATTTATCACACCCAGGGCAGCTATCAGGGCAAGCCCTATGACCACGTAGGACGCTTCACCGATACTTGGATTTTCGACTCGAACAGCTGGCAGTGCGTCGCCAGCCACACCAGTCTGCTGAAGAAGTAAGAACCCAAAACCACGTCCCGGATCTTCAGGAATCAGCACGGATTAATTCAGGCGACCGATGTCGGGCAAAAGTTACTTGATCCGTTAAGATCTGTCTTACGGCCTCGTCATCCTCTCCGGCTTAACCAACTGATCGAATTCCTCGCCTGTCAGATATCCCAGCTTCAGCGCGGCTTCGCGCAGGCTGGAATGATCCACGTGCGCGGTGTGCGCGATCTGCGCGGCCTTGTCGTAGCCGACTTTCGGCGTCAGGGCCGTGACCAGCATGAGCGAGTTCTTGACGTACGAATCCACCTTGGCGCGATCCACCTCAATGCCCTTGATCATGTACTCGACGTAGCCGTGGCAGGCGTCGGTGATCAGCGTGACCGAGTGCAGGAAGTTGTAGATCATTACCGGCTTGAACACGTTCAGCTCGAAATTGCCCTGCGATCCGGCGAATCC
>Ga0187781_10004226_pt1 | contig 10723 bp, 9 predicted proteins | sample 0715_SJ02_MP02_2_FD_132447 | JGI IMG/M metagenome (GOLD analysis project Ga0187781, IMG submission 132447) | Tropical peat soil microbial communities from peatlands in Department of Meta, Colombia - 0715_SJ02_MP02_20_MG | ecosystem: Environmental > Terrestrial > Soil > Wetlands > Peat | place...
TTCGAATGTGCCGAGTTCCTTTGCCCGTCGCAGCGAGTTGCCCCCAATCGCTATTACCGCTATTGGTTTCATAGTTGCACCCGCTTCGCTCTTTTGATTTCTCGTCCGGCCAGCACCGCCAGCAGGATGGCTTTGTGCGCATGCAGCCGGTTTTCCGCCTGTTCCAATGCCACGGACCGCGCTCCATCGAGCACTTCGTCCGTGACCTCTTCTCCACGGTGCGCCGGCAAGCAGTGCAGGAACAAAGCATCCGCAGGAGCTGTCTTCATCAGCTCCCGGTTCACCTGGAACCCTGCAAACGCGCGCTGACGCTCGGCAGTCTCCTTCTCCTGTCCCATACTCGTCCAAACATCCGTATATACGGCATCTGCCGTGCTCAGTACTTCCTTCGGATCGTGCACGACCCGGATTTCCGCGCCGGTGCTGGCCCCGTCCGATCGCGCCTCGGTCAGGATGTCTGCATTCGGCTCATATCCCGGCGGGCAGGCAATCGTAAAGTGCATTCCCACCTTTCCTGCGGCATGTGCCAGGGATAGCGCCACATTATTTCCGTCTCCGACGTACACGAGGTGCAGTCCCTTCAACCGGCCTTTGGCCTCCTCGAGTGTCAGCAGGTCGGCAATCGCCTGGCAAGGGTGCAACAGGTCCGTCAAGGCATTGATGATGGGGACGTGGGCCGCATACGCCATTTCCTCAAGCAACCTTTGCGAAAATGTGCGCACGATCATCACATCCACCCAGCGCGACAGATTTCGTGCCACATCCTTCACGCTTTCGCGCTTTCCGAGGCCGATGTCGCCGGGCGCAAGATACACGGCGTGGCCGCCCATCTGTTCAAAACCCACTTCGAAAGTCACCCTGGTGCGCAGCGAGGGCTTTTCGAAAATCAGGGCGGCCATTCTTCCTTGAAGTGCCACCCCATAGGTTTCCGGGTGCGCCTTCACGTCTTCCGCCAGGTGCAGCAATGCTTCCATCTCTGAAATCGTGATGTCATGCAAGGAAAGAAAATCCCGTTTCCCGGCTCCCAACGCCGGTTGCAAGTGCCAGGGAAGCGCGCTTGGAAAAGCAGCAGTCTGTTGTTCGCGGAACATGTGCTCCTCCTTTTCTCAGGCAATTGCCGTCGGTGCGTGCTGATCAACAAATTCTCGGATCATTTCGGCAAGTTTGCTTGGGCCCCGCTCCTGTATTTCGTAGGTAACGCGCAGCGACTGTTGCGGAATCGAAATCAGGTGCCGCAGATCAATCGGCGTGGCGATCAGCACAAAATCGCAAGGCGTCCGCCGGATCGTCTCTTCGAGATCAGCCAGTTGCTTCGCGCTGTATCCCATGGCGGGCAACAGTGGGCCCACGTGGCTGAATTTCCCGAACGTGTCCCGGATGCTTCCGACGGCATACGGTCGCGGATCCACAAGCGTCGCTCCCGCTCGCCGCGCCGCGATCACCCCCGCTCCAAATTCGAGTTCTCCGTGCGTCAGGGACGGACCATCCTCGATCACTAAAACCCGCGCAGCGTGCAGTCTCTCCGCCCGCTCCACTTTCACGATCGAATCGGTCTCGACGATTTGGGCTTTGGGATTTCTCTGCCGCACGTTCGCCCGAACTGCTTCCACCGCTTCTTTGAATGCCGAATCCACCTTGTTGATAATCACCACGTTTGCGCGCAGTAGGTTCACTTCGCCGGGGTGATACAACACTTCATGTCCGGCGCGGTGTGGGTCTGTCACTACGATCTCGAGATCCGGTTTCAGGAAAGGCGTGTCGTTGTTTCCCCCATCCCAAATGATCACGTCCGCTTCTTTCTCCGCCTCCCGCAAAATGGCAGCATAATCGGCGCCGGCATACACCACCGTCCCACTCTTCACATGCGGCTCGTACTCTTCGCGTTCCTCGATGGTGCACTTCTGAAGGTCCAAATCGGCTGGTTCCGCAAACCGCTGCACTCGCTGCTTTGCCAGTTCGCCGTAGGGCATCGGATGCCGCATGACCACTACTTTTAATCCCTGCTCCTTCAAGAGTTCCGCCACTCGGCGAGATACGGGGCTTTTTCCGCACCCGGTCCTTGTTGCACACACGGAGACGACCGGTACTTTTGCCTTCAACATGGTTTTCTCTGCGCCCAACAACAAGAAGTCCGCCCCCGCCGCAAGCACACGCGAGGCGAGGTTCATCACCTGCACGTGCGACACATCGCTGTAGGAAAACACCGCCACATTCACCTTTTCTTTCCGGATGAGTTTTTCGAGGTCTTCCTCGGGCACGATGGGAATGCCCTCCGGATATCTCGGTCCGGCCAGTTCGGCGGGATACTTTCTTCCAGCAATGTCGGGAATCTGTGTGGCCGTAAACGCCACGACCGTGTTCCAGGAGTCGTCCCGGTAACACACGTTGAAGTTGTGAAAATCACGCCCTGCTGCGCCCACAATCAGAATTCGGTTCTGCATGGTTTCCTCCGGTGAGGTGTCCCTTGAGGACATGGATGGAAGGCCCGTAGACAAGGGGAAGCGAGTACTTCAGGTTAAAGGAATGCAAGCGAAGAGCCACCCTACTATAAGCAATTCCAAATACCAACTATCAGATTTATCTATGACATACGAATCCCTTCCCCGTACCGGGGCCCTCCGCTTACGATCTCGCCTGCGAGAACTAACTCAAACCGCCCCCTTCCGCTGCGCCAACTCACCCATCCCTTCGTCGATTCCCATGCTGTAACCCGCAGACATTAAAGGGGATATTTGCGACCACATGGGGAGTCGCGTCAGGCTCGGGTCCCCTGTTGTGCTGTGACGGATTACCTCGATGATCGGCAAAAACTGTGATACGTGAGAGTCATATCCACGCAGAGGAGTGCGAACCCGCATGCGAAAGCTCCCAGAGGTTCAAGATGCAAAAGAGTTGATGAATGAGGCGATGGAGTGGTCCTCCTTCAAGTGGCTCTTTGAGAAGTCCAGAGTTCGGCAGAGCGCAGATCGCGCCAACGATGCCTTGGACCATCAAAATCGGGCCATCAAGGCGCGGTGGAGCGACGAGGTTAAAATCGCCTTCAGGAAACAGTCCGTCTCGAAACATGCTCTGGAACAGCACGTTGAGGACAACCACCAATCTCGAGGCCGAGATTCTGATTTGGGGCTCCTCATCATCGAGGTTATCAAAGCAGATGAGGCCGCACACCGCGCGAGAATGAAGGCCGAGGAAGCTTTCGAGGAAGCAGAAAGGCAGATGAGCACCAGTTTGGCGCGCGAGGGATGCAAAAAGGCGATCCATTCCTGGGAGCTCCACGAAAAGGCGACCCGCAAGGCGGAAGCCCTCTCGGCTGCGGGCCACACCGACGAGTGACCGTGCGGGGCTCGAATGTCCGGCGGCACTTGACGGGGAAAAAACAGAGCCCTAGAGTCAGTTTGCTACTGCATTGCAGTAGTTTGTCCTCCGAGGACCATGTGGAAGTGCAAAGCACAGCAGTCAACCTTCCTCTGCAACAATCTCTCTATGCCTTTCTGATGGGGAACGGATCGGCGGAAGAGAAGACCGCCGCCGTCATTGCGGCGCTCGAAGGTCCGGCGGGAAAATTCTGGCGCGACGAACTTGGAAAATGGGCCGCCCGCATGGTGCCCGTGGAACTGCTGGTTCCGGAAGTGCATCGTGAATGGCGTCCTTTGGTGCACGAATCCATACTGTTTGTCGTCTCGAAGTTGTCGGCTTCCCGGCTCGCTCCCAAAATAGTGGAGCAAATACAACTGGGTCCGGAGATATCGGCGGAAGTGCGCTTGCTGCGTTTCATCGCAAAAGTTCCCGGACTTCAAAAGATCGGCCAAATCCTGGCGAGGAATCGCCACTTGCATCCGCTGCTGCGACGGGCTCTCATCAAACTCGAAAACGGGATCTCCGACGTCTCCATCGACGAAATCTGCTCCATCATCAAGGGAGAATTACAGCCGCAAATTGAAGGTTATGCCGTCAGGGTGGATTCCAAGATTCTCTCGGAGGCCAGTGTCAGCGCGGTCGTGGCCTTCACCTGGAGAAATCCCGTCTCTGGCAAGCGCGAGCGCGGAGTTTTCAAGGTTCTGAAGCCTCACATTCCGGAATGTTATGCAGAGGACATGAAAATCCTTGGGCAGCTTGCGAGACATCTTGTGCGCAAGCATCGAACCGAGGGCACCCGTTTGGGCCGCTTGGCGGAGACATTGACAGAGATCCGGCTGTTGCTGGAGCGCGAGGTGGACTTCCCCCGCGAGCAGGCCACACTGACGAATGCCTTGGGTGAATATCGCGGGCTTAGCGGAGTGCGGATCCCCCAGGTGATTCCGTTGCTCTCCACGGCCACGATCACGGCACTTACCTTCGAGAGGGGAAGAAAGGTCACGAACATTCAAACGGTGCCGCGCAATCTGCGCATCGGCGTAGCGGACCGATTGGTGAAGGCCTTATTGGCGGTTCCGGCGCTTTCAAGGCAACAGGACTCGATTTTCCACGCTGACCCGCACGCCGGCAATTTGCTCTACGACAGGCGAACGGGCGAACTGATTATTCTCGACTGGGCTCTGACCGAACGTTTGACCGGAAAACAGCGGAAAAATGTCGTCCTTCTGGTTCTGATGATGATTTTGCGGGATGCCGATGGAATGGAGAGGGCAATCCGGGATCTCTGTCAGGTGCGTGTCTTTGAAGATCAGGAACAGATACGCGACATTCGCAGACACATTGATCGCCTCCTCGATACCTTGCCTTTGACCCGCTTGCCGGGTCCCATGGACGCCATGCGCTTGCTCGACGCAATCGCTCTCAGAGGCATCCGTTTCCCTGCAGCGCTTCTGATGTTTCGGAAAGCATCCTTCACGCTCGAGGGTGTTGTCGAGGATGTCGCGGGTTCCCGGGTTCGCCTTGACTCTGTCATGGCAAGCCACACGCTCACCCATTGGAAGGACGCGATTACCTGCCTGATTTCTCTGCTTTCTCCCCGCGATTGGGCCGCGCTCGATTGGAGCGCCCTTACACTTACATCGCGCCTGTGCTCCAGAGCGTTTCTCAAGCCATGGCTCCTGCTTCCGGGAAGCACTGCCGAGGTTGACGCCGCCTGAGCGCGGGAATTGCCGTCCCCTATTTCTTCTTTTGCGTCGAATGGGTGCCTCTCGCCGCGCGACGCGTCCGCTTTTCGCTTTGCTCCAAGCGCCGCTGAAGTTCCTCCACTTGGCCGCGAAGGGTCTCAATCTCCTCTGTACCCCCCGGTGGACCCTGCGACCGCAACGAATATCCGGCCAGGAGATTGCGGACAAATTCGAGAGGGCTCGTCACGGCACTCTTCGCTGTTGAGATCCGGGTTTGAACGGTCTCCTGCGCTTTCTTGTAAAGATCAAGCGTGTTGTTCAGATACCAGGTCAGAAAATCGTGCGTGGCCTTGTCTGAGGCCCGCACCAGCTGTGTCAAGAGCTGCAGGGGTAGCGCGATTTCCCGTTCGCGGGCGTTTTCCACGATGATCTGCGTGTAGATAAGGTGCGTGATGTCTTTGCCTGAACGGTCGTCCACAACGCGCACGTCAATTCCCTCGCGGACCATGCGGGCAATGTCGTCGAGCTTCACATATCGGCTCGCGGCAGCGTCGTAGAGACGTCGATCGCTGTACTTGCGTATAAGAACTTCGGGGTTGCGCATGAAAACCTCCGAGGAGGAGCGGTACCTGCTGCTTCAAGAAACAGCTTGACACGGGGGCCGCCCGGACGTACAGTCATCTCGGATACTGCAGTGCAGTATACCGAAGCATGAGAGGAGACTTCAATATGACGGCGAGAGAAAGAAAAGCGCCACCGGAGGCCTCGCCCAGCACGCTGCTTACGGGGTGGGCTCGTCAAGGGGTGCAGAGTTTTGTCGCTGCCCAGAAAATCCTGATGGATCTGGCAGCCCAAGAGAATGCATTGCTGATTGGAATGCTGCGGGAAGGGCTTAGCAAACCGAGGACCAGGCTTGCGATTCCCGCCTCGGCTGTTGCAGAGAAGGGTGTCAAGAACCTGACCACGGTCGGGAAAATCCTGCTGGATCTTGCGGCGGAAGAGACCGCGCTCGCGGTTGAAGGAGTTAAGGAAGGACTGCGTCTGCCCGCGGCAGCCGGCGCAGTGGCGGAAGTTGTCCGCCACAGAGTCGACACGTTCGTCGAAATGCAGAAGAACCTCCTGGACGCCACCGCAGAACAGGCTCATGCCGTTGCTGAGTCGTATCGCGAAGGCGAGAAGTTGCCCGCAGCGGCTCATGTAGCGGAACTGGCTCGGCGCGGAATCGAGGGCTTCCTTGAGGGCGAAAAGAAGTTCTTGGACCTTGCTTCGCACGAGGTCAGCGAGGCTGCCAAGGGCGGCAAGCGGACGGTCAAGCCGGCGCGTGACCGCATGGAGGTTCTGACCAAGGTGGCTCGGGATGGAGCCGAAAAGTATATCGAGACCCAGAAGAAGATTCTGGAACTGGCCATCGATCAGATGGAAATGGCTGCCAAGGCCAGCCGCGAATTCAGGGAGCCACTGCGGAAGGATAAGGAAGCCCGCCGGTCCTGGGAAGAGCTGACGGAAAAAAGCGTGAAGAACTTTGTCACCGCTGAGAAATCCTTGCTGGATCTGGCAATGAAACCCGTGAAGGGAATGAGGCATCAAGAGGGCCGCAAGGCGCCGCGTGGTCGTCAGCGGACCCCCCGTGCCACCAAAAAACACAAGGCGGAAGCCGCACATAGTGAAGCTCGGGTCGCCTGATCCGCCGCGGAACCGTACAAACCTTTGCCGGGAGCCTTGCCAACCGCCGCTCGGAATAGCGGCACGTAGCCCTTAACCCTGTCAGCAAGGCTTCCGGCAGTTGTGTCTTGCCTCCTAAAGCACCTCGGGTAGACTGGTATGCGAATGAGCTCTCGTCGCCCGCGTGTAAAAGATCACGAACCCGTCGAGTTGCCAGTTTGGCAGGAGTGGTTAGCCGGTGTCGAACTAGCGTTCCTGCAGGTCTCTCCCGTCTTTTGGGGATTTGGCATTCCGCATGGGGACGGATCAGCCGTCGTCCTGGTTCCGGGATTTCTGGGGACGGACCTTTACCTGACTCAATTCGCAATTTGGCTGCGGCGAATCGGATACCAGGCGTTCTATTCCGGTATTCGGCTCAACGCGGATTGTCCAAACCTGCTCGTACGCCGCCACCTGAACGAAGCCATTGAACAGGCCAACGACACAACGCAGGGAAAAATCCACCTCATCGGGCACAGTCTCGGTGGTGCGCTGGCTCGTTCAGCTGCAGCGCAGATGCCGGACCGAATTGCCTCGGTGATCACTCTTGGCGCGCCGATCCGTGGAATTGCAGCGCGCGCCTCTGTTTTGAACGCCGCCGATCTGGTGCGAAAGCAGATCCTGGAGCGCCACGGCCCCGGAGTGATGCCTAACTGCTACACCGCCAGGTGCACCTGCGAATTTTTTAGCTCTCTCAAAGGAGACTTTCCGAAGTCTGTTCGCCAGACCGCCATCTATACGAAGTTGGATGGCATTCTCGATTGGCGTGTGTGCTGCACCGGTGACCCGGAAGTCGATGTGGAAGTCTCGGCCACGCATATCGGCATGGCGTTTAGCCCTATCGTCTATAGCATCGTCGCCCGCCGCCTCGCTGGCCAGTGAGGGCGCAGCGTATCGCGCCAGCCTGTGAATGTACTGCAGAAGTGGGTGGTCCCTAGTCCGTCAGCACTCTCGGTGACTTCGGCGCCGCTCAATCGGTTCCTCAAAGCAAACTGCGCGCCGTTTTCTATATTTCGCAGGCTGCCAATGGTGTAGAGCCTCCGCAGCAGTGGACTTGGAATATTCATATCGGCGACCTTCACCTTGTTCTTTCTTGTCTATGCGGCTTCTCCGGCTCGCACCACAACCTGCTTCGGTGGCGCTGCTGGACTCGATCCGGAATCGGAGCTCTCGCGGCCCGCAGAGGCGGCAGCCTCAGCCTTCTTCTTTTGCTTTCGAAGCCTCGCGGTTTTTTTCTCAGCCGCTGACTTCTTCTGCGCGGCCGCTTTGCGCAGTTCGTCAAAGGACGAAACTAGAAAATCTCGCAGACGGTCCACGTCCGGTGCCGCATGGGTATCCGCGATCAATCCGAAAAAGAGCTTTCCGTCGTAACTATGAACCGCGCATCCCACCCCCAGATCCCAGCCAGTCGGTACTTGGGGATACGCGGCAAGCATCCGTCTCCCTGCGGCATAGAGTGGCGTTGGCGAGCCGACAACGTTTGTGCAGATCATGTTCAGCAGAGGCACGGGCAAGATGATTTCCGGAATGCTTCGCCAGAAGAGAGCATGCAGGGGTGGGGGAGCGGAAGCGAACCACTTCGCCGCAAGTCCGACAAATCCGAGGGCCCCACATCGCTTCAAGGTATCGGTTCGGCTCGCGACCTCCTGCAACATACGGGCAGGACCACGTGCATCCAATGGCAGTGCTACCGGCAAGAAAGAGATTTGATTCCCTGGCCCATTGTTTTCGTCGGCTTGCCTGAGGTTAACAGGGCATACGATGCGCACATAGCGGTTCACTACAGACTGGTCGTGCAACTTCACGTACCGGGCTATGGCACGCGTCACCACGGCCAAGATCACGTCGTTGACCGTCCCCCCGACCGCCTCGCGGATCGCTTGCACTTCTGTCAGATCCCATTCCGTCCAGCAGAACTTCCTTGCTCCCGTGCAGGGTTTGTTGAAGGGCAGCCTTTCGACAGAGGCGGTGTACTCCGGGAAAAGTTCGACCAGTTTCTTCAGTGCTGTCTGATCCGCACTGCCGAGCAGGTGCTTCGTGAACGCGAGCAGATCGGCTTCAAGTCCCAGCAAACTCCCTAATGCGGAATTGACTGCCCCGGAAATTTCATTGGCCAAAGACACCGGCTTTGCCGCTGAACGCCTGCCACGCTGTCGAGGCTTCCGTTTGAAGACCCGCCCTTCCGCCGTCGGATCCATCATGATCTTCATGAGCTCCGAGCCTGATACGCCGTCAGCCAGAGAATGATGTACGCGCCAGATGAGCGCCCCCCGTCCATCTTTAAGCCCGTCGACGACATGGATGTCCCACAGCGGTTTGTTTCTGTCGAGCAACTCGCTCAGAATGTGTCCGGCAAGTTCCTCCAACTCGGCCACATCGCCGGGGGCAGCGAGGCTGACTGGAATCACGTGGTTATAAACATCGAAGTCCGGATCATCTTGCCAGGTGGGAAAGCCAAGATTCCAGGGCTGGAGAACGGGTATTTGCAGGTAGCGCGGAACCAGCGGAAGTCTCGACATTACGCTTGCCACAAACTTCTTGAAGGGAATAGGCCCATCGAAGATACATACACTCGCAATGTGTAACGGAACCTCTTTGCGCTCGAGGTACAGGAAAGCAGCATCCGTAGCGGAGAAATTCGAAGTTGGAACCGGCTCAGACATAGAAGAAACTCGCGGGGTCCGGGTAAAGTCTCGCTAACCAGACTTTGGCCTAGGTTCCCCAATGGAGCCATAAGTGGCTGTGATCGAAATCACGTCTGGCTGTGATGTTCCGGCCAATTTGGGTCCGGACTCACTTGATTCAATTCGATTTCGCATGCGAATCCGCAAGCCCTGACTGTCTCTCGTGTTTATCACTTACCTTCGACCGATGACCTTCCGCTCCTCGTAGAGTTCGCGGATCTGGGCAGCGTACCGCTCCTCAATGACCTTCCGCCGGATCTTCATGGTTGGCGTCATACTCCCGTCAGCGGAAGTAAACTCGTGTGGCACCAGCAGGATCTTCTTGAGCATCTCGTGGCGGCCCAAATCCCGGTTCACCCGGCCCACGATATCCTCATAGAGGGCCCTCACCTTTTGATGTGCGACCAACTCCTCCCTCGACCCGCAGGAGATATGATTTGCTCGCGCCCAATCCTCCAGCAGGGGAAAGTGTGGGGAGATGATCACGGAGGGGTAGCGCCGCCGGTCTCCGAGTACGACTGCGGCCCCGACCAAGGCGTGCAGCTTCAGCGAATTCTCGATGGGTTGGGGAGCCACAAATTTGCCACCCGACGTCTTTAGCAGATCCTTCTTGCGGTCCGTGACATAGAGATATCCGTCCTTATCGATCTCCCCGATGTCCCCTGTCTTGAACCAGCCATCCAGAAACGCGTCCCTCGTTTCTGCTGGCTGGTTCCAGTAAGCATGGAATACGGAAGGGCCGCGCACCAGAATCTCCGAGTCTTCGGCGATGCGGACTTCGACATTGGCCAGCGGGCGCCCCACGCTGCCGAGCCTGTGGCCCTGAGGCGAGTTTAGCGCGATCACAGGGGACGTTTCCGTCAACCCGTAGCCTTCATGGATCCGAATTCCAATGGTCGCAAACCATTCTGCCAGTTCCTTGCCCAAAGGAGCCCCGCCGGAGACGAACTGCTCAACGTTCCCACCCAACCGGGCACGCACCTTGGAAAACACGAGCCTGTCGGCCAGTCTCCAGCTGACGGTACTCGGTTTTCTACCGGCGAGGATATCCTCTCGATGAGCTTGGCCTACAGAAAGAGCCCAGCGATAGATCGCTTCTTTCGCAATCCCTTTTGCGTTCTGTTCCACTTGCACGTGGAGCTTTTCGTACACTCTTGGCACCGCAACCAGAATATGGGGTCGCACTTCCATTAACACCTGTGGCAGATTCTCGATGAATGGGCAATAAGCCAGTGTCACGCCGCGGTAAAGTAATGCGAAATCCGCGTGACGCGCGGTCACATGGGACAGCGGCAAGAA
>Ga0187781_10004228_pt1 | contig 10717 bp, 9 predicted proteins | sample 0715_SJ02_MP02_2_FD_132447 | JGI IMG/M metagenome (GOLD analysis project Ga0187781, IMG submission 132447) | Tropical peat soil microbial communities from peatlands in Department of Meta, Colombia - 0715_SJ02_MP02_20_MG | ecosystem: Environmental > Terrestrial > Soil > Wetlands > Peat | place...
CTGATGCCCCCGTGATAACTGTCACGATCGCGCTCGAAGGCGTGGTGTTCCCTATGCCCATCTCTCCAGTGCCTACCATCTGGTAGCCCTTTTGTGCGTAGCTCTCCGCCAGCTCGATCCCGCATTTGATGCACTCAATTGCCTCATGCCTTGTCATGGCAGGGCCCTTTGCGAAGTTTCGCGTACCCCGCATCACCTTCCTGTGTGAGAGCGCCTCGATCCCTCCGAAATCATAGTCGACGCCGATGTCAACCACCACGACCTCAGCGCCTGCGTGTTTCGAAAGCACGTTTATGGCGGCGCCCCCTGCGGCGATGTTGAAGACCATCTGAGGGGTGACCTCTTTCGGATACGCGGAGACGCCCTCGTCCACAACGCCGTGGTCCCCTGCAAAGGTGAAGATTACCTTTTTCTCCAGGGCGGGTCGCGGGTTTTCCGTGATCGCGACGAGCCTTCTCGCGAACTCTTCGAGCCTTCCGAGGCTCCCTACGGGCTTCGTGAGATTGTCGAGGTGCTTCTGAGCGACCTCATACCAGCTCTCCTTCACCGGCACGATGGCTTTAACGGTTTCGCTGAGCAGATCCATTTTGTCTCCTCCTCACCTATAAGGTTCTATGTTGGCAGGCTTGGGCACGTAAGCCCATCAGGACCGCGCAATCGGCTTCGAGCATGCCCCCTTTCCAAGGACAAAAAAAACCCCTCGAGCGCACCTTTTCGAACGCTCAAGGGGATTGTTGGGTCCTGGAATGGGGGCACCGGCTTTCCTTTCAAGGGAAACGGTCTGCCTCTGTCCAGGATGCAGACTATTCTTCAGGCAGGTCTTCTGGCTCCCGGTTCGTCCTACTCGCCAGCCTTCCCAAACCTTCGGTTCAGTGGCTTCCCTGGCTTTCGTCCCGGTTACAGCGGCGGGACCGCTCCCGGATCAGGCCCTTAAGAACAAGCCCCCACGGGATTCCCTACTACGCCTTGCGGCACCCTGAAGTTCGCCATCTTATACCATTGCAGCCCGATTCTGTCAAGTCTTATGGGGCTTAGAGCGAGGCAGGCGCTTTTTTTAGAGCGTCGCTCAAGGGCCAGAGGTCTTGAACGGTCCGCCGGAAGAAGGAGGGGATTGGAAGCAGATGGCGCCCCGCTCTATGGTATTCCGCATAGTCACGAACGCCTTTCGATTCGTGACCGCGTAGGCGTGAACCGCAGCAAAGAGGACAAAAGGGGGATAGAGGATGACGACTGCCCTGAATATGGCCAGAAGGGCTTGGGTCGCGGGATAGTTTGCCATCAGACCGAGGATGCCGTAAGTTCCGAAAACGATCGGCATGAGAGTGCCGACGTATTTGCCGACCATCATCAGTTCTTGATCCCTTCGGTTGAAGTACCGTATGCCCATGTCGTCCAAGGTCCATAGCACCGAGAGGAGTAACGCCACAAAAATGGTGACTGCGGAGATGAGAAGGAATGAGCGGATTTCTATGTTTCCCCTTGGGATCACGAGGGTTGGCGAAATAGACGGGCCGGTCACGAGCTGAAGCACTGCGAGAAGCTTGCTCCGGAAAAGGAACCCGATGCCGATGCCCTGGAACGGCCGAAAGAGCCAATGCTTGACCGGGTGAATTGTGGGCCCTCCATTCGAGGCGACCCAGATCAAAACGTGCCTCTTCCACTCGATCACCGAGCGGTAGATGGGAAGGAGGAAGCACAAGGGGATGCAGAGTACGATTGCGATGCGGAAGAAGCGAAGGAGGGCCCTCAGGATCACCTCTCCTCCCGGAGCTTGATTGCGGCCGAGGATCAGGCTGGCGACGATCCCGAGAGAGAGCACGAGTATTCCCGGAAAGGTGTACTTTGCCAATTGAGGGATGGACAGGCGGTTTGTCATGGGACCAATAATCATAGCAGCCCGGATGGAAAAGTAAAGAGGCCTCCTTACTCCCGTGTTGATTATTGGCCGGAAACTCTATGATATTCTGCATCTCTGGCGCCTCTTTGCGCCAATGTGGCGCCATGGTGAGCGGCTAGGCGGATCCTGCCAATAAGCTAAGGAACGATACGAAGGCAACGGAAAGAACGACAATCCGGGGATACACTCTCCGGAAGGCCGGTCTAGGGATAGTCCGTCCCGGTCCGAGGCAAACCCCTGACCCGGAGAATTTCCTTTACTTTTCTGGCAGCAAATATAGGGAGAAAGTCGGTGATCACGGCTTCCCGCTTCATTTTGTCGAGAACCGACTCATAGAGGGACCGGACGTCCTCCAGGCCGATCCCCTCGGACTGCGCCAGGCTCTCGATGGTCGTGGAGTGTCGTATCGCCTCTTCTTTGTCTTTCTTATCTTTGTGAGAGCTTTCCATGCTCAAGCCCCTTGCCGTGCCATCGGTCTCTTCTTGAGCCCAACGGGCCATGGCCTATTGTCTACTCTCCTCCCAAGGGCGGGCGGCAACCGACTCGTGGATGGTACGGACTCGCAAAAGGCCCTATCCACCGCCCCTCTTTTTTTGATTCATTACATGTTAGCACAGACAAGGAAACTTACAAACTATTTAATCATCGATTCCGGAAGTTTCAAGACCCCGTCCGCCACGGATGCCCTCATGAGGGGCGACGGCGCTCCCCTTACTGCCGATGGGATTTTCACTGATACGGACCAATGGTCGACCAGGCAAAGGGAGAAATTCTCCCTGCAGGATGAGAGGTGAGTAATGAAAAATGCACCTCCATTTTGTTGTGAAGGATCATTGGGGAGTTTAAACTTTTATATTCACGTGACAGGAGGTGAACCGTGGCTTGGTTAAAGGGGAATATTATCTCCGGACTGGCAATCGGCGTGGGTTCGGCCATCATCGCTCCCCTCGTGGTACCTGCTCTCTCGAAAGCCGCAAAGCCCTTGGCCAAAGCGGCGATCAAGGGAGGGCTTGTGCTTTTCGAAACGGGAAAGGAGAAGCTCGCCGAGGCGCAGGAACTGATGGATGACCTCCTCGCGGAGGCCCGTGCGGAGCTGGCCATGCCGGAAGGAGAGGGCACAGCGATAAAAGACCGCATAAAGAAGTAGGCTACAGATGATAACCCCTGAGGCAATTGTCGTTCACAAGATGGAGGGCAGACTGAGGATAAGGGTTCCCGCCAGAAAAGGCGATATCCCTTACTTCGGCGCGGTCAAAGACGCACTTTCCGCGCTGGAAGGCGTGGAGGCCGTCGAAGTGACTCCCTACACGGGGAGCATTCTCGTCCGCGGCGTCGCACCGGTGGAAGCGGTGGTTGATGCGGCGCGGTCCCGCGGCCTCTTCGCGGTGAGAGAAGAGCAGGCGGTCAAGGTAACCGCATTCCATGATGTCGTCTCCAGCCAGTTCGGAGCCCTCAACGAACGAATCAAGAGTGCGACGGGTTCGACCTTCGATCTGCCGGGCTTGGCCTTCATGGCGCTCGTAGGCGCCGGCATCTATCAGATTGCCCGGGGCAACTTTGCAGCGCCAGCGTGGTATACCGCGTTTTGGTACGCTCTGGGCATTTTCGGCAAATCAGCGTCAAAAGATAGCGGCAAGAGCGGCACAGGCGAAATGGGGTAAAGCCGGGAGCCGGCAACTTTTCGCCTCCAGGAGCGGCATTCAAGGCCGTGGGATCGCCCTTCAGACGGTCTCTCTTGGGATGCCCTCTCGTGAAGGGGCGAGACCTTCGCAGCGTGAAAGGAGGAGAGAGCCATGGCAGAGGAGAAAAAGGCATCATCGGAAACGGAAGCGCAGGCCCAGGCAGATCTGGGTCGCGCGGGAGTAGCGGTGAAAGAGGGTGTAATCAGGAGTCTCAAGGGCCTCAATGAGATCGAGGCCGATATTGTGAGTCTCGTGAGGAACACGGTCGCCGATGCCCTAAAGCTGACGGCCGACGTGACGGGATTGAGCGTGAATCTCACTGCCGACGTGGTCAAGGGTGCCATAAAGGCCACCGAGGAGGTAGGCACCGGCCTCATATTGAGCACCAAAAGTGTGACGAAGGGTGTGATCATGGGGGTGGGCGACGTGGGCGGCGACGTGGTCACCGTGGCCAGCCAGACCGTCAAGGGCGCGGTAAAGGGTGCGTCCGAGGTCGGAGCCGACGTCTCCCTCGTGGCCAGGCGGGCTGTAGACGGGGCCATCGAAGCGGGCAAAGAGATAGGGGTCAATGCCGAGGAGATGGCCAAGGTCGCGGTGGGAGGAGCGATGGAGGCGGCTGGCTCGGTCGGCACGACAGCTCTGCGGGCGGTGAAAGAGATGCTCGTCGGCGTCGTAGAGGGCGTGAGGGAGGTGGCAGGAACAGCCTTCCCTGCAAAGGCTCCCGGCGGGCCGCCCCCCGCATCGACAACGAAGGCTCCGGAGCACGAACCAGAGCCCGATAAGATGGGCGATACTCGGCGCAAGACGAGGGAGTAGGCGTCGTGGTTCAGGCGCTCCATACGTCGGTCCCTGGTAGAGCGCGCTACAAGGTGGACGGACTCTACCGCTCGCACAGGCTTAAGAGGTACCTGGAGGAGGAGCTCTCCAGGGACGGGTCCATCCGGTTCGTTTCGGCAAGCGCCCTTACCGGGAATGTCCTCGTTTATTATGACGCTGGAAGAGGCGCGGAAGAGATCGCTGAGGCAGTCAAGAGGATCTTACCGGCCGGTCCCGACGGGGAGGAAGCGGCTGTACCGCCGCTTTCGTCCATCTCGGCGCCGGAGCCTCGGGAGAGGATCGCTCACCCGGCCAGGCGCCAGGCTTCTCCGAAGGTGCGGGATATACGACCCGGGCATTCAGGGGAGGCGCTGCCCATCAGCCTCTGGCACGTGCGGTCCGCCTCGGACGCCGTGGGGCTCTACCACAGCAGCGCGGATACGGGGCTCTCCGCAGAGGGCTATAGGGAGAACCTGAAACGCTTCGGCCCGAACGTCCTTCCCGAGTCGCTTCCCCGGTCTGCCTGGTCCATAGTAGTAGAGCAGTTCAAGAGCCTTCCCGTTCTTCTCCTCGCCGTAGCGGCGGGCATTTCCGTAGTCACCGGAGGCCTGGCGGACGCCGCGGTCATCATGAGCGTCGTGGGGATCAACGCTATCATCGGCTATGTCACCGAGAGCAAGTCGGAGAAGACGATCCGCTCCTTGAAGAGCCTTGTAAGGCCTACGGCGCTCGTTTGCAGGGACGGCGGGACGCTGCAGGTGGGTGTCGAAGAGGTTGTTCCGGGCGATCTTCTCGTGCTCAGGCCGGGGAGCTACGTCGCTGCCGACGCCAGGCTCGTGGCAGCCCAGCACCTGAGCGTTGACGAGTCGGCCCTCACGGGCGAGAGCATGCCCGTCCAGAAGACCATCGACCCTCTGGAGGCGTCCGACCTGCCCCTGGGCGACAGGACGAACATGGTCTATATGGGCACCCTCGTGACCGGCGGTCAGGGGATGGCAGTGGTCGTTGCCACCGGTCGGTTCACCGAGATCGGGCAAATACAGATCCTGGTCGGCGAGGCGCGACCACCCGCGACACCCATGGAGGTGCAACTCGACCGCATGGGGACCAAGCTTGCCCTCCTGAGCGCGAGTGTATGCGGCGTCGTCTTCATTGTCGGGCTTCTTCGCGGGTATGGCTTCCTTCGCATGCTCAAGACGTCGATCGCCCTGGCCGTGGCAGCCGTTCCCGAAGGATTGCCGGCCGTGGCCACGACGACCCTCGCCCTCGGCATCAGGAGCATGCGAAAGCACCATGTACTGGTAAGGAAGCTGGAGGCGATCGAGACCCTCGGCGCCGTTCAGACCCTCTGTCTCGACAAGACGGGTACCCTGACGCTCAACAGGATGACCGTTACCCAGGTATTCGCGGGCGCCGAAGCGAGACGCGTTGTCGAGGGACGCTTCTGGTCGGGAAGCGGGGAGACCAACCCGTATACGTGCGAAGAGCTGCTCATGCTCCTCCACGTTTGCGTGCTTTGCAACGAGAGCGAGATAGTCCATAGTGACGGCGTGCGGGCCGTCACCGGCTCGCCCACGGAGAATGCCCTGATCTACCTCGCCTTGAGCGCCGGCGTGGACGCCGAGAAGCTGCGCGACATGTTTCCCCGGACGGGTATCATCCATCGCTCTGAGGCGCGCAACATGATGGTTACCGTTCACGATTCGAAGGAACCCGCAAAACGGGTTGTCGCGGTCAAAGGGAGCCCGCCTGAGGTGCTTGCTGGTTGCACGCACTGCACAGAGAGCGGCAGGACCCGCCTCCTCTCCGAAGAGGACAAGGAAACGATCCTTGCTGCCAACGAACAGATGGCGGGCGGGGGCCTGCGAGTCCTCGGCCTGGCTTATGCGGTCTCCGAGAACGGACTTCTCCTCCTGGAAGACGGGGAGGTATCGATAAAAAACCTTATCTGGCTGGGAATTGCCGGCATGGAGGATCCCATCCGGATAGGAGCCAAAGAGACGATAGGCGCGTTTCACCGGGCCGGGATCGATACCATGATGATCACCGGCGATCAGAGCGCCACGGCCTATGCGGTGGGAAAAGATCTCGATCTCGCCGACGGCGGCGACATACGTATCCTCGATTCTCGAAATCTCGCCGAGATATCACCGGAGGTCTTGAAGGCCCTGTCCCAGGGTCTCCACGTCTTTGCCCGGGTCAGCCCCGCGAACAAGCTCCAGATTGTCCAGATGCTGCAGAAAGAGGGCAGAATCGTGGGCATGACCGGGGACGGCATAAACGACAGCCCGGCCCTGAAAGCAGCTGCCATCGGCATAGCTATGGGACACACGGGAACCGACGTGGCCAGGGAGGTGGCCGACATCGTACTCGAAGACGATAACCTCGAGACCATGCTCATAGCCATCAGCGAGGGAAGGACGATCTACAACAACATCAGGAAATCGCTCCACTATCTCCTCTCGACAAACATGAGCGAGATCATGGTAATGTCAGCCTCCCTCACGGCCGGACTGGGAGAGCCCCTCACCGCCATGCAGCTTCTCTGGATCAACCTTGTGTCGGACATTTTTCCGGGCCTTGCCCTGGCGCTGGAGCCGCCCGAGCCGGATATCCTCCTCCGTCCGCCGCGAGATCCGAAAGAGGAGATCCTCCAGACCTCAAGCCTGAAAACGATGCTGAGGGAGTCGGCGGTCCTGTCAGCCGGCTCCCTCGGTGCTTACGGCTACGGCATTGCCCGATACGGACAGGGGCCGCAGGCGGGCACCATCGCTTTCTTGAGCCTCACCATGGGTCAGCTCCTCCACGCGCTCGGCTGCCGCTCCCAGAGCCGCTCGATCTTCGACAGCCGGAAGAGTGAGCCCAACCGATATCTGACAGCTGCCCTCGTCGGCACTTTCGCGCTCCAGGCTGTGGCCCTCGTGGTTCCGGGGCTCCGCGGGCTTCTGGGCATCGCCAGGATCAATGCCCTCGACGGCATCGTGGTAGCGGGGGGCGCTCTTCTCCCTCTTTTTGCAAACGAAGCTATCAAGACCCGCCCGGCGAGGTGATCCATGAAGGGACCTTTTGTCTTTACGTCGGAATCGGTGACCGAAGGTCACCCTGACAAGCTGTGCGATCAGATCAGCGATGCCTTTGTGGATCACATTCTGCGCCGGGACCCTTACGCCCGGGTCGTTGCGGAATGCGCAGTAGCAACCTCGATAGTCTTTATCGCGGCAAGGTTCGACGCAGGCGTCTCCATCGATTTCCCCAATGTCACCAGGGAAGTTATCGATCAGGTGGGATATACGGGACCTCAATTCAACGGGAAGACCTGCAGCATCGTGACGAGCCTCCGGGAGATGGCGCCCGACGGGGCAAGGCACTTCGACGAGAGAAGCATGAGCGATGCGGAGGTCGGCCGTGTGGTGGCACGGAACCAGGTGACGGTCTTCGGGTACGCCTGCACACAGACGCCCGCCTTCATGCCCCTGCCCATATGGCTTGCCCACAAGCTCGCCCGCAGGCTCACGTCGGTGCGTCTCCAGAATGTGGTCCCGTACCTTGCGCCGGACGGGTGGACCCAGGTCGGGGTCGAGTACAGGGAGCGCATGCCCAGCAGAATCCACAGCGTCACCCTCATCGCAGCCACCAAGACCAAGGAGCCCACCCTGGCTGCCCTTCGGCGGGACCTTATCGAATCGGTGGTTGAGCCGGTCTTTGCGGATGAGCCATTGCGGCCGGATGGGTTGACACGAATCTTCGTTAATTCGGACGGTCTCTTTCTCGGCGGGGGACCCTCGGTCCACTCGGGGCTGACAGGGCGAAAGAATGCCATTGACACGTATGGCGAATACTCGCGCCACAGCGGTGCTGCCTTGAGCGGAAAAGATCCCTCCCGCATCGACCGGTCAGGGGCGTATGCTGCGCGCTACGCTGCCAAGAACGTGGTGGCGGCGGGACTTGCCGAGGAATGCGAGGTGCTCCTGAGCTATTCGGTCGGTCTTGCCGAGCCGGTAAGCATTCAGGTCCAGACATTCGGCACAGGCACCGTTTCCGATGACGACATCACGGACCGCCTTGAACGCCACTTCGATTTCAGGCCCGCCGGAATCCTGAGGCAGTTCAATCTGCGGTATCTCCCGTCCATCGTAAAGGGGGGGTTCTACCGCAAGCTCGCTGCATACGGCCATGTGGGGAGAATGGACATAGGGCTGCCTTGGGAGGTGACGGACAAGGCATCGTTGCTGAAATCGAGCTAGATCGAGGAGAGCGTCACGCAAAGGACAGCGGACTTGAAGAGATGGCCGTGGCCGCCGAATCGTGAATCGTGGGAGGGGCGTTCCTCCGGCGGCACTGAGGGTGGAAGCCCAAGGGGCTCCCAACCCATTGAAAGCTCGATCATCCCACCGATTGATTCCGAGCGTGCCCTCAGGCGGATGAAGCTCGTCGCCACCGGGCTTCTCGTTCTCATGGTCTGCATCTACGTGGTCTCCCGCATGTTTGAGCGGCGATATCCGTTTCTCGGCGCCGTTTCAGCCTTCTCAGAGGCAGGGTGCGTGGGGGCCCTTGCAGACTGGTTTGCCGTGGTCGCCCTCTTCAGACACCCTTTGAACCTGCCGATTCCCAGGACAGCAATCATACCGAGGAGCAGAGACAGAATCGGCGACGCCCTGGCGCGCTTCGTCATGGAGAACTTCCTCTCCCGGGAAATCCTGGAAGGCAGGATTGCTTCGGCAGACCTCGCTGGCCTCGCGGGTGCCTGGATGGCCGAAGAAAGAAACGCCCTGCAGATGGCGGAGAGGATAGGGGAGTATCTTCCGTACCTGGCCGAACAGGTCCGGAGCCGCGCCGGGGCAGAAGAGGAGTCCGAGGGGAAGGAAGGAGCGAGGGGCAGGGTGGCCGCCATGGCCAGTGCCGTCATCGAGCCTGTCAGGCGGAGCGCCTTTGTCCGAAAGCTCGCGGGCCATATCCTCTCTGCCTTCGGGAAGGTCCTCGCGGGCAGGCAGGGGGCGGGTCCGACGGGTGAGGGCGAAGATGGGCCGCCCGAGGAGGGGCCGGGTGAGGACCTGGCAGGCGAAATAGCCCGGCATCCCGGCTTGAGAGAGCGCGTGCCCTTTGTCTGGAAGATTCTCAGAGATCGGATCATCGCGGACTTCGGCAGGCGCGACCCTCAGCTTGTCAGGCAGGTCGGAACGGTGATCCAGGAAGTGGGAAGGATCTTGAGCACAGATGAGCGCCTGAAGGGGAAGGCGAATGAATGGCTGCGCTCATGGGTAACGGATGCGGCCGCGGAGAACAGGCAGGTCCTTGTCAGGCTCATTTCCGAGACCGTGAAGAAGTGGGACCCCCAGATGACGAGCCGCAGGATCGAGCTGCACGTCGGCAAAGACCTTCAGTGGATCAGGATAAACGGCACCATCGTAGGAGGGCTGGCGGGTCTGCTCATCTATGTGCTCGCCTGGGCCCTGCGCAGCCTCCGGTAGCATACGCCCCCCGGCCCCCGCATCGAGTCCGGCCTCATTGAACGAAAGATGATTAACGACCGTTTCTCTTCTCTTCCGGGGGAAGATGCTCCGTTGCCTTAACATAGGTGCGGCAGAGGGGATACCTGCTGCACCGGAATACCGTGCCTTTCCCTTCCTTTCTCTTGAAAACGTGAGTCTTGGCCCCGCAGGCCGGGCACTGGGGCCTCGGGCCCCCGTAGTCTCTGCGGCGGCCGGGCACGAACTGGCGCCCGCACATGAGGCATAAATAACGCTGGATGTGATAGTAGGTCTTTCCGTTTCGATAGACGGCCCTTGAGCGACATTTGGGACACTCGATGATACCGTCGCTTCCCTCTTTCTCTGCCGCCACCGGTCCTTCCTCGTTCGCGAAAAGAGATTATTAGAGGAATGTTACGGAGAAATGTCGCTTCTGTTAATTATCGGTGAATTACCGCGTTGCCGGAAGAAAGCGTTTCTTTCGGGGACGCCCCCGATGGGGAGGCACTATGCGGCGGCGGCCTGCCTCATACCTCGTCTTCAATGACCTGCACGACCACCTCCGTAGCCTTCGCGATGCCTTCCTCGAGGCATTCATCCGGTGTTTTTGCCTGAAGGTGGTTGAAGTAGCCGCTCTTGTCCAGGATCTCTATGAGCTGCCTGTGGTCAATCCTGCACGTGTCGTAATGGATCGTCGCGCTGCCTATGAGGGGTTTCATCTCAACCGACGAGACACCGGGGATGGCCGCGACGAGATCGTGAAATCTCTCCGCATCCAAGGTCTGGCCCTTGAGGGCCGGGCTCTCGATCCTGAGTCTTCCCGGTGTGTCCGCCATATAGTAGTTCATAGTAAG
>Ga0187781_10004233_pt1 | contig 10709 bp, 7 predicted proteins | sample 0715_SJ02_MP02_2_FD_132447 | JGI IMG/M metagenome (GOLD analysis project Ga0187781, IMG submission 132447) | Tropical peat soil microbial communities from peatlands in Department of Meta, Colombia - 0715_SJ02_MP02_20_MG | ecosystem: Environmental > Terrestrial > Soil > Wetlands > Peat | place...
AAGTGCAGGGAACTGGAAGTGGCAGGCCCTGCCGGTGCACCTGGAACAATTGCCCGACTTGGTCGCTGTTGGTGCAACTCTTGGCAGACTTACGGAGGCGGCGGCCCAGGCGATCGGTGTGCCGAAGGATATGCCGGTGATTGCCGGAGCGGCGGACAAAGCGTGCGAAATTCTCGGCGCAGGCGCTGTGAGGCCCGACATCGGTGCCCTGTCTTACGGAACGGCTGCCACAATCGATATCACAACACCTCGTTATATTGAGACCACGCCGTTTTTACCGCCGTATCCGGCAGCATTGCCGGGACAGTACAACCCCGAAGTGCAGATTTCGCGAGGGTTCTGGATGGTGAACTGGTTCAAAGAGCAGTTCGGGCACCCCGAATGCGCGGCGGCGTTGACCGAAGGTTTGGCACCGGAGGTCTTATTCGATCGTTTGGTCGCGACGGTCCCGCCGGGAGCGCAGGGCTTGTTGCTGCAACCCTATTGGTCTCCCGGCATTCGACACCCTGGACCACAAGCGCGAGGTGCAGTTATCGGCTTTTCTGATGTCCACACGCGCGCTCATCTGTACCGCGCCATCCTCGAAGGCCTGGCTTATGCATTAAGAGAGGGCAAGGAGCGCATCGAAGCAAAGGCCGGGGTTCAAATCCGCAGCTTACGGATTTCGGGTGGAGGCTCCCAATCGGACGCAGCGATGCAGGTGACCGCGGATGTCTTTAACTTGCCAGCCTCGAGACCCCACACGTTCGAGGCAGCAGGTTTGGGTGCCGCAATCGTTGGTGCTGTTGGCCTTGGGTTGCACCGGGATTTTCCCACTGCCGTAGCGGCGATGACCCGGCTGGGTCGAACGTTTGACCCCGATTCGTCCCATACGTTGCTGTACGACGAACTGTACCTCGGAGTCTATCGTCGCATGTACGAACGCCTGGAGCCGCTTTACGCCCGACTCCAAAGCGCCCTTGGTTAAAGGACTTAGACCTCCACCTGAGACCCAATCTGGACCAAAGACTCGGAAGGCATGCGGGAATAATCGAACTCCTCCTCGACATTGTTGGCCAGCCAAAGGAACAATTTCTTGCGCCAAGCAGGCCAAAAGGTATGGGATCCGTCTACGAAGATGCTGCGTCCGACAAAAAACGTAAGTCGACCCACGTCGACCTGAGGAAACCGCGTCATATACTTGCGAAAGGCGAATGCGACATCGGGTTGCTCCATGAATCCGTAATGAAGCACCATTTGCCAAAATCCTTTACCGAGAAAATGAATCGTTACCCGGTGCGATTCTTCTATGTGTGGCGCATCTTCCTTGGCAATCTTCAAGACAACAACATTTTCACGCAGCGTTTGATAGCGCTGCACTGAGCTGATGAGGGCCGGTGGCACCGCACCGAGCGTTGCCGCAAGATATACCGAGGTTCCGGGCGCGCGTCGCGGCCATTCCGAAGTGATCTGTGCGATAAAGGACTCGAGCCGCTGATGTCGGCGTTGGTTCAGATCATGGACGATAGCGCGGCCCTGTTTCCATGTGACAAAAACGATGAGCACAATGATGGCCACGCACAATGGGAGCCATCCGCCTTCGGGAATCTTTGCTCCTGCGGTAGTGAAGAAGACGAAATCAAACAGCACAAAGGGCAGAAAGATCACGGCGGCTTGCGCCAAATGCCAATGCCAGAGGTGACGCGCCACGTACGCGGCAAGCAATGTATCTACAAACATCGCCCCCGCCACGGAAAAACCGTATGCGCCAGCCAGCGCGTCCGACGAGCGAAATACCAGCACGAGCATTACAACGCTGACGCACAGGAACAAATTGACCTTGGGCAGATAGACTTGGCCCTGCTCCAAAGTGGAAGTATGGACTACCGAAAACCGAGGCAAGTAGTCCATCTGCATCGCCTGCCGAACAATCGAGAACGCTCCAGAGATCACCGCTTGGGAAGCAATCACGGTTGCTGCGGCGGCTAAAACGATCATCGGCACAAGAAGTATCTTCGGCACGAGCAGATAAAACGGATTGGCCGCTGCGCTGGGTTCCGCAAGAAGCAACGCGCCTTGACCGAAGTAATTGAGCGCAAGAGCCGGCATCACAAGGCCATACCAGGCGATGCGAACCGAGCGTAGGCCAAAATGACCCATGTCCGCGTACAGAGCCTCGCCGCCCGTGAACGCGAGAAGAACGGCGCCAAGGATCGCAAAAGAAAGCCACCCGTGAGTGCGGATCAGGGCAATCGCATACATCGGATTGAAGGCCTCGAGTACTTCTGGCGCCTGCAAGATCCAACGCAGACCCAACAAGGCCAAACAGGAGAACCACCCGACCATAATAGGCCCAAAGCTGTTGCCAATTCTTTCGCTACCAAAGCGCTGCAAAACAAAGAGGGCAACAAGAATGGCGATGGCAATGGGGATTACAAAGTCGCGAAGGTCCGGTGCGGCGACGTTCAATCCTTCGACGGCGCTAAGCACAGAAATTGCCGGGGTTATTATGCTGTCGCCAAAAAAAAGCGCTGCACCAAACATACCAATCAGTAGCAGGTGCCAAAGGCTTGCCGGCTTCTCCCCTTGATCATGCGTCAGGCTCCTGCTTTTTGTGCTCGCAGCGGTGCGGCGAGCGGCACGAAGGGCCAATGCGAGCAGGGAAAACACTCCGCCTTCTCCGTGATTTTCGGCACGCATCACAACCAATGCGTACTTGACCGAAACGACAACCGTCAGACCCCAGAAAATCAACGAAATCACGCCCAGGATATTTGCTGGCTCAGGCGCGAGGCCGTGCGCAAAGCACTCCTGTACAGCGTACAGTGGGCTGGTGCCAATGTCGCCGAAGACGACTCCGAGGGCCCCGAGTGCGAGCTTTCCAACCTGCCTGCCGCTCTGGGAATGACTGTTGGTGGCTCTCAGGAGAACGTTGCTCACGGGAAACGAAAGAGGAAAGCCTCAAGTGTTGTGCGCCAACAGTAACATGGGCCTTAGCGTGTGATAGGGGCAAATTGGTTTGCTGCGATCTGCCTGCGAAAACTTTTTCGTTGACGCGCAGCAGTTGACGAGTCTTAGTTGCTAGGTAGTCTTTTGACGGTCGCGGTCTTCGCGAAAAGCCAACGGATTTGACAGGGCACTAGTTAAGCAGCCAGGGAAGGCGGCCTAGGGGACCCAGTCGCCAAACCTGCCAGCGTAGGGTCGGTCGGGAGTTGCTGGAACCATCGGAAGGACTCCAACCCCGCTAGGCAAATGCGCACGAGATCGGTTCTGTGCGCCGGTACAGTTGGTCTTGCAGACGCGGGGGTGCTTGGTTCCCTTTAGCAACAATCGCCGCGCGTGCAAACCGCTTCGAGGAAATTTTTGTGAAAAATCCGTCACGTAGCGTCGACGCTGCGCGCGAACAAAGGAGGCAGCAAACTGTGAAACAATGATAAGTTCTCGGTCCATAGGCTGGAGTGCCGCAAGTGCGCCGCGACAGTAAAACCTGGACTCGCATCTACGATGCTACGGCGGGTATCGAACAATGGAAGCTGTAAGGTTCGTGCCAGCTTTTAGGCGTTAACTTTCGTGGTTTGGCAGTTTTGTGCGTGGGGAGATCAGCAATGAGTAAGCGTGATGTAGTCATACTGGGTGCAGCCCGTTCGGCAATTGGCACGTTCGGTGGCAGTTTGTCGGACACCGAACCCGCAGAGTTGGCCGGGTTGGTGATGAAGGAGGCGGTTAAGCGCTCCGGCGTTGACCCGAAATCGATCAACTACGTGACGGTGGGAAACACCATTCCCACGGAGAGCCGCTTTCCCTACGTGGCACGTGTTGCTTCCATCCAGGCGGGATTACCGATGGAGTCGGTGGCGATGTCCGTGAACCGGCTGTGTTCGTCTGGATTGCAGGGCATCGTTACGACCGCCCAAAATATTTTGCTTGGTGATTGTGATTATGGCGTGGGCGGTGGTGTTGAAGTCATGAGCCGCGGCGGCTACCTGGCCCCCGCGGTTCGATTCGGCGCGCGTCTAAATGATACAAAGCTAATTGACATGACCGTTGCTACGCTGACTGATCCTTTCGGCGTCGGTCACATGGCCATTACTGCCGAGAATCTCGCCACCAAATGGGGAATTAGTCGCGAAGAGCAGGATGCTATTTCGGTCGAATCGCAACGTCGCGCTGCTGCCGCCATAGCCGAGGGGCGCTTTAAGTCGCAGATCGTTCCCGTCATCAAGCAAACAAAAAAAGGCGAAGTGGTCTTTGATACCGATGAACACGTCAAAGCGACAACTACAATGGAAGTCTTGGCCAAGCTCAAGCCAAGTTTCAAAAAGGACGGAACGGTAACTGCGGGCAACGCTTCGGGCATAAATGACGGGGCAGCTTTTGTCGTGCTGGCCGATGCCACCGTAGCAAACAGTGCGGGCTACAGGCCGATGGCTCGTCTGGTGTCCTACGCCGTGGCGGGGGTACCCAACGAGATCATGGGCGAGGGACCGATTCCCGCTTCAAAGCTGGTGCTAAAAAAAAGCGGACTGACCCTTGAGCAGATGGACGTGATTGAAAGTAACGAAGCGTTCGCTGCGCAGGCCATCGCGGTAGCACGTGGCTTGAAGCTGGATATGAAAAAGACCAACCCCAACGGTGGCGCGATCGCGTTGGGACATCCGATCGGGGCTACAGGTGCGGTAATCGCGATCAAGGCGATTTATGAGTTGCACCGTACCGGCGGCCGGTATGCTTTGGCGACAATGTGCATCGGCGGAGGTCAGGGTATCGCCGTGATCTTCGAGCGCGTGTAGGGGCTCCCGCAGCCCATAGGCAAGAAAAAGACATCTAGATTTGGTTTTTCTGCCTAAGCCAATCGGGATCGGCAAATTGCATGACGGAACTACCTGCGGACAGGGGCACCGGCTCCCGTCCGCAGGTAGTTTCTGCCTTCATTTCGTGCGATCGCGCGTAGCAAATTGACGCGCGGGGGCGAGATATGATTCGGCGATTCGTAACGCGTCAGGGGTGTACCAAGCTCACCTTACTTTTTGCGTAGGCCTGCACGCAAGGGGGGTCAGCGCCCCGGCTTACCGGCAAGCAGCGCCGGCCAAGTTATCTTTTTGAGGTTGGCCGCTCTCGGTTGAACCGCCAAGCCGGGCCACTGTCCGATCGTCCGGCTAAGGAACACCGGTTTATCCACGGCATCCCAGACTCGCTTGTACGGTTCGTCTACTTTGTTGCGCGGGCACTAGACCCCGTTACAACGCAACTTAACCCTCCTTTGCGTTTTGCCCGAACGGCCAACTGTGAGCGTAAGCCCCGAAGCCATTCTTTCAGTCATCGCGGCTGCTCGGGCGGCAAACCGGGGGGACGAGCGCCATGGGGCCCGTTGGCGCCTGGAGCACACCCGGCGAGAAGCGTGCTACCTGCGGCAAGCACATGAAGCTTGCGGATCGCACCGCATGGGACCTGGGCGGTGGCAATCGAAGACGGTACGGTGCTTTGACGGATTGTTACGAAAGAGCTTGCATTGACTTCGTCTTGCTAGCAGCCGAGTTCAGCCGGCGATCACAACGGATTGTGACGGTCAGCAGGCTGGGGGTCGGCGCATAGGACGAAATCGCTTCACAATACGGCGTATGTGCGGACGATACGATTTGTCGGAGAACCCGGCGGCAATTCAAGCCAAGTTTCGGGTTCCTAGTGTGCCGGAATTTACAAGAAATGCAGACCTTCGACCGACCAATGTCGCACCAATCATCCGGCTGGATCAGGATGCGCAGCGCCAATGCGCGGTGGCGCGGTGGGGATTGGTTCCGCATTGGGCGCCGGATTTAAAGTTTGGTTCTAAATGCTTTAACGCGCGTTGCGAAACTGTTGCCTCGGCACCATCGTTTCGTGCCGCGTTCAAAGCACGCCGCTGTTTGGTACCGTTGAACGCGTTTTACGAATGGTCGGGGCCCGTAGGGCACCGTGTTCGCCATCGGATTTGGCCGGTATCGCAGCGCTTGTTTGCCCTGGCGGGGCTTTGGGAACAATGGGGCACTGGCGAAAACACGGTCGAAACGTACACGATCATCACGTGCAGCTCAAGTGAAGTGCTGGCACCGATTCACGGTCGCATGCCGGTGATTCTGGACGACGACGACTACGATGGATGGTTGCGAGATGCGCGGCCGCAGCTTTTGCGACCGTATCGGGGAGCGTTGCTCATCGAACCGCCAGTACACCCTGTGGGACTGGTTTGAGCAATTTTTGACACAAGTCAACGTCGCGCCGGTGCAGCCAGGCGGCACGCGATGCCGCCACGCTACCCTGAGTGCATTGATTGCTTCGCAAGACGGCGTGCGAACCAACTGCAGACATTGACCGCAGGTTCTTGACTTTTTGCAAGGCTACCGTGACGCACCTGTTTGAATCCCTAAAGCTTCGCGAAATCGTTTTATCGAACCGTATCGGAATCCCGCCGATGTGCCAGTACTCGGCGAACGAGGGAATTGCGTCGGACTGGCATTTTGTGCATTACGGCAGTCGCGCTGTCGGAGGCGCTGCCCTCATCATCATCGAGGCAACTGCCGTCGCGCCCGAGGGACGCATCAGTGCGGCCGATCTTGGAATCTGGGATCAAAAACACGTTGCGCCACTTGCACGCATCGCACGCTTTGCAAAGGAACAAGGTTGTGTTGCCGCTTTGCAGTTGGCACATGCGGGACGCAAGGCAAGCGTAGCCTTAGGCTGGCAGCCGCAGCGCGCGCTAAGCAAAAGCGAGGGTGGGTGGGCCGTGATAGGGCCCTCCAATGTGCCCTTTGGTGATGGCTATGCCGTGCCGCGGGAGATTGATGAAACGGACATTCGTCAGCTGGTTGCACAGTTTGCGGCAGCGGCGCGCCGTGCGCTGGAGAGCGGATTCGAAGCCATCGAAATTCACGCGGCGCATGGATATCTACTTCACCAGTTTCTTTCGCCGCTTTCCAACCATCGCAAAGACGCCTATGGCGGCAGCTTCGAGAACCGTACGCGCGTCGTACGCGAGGTTGTCGCAGCAATCCGCGACGTTTGGCCGCAGCGGCTCCCCTTGCTGATCCGACTGTCGGCGACCGATTGGGTCGATGGGGGTTGGGGCGTGGAGGAGACGGTCGCCTTATGCCGAAACCTCAAGACAATGGGCGTGGATCTGGTTGACGTCTCCTCGGCTGGATTGGTACCCAATGCGGTGATTCCTGCGGGCCCCGGATTTCAAACTGATTTTGCCGCACGCGTACGCCGTGAAGCTCAAATAGCAACAGCCGCGGTCGGCCTTATCACCTCTGCGGTGCAGGCCGATCACATCATTCGGACAGGGCAGGCCGACATGGTGTTGCTGGGCCGCGAAATGCTGCGCAATCCGTATTGGCCTTTGGCTGCCGCCCAGACGCTTGGACAGACGACCTCTTGGCCCAAACAGTACCTGCGCGCAGCCCCACCGGGGTCGACGGCCCGTTAAGTAAGCTTGTAATCTCTCCACTTGAACAGTAAGAGGGCCGGTGCGGGCTTGCTTCCGCACCATGTCGCGCTGCAATGGCGCGATATTTTCGCGTTTAAGGAGGTGGTCATGAAGGACACGGATCTGACACGCAACCAGGCCAATCATTCGCCGTTGACGCCCCTGATCTTTCTTGAACGCGCCGCCGACGTGTATCCGCAGCAAACGGCGATCGTGCACGGAACGTACCGACAGACGTGGAGCCAAACACGCGAGCGCTGTCACCGGCTCGCCAGCGCGTTGTTGCACCACGGACTCAGGCGTGGAGACGTCGTTGCGGCAATGCTACCCAACGTCCCGGCAATGGTGGAGGCGCATTTTGGCGTGCCTCTGGCAGGTTTGGTGCTCAACACCCTGAACACTCGGCTGGATGCGGAAGCACTGTCCTACATGTTGTTGCACAGTGGTGCAAAAGCCATTTTGGTTGATCCAGAATTTTCTGGCGTGATCCAGCGAGCGGTGGAACTAGCCGTGCGTGAGGGGGCACAGACGCCGCTGGTTGTGGATGCTTCGGATCCAACCACCAACTTGAAATGTGAGCCTGCCGGGCGGGTGGAATACGAAGCACTGCTTGCTGACGGGCGCGCGGTCGACACTCGCCTCGGTGTTGAAGATGAGTGGGAGTCTATTGCGCTGAATTACACGTCGGGCACAACCGGAAAGCCGAAAGGCGTGGTTTATTCGCACCGGGGCGCCTACATCAACGCAATATCCAACGTCCTCGAGTGGGACATGGCTAAGCATCCCGTGTATTTGTGGACATTGCCGATGTTTCACTGCAACGGGTGGTGTTTTCCATGGACTGTGGCGGCGCGTGCGGGTGTGAACGTTTGTTTGCGCAAAGTCGATGCGAAGATGATCTTCGATCTAATTCGGCAAGAGGGCGTTACGCACTATTGCGGCGCTCCGATCGTTCATGGTTTGCTGGTCAACGCTCCCGAAACGATGAAGAGCGCAATTTCGCATCGGGTGCGCGCGATGGTCGCGGGGGCGGCGCCGCCCGCGGCGCTCATTGAAGGTCTGGAGGCAATGGGATTTGATCTAACGCATGTGTATGGACTTACCGAGGTATACGGCCCGGCAACCGTGTGCGCCAAGCAAACCTCTTGGCAAAACTCGTCGATGTCGGAACGCGCTCGTTTAAACGCCCGCCAAGGCGTGCGTTACCACCTACAAGACGGCGCAACTGTGCGCGATCCCGATACGCTCGAGGCAGTCCCGCCGGATGGCCAAACCATCGGTGAAGTGATGTTTCGCGGAAATATCACGATGAAAGGCTATCTGCAAAACCCGGATGCAACGGCCGAGGCGTTTGCCGGCGGATGGTTTCATACCGGTGATCTGGCAGTACTCGACCCCGACGGTTACATCAAAATCAAGGATCGCAGCAAAGACATCATTATCTCCGGTGGTGAGAATATTTCTAGTATCGAGGTCGAAGATGTACTGTATCGCCACCCTGCGGTCATGATTGCCGCTGTCGTTGCGCTTCCTGATCCGAAGTGGGGCGAAACGCCTTGCGCGTTCATCGAACTCAAACCGGGAGTTGTTGCAAGCAGCGAGGACATCATCAGTTTTTGCAAACAACACCTGGCTGGTTTCAAAGTTCCGCGCAAAGTGGTGTTTGGTGAGGTGCCGAAGACCTCCACGGGCAAGATTCAAAAATTTGCATTGCGCGAACGGGCGCGATCGCGCGAGGCCATCGATCCAGGACCGACTCCGGGACATGGTCGATAGCGCGTGGCCGCGTCACGTATCTTTATCGATGCATATTCATCGCGGAGCGCGCAAGGCGAACGGAAGCATCACGGCGTCGTTTCTTGCAGCATATCCGCCAATTTTTGGGCCACTTGTTCGGCCCAGTGGCGATATTGCTTTGGTCCAGGGTGGTAACCATCGCTGGCCAGCGCTCCGTCCAGGGTCGATCGCTGAAGTGGCAGATGCCTCAGTTGCGGTTGCGTTGCGATCCACGTGCGTAGTCGAGTGTCCAGACCACTTGCGTATCTACCCAGATACCAGCGCAGCGGATTTGGAATCGCCGTAAAAGCATCCATTGGTGGCACGCCGCTAATCACGCCGATGCGTGCGCCGGTACGCGCTTGAAGCTGTTCAATGAGGGAGCGGTAATCGGCGAGAAACTTTGCAGGTGTCGTCTGCGAGGTAACGTCGTTGACGCCAAGAGCGGTAACGATGGCCTCTGCCGCTTCGAGGGAAAGGCTTCGCAGCATCGTTGCGGCTTCAGCAGTGTTGATTCCGGACTTGGCCAGCAGCCGCCATTCGACCGACCATCCGGTGCGACAATGTAATGCCGTCGCGCACAGGTGCGCTAGCGCCTCACTTTGATGCAGCACACCCACGCCCGCCGCAGAAGAGTCACCAACAAATAGCAGACGAATTGTTGGTTCGTCAGGTCGACCAGCAATTCGTCCCGACCGCGGTCCGACCGCTTCAGGCAGACGCAGCGCGCGTTCGCGCAAGCGGGCGCCTTGGGCAAAAAGTACCGGCGCTAGGAGGCCTTTGTAGAGAGGGAGCACAGGTCCCGCCGCCTGGCTTTGGACAACGATCAGAGCCTTACTTCAATTGCGAGGGCAAACGAAATGCAGCAAGCGTCGCCACGACTTCGTCGTCTTCAACCTGGTGAAAATCGTCATAGTGCGCGCCGACTGCATAAAAGGGCTCGGGTTGCGCCAGGCAAACAACACGATCGACTTCGCGGCGTAACGCCTCAATCGTATCGGGCGGTGCGACGGGGACAGCCAGTACCAGCACTGCAGGTTTGCGCCGGCGCAGCGCCTTTAGCGCCGCGCGCATCGAGGTGCCCGTCGCAATGCCATCGTCGACGACAATTGCCGTACGGTTGTCTACAGACAAAGGCACTTGATCTCCAAGGTACAGATGCCGCCGGCGTTCTATCTCCTGAAGCTGTTCCTTGGCCTTTGCTTCAATATAACCTCGGCCGACACCCGTCGCAGCCCTGGTGTCCTCGTCAATTACCAGCTCGTGGTCAGGGCCGTCGACCACGGCCGCAACCGCAAGCTCGGGCTGCCACGGCACCCCAATTTTGCGCACGAGGAGCAAGTCAAGGGGAGCGCCAAGTTCACGCGCAATCTCAGCGGCGACGGGAACTCCGCCGCGGGGCAGGGCCAAGACAATTGGGAGGGAAAGGCCTAGTTTGGCGAGTTCTCGCGCAAGAGCCCGTCCTGCCTCAAGCCGGTCGGAAAACAAGTGT
>Ga0187781_10004234_pt1 | contig 10709 bp, 11 predicted proteins | sample 0715_SJ02_MP02_2_FD_132447 | JGI IMG/M metagenome (GOLD analysis project Ga0187781, IMG submission 132447) | Tropical peat soil microbial communities from peatlands in Department of Meta, Colombia - 0715_SJ02_MP02_20_MG | ecosystem: Environmental > Terrestrial > Soil > Wetlands > Peat | place...
GACCGGTCGCTCCTGTGGTCGCTGCGCGGGGAGCTCGGGCTGACCGGTACCAAGTATGGCTGCGGCATCGGCGCCTGCGGTGCCTGCACCGTGCTGGTCGGCGGGCGGGCGGTGCGCTCCTGCCTCACCACGCTCGGCGATGTCGCCGGGCGGGAGGTCGTGACCATCGAAGGTCTGGCGCAGGGTGGAAAACTGCATCCGCTGCAGCAGGCGTTCGCCGATCACGGGGCGCTGCAGTGCGGCTATTGCACGCCGGGCATGATCCTCGGCGCGCACGCGCTGCTCGCCGCCACGCCGCACCCTTCGCGCGAGGCGATCGCCTCCGCGATGGAGCAGCACCTCTGCCGCTGCGGGGCGCACCAGCGCATTGTCGCCGCGATCGAATCCGTGGCGAGCCCAAGCGGAGCAAGCCCATGAGTGCGCCGGCCGGAGTCAGCCGCCGCGAGTTCTTTCAAATGGTGGGCGGCGGCATCGTGGTGTGCGTGGGGGGCGCCGCGCTGCCGGGCTTTGGCCAGAGTCGCTGGCCACGCTATCCGGACGATGTCGATGCCTATTTGCTGATCGGCGCGGACGGCCGGGTCACGGTGTTCTCGGGCAAGATCGAGATGGGCCAGGGCGTGATGACCTCGCTCGCGCAGATGGCGGCTGAGGAGCTCGGCGTCGAGCTCGAGGCGATCGACATGGTGCTCGGCGACACCGGCCGCTGCCCCTGGGATATGGGTACCTTCGGCTCGATGACCACGCGCATGTTCGGTCCGGCACTGCGGGCGGCGGCGGCCGAGGCGCGCGTGGTCCTCACGGGCCTCGCGGCGGCGCGTCTCGGGGTGCCTGCGGACCGGCTGACCGTGCGCAACGGCGTCGTATCCGTGCGGGACACCCCGTCGAGACAGGTGAGCTACGCCGAGCTCGCGGCGGGCAGGCAGCTCATGCGGCGGGTGGATGCGGCGGCAGTACTGAAGGCCGCCGCGGACTTTCAGGTCATGGGGCGCCCGGCGACGCGCCTCGATGCGCGCGTCAAGGTCACGGGCGAGGCGAAGTACGCCGCCGACCTGCGCCTTCCCGGGCAGGTGTACGCGCGCGTTCTGCGTCCGCCGGTTCACCGGGCGCAGCTGCGGAGCCTCGATGCCTCGGCGGCCGAGGCCATCGACGGCGTGACCGTCGTGCGCCGGGATGACCTGGTGGCCGTGCTGCATGCCGATCCAGTGCGCGCGGGCGAGGCCCTCGCGGCGCTGCGGGCGCAGTGGCAGCTGCCGCGGGAGCCCGGGCCGGACCACGACAGCATCTTCGGGCAGCTGGCGGGGTCGGGCGTTCCGCTCACGGAGAGCACACATCGCGGCGATGTCACAGCGGCACGCAAAGCCGCCGCAAGCATCTTCGAGTCGACCTACCGCAAGGGCTACGTCGCGCATGCGCCGATCGAGCCACATGCGGCGCTCGCCGAGGTTTCGGGGGGAAAGGCCAGGGTGTGGGCATCGACGCAGACACCATTTCCGACCCGCGATCACATTGCGCACACACTCGGTCTCGCCCCGGAGGCGGTGCGCGTGATCACGCCCTTTCTCGGCGGAGGCTTCGGGGGCAAGAGCGCCGACCGGCAGGCGGTGGAGGCGGCGCGCCTCGCGCAGCTCTGCGGCCGTCCGGTGCAGGTCGCCTGGGATCGGAGCGAGGAGTTCTTCTACGATCGATTCGATCCGGCGGCGGTGGTGAAGATCGCCTCGGGCGTGGATGCTGCGCGGCGCGTGGCGTTCTGGGACTTCACCGTCTATGCGGCCGGCGAGCGCGGCGCGGCGCATGTGTATGACATCCCCGACCTGCGCGTCCGCTCCGGCGGCGGCATGTCTTACGAGCAGTCGGCCTCCCCGGAACAGCTGCATCCCTTCGAGGTGGGCCCGTGGCGCGCCCCCGGCGCCAACATGAATGTATTCGCGATCGAGTCGCAGATGGACATCATGGCGGCGGCGTGCGGCGAAGACCCGCTCGGGTTCCGGCTGCGCCACTTGAGCGATGCGCGCATGCGTGGCGTGCTGCAGGCCGCCGCCGCAGCCTTCGGCTGGAAGGCGGCCGCCGCGCCGAGTGGCCGCGGGGTCGGAATCGCCTGCAGCACCGACGCCGGCAGTTACGTTGCCGCCTGTGCCGAGGTAGCGGTCGATGAGACCAAGGGCACGGTGCGCGTGGTGCGCGTGGTGTGCGCGGAGGATCTCGGCATCGTCGTCAATCCGGAAGGGGCCCGCATGCAGATCGAGGGCGGCGTCACGATGGGCCTGGGCTACGCCCTGTCGGAAGAGCTGCAATTCCGTGGCGGCGACATCCTCGACCGCAACTTCGACACCTATCATCTGCCGCGCTTCTCCTCGGTGCCGCGCATCGAGGCGGTGCTGGTGCGCAATGACGCGCTCACGCCCCAGGGCGGCGGCGAGCCACCGATCACGATCATGGGAGCCGTGATCGCCAACGCGGTATTCGATGCGACCGGCTCGCGACAGCTGCGGCTGCCGATGACTCCGGAGCGCGTTCTGGCCGGGCTGGCGGCGGCAAAGCACCATGGGTCTTAAGATGCTCGCGCTCGTGTTGGTCGCAATGCCGGCTGCCGCGGCCGGCCCGCCGAATCCCCAGCACGGCGAGGCTCTCTACCTGCGTCATTGCGTTCCCTGCCACGGTGGGCGCGCCTGGGGAGACGGGCCGCGCGAGATCCCCTCCCTCGCGGGGCAGCGCGAGAGCTACCTGATCGAGCAACTGACGCGCTTTGCGAGCGGCGAGCGTCCGGGCTCGGAGATGCACGGCCCGGCCATGCATGACACTCTGCGGGCTGCGGATCTCAATCGTCCGGCGGCGATTCGCGATCTCGCCGCATACCTCGCGCGCGCGCGCCCCGCCCAACAGGCCGAGCAGGGACGGGGCAACGCCCTGACGGCGGGCAAGAGCGTCTATCTCAGAGCCTGTGCCGGCTGTCACGGCGAGGAGGGCGCGGGCGCCGAAGACGGCTCGGTAGCGCGCATCGGCGGGCAGCATTTCCGTTATCTGCTCTCGCGGCTGCGGGAGTTTGGCGCCACTCACCGCGGACAGGTCGATATCCCTCTGTCGGCGGAGGAGCAGCAGGCGCTGGCCGACTACGTCTCGCGATTGCCGTCCAGCGGGAGCAAACCCTAGGTGCGAGCTGGTGAAGTCCGCCGATTCACTCGTGAACACAAGCGCTTCAGCGGAGCAGGCGCGGCTGCTTCGCAACTGGCGGGCTGAGCGGGACAGCTCGGCGCTGTACGGGGCACTGGCGCAACTCGAGCGTGACCCGCGGTTGCGCGGCGTCTACCTCGAGCTCTCGGGCGCCGAGCGTCGCCATGCCGACTTCTGGGAGGAGCGGCTGCGCGCCCGCGGCTGCTCCATCCCCACGTTCCACCCCTCGGGGCGCATCCGCGTTCTGATCCTCCTCGCCCGCCACCTCGGCATCGGCTTCATCGTGCCGAGCGTGATTGCACGCGAGATGAAGGAGCGTGACGACTATGCGGGGCAGGAGGACGCGCTGAGCGCCGGCCTGGTGTCGGAGGAGCATGGCCACGCGACGGCGCTGCGCGGCAGAGATCAGGGTGCGCTCGGCAGCAACCTGCGGGCCGCGGTGCTGGGTGCCAACGACGGTCTGGCTTCCAACTTCTGTCTGATGATGGGCGTGGCGGGGGCGCAGGTGTCGGCCTCGATCGTCCTGCTGACGGGGATCGCGGGGCTGCTCGGCGGGGCCTGCTCCATGGCCCTCGGCGAATGGCTGTCGGTCACCAACGCGCGCGAGCTCGCCCTGAGCCAGCTCGACCGGGACATCGGCACGCTCGCGCCCGATCCGGCGCACGGCAGCGTCGCTTCGGCCGGCGATGCTCTGAGCGCGGCAGGCTTCTCGTTCCTGCTGTTCGCCCTGGGCGCTCTGGTGCCGTTGCTGCCGTTCCTGATTCTGCCGGCGGGGCTGCGAATCGCGGGCACCATCACGCTGTCGGCAGCCGCCCTGTTCGCGCTGGGGCTGGCAACCTCGCTCTTCAACGGCCGTTCCGCCTGGTACTCGGGTCTGCGGCAGACCGCTTTCGGCGCGGCCGCCGCGCTCATCACCTGGCTCGCCGGCCGCGCGTTCGGCGCGCTCTCGGGTGGCGGTTGAGTGCGCGGCCAACCACGATCGCGCTAAGCACATCCACGGATACCGCCGCCATCAGAAGCGGCGCGAGCATGCACCCAAGGAGTCGGTGTCGTGCCCTGGAATGACAGCTACTTTCCGCGCTCGATGGTCAATCTTCCCCTGCGCACCCGTCATAAGGCGATCGAGATCGCGAACGCTCTGCTGGCGGAAGGCTACGAGGAGGGGCGGGCGATCCGCATCGGCATCTGGCAGGCGAAGCGTTGGGCCGAGTGGCCGCGCGAGCGGCGCTCGACCCGGACCCATTGATGACGGTGCGGCCGTGATCAAGACCATCCTGGTACCGACGAGCGGCTCGTCCACGGACCGGAGCGTGTTCGGGACTGCGCTGGCACTTGCACGTCCACTCGCGGCGCACATCGAGTTCCTGCACGTCCACCTCACTGCGGGAGCGGCGGCGTCCCACGCCCCGCACGTCGACTACCTGCGGGGTGCGGCCGTCGGTAATGCGCTGAGGGCGCTCGGCCGCGAGACCGATGAGCTTTCGGCGTACGGGCTCGCGCATTTCGAGGAATTCTGCCGGGAGCACCGCGTACTGGTTCGTGATGCGCCGAAGCCGGTGGAGCTGGTCAGCGCCCGCTACTCGGAGCAGATCGACCAGCCACTGGCGAGACTGCTGCTGCAGACACGTCACAGCGATCTGGTGGTGCTCGGACGGCGCCGTCATCGCGATTATCTCGAGGGTGCCCTGATCGAGGAGCTGCTCGCGCGCGGCGGCCGTCCGGTGGTCATCGCCAGCGACAACCCGCCGCAGAGCGTCGCCGGCACCATCGTCGTCGGCTGGAAGGAGACCGCCGAGGCCGCCCGGGCGCTCGGGGCTGCGATGCCGCTCCTGCGCCAGGCGCGCCGGGTGGTGCTGCTCGCCCTGAAAGAGCGGGGCGGCGCTACTCACGAGCAGCTGGTGCACCTGAGCCGGCAGCTCGCCTGGCACGGCATCGAAGCTGAGGTAAGCGTTACCGGCGATGCCTCGCGGCCGGCGGCGCAGCAGCTTGCGTTGCAGGCCTCGCAGCTGCACGCCGACCTGCTGGTCGTCGGCGCCTTCGGGCATGGGGCGCTGCGCGAGCGGGTGTTCGGCGGCGTCACCCGCACGCTCATCGATCACGCCGACATGCCGGTGTTCATGGTGCAGTGAGGCGCGATCGTGACGACACGACGCCAGGTGACGAACGCCATGCTTGCCGGCGCGGCTCTGGCCGCGGCCGGCGGTGGCGCGCGAGCGGGGGAGCGGGTGTCGTTGCCCGCGCCGGCGGCCGCGGGCGGTATGCCGCTGATGGCGGCGCTGAAGGCGCGGCATTCGACCCGCGAGTACTCCGCTCAGCCCGTGTCGCAGAGGACGCTCTCCGATCTTCTGTGGGCGGCCTTCGGCATCAATCGGCCGAGCGGCGACCGTACGGCGCCCTATTGGCGCCACGTGATGGTCATCGACGTATACCTCGCGATGGCCGACGGAGTGTGGCTCTACCAGCCTGAGGCTCATGCCCTGCAGCCGTACCTGCCGGATGACATTCGCGCGCAAACCGGACAGCAGGATTTCGTCGCGACGGTGCCACTCAACCTGGTGTACGTGGCGCACGGCGAGCGGATGAAGGATATCTCCGCCGAGGAGCGCCGGCTGTACGCCTCGGTCGATGCTGCCTTCATCGGACAGAATGTGTACCTCTTCTGCGCATCCGCAGGTCTTGGCTCCGTGTTCAGAGGAGCCGTCGACACGCACCGTCTCGGTGAGCTGATGAAGCTGCCGGAGGGGCAGTTCGTGACGTTCGCGCAAAGCGTCGGCTACCCTCGCGCCTGATCGCTGACTTTGCGCCCCGCGGCCGCGAGGTTAAGCTTCGCGCCGAGGGACAGGTGCGTTCCAGGAAACCCATATCCGCTGCAGCGCCCGGGCCGTGGCGTGCCGTCTTGCGGCGCCATCTGACGTTGCTGCTGGCGATCAAGCTCGCCGCGCTGGCGCTGCTGTGGGTGCTGTTTTTCTCGCCCGCACACCGCCCCGCCGTCGACAGCCAGGCCGCCGGGCGGCATCTGGCGATCGCTTCGCAGGCAGGCACTGATGATTGACCTTTCGGTCGTGGCGCTGTCGCGGGCGCAGTTCGCGCTCACGGCGCTCTATCACTTCCTGTTCGTGCCCCTGACGCTCGGCCTCTCCATGCTGCTGGTGATCATGGAGGCGGTGTACGTGATGACCGGGCGCGAGATCTGGAAGCGCATGACGCAGTTCTGGGGGATGCTGTTCGGCATCAACTTCGCCATGGGAGTCGCCACCGGCATCACCATGGAGTTTCAGTTCGGAACCAACTGGGCCTACTACTCGCACTATGTGGGCGACATCTTCGGCGCGCCGCTGGCGCTCGAGGGCCTGATGGCGTTTTTTCTCGAGTCGACCTTCGTCGGGCTGTTCTTTTTCGGTTGGGATCGCCTCTCGAAGGTCGGCCATCTGGTCGTCACCGCGCTGGTCGCGCTCGCCTCGAGCCTGTCGGCGCTCTGGATCCTGATCGCCAATGCCTGGATGCAGCATCCGGTGGGGGCGCAGTTCAACGAGCAGACCATGCGCATGGAGCTCACCTCCTTCGCCGCCGTGCTGCTGAATCCGGTGGCGCAGGCGAAATTCGTGCACACGGTCGCGGCGGGCTACGTGGTGGGGTCGGTGTTCGTGCTCGCGGTGAGTGCCTGGTATCTGCTGCGCGGACGCAACGTCGAGATCGCGCGACGCTCGCTGGCGGTCGCCGCCAGCTTCGGGCTCGCCTGCTCGTTGTCGGTGGTGGTGCTCGGCGATGAGTCCGGGTACCTCGCGGGCGAGAACCAGAAGATGAAGATCGCCGCCATCGAAGCGGAATGGCACACCGAGCGGGCGCCGGCGGGCTTCACGGTATTCGGCCTTCCGGACGATGCCGCGCATACGACTCATGACGAGCTGAAGCTGCCGTGGGTGCTCGGCCTGATCGCGACGCGCTCGGTGGACGAGCCCGTGCTCGGCATCTTCGACCTGGTCGCCCGTGCCCGCACCCGCATCGCGAGCGGCATCGAGGCGCACGCGGCGCTCGCCGTGCTGCGCGCCCATCCGCAGGACGACGCCGCACGCGCGCTGTTCGAGGAGCATCGCGCCGACCTCGGCTACGGGCTGCTGCTGCTGCGCTACGTCGATGACCCGGCACACGCCACGCCCGGGCAGATCGAGGCGGCGGCCTGGTCGACCGTGCCCGATGTCGCGGTGCTCTTCTGGTGCTTCCGCCTCATGGTCGCCATCGGCCTGCTGCTGATCGTCCTGTTCGCAACCGCCTTCTACCTCTCGGCGCGCCATCGCTTCGAGCGGCATCGCTGGTTCCTGCGAGCCGCCTTCCTCGCCCTGCCGCTGCCCTGGATTGCCGCGGAGCTCGGCTGGATCGTGGCCGAGTATGGCCGGCAGCCCTGGGCCATCGACGGGGTGCTGCCCACCTTCCTCGGCGCCTCGCCCGTTCCGGCGAGCAGCATCGCGCTGTCGCTCGGCGGCTTCGTGATCTTCTATTCGGCACTCGCGGCCGTGGACGTGTACCTGCTCACCCGCATGATTCGCCGCGGCCCGGACGGTCTGGGGTATTGGCCCGAGGGGGACGCGCGTGCCTGACTACGCGACGCTGCGCCTCATCTGGTGGCTGATTCTCGGTGCGCTCCTCATCGGCTTCGCGCTCATGGACGGCTTCGACTTAGGGGTTGGGGCGACCTTCCGCTTCGTCGGCCGCACCGACGAGCAGCGCCGCGCGCTGCTCGAGTCCATCGAGCCGGTGTGGGACGGCAACCAGGTGTGGTTCATTCTCGCCGGCGGCGCGGTGTTTGCGGCCTGGCCACTGCTCTACGCGGCTTCCTTCTCGGGCCTGTATCTGGCGATGTTCGTGCTGCTGGCTGCGCTCATCCTGCGGCCGGTGGGTTTCATGTTCCGCAACCGCATTCACGACCCTCGCTGGCGTAACGCCTGGGACTGGGCATTGACCATCGGTGGCGCCGTCCCCGCGCTGCTGTTCGGCGTCGCCTTCGGCAATCTCTTTCTCGGCCTGCCGCTCGAATTTGACGCGCTCGAGCGCCCGGTGTTCAGCGGCAGCTTCTTCGGCCTGCTGCATCCGTTCGCGCTGCTCGCCGGGCTGGTGAGCCTCGCGATGCTCATCATGCACGGCTCGGCGTATGCGGCGCTCAAGGTGGGTGAGCCGATGTCGGGTCGTGCGCGCTCGGCCGGGTGTTGGGCGGCGGTGGTATTCATCATCGTCTTCCTGCTCGCCGGAGCCTGGGTGGCGACCGCCATCGACGGGCACAGGATCACGTCGGTGGTCGACAAGCTCGGCCCTTCCAATCCGCTCGCCAAGCAGGTCGCGGTCGCACCCGGCGCGTGGCTCGGCAATTTCCGCGCGCACGCAGTGCTCTGGCTGGTACCGGTGGTGGCCGTGATCGGCGCGGCGCTCGCCGCGACACTGCTGCGTTCAGCAAGGGCCGGGCTCGCCCTGGTCGCCAGCGGCACCGCCGTCGCCGGGACCATCCTGACCGCGGGAATCGGGCTGTTTCCTTTTCTCATGCCTTCATCCACCCATCCCGACCAGGGCCTCACGGTCTGGGACGCCTCGAGCAGTGCACGCACCCTCGGCATCATGCTGGTTGCCGTACTGGTGTTCCTGCCCATCGTGCTCGCTTACACTGCCTGGGTATTCCGTGTGCTCAGGGGCCGGATCACGCTCGAGTCGGTCCGGCAGCATTCGGGGCTCTACTAATGTGGTATTTCAGCTGGATCCTCGGTCTCGGTCTCGCGTTGACCTTCGGCGTGCTCAACGCCATCTGGTACGAGGTGACGCAGGAGCCGCCGGCGCGGCCGCCGCCGCCCGCACGGCCCGACTCCCGGCCCTGACGTGGATCTGGCGGCGCCGGCGCTGCGCGTGCGCGAGCTGCGCAAGAGCTACCGCGAGGTGCTGGCGGTCGACGGCGTCTCGTTCGAGGTCGCAGCCGGCGAGATCCTCGGGCTCCTGGGTCCCAACGGCGCCGGCAAGACCACCATCATCAACACCGTCCTCGCGGTGCTGACACCGGATGCCGGCTCGATCCGCATCGGCGATCTGGATGTCTCCCGGCAACGCTCGCTCGCCCTGGCGCGCACCAACTTTGCCGCCGTGTATGCGAGCCTTCCGGGCAATCTCACCGTGGAGCAGAACCTGACTTTCTTCGGCCTCATCTACCGCGTCCGCCCGCTGCGCCGGCGGATCGAGGAGCTGCTCGGGCAATTCCGGCTCGAGGCGCTGCGCGACACCAAGTGCGGCGTGCTGTCCTCGGGGGAGCTGACGCGCGTGGCGCTCGCCAAGGCGCTGCTCAACCGCCCGCGGCTGCTGCTGCTCGATGAGCCGACCGCATCGCTCGATCCGGCGGCCGCGCGTGACACCCGCAGCGCCATTCGCGCGCTGGCGCGCGATACCCGCTGCGGCGTTCTCTGGACCTCGCACAACATGTACGAGGTCGAGCAAGTCTGCGACCGGGTGCTGTTCCTGTCGCATGGACGGATTCTGCTCGCAGGCGACCCGCGCTCGCTGCCGCGCGAGCACGGCGCGGGCAACCTCGAGGAGCTCTTCATCCAGCTGGCGCGCGAGCCGCTGGCGGAGCGGCTGGCATGAGGATCGCGCCGGTCGCGGCCATACTCCTGCGCCAGTGGTACCTGCTGCGCGGCAGCCCGGTGCGCGCGCTGCCGATGTTCGCCTGGGTGGGGATCGACATCGTGCTGTGGGGGTTCATTTCCCGCTTCCTCAACAGCGTGAGCGCCGCGGGCATCAATTTCACCACCGTGTTCCTCGGTGCGGTGCTGCTGTGGGACCTGTGCGGGCGGGTGATGCAGGGCCTGACCACCGCGTTCCTCGAGGACGTGTGGTCGCGCAACTTCCTCAACCTGTTTGCGAGCCCGCTCAGGATCTCGGAGTACGTGACCGGACTGGTGCTCGCCAGCATCGCGACCAGCCTGATCGGGCTTACGGTGATGCTGGCGCTGGCCGTCCCGGTGTTCGGCCTGTCATTCCTCGCCCTCGGCGCGCACCTGCTGCTCTACCTGCTGGTGCTGTACGGCTTCGGGGTGGCACTCGGGATCCTCGCGAGTGCGATGGTCCTGCGGTTCGGCCCGGCGTCCGAGTGGCTGGTATGGCCGATACCGGCGCTGCTATCGCCGTTCTGCGCGGTGTTCTACCCGCTCAGCATCCTGCCGGCATGGATGCGCGGCATCGCCCATCTTTTGCCGCCGTCCTACGTGTTCGAAGGAATGCGCGCTGTGCTCGACCGGCGGCCCTTCGCGCCGCTCCCAGCGCTGGGCGCGCTGGCGCTGGCGGCGCTCGAGATTGCGCTGGCCGGCTATTGCTTCGTGCGTGTCTACCGCCGGGCGGTGCGCACGGGGCTGCTGGCACGCTACAGCGCGGAAACGGTGAGCTGAAGGGCAGCGCGCCGCCCCTATGCACAACTACGGATTTCGGGCGCCGGCCATTGGGGCAGAGTGGGACTCATCGGCAAGCTGGAGGTTTTATGATCGTCAGCGAAATCTGCCGCCGCAACCCGGTAACGA
>Ga0187781_10004235_pt1 | contig 10705 bp, 6 predicted proteins | sample 0715_SJ02_MP02_2_FD_132447 | JGI IMG/M metagenome (GOLD analysis project Ga0187781, IMG submission 132447) | Tropical peat soil microbial communities from peatlands in Department of Meta, Colombia - 0715_SJ02_MP02_20_MG | ecosystem: Environmental > Terrestrial > Soil > Wetlands > Peat | place...
ATCGGCAGCAGGCCGACTTCGCGGATCAGCGACAGCGTCTTTTCTTTGCTCCACGGCATGTCTCCCCCGTAACAGGATGTCGATTCTTAGTTGCCCATTGCGAGCAGATCGACGATCGAAACCCGACAATCGCAAACCGACAATTACCTGGCCACTCGCAGGCTCGCGCCCTTCAGCAGGCTCTCCACCTCGGCCAGCGTGGCCCAATTAAAATCGCCCGGATTGGTGTGTTTCAGCGCGCCAAAGGCGTTGCCGTAGCGAACGGCGGCTTCGTAGGACCCCTTTACCAGGCGGCCGTAGATGAAGCCCGCGCTGAAGGAGTCGCCGCCGCCGACGCGGTCAACGATCTCGATGTCGTACTTGACGTCGTCATAGAATCGCCCGTCGGCGTAGCAGATCGCCGTCCAGGTATTGCGCCAGACGAGCGGGTTTTCGCGCAACGTAATGGCCACCGCTTTGAAGTGGAATTTTTCCTGCAACTGCCGGGCAACGTCCTTGTAGGTCTCAGCCGCAATCTGCGTAAAGCTCTTGGTATCGGCTGGGCTCGACTGGGCCGAGGCGCCGATCTTGAAGACCACGTGTGTGTCCTCTTCGGTCGTGATCAGCGCGTCGACGTACTCCATCATCGGCTCCTGCGCGGCCTGCGCCTCATCAGGCGACCACAGCTTGCTCCGGTAGTTCAGATCGTAGCTGACCGTGACTCCGGCGTCGCGCGCCGCCTTGAGGGCCTCCAAGGTGGCCGCGGCGGCGGAGCTCGACAGCGCCGGCGTGATGCCGCTGGTGTGAAACCATTTCGCACCGCTGAAAACTCGCCGCCAATCGACCTCGCCAGGCTGGATGGCGCTGATGGACGAATGTGCGCGGTCGTAGAGCACCGAACTCGGCCGTGGCGCGGCGCCGAATTCGACGAAATACAAGCCAACACGCCCGTCGGCCGCCCAAATGATCTCCGACGTGTCCACGCCCATCTGCCGGACGCGATTCTCCATCAGTCGCGCCAGGGAATTCTTCGGCAGGCGGGACACCCAGACGCTCTTCAGCCCCAGGCGGCTTGCGCCGACCGCCACATTCAACTCACCGCCGCCGATCTGCACGTCAAGCGAACTGGTCTGCTCCAGCCGCTCAAAGTGCGGCGGCGCCAGACGGATCATGGCCTCGCCGAAAGTCACCACCTCAGCCATCGGAGCACCTCAGAAAAGCAGTCGACGGTTGACAGTCGAAGGTCGAAAGTCGCAGGTCGAAGACCGGGATCAATCGCTCAAACGCTCAACGATTCAATCTACCAGTTCTGGCTACCGGTGCAACTCGATTACGTCTTTGTCGGCCAGCACATAGTCCCGATTCACCATCTGGCCTTCAAATTTGCCGTGTCCCCAAACACGCGCGAACTTCAACTGCGTCACGAAGTCGTGATGCACGACCCCGGCGAGGTCCATCAGACAGGAACCGCGCCGGAGCACATAGGGAGCAGCCAGCTCTGGCTTCTTGCCCGGAGCCTTGGTATAGATGCGGACCAGGTGCAGGAGGTCAAAGACGGCACGCCGCAGACCGTCCAGGTTTTCACCATTCAGCGCCGAGACCGGGAGAATCGTGAAGCGGTGACCATAGAGCTCTCGCAGGATCTCGAGATCGTCACCGGCGCCGGCCGCGTCCGCCTTGTTTCCGATTAGAAGGGTTTCAAGCGCAACCCATCCCGGCGCCGGAACCGGCCCGCCGCCGAGACTGACCTTGGCCTTGCTCGCCTCGGCGAGGGTCGCCTCGACATCTTCAAGCAGGTCGGGATCGCTCAGATCAACAACCAGCAGGGCTGCGTCTGCGTTGCGGACGATCTGGTAGAGCCAGGATTCGGGCAGATCGGGGTGGAGCGGCGGCAAGTCCACCAGTTGAATCTGCACGTCTTCGAACGCCATCATGCCCGGCAGCGGGTCGCGGGTAGTGAAGGGGTACTCTGCGACTTCCGGCGCGGCGTGAGTCAGACTGCGGAGCAGTTGCGACTTCCCGCTGTTGGGCGGCCCGATGAGCGCCACCTGGCCTGCGCCTTCCTTCTCGACGCGATGGATCAAGCCGGCACGGCTGACGGGCCGGTGTTGCTGTCCGCTGCGCAGCTTGGAGAGCCGCCGCTTCAGGTCAGCCTGGAGCTTTTCGGTGCCCTTGTGCCGGGGAATAGTCGCAAGCATTCGCTCGAGCGCTTCGACTTTGTCGTCAGTGCTCTTTGCACTCTTGAAGTCGCCTTCAGCTTGAAGGTACTCGGGCGTGAGATTGGCAGCCATACGGTCCCGTGCGTTCGCTCTTTTTTGCGATATTATCCGTCCATCGCCGCCGGACAACAACCGCCGTCCCGCGAATTTGCAATCACCCGCGCGTGTGATAGCGATCCCAAGCTTATTGGGTCATGCCATACGCGAGGCTGTGATAGGGGTCACAGACCGATTATCGGCCTGCCATAGAGAATTTAAGCGACCGCATTGATTCGGCATCGATGTCAGAAGCGAGTCCGAATCGAAGCCGCAGCTTTGCGGACTATGGATGAACGAGCGCTGCCGTCGAGCAGCCTGGCTTGAGAAACGTCATCCCCAACTTGGAGTGCCGCCATGACACAGCATCCCGGATCAGCACAGATCAGCCGACCACCGTTCTGGAAGCGGTTGGTCTCCAGATTTATCCCGCAGACCGACGCCGCGGGCCTCGATCGCGGTTGGATCATCGCCAATCACAAGCTTGTGTCCTTCCACGCTGCGTTCCTGACTTCGTTGCTCAGTATTCCACTGCACGTCGCGTCGAAATTCGCCGTGTTGCGGGCGATGTTCCTGAGCAAGGAAGTGGTGATTTCCTCCTTGATGTGGTACGCCTCGTGGCACATCAACATCGCGATCCACGAGATGGGCCATTACCTGGCCGCGGTAAAGACAAACAATCTCAGACCGGAACTGGAGGGTCCGGCGGCCGCGAAGCTGAAACAAGGAACGGTGCAGAGGTGGCTCTGGTATGTGGAAATGTTTGTGAAGATCCCGTGGGGCCGCTTTCAGGGCGTTAACAAGGAGGCGGGGAGTTTTCATCCTGCCGTCAAGACGCAGAACCTGGCGGTATCCGCCGCAGGGCCGCAGGCGAGCAAGGTGTTCAGCGAGTTTACCTTCCTGCCCGGCATTGTTCTGATTCTGCTCGGCCTCTGGACGGGGGCTGCTGGCGCGGTCTACGTCGGAAGAGCTCTGTTCACAATGGGAGCCGTTGCCCTGCTCGACTTCCTGCTGTCGGATCCCGGAAAATACAAAGCATTTCATGCCCGGCAGGCTGAGGCTGCTGCCCGGGCGGCAGAAGTGAGGGCCGCAGAACCTGCCCGCGCCACCGCCGAAGCTCGCGCCGTAGACCCTGCCGTACTCCGTCGCAAGCTCCGTTTGCATCGCCTGCAGGAGTTGGAGCTTCCGGACGGCAGAGTCGTGTTCGCTCCGTGGGAATTCAGGAACTCCATCCAGGGCGGCCGGCACACCGAAGAGATGGGCGGCAACCTGAGCTTTCAGGAATTGATGTTCCTGCCACTTACGGCGAAGGATTACATCGAGGCCCAACGCTTCACCAACATGCTCCAAAGCCGGGCGATCCAGATCATCCAGGACTCCGAAGGCCTGAACTTCGTGGGCATCGGCCTGGAAGGCGGAATCGTCGGCTCCTACGCAAAGCGGGAGGGTGACTTTCTACCCGAAGAACGAGCGTTGAGCGTGGCTGTGCAGGCCATCGAAGAGTGCGGCTTTGTTCCCGACCGGGATGTTTGCCTGGCGCTCGACCCGGCCGCCAGCGAACTCAGCAACGCATACCGGGAAAAGACCGGAGAAAAAGACTCGATCGGGCAGTACCTGTTCTGGAGAGCCGAAGATCCCAAGGTCCTGAGCACGGACGAGATGGTCGACCTGTACCTTCGCTGGGTCAAGAAATATCCCATCGTTTCCCTCGAAGATCCCTTTGCGGAAGACGACTACGAAGGATGGAAGAAGCTGATGCAGGCCCTCGACAAGGAAATCCTGATCATCGGTGACGACCTGGTCACCACCAAGGATTCCACCATTCAAAGGTGCGCCGAGGAGGGGCTCATCAACACCGCGCTGATCAAGGCGAACCAGATCGGTTCGTTGAGCGAAACTCTCCTGGCGACCCGCACAGCAAAGAAAATGGGGCTCGCCATCGTGGTTTCTCACCGATCCAAATCGCCCAATGAGGTCATGGAGGCTGACATTGGCTTCGCTGTGGGCGCTCTGGGCCTCAAGTGCGGAGGCGGCGCCAACACGGAGCGGCTGGTCAAGTACGGAAGAGTGGTTGAATTGATGGAATGGGCGAAGAAAGGAGTCAGGCCCACGCGCAGGCTCGATTCCGATCTGACGATTGCCGACATCACCGCTCACGAGGAGCCGACCAATGCCGGCAACCCCACCGTCGGTGTCACGATCATGCTCGACAACGGCGTGAAGTTTACCGCCGCCACACCGTTGGGCGTTTCCGCCGGGACCGACGAGGCCATTCACCTGGTTGACAGCATCGTTGAGGCCGGCCCGCTCACGCGGAAATTCCCCAATTATTTCGTCTACAAGGAGAAGGAAAAGACCTACCGCTTTGCCCCGGACGTGAAGGCCGAGGCGATCACGAAAGAGGACCGTGAACTCGCTAACCTCTGGGTCAGGGCGAAGCGGTACAGCGGTAAGGGCTGCCTGAACGCGGTGGCGAACGTCACCGAAGTGATCGCTCCACATTTCCTGGGAAAGAAAATTTCCGAGCTCGGCAATCTTGCCGACATCGACCGTGACCTGCTATTGATGGAACTAGACCTCGCCACAAAACGCGGGAAGATCAGCCCCAGTGCGTCAACGGACGAGAAGATTGCGATCATGCAGAGAAAGGCAAATCTCGGCATGAACGCGATCCTCTCCATGTCGCTGGCGCTCGGCCGCCTCATTGCCGCGCGTGACGGAAGAGAACTTCCTGAGGTGCTGCACGAGGCTGAAGAGACGCTCGATCGCGATTACTTGTACGGTGCAAAGTCCAGGGCCGAGACCAAGCCTGTGGTGGAGGCTCCGGAGCTGGTTCACGCTTAGCGCCTCAAGGTGAGGGCGAGCGGGTTGGCTAACGTTCAGACTTGTCTTCGTTACCTGCTCGCTCGCCTTCCTGCCTTCCGGAGGCCGAAGGCGCGTGGGCGGGGCGCGGCGGAAACATTTGCGCGAGCTGCGAACAATTCCTGGCGCGTGCGCTGCTCCCTTCTGATTCTTGGAAATTATTCGTCAGAACTGGCGCACATCAAAGATGTGCGTTGAGGGTCTCGGGGTACGGCTGGGTGGGGCAGCTCTCACTTTTCCTTGATTGCAGTTACTAGCGCTATTCAATTCTGCCTTCTGAAAGTCGAGGTTCCACTCGATAAGCTGGGCCAATCACCGGTCTTCACGGTCGGCGGTCAACGCATTGACCTCCTGTATCCTATAGGCTACAATCGATCATGAGCGAAATTCGTCAAACAGCGGTCTTTTCGAACTGGATGGCGAGACTTCGTGACCATCGTGCCAGAGCCAAAATCGCAGCACGCATTGACAGACTTGCGCTTGGCAATCCCGGCGACGTGCAGCCGGTCGGCGAGGGCGTCAGCGAGCTTCGGATCAACTACGGCCCCGGTTACCGAGTCTATTTTGTGCGCCGGAGCCAGACGTTAATCGTGCTGTTGTGCGCGGGCGATAAGAATACCCAAGATCAAGACATCAAAACAGCCAAGCGGCTCGCGGCCGACATCGAGGATTGAACATGGCGAAGAAGAAACTGAAGACCACGGCTTATGACTCCGCCCAATATCTGGACAGCAGTGAAGCGGTGAGCGCCTATATGGAAGAAGCCTTGGAAACTGAAGACCCGGTTTTTATCGCTCAGGCGCTTGGCACTGTTGCCCGTGCCCGCGGGATGTCGGAAGTCGCCAAGCAGGCCGGGCTATCCCGAGAGAGCCTTTACAAAGCCCTCAGTTTAGAAGGTAACCCGGAATTTGGCACCGTCCTGCGCGTAATGCATGCGCTTGGACTAAGATTCTCAATTGCACCAACGCGCGCCCGTTGAGGGCTTGGCGCATATTGAAGGTATGGGTTGTTTGCCTTCTTTTGATCCGCCTTCCGGCGTGGCTGAAGCATACCATCGTGGTTATTGCACCGCTGCGTTAATCAACTGTACTGATGTGGTTTAGCGCCAGGTTGGGCCGCGGGCTCCGCGAGCAAGGCATAGACGCCGTCAGACAATCTGTTTTATACTCGGCGGACATCTCAGGGAGGCAGAAGCTGGTATGAAAGCGACGCTTACTCACATTTTTGTGAAATTTGTGGTTCTTCTCGCTCTTATTGCAGGTTGCGTGGACGGCGCTTCAGCGCAGATCACTTTGTCCCCGAGCAGCATTTCGTTCGGTTCCGTGGCCGTCAATGTTGTAGGCTATGCCCAAAACGTTCAATTGACGAACGACTACGATTACTCTGTCACCCTGACCAGCATTACGTTCGGGTTGCCGCAAAATTTCACGATCTATACAGGAACCCCCCTTCAGACGATCGGCGCGCATACGACTGTGCAGGGGTTTGGATTCATATTCCTGGCCACTGCGCCGGGAACCTACAATACCGACATCTATTTCAACTTTAGCAATGTTCCCAAGGCGACCCTTTCGGTAACCGCGACCGCGATTACCACGTCCGCGACGGCGACGCTCAGCGCCACCTCGATGAGTTTTGGCAGTGTGAATCTCGGCAGCACGGTCAGCCAGAAGCTGACCATCACCAACAGCAGCGCGACGAGTTCGGTCAACATCGAGGCCGTGAATCTCTACTACCAGCCGTTCGCTGCCAGCGGGCCGACATTGCCTTACACACTCAGCCCGGGAAAGAGCGCTACTTATACCGTAAGTTTTTCACCGATGGCGACCGGGAATGTCACCGGCAACCTGACCTTCTGTTACAACACGCTACCCTGTAATGCGGTGGATTTAACCGGCACGGGCACATCGCCGACTTCGGTGGCAATCACCAGCTACCCCACCTTGCCCTACACCATCCAGGGAGCCGCCTACTCAGCCACCCTGACCGCTACCGGAGGGAAGGCGCCCTACAGGTACCGGTTGATCTCCGGCACCCTGCCGTCCGGGCTGAGCCTGGCCACGAGTGGCGCCATTACCGGAACGGTTAGTTCCACGGCTCCGACCGGCAACGTCGTTGTCGAAGCCCAGGTGGAGGACTCGAGCACTCCCCCCAACAAGGCGACGCAAGAAGTAACCCTCGTCGTGGATGTGCCGACCGGCGCCAACTGCAACATAATAAGCGAGGATGTCCCCAACACCACTTCGCCGCTTGTCGATCTCATTGACTTAGGCACGGGCACCTATTGCCCGTCCATCGACAATTGCAGCACTACCCCGGAATGCCCCACAGGAAGCTGCGAGGGCGGGCTTTATCCCAACGGCTCCAACACCGACCCCGATCCGCACGATTCCGACGGTGTGGCGATCGCGCAAAGCATTCAGCCGATCGATGGCAAGGTTGTGATGATTTCTCTGGGGGAATCCGCGAGCCAGCAGCCCTTCGAGCAGTTCATAACGCAGGCGTCGGTTGATCCGGAGCTAAACACAGATCTCGTGATCGTTGACGGCGCCGAAGGCGGCGCCACCGCCAATGACTGGGCCTCGCAGCAGTCCGCCTTCTGGCAGGAACTCCTGGATTACTCGCTGCCGTGGGGGGGTGTCACGGCCGATCAGGTGCAAGTGGCGTGGGTCGACGACGTCAACTCCACGGAGGACGGCTGCACCAACAACTGCTTCCCGGGCGACGCCACCACGCTTAAGGGCAACTATGAGACCATCGCCGCCAATCTGTTGTACTTCTTCCCCAACATCAAGATGATGTTCTTCTCGAGCCTGAACTACAGCGGGTACTCGACGGGCGTGGATTCGACCCTGCCTGAGCCCCAGGCTTACGAAAGCGCGTTTGGGGCAAAGTGGGCGATCCAGGATCAGATTCAGGGTGATTGCTGCAATTATAACCCCCAGAACGGCGCGGTCACGGCGCCGTGGATGGGCTGGAGCTTTTACTACTGGGGTAATGGCCTGATCCCGCGCAGCGATGGCGTCACCTGGAGTTGCGAGGATCTCAATACCGACGGGTTGCATCCGGCGAGTCCATGGGGACACTACAAGATCGCGGGTTACCTGCTGAATTGGTTCAAGACGTCGGACTTGGCTACGCCGTGGTTCCTGCAGCCCTAACGGCAAGTTCAAATTTGGCCGGCTCTGCTTGACGAAGGCATGGAGATGGAGGCTGCAGTAACGGCAGGGGCGAATTGACACCTAGACATCATCGGGGCCGGGAAGTGGCAGGTTCTCTTCCCGGCAGATTTGCAGCAGCCGGCCCACGGACCAGGGCGCATTGAAATTGTAGAAAGCGCTATAGGGCAACTGAAGCAGTTCGACAACTTTCGCCGATTGAGGATCCGTCCAGCCCGGCAGGGACTTCCGGACCTCCTCCAAGGGGGCTCCGCTCAGCTTGATCGTGATCAATGAGTGTAGACTGCCGGGATGAAGGGCAAGCTGATCGAGTCCGCCCTTTAGAATCTGCTTTCGCGCCTTGAGCGCTTCCCTTTCCCCAACGTTATTCAGAACCTGCATGTACTTTTCGAAGAGGACCCACTCGTTCACCAGCAGCCCGATTTCGGCGGGACTGAAGCGCTTCCAGAAGGCGGCCGGATAACGCGCGCATAAGAATCGGCCCAGCATGAACGCCCCGGCCTCGTAGCCTGAAATGTGCTCCTGAGCGCATTTCGCTACAGCACTCTTGAAGAACTTGATCTTCCGGTCGCGCGAGAGCATCTGGAAGACGTTGCTCTGGCCCAGGTGATCCCCGATGTCGCTCTTGAGGACGCCTTCCAGGTACTGCGTCTCGCGCTCATCGAACCAGCCATTGACCAGGCGGCTCGCTTCCTCAGATTCCCGCCCCAGTTCGAAGTTCACCAGGCGGGTGACCTCGGTCAGGCTGTCAATCTGGTCCACTTTGAGGCCTTTGATGAGCTGCTGATAGTAGCGATAGGCGTAAGCGACGGCGGCGAATGTTTCCCGCTCCTGATCGTCCATTTGCACCGCTTCGCCCCTCATGTACCGCAGGAGCCTGCCGGTGACGAAAGTAGCCTCGCCCTGGTAAAGCGTCTTCCGCTTCGACGAGAGCGTGATCCAGTCTCCCTCCTTGATTGCCCTCCCGGACGAATTCACCAGACCCTCGCCCGGCTTCAAAGCCACTCCGTTCTGCTCGAGGCTCAGCAGGCCCGGTATGCCCAGGCTGTGGCAGATCGTGACGACGTGAATGGCGGCTGACGTCAGACTGACGATCGCGTCCATCTCGCGCATCACGACGGTGTCTGTGGGAACAAACCTGTCCTTGCAGAGGCATACCTTTTGCCCCTCGCTTTTGGCCTGCAAAGCCGCCTCGCTAGTGAAATAGATGCGAGCCGACACGGCCGATCGGGGCAAAACAGAGACGGCGCCGCAGAAAATACTGAGCGAGTCAAAGACCTCCTGATCGATGGTGTGGCTTGTAAGCTGCTTGACGTGATAAGGACGGATGAGGTCGGTAACGCGCTGCCGCGATATGGTGCCGGACTTGTGCATGTCAACCACGGCGACGAACGCCGCCCTGCCCGCCATTGCGGTCTCGTTGAGTTGCAGAAGCGCAAACCACTGATGCTTGCTCGTCGCTTCGACGGCAAACTCGATGGTCACCGGAGACTCGAACTGCCTTTCGAGTTCCGGAAGATGAGGCACGAAGTGGTAGACAGCCGGAAAGGAGTCCTTGATGGCCTCCCTGTCCTCGAAAGCCGTGGATTCAACCTCCGCAGCTCCGGTCATGATCTCTTCGCCGAAGATGTTGTACGCCGTTTGCAGCTCGATTCCCACGCCAGTCTGCGTGTGACGGCTGGAAATCACGCCTGCGTAAGCATTCTCATGCCGAACCGTGCAAATCATCTTCTGGAGAATGATGCTCGGGTAGGGCTCCGTTCCCCGGCAGAGCGTCACCACGAGTTCCTGATTCTGCTCAAAGTCCTTGTAAGACTGTTTCGCAAAGAATAAGGCCTGCGCGAACGGGTCCTCGATCAGATTTCTGTCCGTGTTCCCTAGGATATCGGACAACTGCCCGACCAGGCGATCGACCTCGGCGGGATCCAGGTCAGGTGTTATCGATCGGAGCAGTGCTGCATGCTTGTCCTGGTAGAGGAAGTGGCATAGGTTCTTCAGGTTATTCAGGAACATCTTGTGCGCGGCGACCCGGCCGTACATCCTTTCCAATCCGGGCACGGTTCGCTCGGTGACTCCGACGTTGAGGTAGGTGTCCATTACTCCCGGAATGTAGTGTCCGGTCGCGCAACGGACGGCGAATGCCAGGGGAGCCTCGGTATCGCCCAGCCTTTGCATCGTCAGGACCTCGAGCTGCCGAAGCGCGTCTGCCAGATGTTCCTCGAGGCGATGGGCACGGTCGATATAGGCTTCGGCCGTCAGCACGACGAAGTCGGGAACGGGATAGCCGAGCTGGTAGAGTTTCAAAAGGGTTGACGCCTTGTGGCTGATTGCTTGCTCGGAATGAGCCTGGCAACTTGAGCAGGGCACCACGAAGGGATTCTCGGACGGCGGCGGCAGCTCTGCTCCTTCCGGAAGATACCCGCGAGCGAG
>Ga0187781_10004237_pt1 | contig 10705 bp, 14 predicted proteins | sample 0715_SJ02_MP02_2_FD_132447 | JGI IMG/M metagenome (GOLD analysis project Ga0187781, IMG submission 132447) | Tropical peat soil microbial communities from peatlands in Department of Meta, Colombia - 0715_SJ02_MP02_20_MG | ecosystem: Environmental > Terrestrial > Soil > Wetlands > Peat | place...
AACGTGAAACCTCAGACCAAAGGCGAACACGGCCTCCCCAAGAAGCGCGTCGATTCTGCATTTGTAGTTCGCGCCGGAATCGAAGGGGACTTCAACGTCTACAGGCACGAGGAGCGTCAAGACGACCCCGAACAGGCGTTGCTGATCATGCCCATCGAGACCATCGGGGAGCTGAACTCTGAAGGGTGGCCGGTCAAGCCGGGGGACCTTGGAGAGAACTTCACCACCATGGGCATCCCATACCAGGAGTTCGGTGTCGGGAAAATCTTCACCGCTGGCAGGGCGCGTTTTCAAATCACCAAGGCCTGCGATCCTTGCGATAATCTGTATCTGCTCCCCTACGTCGGAGTGTCGAAGGGCCCGAGCTTCCTCAAGGTAATGCTGGGGAGGCGAGGCTGGTACGCGAAAGTCCTCGAAGAAGGGCGAGTGAATGCCGGAGATCGTTTGACAGAAGAGAGCGCGGAAACAGCGAGCGTCTAACCCCCGGAGCTCAGGTATGCAGCTCTCAGAGCAAGGGACGAACCTGATCTACGCTGTCCTTGGAGGGCTTGTCCTGGGAGTTGCCCTGGCCTTCGTGCCGGTGGATGGCGTTCCCCTGACCGCCCTCCTAATCCAGAACAATAGGGCTGTCTTGGCTGGATGGGTCTGGCAGCTCGTCACGTCGATCATTATAGTGCCGCCAGTCTTTCAGGGAATTGAAGACGTGGCCTTCAACGCCATAGCCCTTGCCTACCTCGATGGCATCCTCTCGTTCACATACAACAAGAGGCAATACTACGCGGTATTCCTGGCCACGGGCATTGCAGGGAACATCTTCAGCCTGGCCAACGGTCCGAATGTGTCCAGCTTTGGCGCCTCGGGAGGAATCTTCGGGCTTCTTGCAGGGGTAATTTCGTTCGACTTGGTGACGAACAGGAGGGTGAACCCGAGCCTGATGCTGTGGTTTGCACTTATCTTCATCGTAAGTAGCTTCCTTCTCGCCTCAGTGGACTGGATAGCTCACGCGGGGGGCGCCCTGCTTGGGCTGGGGCTGGGCTACGTGATTGGTTTGCGCAGAGGCGCCGACCCGGCAACCATGTGAAGGGGTAGGCTCGCCACGGGTTGTCTGGACATGCAGCTTCTTGGACATTATCCTAGCAGTAGGTTCGGGATTCGCTTGCAGCGTTCGCAGAGCACGAACTCGGCAGAAGCGGGCTCGATTGGCTTTCCACAGTTAGGGCAACAGACCTCGCTTCGGTCCTCCATTTGTCCGACCAAGGAAGACACTGGGCTAAGAAGAGTACCTCCTGTGTATCATGTGGTCTCATGGGAGTCATGACTTCCTTGTGCGAACGGCCTGTCGATCAACACTCTTGGATGGAGCGCGGGTTTGCGCCCCGTACTGTCGGAGAGCGTTGTCGGCGTGGTACGAGTTACGTCCTGACGATTCCCTTGGTGGTGCCGCGCATGACCTCCTTTCCGTCCTGATTGCGACACACGAATGACAGAGAAACGTTCAGGCGCCCTTCAGCAGGTACAACCTCCTCAACTACGCCATCGCAAGTTATCGTGTCACCCACGAAGACAGGGCGGGCAAAATCGTAGACGACGTGCCTAGCTATGTAGTTCATGTCGCCGCCGAGTTTTGTGGGTATGGTGGCGGTCAGCAGCCCCTGGACCATGATTCTCCCTTGAATATCAGCGACCACATGGTGGATCCCCTTGTCCCCGGAGAGCTCTGCAAAGGCGCTGACATCCTCTGCCGTGAATGTTCTCTGATATGTCGACTTCTGTCCCGCTTCGAGCATGTTCCTAGGTCAGGTCAGAATCTCGAGCTAGATTGAGTTTGCCCTCTTGCCCTCGAGGGGTACTGTGGGGCTTGCGACAAGCGAACAGCCAAGCTTATATCGGCATTATTACATATGTTATAATATGTCTGAAGCGTATGCCCATCCCGAAGCATTAGTCACGACGAAATGGGTCTCCGAACACCTCGAGGATCCTAACGTCAGAATAGTCGAGGTGGATTACGACCCCGCCTCTAACTACGTTCAGGGCCATGTCCCCGGCGCAGTGATATTCGACTGGAAGAAAGACATGAACGACCCCGTGTCCCGGGATATCCTTTCAAAGGAGCAGCTTGAAGGTCTGATGAAGAGGAATGGCATCTCCCAGAAAACGTCGGTTATTCTCTACGGGGACTTCAACAACTGGTTCGCCGCCTATGCTTTCTGGGACCTGAAGTACTACAAAGTCGAGGACGTTAGGCTGATGGACGGCGGTCGGAAGAAATGGCTCATTGAGGATAGGCCACTTACCAAAGAAATTCCCGCATACGCGCCTGGGGAGTATCACGTCGGGAGTCCAGACACCAAGGTTCGAATCTATAGGGAAGGCGTAAGGTCTTCGATAGGAAAGAAGGATAGGGTACTGGTCGATGTGAGAGGGCCCAAGGAGTTCTCAGGTGAAATCACGGCCCCTCCTGAGTACCCGGACGAGCAGTCCCAGAGGGGAGGTCACATCCCGGGGGCAAAGAGCATCCCATGGGGTCAGGCGGTCAACGATGCAGACGGGACGTTCAAGGGCCGTGCGGAGCTGGAGAACCTGTACCATTCGAAGGGGGTCGAGAGAGACAAGACCGTAATCACATACTGCCGGATTGGAGAGAGGTCATCCCACTCTTGGTTCGTCCTGAAGTACCTGCTGGGCTATCCTGACGTCAGGAACTACGATGGGTCCTGGACAGAGTGGGGAAACTCCGTCATGTTCCCGATTGAGCGCTAGACCTCCTCGGCTTTCGAGGGCTCCTTCCTGACGATGTAATGGAAGATTTTTCCCTCCTTTTGCACGTCCAAGACGGAGTTCCCCGTCTGATCAGACCATCGCTGCATTTCAATCTCGGCACTGCTGTCATCGGAGACGACGTGCACCACCGTCCCCGGGGTGCTCCTCCCCAGGAGGTCGTTCAGCTTGGCGAGGACCGCCTGGCACTCGACCCCCGTGTCGAAAATCTCGAAGTCGGGGAAAGCCGTGAAGCAGTGCACGTGGCGCTCTTTGAGGAGCTCTGCTATCCTGTGCTCTGCCTGGGGGAGCCTTCCCAGCGCTTTAACCTCATCGTGGTTCCTGACCTGAATCTCGGCGAACCACGCCTCTCCATAGGGATCTTTGTTTAGGAGCCCAGGCTCGTCGATGAGGCGCGCGTTTACAGCGGAGAGTGTCCCGGCTACGGGAGAACGGAATACGTCGAAGTGCCTCGACCCCTCCAGGGTGCCCAAGACCTGACCCCGAACGAGGGTAGTGCCACTGCCCCTGAAGGTGATTGCAGAGAAGACACCAAAGGACCATGAAAGGAGACTGGTAATCCCCACCCGGATGACGTCCCCTTTCAATTCAGCCCAGGTTCCCTGTTCAACATCGTAAAGGAGTCCGTCGGGAAACTCGCAGTGGTTAATCTTCAAGCGCTCCCCCGGCAGGGGATGAAACTCGTCAAACAAAGCTTGTCCCAGGGTGGGAGCACGTTTAGGTTGCGAGTCAGAACTTCTTCCCGAGCCAATCAACTAGCGGTGTGAAGGCGCCCTTAGGCCAGACCGCGTGTCTGGCACCCGGGATAACGTGGAACTCCTTGTCATCACAGTCGATGCCATCGCAGAACTCCCTGACCCCTTCAGCGGAGAACAATTCGTCCTGCTCCCCTACCGCGACGAAGAGTGGGACCTTCAGCCTCCCGCCGAAATTAAGGTTAGGAGAATCAATCATGCCGGAGCCAAGCATCCTCATGACCCTGAGGGCGCCCGTGCCATAGAGGACCGTGTAGAACCTGGCCGAATACTCGAAGTTGAACAGGGGGTCATCAATTCCGATCTGCCCCTCCCTGCGATATTCTATCAGGGGCGTCCCTCTGAGAATCGCCACCCCGATGAGGGTCCTCAGCATCGCCCCCTTGCTGGGCCTTGGGTACACCCCTGTCCTGACCTTCTTCGCGGCGCTCGCGATGACCAGGCCGCTTACTTCCTCGGGATGATTCTTCGTCGCGATTATTGCAGGCAGAGCACCAAGGCTGTGCCCCATCACGACGAGCCTATCGGACTTCGATTTCACCAGGGCCAGTGTCTCGGCGATGTCCCTCCTCAATCTCTCTTCGCTCGGGTAATCCCCTCTCCGCCCGTCGGAAAGGCCGTGCCCTCTAAGGTCCAGGCCGAACACGTCGTAGCCGGAGGCAGCCAACTGTTCTGCAACCATCGGGCCGTAGGGGCCGCTGTACCCAGTGATGCCATGGAAGATGAGTACGGAGACCCTCGCTTCTCTCCCCGCATTCCATCGCCGGACAAAGAGTGTCTTGCCATCGGACGTATTCACAAGTTCGTGGGGACCTGCGTACTCCGACCTGAGGCGTGTGACGTCGATTGGCATCCCGCCGAGCAGGTCAGGAGTCGATATTTACGCTGGACTCGCCCTCGAAGCGGGCCCACATCGGAAAACGACAACTCCCAAAGGACCGCGGAGAAGGCAGCGGAGCCCCGCGGCCTAGGACCCAAGTGTGCTGCGCCGGGGTCGACAGTCTAAAATAGACAGCCTGCGCCCTTGGCGGCGTTGGAGGGGCATTCGTCCCCGGATTATCAGCTGACAATCGATAAGCTCCTCGTCCAGACCATCCACCGCAGAAGCCAGTCAGAGATTGTTTACGGAAAGACGCGCTACAACTGGGTCGAGTTCTACTCGAGGATCAGGAAGCTCGCCGCAGGCCTCGAGGGCATGGGGGTCAGGAAGGGGTCAACGGTCGCGGTCATCGATCTCGACACCAATAGGTACCTCGAGGCATACTTCGCGGTCCCGATGATGGGGGCCGTGCTTCACACAGTGAACGTCAGGCTCCCCCCGGAACACATAGGGTACACTATGGCACATGCGGGAGACGATTTCGTGCTTCTCCGGGATGACTTCGTCCCGATGGCGGCCAAGCTGACAGAAGCGGTAACGTCTATCAAAGGAGTGGTAACCATGAGCGACACCGGATCCGCACCATCCCTCCCTTTCCCCAACGTGAAGTTCTACGACGACATGCTGTCCCAGGCAGACGGGAGCTACAGGTTCCCTGAGCTGGAGGAAAACACACAGGCGACTATATTCTACACGTCAGGGACCACGGGGATGCCGAAGGGAGTGTGGTTCACCCACAGGCAGATCGTGCTTCATACTCTCAGCTCGCTTATCGGGCTGGGCAGCTCGGCGCCCCAGAACAGGATGGACCCGAGCGACGTCGTCCTTCCACTTGTCCCTTTCTTCCACGTCCACTGTTGGGGGATCCCCTATGGCGTGGCGATGAACGGCCAGAAACTCGTGCTCGCGGGAAGGTACGACTATGGGAACATCCTCGAGCTGGTTGACCGTGAGAAGGTCACTTTCTCAGACATGGTCCCTACCATACTGAACATGCTCGTGAATCATCCCTCGGCCGAGAAGCACAGGGAGGCGCTCTCACACTGGAAGGTGGTCATAGGAGGGGCCGCTCTCCCCAGGGAGCTGGCTGTCAGAGCTAGAGAGCTGGGGATCAGGGTGATGTCAGGGTACGGCCTAAGCGAGACCGCCCCCATACTCACGCTCGCTAACCCCAATGAAAGGCTCAGGATGCTCAGCGACGATGAGCTGCTCGACAGCGTCCTGCTGAAGACTGGGATCCCAATACCCCTCGTACAAATCAGGGTGGTAGATGGGGAGATGAAAGACGTCCCGAGGGACGGAAAGATGGCCGGGGAAATCGTGGTGCGGGGCCCCTGGCTAACCAAAGAATACTACAAGGACGAGGCGAAGAGCAAGGATCTCTGGGCGGGCGGATGGCTGCACACCGGGGACATGGCGGTCATCGACGAAGAAGGTTACCTCACCATCGTGGACAGAATCAAGGACGCTGTCAAGAGCGGAGGGGAATGGATACCCACCCTCATCTTGGAGGATCTGATAATGCGTCACCCCGCGGTCCTAGAGGCAGCGGTGATTGGGGCGCGCGAAGCGCACTGGGGTGAGAGGCCGGTCGCAGTAGTGTCACTGAGGGAGGGGCAGAAGGCGACCGATAAGGAGCTTTCAAGCCATCTCCAGAGGTACGTCGACGAAGGGAAGATTGCGAAATTCTGGATTCCAGAGCGATTCATCATCCTGCCAGAAGCGCTCCCCAAGACAAGCACCGGAAAGCTCGACAAGAAACCCTTGAGGGAGAAGTATTCGGGCGTACTATCCTCCTAAGACTCTCGACTCGCTTCTGCCATACGCGACAGGACACCATTAGCAATGCCAATGGATCTGACACAGAGATGGCCCCGACTAAACCATAGAAACAGGTCTCCAACGGGACGCGAACCATCACTTGTCTCCCTTCATCCTTCCCAAATGGCAGGTTCCACGGGACTCGACGCCAGTCATGCGTTTCTGGAGGGTTCAATAGAAGCGCAAAGCCTCGGTTGCCGTCGATGGCAGGCGACGAAGACCTCTCTCAACTGGATTTGCAGATACTTCGTGTTCTTCCACACGTAGGGAGCATAAAGAAGCTTGACAAGGCCACGAAGATCCCCCCAGGTACTCTAGGAAGGGAGATTGCGAAGCTTCAACTTAGCGGGTACATTGGGGACGACGGTAGGCTCACTGGGAAGGGGCTGAACGCCGTCAAGACCCGGTAAGCCGCTTCGCTGTCTTTGGATCCTTGATTCCGAGGATTTCGTTTACGTACTGCTGGACCTGGGCTTTCGACTGCTGTTCTCCTTCGTTGCTGGCGAAACGGGAAGCGAGGTACTTGCACCTCGTCGCTCCTTTTATGACTGGGAGGCTGTGCTTCTCGCAGAAAAGACCCTCCGGGCGCTCGATCACCAGGCAGTCTTCGGTCATCAGGAGCAGGGTGTCCCGAATCGAGAAGAGTGTCTCAGGGCTGGTGCCGCCAGGACCCAGTTGGTCCTTCTGCGGCGTCCGGAACGTGTAGGAATATGGCTTCTTTGTTCCCTTGTCGACTGACATCCCGTGCTGGCCCTCGCTAATTGGCAGAAATATCTTATTGGTTGGAGGTATGAAGGACCAAGCTGTGCCGGAAGTGGAAAGCCCTCTGTTATAGAGGGAGGCTTGTCATTTTCTCACTTTCATCCCAGAGTTTCTTTGCCATTGCCTGGTCGCGTGATTCCACGGAGGATTGCTTCTCAAGTCTATGATCATAGTACTTTCCGGTTACACTCTCGACTTCTGGCGATGACGCTAGGTACACCGGCGTGTCCGCCCCCTTCTCGGGGCCTGGCAGGAACAGCCTGGAAACGTTTCCAACGAATGAGAGAGGACCCATCGAGTTCTTCCATATGTTAGTCGCCACGGTACCCGGATGAAGGGAGTTCACAGTGACCCCGGTCCCCTCCAGCCGCCTCGACAGTTCGTACGTGAAAAGCACCTGCGCGAGTTTGGCCTGGGAGTAGGCTTTCATGACTCCATACCCCTTCTCCATCTGGAGATTGTCGAAGTTCAGGTGGCCTCCGTAATGTGATGCCGACGAGACGTTGATTATGCGCGATGGTGCGCTCTTCTTCAGTACCTCTACCAGGAGATTGGTCAACAGGAAATGGGACAGGTAGTCGACCTGAAAAGTGGCTTCGAAACCGTCAACTGTTACCGCGCGCGTCACGTTGACTTCTCCTGCATTGTTGATTAACACATGCAACGAGTCGTGTTTCGCCAGGAACTCCTCCGCCAACGCCCGTACGGAATCGAGACGAGCGAAGTCAGCTAGTAGCAGCTCGACCCTGGCGTCGTCGCGAGCGGCCTTGATTTCGGACATCGCTTTTTCTCCCCGCTTCCTGTTCCTGCACACCATGACCACCGTTGCTCCAAGCTCTGCCAGCTTCTTGGATGTCTCTTTCCCGATGCCTGAACTCGCACCTGTGACCATGCAGGTTCTCTGGGCCATAGGTTGCGACTCCAAGCCGGTCGCGGATCAACGGGGGAAGTTGCCTTTGAATCTATGGTAAGGTGAAGGCGAAGTATCTCAGAGGCTCGCCCCGCAGCTGACGCAAGCCTTTGCGGTTTCGTCGTTCAAAGCCCCACAGTACCTGCACTTTATCTTGACCACTTCTCTTTCGACCACCGTCGTTGGTCCAGAGCTGGAAGGAGTCTGGACGGGAGGGGCCTGCTGATAGACGGGGGCGCCCGTCATACCCGGCGAAAACGGTGGCTGGTACCTGCCCAGGTTCTCGCGGATGAGACCGTAGGCCCTTTCGGCGTCCGAATTCGGGAGGTCTTCCAGCGTAAGGGGCTCTCCGCCGAACCTGAGGTCCAGTTTGAGGGTGGAACGCGTGAATCCCTTGTCCATCACGACATTGGCCACGTCTTGGTAGTTGTAGTCGGTGTAGTCCTTCTTCAGTCCCATGGCGTGAGGGTGCCTGAGGATGATCCTCTGATTGGTGATGAGAACGGAGTCGATGCTTATCTTGGGGTGGTAGATCTTCTGCGCGATGTAGAGCTGGGCCTGCTCATTCGGGCCGAGAATCTTCTGCAGGTCGTCGGGGAAAGGGGCGCTCAAGGCCAGACCAACAGAGGGAGGGGTGGGATTTATGCAATACGTAATTAGGCGATAAATACCTCTCAAACGAAGGCTCCTTGCTTGAGGATCAGCACCGCCGCGACTCTTAGGGCCATTGACAAGTGGAAGGAGAAAACGCGCTCTGAAGCTTCTCGATTCTACCTATCGACGTGGGCTTTGTTCGCCTCCGTCCTGCCGCCTGCTAGACGAGGGAGGATTTTGCTCGCAGTCGCATTGATCGTGGCGACGATGGCCAACTTCGCATTCTCCGAACTCGCGCTGCTTGTCTTTCTCGGCTTCCTTACCGCGAAGCTGCAATGCTATCGACTCGTGAATTCGTTCCTGAGATTCATGCCTTCCACACGTTGAAGGGGCGCCACCCAGTTGGGTGTCCGAACCCTCTTCTAGGTCGAGGGAGCCAGGTCAGATAGGCTCAGTATTCTTCTAGCTGTCTGAACGTCTTCAGTAAGTTGTTCACCGCACACGGGGCAGTAGAACCCGGGCTCCTTCTTCAGGTCTCCTCCAAAATTGATTACAGCCTCCCCATCCTTGCGCATTATTCCCGACAACCCGAACTTCCCCGTTTGAGAGTAGAATTCGACATGCTCAATGGGCATACTGCATCGAGGGCATTCGCTCATGGGTGACATTTCGCTGCCTGATTGATTTATCCGTTCCGAGCCCCAGTACAGATGAGGAGCTCAGGGCCCTGAGGCCCCGGACCAATCTTACGTCCCCGTGTTCTGCCAGAGGCCGATGACGTTTCCTTCGGTATCTTCAAAGTAGGCCGACCAGCCCATGTCTCCCACGGGCATCTTCTTGCCTACAGGCTTTCCACCGAGACTCTTCACGTTCTTCAGGACTGCGTCGATGTCTGATACGCTGATTGTGACGGTCACCGCCTTTGGCGCCATCACCCCCTGTTTCCCCATGCCTCCGTTGATCGAGCCTGGGGATTTGGGCATCCCGTTCTTGTCCGATTCGGTGGTTACGACGCTCCAGTATTCAAAGCCAGGGAACTGGTTTAGGTTCCACCCGAAGGCCTTGGTGTAGAATACAGAAGCCCTGGTGACGTCCTTGGCGGGGATTTCGAAGTGGACTACTGGGTCCATATGGGGGCTGACCGTGCCGGCTATTTAAGAAGAGGCGCATCCAGATCCTGTTTCTATAACCTCCTACGAAAGTATTCCCGAAGTCGGACGTTGGCTTAGGCATTAGAAGCCAAGCGATCGTCAGGTTTCATCAATCTGCCTGCAAAAATCGTCTATAACTTTCGACTTTCATGTAAAGCAATTCTATCATGTCCGGATTTACCGGCACCCGACATGTATGTCATAGAACCAACTTGGGCAGGAAGGCGGTGCTGTTCGGCTTCTGGATAGTAGGATTCGCGCTGGGCGGTTTCGCATGGATTGTCAAGACTCCCGTGCTCAATTTCTTGCAAAGCATCGGCCTCGGCGCCGACGCGAGCCAAGCCCTCATCGCAGGTCTCTTCGGGTCTACGGTCATGGTGCTGTCAGTGCTGGCCTGGAGTTTCCTTTCATCCTCGAGCTGAAATCAGATGACGCTGAGAGACTATCTCATGCCGGGGGAGGAAGTGAAGTTCTCGAGCAGGCGGAATGTACGCTATGGCACCAAGAGGTATCAGGTTATACTCAGCGACAGGCGCATTCTCCTGTACGCCGAGAGGGGAACCCTGTTCAAGAACGACGACGTCGTCGTCCAGAGGCTCGACGACCTGCAGGGAGTGAGGTACACCGAGGAAGGTATCATAGCCAAGAGAGGAATAATCCGTGTGCAGGGCTTCAAATCAGAGATGGACTTGTCGGGGCCGGCCGAGGAAATCAAGACACTTTATCAGCAAATGATGCGATTCATGTAAGCTGAGATGCTGTCCCAGGCTTCGAAAGAGGAAATACTCAGGAAGCTGGAGGCCAAGGTAGGCCACCCTGTAAGCGAGGAGGTCCTGTCGCCTGGCAACAGGCGGGCCGTCGGGAACCTCGCCGAGATACAGCGCAACCTCTTTACCATCTCTGAGGTGCTCAACGGGGAGCAGAGCCGCATTCAGCGCAGTGCCCTCCTGTCCCTGTCATCAAAGCTGCACAAGGACAACGAAATGGAGAAGCATGCGGCCGAGGTCAAGTCACTCCAGACAGAGCTTGACAACAAGATCTCCGAGATTTC
>Ga0187781_10004238_pt1 | contig 10702 bp, 10 predicted proteins | sample 0715_SJ02_MP02_2_FD_132447 | JGI IMG/M metagenome (GOLD analysis project Ga0187781, IMG submission 132447) | Tropical peat soil microbial communities from peatlands in Department of Meta, Colombia - 0715_SJ02_MP02_20_MG | ecosystem: Environmental > Terrestrial > Soil > Wetlands > Peat | place...
CAGAGGATGCGAGCCTCCGAGCCCACGATTGCGGGCGGCCCGATGATCCAGCGCTCGATGCGGGTGATTCCGCGGCGTTACGTGATCACGCCAAGCGGGGCAACGGTTCCGGCCAATCAGACACAAAAATTTGATGTCGTGGATACCAACGGGAATCCGGTTGCGGTGCGCTGGAACCTGTCCGGGCTTGGTTGCTATGGAGCCACTTGCGGAAGCATTGACGAGCAGGGAGTGTATCATCCGCCGACAACGCTTCCCAAGCCAAGCATTGTGACCCTGGAAGGCGTGGTAGTTTCCGACCCGCACTTTTCGGTGCTGACTCAGATTCGATTGCAAGAGGCCAAGAATGCAGCGAGTCCGGAGTCGGCTGCGGCGGCTCCGGTGAAGGCGGAACTCGTGGCCAGCGGCGCGCCGGCGAGTAGTAAGAGCTCATCAATGGCCGCAACCCAAGCGATACCAGCAACGCCCAATGTGATGGGTGCGGAAGTCGTGCGTGCCCCGGCGGGAGTACCGCTGCCGGCGGCGGTGGCAGCCGCGCCAACCGTGATCGTCGAGCGCGCGCCACGAGCTTCCGAGCTACCCGGCGCTCCAGTGGTTGTGGCTGCGGCACCGAAAGTCGCAGCGATCGAGAGTGCGCGTGGCGGGAATTTGATGCCGCTGCCTGCGGTTGTGGCGTCCGCGCCGCAGGTCGCGCCAGCAAAGGTTGGGGACAGGCCGTCTGCAATGCCCTTGCCGGCGGTGAAGAGCCCGGCTAGTGCGGGATCCGGCGTCAGCAAAGAATCGCGTGGCAAAGAAATGCCATTGGTGCTGGCAATCGGCGGCACGCCCTCGGCAGGCAGTCAGAAAGAAATGCGGTCGAAAGACGTGCTGGCCACGCCAGCCGGAGGAAGTGCACAGAGCCCGGCAAGTCCGAGCGCGGCTCAGCATACGCAGCCCCCGGTGCCGGTCGCGGCGGCAACTCCGGTTGCAGCAAGCTCCAATGCGGCTCCGCCGCTGCTTGCGCACGTTGTGACTCCGGAGCCATTGCCTTCTTCCGCCCCGCTGAGTCCGCCCAGCGAAGCGCCAAAGGGTACGGTCGAATTGAGTCCGCAGCAGGTTTTGGTGCGAGTGACATATCGCAGCGGACTATTAACCATCGAAGCGCGTAACGCAACCCTGGCAGAGGTGCTGAAGGCGGTGGCGGCGAAAACCGGAGCCACAATCGACGTGCCGCCAGGAACGGGCCAAGAGGTCATTGTTGAGCACGCCGGGCCGGGGAAACCGAACGACGTGATGACGCAACTGCTGAACGGCTCGCACTTCAATTTTATTCTGGTGAATTCTCCGGAGCGTCCGGATGAACTGGCGCAGATCCTGCTCTCGGTGCAGCCCGCAGATTCGGGCGCCGTGGTCGCGCAGGCACCGCCCACGCCAGCGGCTGTACCAAATCCGTCAACACCTCCTGCAACCACGGCAGCAGTCCAGCCTCGACCGCTGGATTACGACCTCACCACGGTGCCGGCCGACTTGTCTCGAGACGCAATGGGCGACTTCATGAAGGAAAGATTCCGCCAGATACTTGAGAGACAAAAGCAGGAAGCTCCACAGCAGCCGGGCCCCCCCCAGCAATAACAGGGATCGCGATAGAGCGCTACTGGCGCGAACGTGGCAGTGTATCGGGCGAGGAAGCGCGGCCGCCGCAGCCGTCCAATAGCGACAGACGGAACAAGGGCAAAGCCGCACCGGCTCGAACTACTCCATAAGCAGTAGCACGCGGTTGCTAGTGCTCCCGGCTAGGCCAGGTGGGTAGTTGTAAATGGGAGCAGATCGACTAGAGTTTCGGCAGCGCCCCAGCTGATCTCCCCCCAGCCCTAGGCGTACAAACTGGAGGATCACAAATGAAACGGGTTGGATTCGTGTTTGCACTGGCAGTCATCGCTCTGACACTTTGTGGCAGTGCGCTGGCTCAGGACACCGACTATTACTTTGTCACCTATTACTCGAACAACGCTGTGAGTGGAGCACCGGACGCTGATGTGCGCCTCATCAACGACGGCTACACGGGCGTCGACATTTGGGCAGACTTCTATGTTTTTGACGACAGTGAAGAACTGACGGAGTGCTGCTCCTGCCCGATTACGCCCGACGGTCTGTTGTCGGAGGATGTGAAAACGCAGCTGACGGCGAATCCGCTGAGCGGCCCGGTCCGTTCACGCGGCGTAATCAAGGTGGTCGCGGATGGAGCTCCCGACCTCTATGCACCGTCAGGGACTGAGGGCTTGCACGGCTTCGCGACGCATATCCAGAAGAACGGCTCGGGCTTCGCGATTACCGAAGCTCCGCTGGCCGATGCGAACTACAGCGAGGCGGAAGCGGCCGCACTCGGCCCGATCTGCAAAATCCTGCTGCAACTGGGCACGGGCTACGGTGCCTGCACCTGCACACTGGAAGACCACGACTTCTAAACGCTGGTCTGAACGGGATGTGCATCTAACCTTACCAAGGCAACCCAGACGCCGGTATTCGTGGTACCCGGCGTCTGGCCCTCCCCTCTCTCCGCGCAACACTTCAATCCAAAGAACACAATTTTCAGGTTGACGAAACGCGATCTGGCCGACCGCTATCCGTGGGGCGCAGGCGTGCAGGTTGCACTGTTGCCCAAGGAGTAGCCCGTGACTCTTAAGGCTCGGGTTAAGCCACATGGGTAGTTGCAGGGCTGCGGTGATCGGCTAAAGTTGCGGCAGCGCCAACAGCTGAGACCCAGCCAAGCTCCAGGCGTGAATTACTGGAGGATTAGAAATGAGACGGGTTGGATTTGTGTTTGCATTGGCGGTCATCGCTCTGACCCTGTGTGGCAGCGCGCTGGCTCAGGGCGACTACAGCGTCTACTTTGTAACTTATTACTCCAACAACGATGTGAGCGGCGCACCGGACGCGACCGTGCGCCTGGTCAACGATGGCACGTCGGGCACGTGGTTGTCGGCTAACTTCTATGTGTTCGACGACAGCGAAGAACTGACAGAGTGCTGCTCTTGCGCAGTCAGTCCCGATGGTTTGCTGTCGGAAGATGTAAAGACGGAACTGACGGCGAATCCGTTGAGCGGCCCGATCCGTAGCAGAGGCGTGATCAAGGTCGTCTCGAACGCCAATGGCAGCGTTTCCTCTCCTTACCCGACAGCGGGCCTGCATGGATGGGCAACGCACATCCAGAAGGATGGGAGTGGGTTTGCCATCACCGAGAGTCCGCTGGCTGACTCGAACTACAGCGACTACGAAGCGGGCGCGCTGGGACCGATCTGCGCGGTCCTGCTTCAGCTGGGCAGCGGCTACGGTTCCTGCAGCTGCACACAGGAAGACCACGACTTCTAAACGCCGGGCTCTGACTGCGTGTGGAGCTCGCCTGAAGCAAAGGCAACCCAGACGCCCGTGTTCGTGGCACGGTGCGTCTGGGCCCTCTCTTTTTCGTAGCGTAGCGGTTCCTACGCAACCGCAAGCGGCACTCCTCGCGGGCAACTGTGCGCTCGCCGCGTTCCAATTGGCACGGTGCCGGCATCGATGTGCTTTGCAAGCTTGCTTAGAGGCGTGGGTGAAAGTTGTGTCGGGGCACACTACTCCATAAGTAGTAGTTCCCAATCGTTAGCGTTTCCGGTTAAGCCACATGGGGACTTGTATTTGATTTTGGAGCGAATAGAGTTTCAGGCCAAAGGCGCCAGCTGATCTCCCCCCAGCGCCAGGCGTAGAGAACTGGAGGATTCCCCTATGAAGCTGGTGGGATTTGTGTTGGCAACGGCAATCGTTGCGCTACTAGCCTTTCCCGGCAGCGCTCTGGCCCAAAGTCCGGGTGACAGCAGCTACTATTTCGTCACCTACTACTCCAACAACGTGAGCGGCGCACCCGATGAGGTCGTGCGCATTATTAATGACGGCGAGACCGGCGGTACGCTGTGGGCGGACTTCTACGTGTTCGACGACAGCGAAGAGCTGTCGGAGTGCTGCTCTTGCCCGATTACAGCGGACGGCTTGCTTTCTGAATCCGTGCAGAAGGAACTCATGGCGAATCCGCTGAGCGGTCCTGTACGCACCAGAGGCGTGATTAAGGTGATTGCGGACAGCGCTGGAGATCTTTATAGTCCGACGCCCAGTGCCGGCCTGCATGGATGGGCAACGCACATCCAGAAGGCGGCCAGCGGCTACGATATTAGCGAGTCTTCGCTTGCGGATTCGAACCTCGGCGGGGATGATCTCTATGGCTGGACGATGCCGTACATTTGCGAGATCCTGATCGAGCTCGGCGAGGGTTACGGCGCTTGCAGCTGTACGTCGGAAGACAACGACTTCTAGACGCTGATCTTTGGATAACCCATATGGCCCAGACGCCGGTGCCTCGTACCCGGCGTCTGGGCGCAGGGCTAATCTGACCAAGGCACCCAGGCGCCAGCATTCGGCGGCGTCTGGGCCTCCCCCTCCTGATTGAAGCCAGCCATTTAAGAGTATTCAGCCTCGCAATCCGATATGCTGTGACGGCCCCGAGCTTAGAAGCCATCTCATAAATGGTTCTGGGAAGGGCACGACCGGGGCCCCCAGACGACGCGGGTTTCGTCGGCTGGGGTGGAGGACTTCAGTCGTGCCGTCTAGAGCCACAAAAGACGCGGGCTTTAGCCCCTGAGGGAACTCGCCGTTTACTCTTCGGCTCATTATGAGATGCCTTCTATCCTCCTGCCCGGTAGTTTTTCCCTGGCTCATCGCGCTGCGGACCTCCTGGACGGCAGGAGACGGGACGGTTCGAGTAACTACGGGCGGGGGGCGCGAGCGCCGCTTCGGTATGCGAGAAACGCCCTCGCCTTACTCGGCTAGTTCGTTAGCAGTAGCACCTGATTGTTAGTGTTTCTGTTTAACCCACGTGGGTACTTGCCAACAAAAATGAATGGGTTAGATTCTGTGGAGCGCCACTAGCTGATCTCCCCCCAGCCCCAGGCGTGAATCACTGGAGGAAAAACTGGAGGGTTAAAACATGAAGAAACTTGGATTTGTGTTTGCATTGGCGGTCATCGCTCTGACACTTTGTGGCAGCGCGCTGGCTCAGGACACCGACTTTTACTTTGTCACCTATTACTCGAACAACGCGGTGACCGGAGCACCGGACGCGGATGTTCGCCTGGTCAACGATGGCTTCACGGGTAAAACTCTGTGGGCGGACTTCTATGTGTTCGACGACAGCGAAGAGCTGACGGAATGCTGCTCTTGCCCGATCACTCCTGACGGTCTGTTGTCCGAGGACGTGAAGACCGAGCTGGAAGCGAATCCGTTGAGCGGCCCGGTCCGCAGCCGTGGCGTCATCAAGGTCATCTCGGATTGCGGCGGCAATGCTACTGATCCCTCACCGGCTCCTGGTCTCCACGGATGGGCAACGCACATCCAGAAGAATGGGAGTGGGTTTGCCATCACCGAAGCTCCGCTGGCGGACGCGAACTACAGCGAATACGAATCAGGCGCGCTCGGACCGATCTGCGCCGTTCTGCTCCAACTGGGCAGCGGCTACGGTTCCTGCTCCTGCACCCAGGAAGACCACGACTTCTAAACCCTGGTCTGAACTGGTCGTAGAGCCAACCTAAAGCAAAGGCAACCCAGACGTTAAGTTATGGTATACTTAATGTCTGGGCCCTCCCCCTCTTTTCAACCATGGTCCATCCTGAAGAGAGGAAAAATTCCGCATGTCCATCAAATGTAGCGTGATAGCGCTTGGGTTAGGCATCGGCCTAAGCCTAGGCGTCTTTTCCACCCAAGCTTTCAGCCAGAACGAGTCCGAGGTAATCGCCGAGATCGGCAGCCAGAAGATCACAAGCCAGGAACTGGAACATAAGGAAGCTGGCAAACTGCTCCAGGCCAAATACAAGTACTTTCTCGCAGAGCGGGACGCGCTGCAGCAGTACCTGGACGATGAAGTCCTGGAAATGCAGGCGAAGAAGGAAGGCCTGACGGTCGAGGAGTTAGTAAAGCGTCACGTGACGTCCACTATCCCGGAGCCCACGGAGGACCAGCTTCGTTTCTACTACGAAGGGGTGCAGACCGAGGATAGCTTCGAGGCGGCTCGGCCCCACATTCTTGACACCATCCACCAGCTCCGCCTGAAGAAGGCGCGGGAGGCCTATCTGGCCCAGCTCCGTGCCGATTATGGCGTCGTGGTTGAACTCAGCCAGCCCAGCGCCCAGGTGGAGATTGGCGACGCCCCGCGGCTTGGTTCGGACAAGGCTCCGGTTCAGATCGTGGAGTTTGCCGATTATGAGTGCCCCTATTGCCAGCAGGTAAACCCGGATCTTGGCCGGCTCAGGGAACAATTTGGGGACCAGGTTTCGCTGGTTTTCAAGGACTATCCTCTGCCCATGCATTCGCTGGCGCCCAAGGCCGCGGAGGCGGCCCGCTGCGCGGGGGCGCAGGGTAAGTTCTGGCAATACCACGATTCCTTATTTGCGACCAAACGAATCCAAAAGTCGGATCTGAAAGAGGAAGCTCGGACACTGAATCTGGATAGCGCACGCTTCGATCAGTGCCTGGAAAGCGGGGAACAGGCTGCAGGCATCAAGAAGGACATTCTGGAAGGCCAGCGCCTAGGTTTGACGGGTACCCCGAGCTTTTTCGTCAACGGTCGCTTCATGAGTGGCGCCATTTCTTACGGTAAGTTGCGGCAAGTGGTGGTTGACGAGCTGTCCGCGAAGAAACCTTCCGGCCAGACCGCTGCTTTGGCGCCATCCAAGACAAACGACAAATAGGGGGTTTTGCCCGGGCGCGCGAGCGTCCAGCGATACCTATTGCAAAGGACGGGCCTCAGGGCCCGTCCTTTTTGCGGCAAAGAGCAACCAGTTTGAGAAGCCCTAGTGCGGCGAGGTTGGCGCTGCACTGCCAGCCGAAGCGCTGGGCACGGCAGGCGCGGCCTTGAAGGCGGCTACGCTCATGCAGTACTTACCTTTTGTTCCTTCGCCCCCGCTCAACGTCGGTTGATAGGTTCCGGCGGCCCCGTTTCCGATGTAAACGTAGGACGTCCGATACTGCCACGGATTCGGAGCGACGGACTTGGGAATGGGAAAGTCGGAATTATAGCGGGCAATGATGAAGTCGGAAGCTGTTGTCTTAATGACAGGACCTACTTCCTCGCCTTTGCTGGTCCGTGTTCCGTCATCAAGGTGAGTGCCTTCCCCGTCCAGCACAGCCGGCAATTCCAGGCCCGAGACCTCGACGAGAGCGTTGAGACTCGCCCTGACGTTGCCCGATAAATGGAACTTGAGCTCGTTCACGCCGGGACTGCATTTTTCGCAATACCAGATTTCCATCGACTGGTTGGCGCAAGAGGCGGTGGCCGCGGCGACGCGTTTGTAGGTATTGCTGCCAGCCGGGGCGTTATCCGTGACACTCAGCACCGTAACGCCGGGAGTAAGCTGCATCGGCATCGCGATAATCACGCTGCCCTCGGAAGTTGTGCCGATATCCATGTCGGATACGGTACCCGCTCCTTTGCTCACGGCGATGAAATGCTGAAGGACGGTCTGGGCGGAAGACAGGCTGGCCCACAATAATGCGCACAGAAGTAAAGCGCGGTTCATTGGCAGCATCCTTTTTTGATCTGAATTTTTGGATAGGGTATCTGATCTTCAAGCTCGGGCTCAACCCAGAAGGCCTGGAAGAGGCCGACAGGTACCGCGCAGGTCAACAGACCTCGCCAGGCCGTGTTGGTCGTGGTTGTGCCAGCGACGAGGGCTATTTGCCGGCAGGCTCAATCTTAATCTTCGATTTATCAGCCGCGATGATAAATGGCGCCCCAGTTTTCATCTTCAGGATCTTGCCGGTTACACAAACACGCTTGCCCTGATAGGCAGCGACAACCGCTTTGGGATCCTTGGTTTGACCCGAGTCCGATTCTCCAGGAAACGCCGTGAAATAAAACACGGCGCTGGATTCGGGTTCGTCAATGTAGAGATTCACGGGAAACCCGTGCCCACCCACGCCATTCATGGCGATATGGCTGCCCACAACTTTTCCGCAGACGGTTGCGGCTTCTTCAACGTGGTCCTTGGCATCGCCCGGCTTTATGAGGGGAGGTTTATTGTCCTGGGCAAAAGCGGGCAAAAGACCCATCATGAAAAGCAGCACAAGCAGCATTTTCAGGTTCTTCATATTCGAGTCCTCGTCAACCAATTGTCGAGCGTTGCGGTGCGCTACTTACTGGCCGCCTGGACCGTAATCTGGGAGCGGTCCGGAGCCAAAATATCCGGTGCCGTACCGGCTTGCAGAACGGAGACTTTGCCGGTTACACAGACCTTCTTGTCCTTGTAAGCTTCGGTGACCTCTTTTTCGCCTTCGACTCCGGTGCCGAAGGCTATGAAATAGAACACCGGGTTGGGTTCGGGCTGATCAAGATCGAAGGCAACCGGCTTCCCGTGACCGACCACGCCGTATTTGAAATGTCGTGTGTCCACGACTTTTCCGCACACGGTCACGTTCTCGCCCACATGATTCTTCGCATCGGCCGGGGCTATTTGCTTGGGAGCGCCGTCCGGGGCCACCTGTTTCGGCGCCGAATCTTGCCCCATACCCAGAACCGCTAAACCGGCTATTGCCATGGAAACAATCAGCTTTTTCATAGTTATCGTTGAGCAAAACCTCGTGATATACGGGAGAAGGCAATCCCCCTGACTAAGCAAGAATACCCAGCTCATCCCTTCTGCCTATCTAAGCCCATACCAGGGAACGGTGTCAATGTCACTTTCGGTGAGCGAGTTTCAGCAGGCACCCACCAACTTCCCAGTCCGATGGGCTAGATTCGTTCGGTTAGGCCAGCAGTTGCTATTCCAGGCAGGGTCACGCGCTCCCTTGGGTGCAACCAACGGAGTCCGGCCAATAACTTAGAAGCCGTCTCATAAATGGCTTTGGGAAGGGCACGACTTTAGTCGTGCCGCCCACGGTCCCATAAACGTTGCGGCTTTAGCCCCTGAGGGATGCCGTCCCCGCCCTGGCGGTGATTTATGAGACGAGTTCTAGTCACGCTGTGCGTGTTGCGCCTTCTTGTGGCAGAATGCGAGCGGTAGCCCGGCGTGCTTCCTGGCGTCGGAGCGCCCAGCATCGTGCAGGCAAGGAGGTTGCGCCCTGGCGGAGCTCTATCGGTGGCTGCCCCCGGAAGCAGCAAGGTTACTGCTCGTTCTTTTTCTTTCATTTCTGGTTGGGCTGGAGCGGGAAGAACACAAAGTTGAAGCCGGCTCTTACTCATTCGGCGGAGTGCGAACCTTCCCTCTGATTGGCCTGATCGGTTATTCCATTGCCTTCCTGTCCGGCTCGCAGTTGCTGCCGGTGACCATTGGTTTTCTGGTGGTCGGCGCTTTTCTGGTTGTCTCTTACTGGCACAAGCTGACCCGTGCACAGGCGGCTGGTGTAACGACGGAAATGTCGGCACTGGCGACTTACCTGGTGGGCGCGCTGATCTGTTACGAGCACATCTGGATCGCGACCACGATCACCGTAGCCAGCCTGCTGTTACTGGAATTGAAAGCGGTGCTCGAGAAGTTCGCTGCCCACACCGCGCCGCAAGAAATCCTTACTTTTGCGAAGTTTTTGCTACTGACGGCAGTCGTTCTACCTATTTTGCCGAATCAGCCGTTTGGCCCATTCCACATGAACCCGTTCAAGACCTGGCTGGTGGTGGTTGCCGTAAGTACGATTTCATATGGCGGCTACATTCTGCAGAAGGTGACGCAGGAAAGCGGCGGGGTGGTGCTCACGGCATTTCTTGGAGGGTTGTATTCATCGACGGTGGCCACCGTGGCCATGGCGAGGAGAGCGGCGCGGGAACAGCGGCCCCATCTGTTTGCCGGCGGAATTTTGATTGCCTCGGGCATGATGTATCTGCGGATTGCCGCCCTGCTTATCCTGTTTAATCGCCAGCTCGGAGTAGTGTTGGGGCCGGCTTGCGTGATTTTGGCCGTCGTGAGCACAGCCATCGGCTGGATATGGTCGCGCCGGCCGGATCCGGTGGAATCGCAGATCAAACGTGAGTTTGATCCCAGCAATCCCCTGGAGTTGATGGCGGCGTTTCTGTTCGCAGGTTTCTTTCTCGTCATGCTCGTGGTCACGCAACTGGCGCTGACCTATCTTGGCCGCGCCGGTGTGAACATTCTGGCGGGCGCCATGGGGTTCACGGACATTATTCCCTTCATCATGGGCATGACCCAGGCCGCGGGTACGTTGACGCCCGTGAAAATGGCTGCCGTTGCCGTGATGATTGCAGCCGCCAGCAACAACCTGGTGAAGGGGTTTTACGCCTTCAGTCTGGCGGATCGAAAAACGGGAATGCAGAGCTTGCCGCTGATGATCGGGCTGGCGCTTGCCGGACTGGCGCCGCTGCTGTGGCTGTGAAGACAGAGTGGTGGGCCGGGTTGAATGCGGGGAGCGAAGGAGTGCCAGCGTGGACGAGCGAAAGGGGAAAGGGAAGCTTTTCGTTGGGACGCTGTTGCTAATCCTGACTCCGGTGTTTTTGTTTGTGAAGCTCACCTCCGGGTGGGCGATTGTCCGCGATCTCATGCTGTTGGTTTGGTGGGCCTTCATATTTTGGCTTTTGGTTACGGGACTCAAAGAATCGAGGCCGACAGATTCAAAGTAGTCCACTACCGAAGGGCGGGACGTGAGGATTTGAGGCACGCTGGTTTAAAATAAAAGCCATGGCGCAAGAGATCAGCTTCGG
>Ga0187781_10004239_pt1 | contig 10701 bp, 9 predicted proteins | sample 0715_SJ02_MP02_2_FD_132447 | JGI IMG/M metagenome (GOLD analysis project Ga0187781, IMG submission 132447) | Tropical peat soil microbial communities from peatlands in Department of Meta, Colombia - 0715_SJ02_MP02_20_MG | ecosystem: Environmental > Terrestrial > Soil > Wetlands > Peat | place...
GAAGCGGCGTACACCGCTGTCTTCTTCTGGTCTGACCCATAGGCCAGGAAGAGGGGAACGCTCAACAATGCGAACCGTGGGTCGAAAGAGGCCACGCCGAAGACAACGCCCGCCAGCCTGGGCCTCCCAGACTTTGCCATTGCCAATGAGAAGAGGAGCAGAAATGTCTCAAGCACCTTTGACTGCCCTTCTGCCCACTGCCAGTAGTAGCTCGCGGAGGGGGACCACTGCGGTGTCGCCAGCGGCAGTGGGAGGACAAGGATGGCGACGGCGATGCCCGAAGCCACCAGAGTCCCCTTGTCCCTTACAAGGACGTAGACCAACGCGGCGATCAGAGGGAGAAGGAGAAACTGGATGGAGTCAAAGGCGAGGAGCGCCTCGCCGTAGGGCAGGGCCAGGAATGGCGAAACCAAGAGCAGCATAGACGGGAGGTACTTGTAGCCTTCGGGTTCGGGGAATATCGCGGGCGTCCCATCACTCAGGGCCCCGTGGTAGTAGATCTGAGACGGATCGTGGAAGAGTCTCCAGGCTGCGGTGTAGTAGGCTGAGAAATCCTTGGCAAGCAGTTGGTTCGGGGAACAGCACCCGCCGTCCACGGTCGAAGCCTCAGGGATGGCGGTCACGAAGATGGCGAGGTTCAGAAGGATGAGGACAGCAACAAGCAGCGCGTAGGAGACCTCCCCCCTTCTTCTCGAGCCCCTGTTTGACGGGGCTTTTGCTGGTTCGTTCAAGGTCCTCGGGTTGTTCGGCGTTGGCAACAGGGAGATTTAGAAGTTCCCAGTTGTCTCTGATTCCTCTCTGCTGTGGTCCGTGGCGTCGGACCGGTAGGGTTGCTGGGGCGACCCCGAGGTCCTGCGCCCAAAGGTCAGATAGGCGGTGTGCCCCACCATGATGCTAGACGGCCTTGTCATCCCGACCCGCGCCTCGAGATGCCTCAGGAGCAGCTCGACCGTCTCGAGCCCGACGAACCCCTCCTCGTTCATCTTTGCGACGAGCTTCTCAGCCTGGTTGGTGGTCGGCGTTATGGCGGCCATGGGCGCGGAGGGCTTTAGGCTAGCCCTCATGCTCCCGATGACCTCCCAGGGGTCGCCGACATCGAGTATCCCGGCGTCCATGTCGCCCTCCTCGAACCCGAGCCGTGAATCTGCCACCCTGAAGGTGACGAATCCCGAGAGCCCAAGCCTCTCGATGTTCTTCTTCGCCACCTCTTGAAACTCCGGGTTCAGGTCGTACGTGTAGACCATGCCTGTGGGCTGCACCAGGTACGCCATCAGGGCGGTGGTCGCCCCGCTCCCGGTCCCCGTCTCGACCACCCTCGATCCTGCGTGGATGCCGAGCTTGACAGCGATAAGCCCAAGATCCTTCGGATAGATCACCTGCGTTCTCCTCGCCAGTTTCATCAACATGTCTTCGATGGTGGGTCTAAGTATGACGAGCTCGTCCCCGAGGCTAGTCGTGGCGGTCACGCCATACTCCCTCCCGAGCAGGGCAGTAACATCGAGGATTCCTAGGTGTGTGTGCAGCTTCGGGGTGTCCCTGGGCCTGATCAGCCACCGCCTTCTTCGGTCCCTGTACACGAGTATGAAGGAATCCTCCCTTATTGCATCCATGGACGGCGCCACCTGGAGGAGTTCTATATCCTTGTGTGGCGCAGCGTAGAACTACGCTTCGGACCAGGTGTGGGCGTTTCCCCTGACGGCAATCCTACCGGGACGCATGTGCCCCGGGATGACGAGCGCAGATTCCCTTGAGGCGCGTTGAGCGAAATCGTTCCTGCTCCTTGATACGATCGCGGAATCAGCCCAGGTCGCGGCGAGCTCAGGGTGCTCGACCTCCTCTTTCATGTGATAAAGGTCCCCGACACAGTAGCATGCCTCTCCCTTCGACGAGACGCCTACTATTTGGTGGCCAGGGCTTTCGCCCGGAGAAGGGGAAACGGTCACCCCTCCCCTCAGCCCCTTCGCCCCCTCGACCAGGCTCAACAGCCCCGCTTTGTCCACGACGCCGAGCGTCTCCGCCAAGTCCTTGTCCCCCTTCTTCCTCGCCTCGGCGATTTCTGTCATGTCCCAGTCCCTCTTCGGGACGATGTGCGTTGCGTTCGGGAAGGACGGGACCAACTCCCCGTCAGTCCTGCGAGTCAATCCCGCGAAGTGGTCGTAGTGGAGGTGGGTTACGACCACCGTGTCTACCTCCGCGGACTTGACGCCTAGAGCCTCAAGCTGGTCGGACAGCGGAGGGGGAGGCCGAGGAGCCTCCGGGGGCTGAGCCCCGTAGGCCGATAGTAGCCGCTCTCTATCCCCGGGGTCGACGAGGACCTTGCCGACGGTGGTCTCGATGAGCACAGTGTTGCTCGGATAGAATGGAGGGGTGGCGAGGTCCCGTGGGTCGAAGTATTGTGTCAGGTCGGCGCTCCTCCCAAATATGTCGTGGAGGCTCATCGCGAAGTCTCCGACGTTGATTACGGATACCCTAACGTCCCCGATATTGAAGTTGCGAGGCACCACCCTAGGCGCGCCACCAGTCGTACCTCAGGAATTCGATCGACTTCTTCTCCTTGTCTGATATCGCTATTATGAACTGCTTCCTCACTGTGGTGGCCAGCCTCCCGGACCTCACCATGGAGGTGGCGGTCATCCGAGAATCGGGGGAGACCACCTGGACTATGTAGGGGGCATGATCAATCCCTGGTCCGTGTTCGTAGACGGCGAAGTCAGACCCGAACTTGATTCCTGGCGTCACGACGAAGCCGTCCTCTCTGAGCTTCCTGTACACCTGGAACTTCTCTGCGAAGTCTGGGTACGAGGCCTCACACGCCTCGTGGAGCTGCTTTGGGGTTAGCTCCTTCCCCGACTGATCCTCTACCTCGAGTGTCTTCTTGGTGACGAGGTAGTACCCCTCCATCAGGTCGAGGATCAGGGGGGCATCGAATTCGAAGTCCTTGGGCTTCGGTATCCCGAGGGGCTTGCCGTAGTACCCTTCCCTGAAAAGCCTCCTGGAAGCGTCTATGTCCCATACGACTATCCTGTTCTCGAAGAGTCTCCCCTTCGCCCTCTGCCTCGGCATGCCTACATGCCCAGGGCTAGGATGGTGCTGGCATCCGAGGCGTCAAGCATGGCGTCCGCACAATCCTCTATGGCCTCTACGACTTCTTTGACCGTTATCAGCTCCTTCACGTTTGTCGCCGTCTTCATGACGGTGGCGACCAGCTCCCTGTAGTCGTTGTCAACCGATCTCTCTATCTGCTGCACCTGAGTGGCCATCTGAATGGACTGCTCGGGATTGATCGAAAGAGCCCTGATGCTCTCGTTCAGTTTGGATATGCCATCTATGAGGAGACCAAGCAGAGAGGTAATCGAGTCCTTGTACTTCTTGTTCCGAACCGACGACTTCTGAAGCTGCGACATCTTGAAGGCTACGCCGTTGATGTATCCGAATATGTCCTCCACGGCAAACGCGGCCCGGAGAAGGTCCTCTCTGTTGATAAGAAGCGTCCCCACCTGTGAGAGCTCCCTGATGAGCGCCGTCCTCAGAGTCATCACGTCCTCCTCGGCCCTTCGGACCTTTTCGATTGCGCCGGAGACCTGGGTCTTGTCTCCCTTGACGAGCCCGTTGAACTCCTCGAGGAGCACCCTGCTCGCGTCCAGGACACGCCTCATCTCGTCCTGGAGAACTACAACGGTCCTACGTCTTGCTTGGGTTTCCCCTTCTTGACCCGACACTTAATCCGCTCGCTCCAACCTTTGAAATTGTTTGGATTTAAAACCGAGGCAATAATCGGGGGCGTTCCTCGAAATAATTCAATCTATTCTGGAGGTCTTCACAATTTATTGTTGTTTTCCCGGGACGCCGACACTGCGGGGCAAAGCCGGGTGAACGACGATACCTGAACGTGGGGGGCGGGCTAGGTGCCCTTGTCTTCCGTGGACTGCTGCGCTTGCTTGATTTGTTCCCTCGCCGAAGATGCGAAGATAGATGTGAACTCCATCGGGAAGATGTACTTTGTGGACGGAGATGCGCCGAGGGCCTTGAGCGTGTCGAGGTACTGCAGCGTCATGGTCTTCGAATCGATCCCCTTGGCCGCGGAGTAGATCTGGTTGAGGGCTCCGGCGTACCCCTCGGCCCTAAGGACCGCAGCCTGCTTGTCTCCCTCGGCCCGAAGGATGTTTGACTTCTTCTCTCCTTCAGCCACCAGGATAGAAGCCTCCCGCTTGCCGTCCGCCTCCGTGACCGTGGCTCTCCTGGTCCTTTCGGCGGACATCTGGCGGACCATCGCCTCCTGGACGTCCTGCGGAGGCCTGATCTCTCTGATCTCTACGTTCGTGACCTTGATCCCCCACCTCTCGGTGACCTCATCCAGTTTCGTCCTGAGGACCTGGTTGATCTGCTCCCTCTTCGCCAGCAGTTCGTCCAGAGGGATGTCGCCCACCACCGCCCTGAGGGTGGTCGTTGCTATGCCTATTGAAGCGCCTTCGAAGTTCTGGACCTGGACGATGCTCTGAGTAGCTTCAATGACTTTGTAGTAGATCAGGAAGTCGATGTCGGTAGGGGCGTTATCCTTCGTGATGCACGTCTGGTGTGGGACCTCCAGGAAGCGCTCCCTGAGGTCCACCTTGTTGATCCTGTTGATGAATGGTATGATGAAGACGACTCCCGGCCCCCTGGCCCCTATCAGCCTCCCGAGCCTGAAGACCACTATCCTCTCGTATTCACGCACGATCTTGATGGCGGTGGCTATGAGCCCGATTATGATGATTGCAACTATCGCGTAGATCACGTAATCTATGATGTCGCCCGTCGTCTGCAGGGCGACGGGGCCCAGGAGGCTCACTTTTCCACCTTCTCTACCGCAAGAGTCTGCCCCGTCACTCCTTTTACCCTTATCGAATCCCCGCGCTGCAGGTCCTGGGCGGAGGTCACGCTCCACTCCTCGGACGCGACCATTGCCACTCCCCTTTCACCCACTTTCAGGTCGGACTCCATTCTGCCCTCTTTTCCGATCAGGACGGTGGGCTCGTTCACCTTTGGTCTCTTCTTTAGCGCGTCGCGGATCGACCTGAGGTATATGCTCCCCACGACAACTGTGACCCCCAGTGCGACTAGGAGGCCGTAGGTTATGTCAGGGATGCCGGTGAATGTGCCCGTAGGTGGCGGCGTCGACGATGTCGATGGAGCGGCGGCGGCCGGTGGGAACTGATAGATCAACAGGAAACCTATTATGAAAATCACCACGCCTACGGTCGCACTTATGCCGTGAGCCGTCTTCACCTCAAGGAAGATGAATGCGGCCCCTATGATCATTAGGATCACGGCGAGCGGGGACGCCCCGAAAACTCCCAGCCCGAAAAGTGCCGCCACGATGACCGCGACGCCTACGACGGAGAGTATGATGGTCGGATGGTAGATGTCGAAGAGGACGGCAAAGACGCCCAGCAGGAAAAGTAGGCTGGACACGTTGGGGTTGCTGAGGACAGAAATCAGCGAGGACCGGATTCCGGGCGTGTTCACAGGGGTGTTGGCGGGGACCCCGAGAAAGGTGAGCGCGCCCTGCACCGTGGAGGAGTTAATCACACCGTTGATTACGTGCTCCGCGAGAGCCTGGTCTTCAGGGTAAGACACCCCGTTGGTGACCATGAGCCCGGTGGCGGTAGAGTTCCTGCCGTTAGACTGGGCGAGCGTCATCATGTAGGATGCGAACGCATTGATGTCCTTCGTCATCGTCGTATTCTCCTCCCCTGTCGGAATCCCCGAGACGATGGGGGTGGCGGAGCCGATGGTGGTGCCTGGCTCCATGTAGATGTCGTTGGAGGACTCGGCTATGTAGGATCCAGCGGAGAAGGCGTAACCGCCCTGCGGGGCGACAACGGTCGAGAAGTTGCCTCCCCACTGCTGGTAGTCTTCGATCGAGGAGATCATCGACTCCATGCTCGCCCCGTCACCGCCATTTGTGACGAGGACGAAGATCAGGTGACCAGCGCATATGGACTCCGCGTTGCTCACCGTGGTTGCCATGAAGTCTGCGGTGCCGGGGTCGATGTCCGCGTTCAGGGAGGCCACGTAGTACGCGCTCTTGTTTGAACAGGCCTGGCTCTGGGCGTGAGAGACAACCAGCGGTGCCGCGAATGCAATCAGGATAACGATGAGCAGGAGCCCTATTACCCTCCTCATTCCACTGGCAGGACAGTTCCACTCTCTGATAAACAGTATCTTGGAGACACGCCAGAGCTACCCTGGTCGGCGAAGGCGGAACGCTCTGGGGCGGGGCCTGGTTTTCCGGCCCCCGTGTGGCATGAACGGAAAGGTGACAGACTTACATACCGTCCAAGCAAACCCTACACTGGTCGGGATGGTTAAGCCCAAGGTTACTGTCATGGACCACCCGATGGTCGTGGAGCAGCTCTCGCTCGTCCGCGACAAAAGGACTTCTCAGATCGCGTTCAGGAAGGCGATCTACAGGCTCGGCAGGTTCATGGCCTACGAGTTCCTGAGGACGATGGAGATCCAGGAGTTCACGGTCGAGACGCCTTTGGGACCCGCGAAGGGGGGACAGATCAAGGGGAGGGACAGGATCGTGATCATACTTGTCCTGAGGGCAGCGATACCATTCGTAGAAGGGATGTACAAGAACTTCCCGATGGCGAGGACCGGTGTAGTGAGCGCGTGGAGAGGAAAGCCCCCGGGCTTTCCAATCGAGGTGAGCTATGCGAAGATCCCCGAACTGGGGAAGAACGATGTGGTCGTAATAGCCGACCCGATGCTTGCCACCGGGCACACGCTGAAGGAGGTGGCAAAGCGGGTTGTGAAACAGGGGCACCCAAAGAGGCTGGTCTTCTTCTCTGTCATCGCGACGAAACAGGGGATAGAATATGTGGCGAAGGATTTCCCACGGGCCGAATTCTATACGTGCGCCATCGACCCGGCGTTGAACGACCACGGGTACATAGTGCCCGGTCTTGGGGACGCAGGGGACAGGTCCTTCGGGGCACCTCACTGAAACGCTTCTGTATCCACCGGCTTCCGGCAACGCGGCGAAGGAATTGGGCCGGAGTGCTGACACCACCAGTGAATGTATGTGAGGAACGAGGGATGGTAGAATACTAGGCGTCCGTGACTTCGCCCGTTTTGAAGTACCTACCCCTTATAGAAGCCGATTTTCCAGCCCGACTTGCGTTTCAAGAGAATGGAAGTTGTCTCTGACTTCGACGGCACACTTGTGAACATAGACACGGTTGAGTACCTGCTGGCTCAATATTCTAACGGAGACTGGCAGAGATACGATCATCTGTACGAAAGAGGAGAGATATCGCTGGAAGAATGTCTGCGCCAGCAATATAGGATGATAAGAGAGCCTAAGCAGAAGCTCATTGATGCCGTTGACGGCGTGACCTCCTTCAGGGCAGGTCTCGACGATTTGCTCGCATTTTCTGGGAGGGAAGGAAACTCCTTCACCATCGTGAGCGCAGGGCTGGATTTCGTCATAAGTCACCTGCTCCGGCGAAAGAGTGTCCAGAACCAGATCGTGGTCTTGGCGCCCAGGTCCAGGCCAACGTCACGCGGCATCACCTTGGATTTCTCTCGACTCCCGCGGGGAGATTCATCGAACTTCAAGAGCAATGCTGTCCGGTCGATCAGAGCCAAGGGCAAGAGGGTCGCCTACATCGGGGACGGATTCTCAGACCTGGAAGCGATTAAGGAGGCTAACATCGGGTTCGTGATCAAGGGTTCGAGGCTCGCTGAGCGGTGTAGGAAGTACGGCGTCCCGTGCCATGAAATCGTCGGCTTGGAAGAGGTGACGTGCCACCTGACAGGTGCGGGAACTCACGGTCGCGGGGATGTTGTAGCCAGGAGTGCCTGACCTTCTCGGTGCGAGAACAGGCACGCCCGGGACCGGCGCCGAATCCTCCGTCGGACAGTCCGGTATCAGGACTTCAGAGGGGATTCTGTGTACAAGTGTTCATGACTGGTTCTGTCATGAGGACCAGACTCTCGCCTGCCAGCCTTGCTCCTGCATGTCGCACCCGGCTCACTCTATTCGCTTGATCTGCTTCTGATACATGCTGACGACCTCCTCGACCGAGGTGGCATCTTCCGGCGCCTTGTCGTCTCTTATCCTCCCCGTGAACTTTGGGAAGCGCAGCGATATTCCAGCTCCGGGGCGTATGCGCCCCATCGCAGCTGTGTGAATCGGCGAGAGGGTGAGCTCTGCTGCGATCGTCTCTATTACCATGTGAGGTCTGAACCACACGTCGGGGGAGAGGTTTGACTCCACGTTCGCGGGCTTGACGTGGCTCTCGTAGGGCTTCAGGAGCTTAGGAATCCGCTCAAGGTCTGCGTCGGAGAAGCCCGTGCCTATCTTGGCCACGCTTGTGTAGAGCGCGCGCTTCTCGTCATGCGCCCCGAGGAGATAGGTCCCATAGGTCCCGGCCCTTCGCCCCCGGCCGTGGAAAGCCCCGATGACGACGAGGTCGATGGTGTCGGTCAGTTCGCTCCTGTATTCGCGCTTCAGCTTGATCCAGGCGAACTCTCTTGCACCCGCCCTGTAGCCTGAAGCCAGGTCCTTGATCACCAGGCCCTCGCATCCGTTCTCGATGGCTTCCTCCATGAACGTCTCGATTCTCCCCGGGTCTGAACTTCTGATCGCCGGGACAGGTCTCGTTCTGTCGGTCCGCTCGACCGTTCCTTCCAGTTTACTCCGCCTGTAGGTGTAGGGCCTCCCCGTGAGGTCAGAGCCGGCGAAAAGGATGTCGAAGAAGTTCAGTGCGATCGGATAGTCCTGAATCGCCTGCTCCACTCCGTGCTTGCGTCTCCTGTGCATGAGCTCCTGAAATGGCAGGTACTCCCCCGTGTCCTCGTTGATGGCGACCACCTCCGCTTCGAGGATCGCCTTTCTTGCTCTCACATGTTCCCTGACCAGACCGACCGCGTCCGGATAGTTACCTGTGATCGATTCGAGCCTTCGAGAGAATAGTCTCACCGCATCCCCATCCTTGTGAATCTGAAGCCTTTCCCCGTCGAGCTTGTACTCGGCAGCCACCACTTTGTTACCCATCTTCTCGACGATGGCTGCGGCTGAGCCGAGTCTCTCCGCGAGCATGGGCCTGATGGGCACCCCCACCTTGACCTTGATAGATTCGATCCCTTTGAGCCCCTTCGTCGCGACCGTTGAGACCACGAACCCCAGGTCGGGGTGGACGTTGTATGCCCTCTCGATGCTTCCTCTCTCCCCCTTCCCCCCTAGGAAGGCGCTAGCCGCCGCGTCCAGCACGGTGTAGTCTGCGACCCCGAGCCTTAGCTCCCCCGTCACCGTCCTCATGATGAACTTCGCTTCCTTGGGGGTCGCGTCGTTGAGGAGGGAGCCGAGCTCTTTCAGCTTGAGATCTATGGAACCCGACCCGCTCTGCTTCGCGGTTCTTAGGAGCGTGTCGTACACCCTCCTGAGCGTGAGCCTTTCGCTGAATAGGGTCCCCTGCCCCTTGGTCTCTAGGAGCTCTTCTGCCGCGGTCCCGATGTCGCCGTACTTGATATAGGTCGAGTACACTCTTTCGGACGAGAGTCCGGCGGCAGAAGAGACCGCGCGCAGGGCGAGTTTCTCTGCCAGTCCGAGCTCAACACCTTCGTAGTCTGGCCGCAGCTTGCCCTGGGTGAGGTACACCAAGAGGGGGAGCTCATCCCTCGGAGCCATCTTGAGCAGCTCTGCGAGGACTCGGGTCATCTCGTTCCGGCCTGAGATCCCCTCGAGCTCCTCGTACTTTCCGGCGACCTCGGAGTACTCCAAACACTTGAACGCCTTTCAGCTGTTTAATCTCCTTTTCCGGCGGACGGGATGGTTAGGGATCAGCCGCACTCCGACCGGTGACAGGAATCCACGAGGCGGAATCGACGCGATGTCCTGCAGCTCACTTTCAGCCCAACCCATGTGCAATCTTCGGAGAGCGTCAACGGAGCATTCCTGGCCGGTTCGTATCTGGCCGCTTGCTCCACAGAGTCCTTTTATCGGAACTCCAGAGCATCGGACTTCGTGGCGAACGCCGCTGGTCCTGACCATCCGAAGTACTCGGTATGTGTAACCACAAAGAACGATTTCCCGACGGTGAAGGCATCGCTCGATGCACTGGTTGCGAACACAAGCAGGGCCGACACGGAAATAGTGGTGGTCGACGCCGAAAGCACCGACGGCCAACTTCCCGTTCTGCAGCAGTACGCGTCGTCGGGGCTCATCAAACTAATCGTGACCAAGTGCAACAGGGGAGAAGGGAGGCAGATCGCTTTTACCGAGTCATCGGGGGAGTACGTAATAGCCGGCATTGACACGGATGACGTGGTCGGTCCCGGGCTGCAGCAGCTGCTGGCACTCTACCACAAGGAGTACGAAGGGGTGGTCTTGCAGGCGATAGGCGCCACCATAGCACCTAGAAGGTTGGTCGATTCAATTGGAGGATGGAAGCCCCTTGCCAGGGCGGAGGATTACGACTTCTGGAAGCGCGCCGAGGACCGCGGCCTTCTCCGCAGGGTCTCCTTCAGTCCCTTCGCAGTGAGAGTCAGGCGACGCCATACCGTCACGCACACCATGCGTCAGCTATGGATGTACGCCGAACAGGGACGGACCCCCATCGTGTCTTGGAAGTGGGAACCCGCCTGGGCGTTGATACGTTTCGCCCACTATCTCAGTAAGCTCGGGAGAGGTGGTCCCGGGCGAAACAATCC
>Ga0187781_10004242_pt1 | contig 10692 bp, 10 predicted proteins | sample 0715_SJ02_MP02_2_FD_132447 | JGI IMG/M metagenome (GOLD analysis project Ga0187781, IMG submission 132447) | Tropical peat soil microbial communities from peatlands in Department of Meta, Colombia - 0715_SJ02_MP02_20_MG | ecosystem: Environmental > Terrestrial > Soil > Wetlands > Peat | place...
CGGATGTGGATCGCGACCGTCCGCAGCGCCATGCGCAATGTAGTGCAGGAGCGGATTGACGCCCGAGGCGGCGACCTCGGGGTTCCGCTGCAGATAGAATTTCGTGTCGAACAGCGGATGCGGATCGCGGCGCTTGGCGGCGCCGTACTGAATATAGTGCACCAGCGGATTGAAGCCCGAGGCGGCGACGTCGGGGTTTCGCTCCAGATAGAACTTCGTGTCGAACAGCGGATGCGGATCGCGGCGCTCCGCGCCGCCATGCGCAATGTAGTGCAGGAGCGGATTGACGCCCGAGGCGGCGACCTCGGGGTTCCGCTGCAGATAGAATTCCGTGTCGAATAGCGGATGTGGATCGCGTCCCTCGCGCACGCCATGCAGGAGGTAGTCCCGCGCTACATCGATCGGTATGTCGCGCTGGTCTAAATAAGTCTGCCGGTACCAGACCGGGTCTACCAGACGCGTGCTGTGCAAGAGGTCGATTTGTTCCGCGAGCTGCCGGTCAGCTTCGGAAACCCGCCTCGAGAGTAATCCAAGGAAACGCACGGATTTCAACTCTCCCAAGGTTCGATGAGCGGCAGCGCCGGAGGGGGGTCAACAAACGGCAGGCGGTGTAATTTTCAATACCTGCAATGTCCAGTAGAATATATGCAACGCACAGCGGTTTTGTCGATAGCTGCGCCCCATCGGACTACGTCGCTGAGCTTGTCTCTCGAACCAGCGCGCTATGCTTACCGCCGCGCGAGAATATGACCGCGCACCGCTCGTTCCAATCCGAGCCCGAGAAACAGGGCGACAGTTCCGACGACGATCGGATAGGGACGGTTGAGCATGACGTCACCGTAACCTTCATAATAGGCCGATCGCGTCCACTCAATGCACTGCAACACGGGATGGTACGCTAGAATATTGCGCGCGAAATCCGGCAAGGCATCGGGCACGAAGAAAACGCCGGAACTCACCCATAATAGTATGATAATAAGCGTATAGCCGGTGAACCAAGGCGGAAATGCCAGGACAATAACGCAGTTGAAAAACCCCATCCCCAATCCGAGAAGAAGCGTGGCTGCGAAGGCGTAGCAGAGGTCGACAATAGATATCGGCGCCACGTCCACGCCGGAGAACCATCCGATGACAACAATGACGAATGCGACAAGGCAGGCGGCAAGCGTTTCCAGAGCAGCAGAAGCCAGAACCAGATCCAGGACCCGCACCTCCGGAAAGGCCAAGAGGCCGCGGCCGCGGATTATGGAAAACATCATCATGCGTGACAGATAAGAAAATGTCATAAACGGCACGACGCCGGTAGCGAGGAACAGCGAAGTGCTGCTGCCGTAAGGCGTGGCTCTGCGCAACAGCGAAAATGTCACGACCAGAATGACGATGTGGCACAGCGGCCACGCGACCGCCACCAGATAGCCGAGCCCGTTGCCGAAGAACCTCGCCCGAATACTCTGTAACATCAGGGCGAACATCACCCGGCGCTGGCGCTTCCACGCCTCCCACAGATCGAAAACTTCGGAATTCGAGATGCGCACGGCTCGGTTCTCGCGTAGCACTTAGTCTTGCACATGACACTATCAATGCTTGGACTCCGGTTGCAAGCCGCGCCGGCGATCTCTCACGCCCGGCTCCACGTGGCGGCGTGCAGCCGCCGGCGATCAGCGGGCTCGGATGCGAGATGCGCAATCGCGCGATGGAGCCGGCGGTCCGTCGGCCGAGCCGTCGGCGAGAGCGAGGCGAACCGGAGCGGCGGCCTGCGCGGCGCGACCAATCCGATGGACGGCCAGCACGGCCGGCCGAGGTCGCATCCTGCGCGGCCCGGCCGCGCTGCTCAGGAGGTGGCGTGGACGCTCCCGGACCCGGTGGCCAATGATGACGGTTTTCTATGACAAGAACAATGCACAACCAACGCCTATTCGCATCCTGGATTAACGTAACGACGAGAGCTCCGCTGCGCACACCGTGCCCGACGCGGCACTGTAATGTTACATCCGTGGTATACAATTGTAGTTGCCATTCCCGATGGCTTTCAACTATCCTTACCGTATGTCGGTCAGACCAAAGATCATGTCGGCAATGCAGAGGGTGGCGAGGGAGCACGAACGCGTGCTGGCGCCGCTGTCGGATGATTTGGTCCTGTTCGAGTCCGGTCTCGATTCTCTTTGTCTTGCCGTGCTTGTGGCCCGTCTGGAAGACGAACTGATGGTGGACCCGTTTTCAGACGCCACGAGCGCCGACTTTCCCGTAACCGTGAGCGATCTCGTAACCGCGTACGAGCATGCCGTGGAAACTGTCGCGGGAGGTCGTGGGCGTTGACATAAGGCAGCCGGTTTCCGATGAGACATTGTCGGCAATGCGGAAACGAATTTGGCGTTGTTCGCCGTGTTATTTTGCGGAGAGAGTTTTGCTCCACGAGGTGCTTGAAAGCCTACAGCACCGGTAAGCCTCCTTGGCTCAATGGGGACGCTGGCGGCGTCGATGATCGGTTGAACCGCCGCAGGCCGCGCGCCACAATGCGAGGCCTGGTCGCGGTCGAATTCCGACACAGAAAATTGCCGCGCTCTACTGCCGGCGCGGCGCGTGTTTCGGTGGATGAGGATCGGGCCGCCATTTGGACTGTGATTCTCCGAGCCGCCAGGCAGCTCGGCAAGCACGATTCGCTTTGGAACGGGCAACGCCCCTCGGTGGTTCAGTTGCGGAAGGGCACCGCAGGGCCCCCCGTGTATTTCATCGGGGCAGGACTATGGGAGTACCATCTCGCGCAGTTGGTCCAAACGCGATGCCCGATCTTCGCGATCGAGGTCGCATGGCCGTCGGCATGGCGGATCGCCGCCGCCAAAAATGAGGCCGCGGCCCTGCCGAGTATGGAACAACTGGTCGCTCGCTACGTAGCGGCGCTGAGTAGTCATGCGCGTTCCTCGCCCTGCGTGCTTGCCGGGATCTCCTTCGGTGGCCTGATGGCCTTCGAGGCGGCGCATCAACTCAACAGGCGCGGCGGCAACGTGGAAATGGTGATGCTGTTGGATGCACAGGCCCAATATCCGGCTCCGCGCCGAGTTGCGTGGCAGAGATTACGAAAGGACTGGAGACGACGGCCCGATACGACGCAGGACCACGATGAGTCTGAAACGATCGCATCGCGCCTCGGAAATTCCTGGTCCGTGGTCCGATGGATATTCATCAAGGAAATGAAGCAGCTGAGGAGCCGTTTGCTGTACGCGGTATTGGGAGATTTGGGTCCACTTACGCCGAAGTTCGATGATCTGGGTGTGCCGCTGCGCTGGCGATTGGTCGAGCGATTGTATCTGAATGCGCTGAGAAGTTATCGAGCACACCGCCTGGACTGTCGCGGTATCTTGTTTCGGGCTGACCCGGAAGACGAAAGAGTCGTTCGCGCTCTCGACGTCAGTCTTGGTTGGAAAAATCTCTTCGGCAGAGGATTGAAAATCATCCAGATGACCGGGGATCACCTTACCATGGTGTGGCAGAGACCGCACGATTTGGCGCTGGCTCGTGAAATGAGCAGGTTGCTGAACGAGTTTTGTGCGGCGCCTGCGGAATAGCGCGTGACCGCGTCCTCCCACTCAAACGAGCGAAGAAAACACAAACATAAACAGCCAGAACAGGCCAGCAATCCAAGCCGCCGTCAACGCGACGCCGAAAACGATCATCATCAACGGCCACAGCTCGGTCAACCCAGTCGCTGCTGCAGCGGCATCGACCGCAGGCGACGATGCCGCTTCGACTTCCTGTGCACTTTCGTCGAAGGCGGGCGTCGGCGCTTCCTCTACGATTGTGTCGGACCATGAATTCTCATGAGCGCCGGCGACCGGCGCGGCTCGACGGACCGATTCACGTGCGGGCACGTCGACGTCGCCCTGCGAAGACTCCGCCTCTGCCGGCCTACGACGTCTGAGCGCCGGCGCTCGACGCCTCTGCTCGAACATCGAAAGAATAGTGCCGACGACCTCCTGGCCGTCCCGCAAGCCGTTGACCGGGATTTTGCTGGTGCCGGCTCGGTCGTGAATGTGAATTTCCGAGACCTGGCCGTCGAGGTAGCTGCATTTCACGCCGATTTTGTTGATGGCTCGCCAGTCCACACGACGACGGCTGCGCAGCATCAGGCCGGCGTCATCGATGCTCAGCGGCCAGTTCAAGCTGCGAAGCCACAGCGCGGCGGTGCCGAGGCCGAGCGTCGTGGGAAACAGCAGCAACATCCAACTTCGATAGCGAGGTGCAAGCGCTACTTTCATCGCTTCCCTTTCGGAACTGACGGCCCGACAGTCAAGCATCTTGCGCTGTGCATTGCCACAGGACCGCGAAACCGCTCTGCGAAGTCCGCATCAGTGCATTGCATTACGCGCAGCGCTCGCGAGCGTTGGGCGAAACCGGGCCACAGCTTTAGCGGCGGAAACAGCGTCGCAGGAGGTCACGGGTTCCGAATGTTCGGCCGCTGCTCGCCGCAAGTATGTTCGCTCGCCGGGAAAATCACTCAAGTCGCAACGTTCACCGGTGCCTTCGGGACACGGCGTCCGCGACTGGTCTGCAGCTGATGAATGACCCCGGCGAAGCCGTTGCCGGCGCACGGCGCTAATCGGACGCGCTCGCGCAAGTCTTGTATTTGCAGCGCCAACTCTATGGCGGTATTTCTCAGTTCGGCATTCTCCGCTTCGAGCTCGAGCAGAGGTTGGATGCCATCCACCCCCCGATCGCGTGGAAGATTTGAACTGCCGCGAATTGCCGTGGCAGGCTTGAACATTTTCGCAACCGACCTCAATCGCCGGTCAATTCGTTTGAGTGACAACGCTGAGCCAGCAGTCGCGGCGTCGCGTTCCTGATCGATCAGCTTTAACATGCGGCACCCCCTTTAAATGTCTAACTGGGCGAGTGCCAGGCACAGGCCTGACCTGGTACACGCCAAGGTTCAAACCAGCGGCAAAGGCATGATTGGCCAAGGCCACTAGCCCAGTGGACCAGCGAGCGCGAAACATTTTCCTGCACGCCATCGGCGAGCCGCCGAGGGCGTTCGTGCCTGTCGCTTCTTGGGAGCATCGGCTCCCCAAACCGCGTGGGCAGACCCCTTGCCCGCGTGTAAAAAATTCTCACTTTACGGCTTATTTTCGGCCTCCGCACATGGCGGAGAGAGATTTCTATGTGGGCGGCGCAGCTATGGCTATCCCCCAATCTTGGGGGATCGCTTTGCCAGCTCGAGGGACCTCTGCGGCGGCGCCTTTTCGCAGAATTGCATTCGGCGGAGACCCCCGCGCGCGCACTTTCAGTTTCGCGCGACAGTTCGCGCACCAACGCTTGCCCGACGCGCTCTCCGAACGGCGAATTCAGCGTTCGCAGTCCGTTATCTGATTCAGGTGATGCGTCCGGCGCCAGTCGCGCGTCGCGGCGATGAATGCCTCGCCTAACCAAACAGTATTTTCGGGATCGAACAGGGCCTGGTGGCTGCCGGGTATCTCGACAATATCGATGTTGGGGCATCGGCGTCGCCAAGCAGCATCATCGCAAGCGGTCGCTGGCGTGCGTAGCAGGATTGCCGGACTCCGCAGTGCTCGCGGCTCGTGGTCAAGCGAGGCAATCCACGAAGCCGCAGCGCGGATCAACAGATGCATGCTGAGCTCTCTTTCGAAAATCGGATCAAGCCGAAGAACCAAGGGCAATCGGCCGGAGGAGGCAAATCGACGGAACAATCCGGGCAATCGGCGGCCTGCGAGTCTGAACAAGGCTCGGCAGGCGCGTGCCCGCGCAAAGCGAAAGGCTTCGCCAACGCGCCGCTTGCGCAGAAGCAGCCAACCGGCTTCCAGAGCACGCTGTGTCCATCCAGTGGAGGCCGTCATGAAGGTATCGATGGCGCAAAAGCCCTCTATCTCGCGGCCTTGCGCCTGGAGGCGGAGGGCGGCGGCGTAAGCAAAATGCCCGCCGATGGAAAGGCCAACGAGACGCACGGGCCCGCGCGGCACCCTCGCTGCGATCTCTCTCGCCAAATCTGCGGCCAAAGCGTCAGCCGAGAAATCGGCAGCCGCGTAACGCGGCCAACCGGGATATGCGATCGTCTCGAACTGCGTGCCATCGTCGGCACCCTCTCTAAAAACGGCCGGGTTGGGCACGCCGCCTCCTGCACCGGACAGAAGGACGACCGGAGGTAACGGATTCATCACGGCCCCGGCGACGTTACCGATTTTAGACGTTGCGAAACGATCCGTGCCGTGTAATCGGCCCCCGCCACGAACCGGAAGAACGGCCCAAAGCTCATGGCCGATGCCGGGCCGATGAAACGCAATCCCGATACCGAGGTCTCGAAGGTCGAATCCAGCCTGGGAGCACGCTCGAGCCGGCGAATCTGGCTGCGCAGTGTCGCCTCCAGAAAATCGAGGCGCGCCAGGTCGATCACATAACCGCTTCCCGCTATGACGTGATCGACGACGCAGCGCTGCTCGCTGTCGCCGTCGCGGCCGGCGACCCGCAGCCGCAGCGCCACGCGCCCGGCTTCCTCACGCGCCTCGACGACGGTAGTTCCAAAATGGATGGGTAGTCTTCTTTCGACTCGTTCGCGGAGCCACCACGCACCTGCAGCCGGAAGATGACTTCTTACAAAACGTGTCCGCCAGTTGGAGGGCATTCGATGTGTGGCCCCGGGAAAACGAGTGAGCGCCCAGGCTTTCGGTCCACTGCCGAGCTGCGAAATAGGCGACCGCAGCCGTCGCCAGAGGCTGCGCTCTTTCGACACGCGCCTATTCCAAAGGAGCGCCTTCCGTCGCACCAGAAGCCGCGGCCGAGCACCTGCCTCGAGCAGCAAGGCAGCCGCCTCGAGCGCCGACTGGCCCGCTCCGATCACCGCGACGTCACGGCCTTCGTAGAACGAAAACTTCGCGACTTTCGACGTATGGGCGGCAAGCGCCGGCGGCAGAGACGCCAGCACTTCCGGAACGTGGTCGAAGGACGTCAGACCCGTCGCGATGACAACCTGGGCCGCCGCCACGTGCTCGCCGCTGGCCAGCGTCACCGCAAATCCGTCGCCCTGCCGCGCTACGGTGGCGGCATCGACGGGTTCGACGCAGGCCACGTTGTTTTGTTGGAACCACCGCCCATAACCGACGAAATCGCGGATGGAGCAGGGCTCGAATGTCTCGAGACCACGCGGCCTGCTGTAGTCGGCGAACGAGAACCCGGGCGTCGGCGTCGAGATGTTCGCTCCGAAGCAATACGATTTCAGGTAGCGTTCGCCGCCGGCATCGGCAACCTGCGACCAGAATCTCATCGGCCGACCAAAAACGCGATGCTCGACGTTGCGTGCGGCCAGGTGTGCGGCAAGCGAGAGGCCGTAGGGGCCGGCGCCGATGATCGCGACAGCGATCCTGCTCACGCCTGCCCCCTCGTGAGGGCCGGCGCGGTGATCGGTGAGACACGCGGCGTCGAGCGCAGAAATCTGGGAAAGGCTCGAACGCCCAGGTAGATTTCCGAAAGTGCGTGGATAATTCCCGGCATCGGATCGCTGCCGTCGGCGGCAAAATCCACCGAACTGGCGAAATTCTGCTTCACCCAGGAACGCCAGTAAGCGCGATCCGTGCGCGACACCCGCGAAGTCATGATTTGCGCGAGAAGCAGCGCGTGCAGAGTAAACCGATCGTAGAGGACGGTTTTTGCACCATTCGGTTCGGTCTGCGCGTTGGCGACCGCGTCGCGCAGCGCCGACGCGTCGCCCATCGCATCGAGGCACGCCAACAGCGGGAGCGGCATGCCGCGGCGAACTTCCAATCCTATCTGACTGAACAATCGCGGGTTGAAATCGATCACATTCCAGCGGTCTTCCGACCTGACAAATTCGATCTCGAAGATGCCAAAATAACCTACCTCGTGACAAAGCTGCCGCGCGGCATTCGCCAATTCGCGGTCGGGCGGCAACGACTCGTAGCAAATCCCGACCCCCGCCGGTCGAGATCGCTGCAGCACCTTGGTCGAGTGGCGCGTGACGAACAAATCGCCGGTGCGGTCGATGAATCCGGTGATCGAATGAATACCCTCTTTGGCGGCTGCTACGAATTTCTGCAGAAGCGGCAACCGCGCGTCCGGCATGAAAGGGTTGGGGATGGTTCGCGGCTGCTCGCGCTCCACAAAGAGCCGATATTGGCGGATCAAGTCGTTCGGCGCATGAACGATGACGCCCTTGTCGTTTCTGCGGCGGTGGACGTGCGTGCGTGGCTTAATGAGGATCGGATAGGGCAGCTTTGCCGCCATTGCGGCGAGATCGTCGACGCCGCCCGGATCCCAGCTCGGCAACACGGCCAAACCGGCGCGAACCGCCGCCTCCGCAAGAAGTCTCTTGTCGAGGATGCGCCGCATGGTTTCGAGCGGCGGCTGGTAAACACGAAAATGCTCGCTGAGCCGGGCCGCGTTCTCCGTATACAGCCACGCGGTTTGATCCGAGGTCGCCAGCAAGACCTGGCCGGGGTCGGCCGCCCCGATCGCAAGCAGCTGCTCGAAAAACCGCGGGCCTTCGATCTCCGGCGGGGCCGAATAGGATCTCGAGACGTACCGTGACCAAGCCGCAGCCGACAGACGGTGACTCGAGATGACCCGGACGTCCATTCCGAGGGCGCCGAAATGGCGCACCGCTGCGATCGTGCCGCCGGCCGAAGCCGATGCCAAAAGGACGCAAGGCCGCTCTTCTGGCAAGGTTCTCTTCACGCCACCCAACCCATGACTTATCAACCGGCGGTTACCGGTCGATCACAATGTTAAGCAAACGCTATCTGACCGAGCATGTGCACAATTGTGTTATAATAACGAAACCCGGCGCCGAACCAAGCCCCCTCTTGGCCATCGGCCATTCAGGGGCCGGCGCCGGCCGGCCAGCGATATAACATACTTTGTATGACATGTTATGCGCAGTGACAGCCGCCTTTCAAATGCCCGTGCAGCGCGCGGATGCGCGCGCGTTACCGCGCCGATCGAGACCGAATGTCTAAAACTGAATTGCGCGGCTTCTGCTTTGCGCGACCGCGAGTCCGAGCACCGCAGCGACCACAAGGTCAAACCCGCTTCCCAACAGGCCGGCGTTGATGAAGGTCAGGAGGAAAACGGTGAGAAAACAGGCGCCTCCCATTGCCGGATAGAACGAATCGCGCCCGCGCCGCAGCGAGGCTCTCGACAAGATGAGGATGGAGGCGATGGTCGCCATGGCGATCAACCAGAGCATCGGCTGGCCCAATTCGATCGCGAGCGAGGCCGCGGCGGTCGAAGCCATGGAAGCGTCCGGCGGATCATCTATTTCCCGGTAGATCGGTGCCAGCGCCGCAAAAGTGCCCGCTCCGCTGCCGACGATGGGCGCATCGTCCAGCACGCGTTTGCTCAAGGCCTTGCCCGCAGACGCGGACCCGGCCGCGAAGGTGAGCGTCACATTCGTGCCGCGGTCGACCGGCTGAGAGGCCGCCAGCAAAGCGGCGAGGCTCAGCGCCGGCACCACCATTGCGGCCGTTCCCCACGGTCCAAGCCCGAAGCGGCGTATGATCATCACGCCGGCGAAGGCGGCGAGCCCGCATCCGCCGGCAACCAGCACGGCGCGCGACGCGACTATGATTAGCGCGCCGGCGCAAATCGCAAGCGCCAGGGCGCACGCGACCAAAGTCCACAGCAGCGCGGACACCGAACGCTGCGGGCTCGAGCGGCGGGTTTCGTAGCGCTCGACCGTTCGCACGCAAGCGGCGCTGGCGATGATGACGCCCAAGCCCACGCCGTCGACCGCCTGCGCACCCGCGAAGGCGGTCGTCACAGCAGGAAGGAAGAACCCGCCGAATAGTATCGTCAGCGCCATGGCGCTGGTGGCACCGGTGAGTGCGAACAGAATCCACTCGGCGCGTCGGCGGTCGACCGCGACTGCGGCAGCCACCAAGGCCACGGCAACCATGGAGAGATAGTGGCCGAGCGCAACGACGCCGGCACCCGGATCGACGCTCACGGTGCCGGCGATCGGACTTCCGAGCGCCGTTTGCGCGCTTATCCAGATCGGGTGAGCCAACACATTCGCGGGAAGCACCTGGAACAAAACCCACACTGCCGGCGCTGCCGCAAGCGGCACCGTCGGACGGATTGTGGAAACGAGAAACTCCGTTTCGCCCGGACGGAGGCTTACCGCCGTAATCCCCAATGCGACCGCCGCCACGCCGGCAATGATACCCTGTGCGATCAACCCGTCGCAAAGCAGGACGGCCGGTGAAGCGCCGATTAATCCGACGACGATAAAGAGGGCTCTCGACATATCGCGGCGGGGCCATTGTGACAATCGCCGGACCTTGCACCCGCGCTCTCGCGCAGACAAGTATGAGAAGATTGATCCGGAAACCGAGACAGTCGGAGCATATCGTGTCGCCGCTTCGACATGTTAACATTGCCTGCCAAAAGGATGAGACGTTGCGCACGCCTCGCCGACAGACAGCGACGGCTGCAATATGCGGCCGACTCGCGCGGCGCGAACGCGCAAACGAGACTACGATTCCCCGGGCGCCGACCCGGCCTTCGGAGGAAGGATTATGCTCCGCTCGTGAGACTGCCGCCCAGCCGGCTCAGCCTGGCGCGATTGTGCTCCAGGAGGTGGCGCACGGCGACGCCGACCAGATAACCGATCTGCAGAGAGGCGATCGCCGCGGCTGCGATCAATCCGGCCGACCATGGCGACGCGGCGCCGAC
>Ga0187781_10004243_pt1 | contig 10691 bp, 6 predicted proteins | sample 0715_SJ02_MP02_2_FD_132447 | JGI IMG/M metagenome (GOLD analysis project Ga0187781, IMG submission 132447) | Tropical peat soil microbial communities from peatlands in Department of Meta, Colombia - 0715_SJ02_MP02_20_MG | ecosystem: Environmental > Terrestrial > Soil > Wetlands > Peat | place...
CAAGCGACGCACCTGAATTTGATCGCTTGGATCTCGGGCAACCAAATACCGCTCTATAGGTGCATGCCGCGTAGCAGCTGGGCAAACGCAATCTGGTCTGCCGTTGGTCGCTCGGTTACTGACGCCTCTCCGCGCGAGGCGGCAGAATCCGGAAACATGCGAAAGCTGGTGTTCATGATCGCCTGCGCCGCGCGCGGAGTCACGGCGTTAGCAAACTGGCCGAAGATTCCCAGGCGTGTTGCGATTCGCACCGGGCGGCGAATAACCGCGTCGACAACGATATCCGCAGCTTCTTCAGGACTGAGCGCCGGCACCTGCTCGTAGAGTTTCGTCGGAGCAATCATGTCCGTTCGCACCAGGGGCATGTTAATCGTCGTGAACTCTATCCCCTGATCAAGAAACTCGGCCGCCGCACAACGGGTCCAACTCTCGAGCGCTGCCTTGGACGCAAGATAGGCCGAAAATCGAGGTTGATTCGTGAGGGTGCCAATCGAGGAAATGTTAATCACATGGCCGCTACGCTTTTTGACCATCCCAGGGAGCAGCCCCAACGTGAGGCGCAGCGCTCCGAAATAATTGATCTGCATCATACGTTCGAAGTCGTGCAATCGGTCGTAGGAGTTTTCAATGCCACGCCGAATTGATCGACCCGCGTTATTGATGAGTACGTCGACACCACCATGCTCTTCTGTAATCCAGCGAACGAGTTCGGCGCACTGCGACGCATCCGTGATGTCGGCCGCGCGCGTGATAAGCCTAAGACCGCGCCGCGCGGCTTCTTGTTGCGCCGCTTCAAGTTTCTGGACATCGCGCGCCGCGATGACGGTGATGGCTCCGGCCGCCGCGAGCTTGAGCGCGCTCGCCAGTCCGATACCCGACGAACCCCCGGTGATGAGCACGACTCGGTCGGCGACACGCCCGCGTAAGGAACGATCAACAAATAAATCGGGGTCGAGGTGTCGCTCCCAGTAATCCCACAGACGCCAAGCGTAATCTTCCAGTGGTGGGACACAGATTCCGGCAGGCTTAAGCAGGCTTTCGGCGTCGCGACTGTCAAAGCGTGTGGGATAGTTTACGAACGTCAGGATCTGATCGGGTAACCCTAGATCCTTCATTACCGCATCACGGATTCGCTGGACCGCGGTCAATGCCATAAGACTTTGCACGACTCCGCGCGGCATTAAGTTAAAAAGGGCGGCGTTAAGGCGAATCGTCATTTCGGGCGCATGAGCCGCATGCGCAAGGATGTTCAAAATGTCGCCTACCCGACGCGGGTGAGGATCGGTGAGATGAAAGCAACGACCGTCCTGTCCCTCGACGTGGGCCAGGTAGTCCAGCGCGCGAGCAACGAAATCGACGGGTACCAGGTTAATTCGACCGCCCTCGAGCCCAATACTGGGCATCCATGGCGGCAACAAAGCGCGCATTTTCTGGATCAACTTGAAAAAATAATACGGCCCGTCGATCTTATCCATTTCGCCATCGCGCGAATCGCCGACGACGATACCGGGCCGGTAAATCCTCCATGGCAACTTGCACTCGCTGCGGACAACCTTCTCCGACTCGTGCTTGCTGGCAAAGTAGGGATGATCGAAATTCTCGGCCTCCTCGAACATGTCCTCGCGAAACACCCCCTCGTACAGACCCGCGGCGGCGATCGAACTGACATGGTGAAAACGCCTGGCACCGATTTGCTCGGCAAAACGCACTGCATTGCGCGTGCCCTCGATATTTGTTCTCATCTCCAGCTCAGGGTCGGCGTCGAGTGCGTAGACCGCCCCAAGATGGAAAACATGATCGACAACGCCTTGCAGTGTTTTGGTATCCTCTGCCGAGACGCCGAGCCCGGGCATGGTAAGGTCGCCGCCAACCGGCAGTGCCCGGCGCGCATCTGCGCCCCAATAGCGCCGAAGGCGCTCGAGACGTTCGGAACTGGGGTTTCGAATCAAAAAATAGACGGTGGCGCCATCGCGCGCCAGCAGGTTGCGCACCAGTCGTTTGCCGATGAACCCGCTCGCGCCGGTTACAAAATAGATCATGTTTGCGGCTCCGGAATCGACGCGATGACTCGACGTCACCCTCTTGCAGCCTATCGCGCAGGCCGATACGCTGCAATATCAGCAAAAATTCAGAATACGGTCCATGCTATAGACTGCGTTGATATTCATCAACGAGCGCAACGTGAGGCGTTCGACAATGTCGTGTCTGGACACATCGTCCTTTACCCCTTAGAGGAGAAATCAACATGGTTAGAAAGCTAAAGGAGCTGGCGCAGGAGGGAGGCGACGGTCAGCTCTCCGCTGCAATCCAGGAGTCGGCGACCCAGATTTGGCTCGCTGGATTAGGTGCATTTGCCAAGGCGCAAAAGGAAGGTACGAAGATCTTCGACTTGCTGGTCGGTGAGGGTAAGACCATTCAGAAGCGGGCCAGGAAAACCGCCGAAGACGCGTTCGCCAATATCAAGACCAAGGCGTCCAAGTCCTGGGGACAGGTATCTTGGGATCAGATGGAGCGCGTTTTTGAGGATCGTGTAGCGCGGGCACTGCACGCGCTAAGTGTTCCCACGAGAAAGGACCTCGATACGCTTTCGCAACGTGTTGCCGAATTGACCGCGGTCACCAAGAAGCTCTCCGAGACGCTTGGCGGTCCGACGCGGCCACGCCAGACACGGCGGCGCACTGCGAGCAAGCGCGCTTAAGACCCCGGAAGCGTTCAATCCTCCGCGGCGATGAAACGCGGGGGATATAAAGCGGCGGCAATGGAGCGGTGAAAAGGTAGCTCGGGTGGCCAATTTGTGTCGAGGGATCGCGCTAGCCGGTGGTGGGCCGTTGGGCGCGATCTATGAAATCGGTGCCTTGGTCGCGCTGGAGGAGGCGCTCGACGGATTGACCTTGTCCGATTGCGACGTTTATGTGGGAGTGAGCTCGGGCGGATTCCTCGCCGCCGGCCTGGCCAATGGCTTTTCGGCAAGGTCCATGCATCAGATGTTCATCGAAAGTGAACTTGCCGACGATCCTTTCGAGCCCGATTTGCTTCTACAGCCCGCCTTTGGCGAATATGCAAACCGACTTGCCTCAATTCCCAGGCTCTTGGTGCCGGCGGCCCGAGATTACTTCGAACATGGGGGGGCGACGGGATTTTTCGAATCGTTCGGGCGGCTCGCCCGGGCGCTTCCTGCGGGGATCTTTGACAACGCTCGCGTTGGAAACTATCTCACTCGCCTGCTGTCGGGGCCAACCAGGACCAATGACTTTCGCCAACTTAAGCACAAGTTATTCCTGGTGGCCACTGACATCGATACCGGAGCATCCGTGCCGTTCGGGGCGCCCGGATGGGACGACGTGCCAATTGCGCGCGCCGTCCAAGCAAGCGCTGCGCTCCCCGGCCTTTTCCCGCCAGTGGAGATCGGCGGCAGATACTACGTCGACGGGGCTTTGAACAAAACACTTCATGCCTCGGTTGGCCTGCGGGAGGGGGTCAAATTACTCATTTGCATCAATCCCCTGGTGCCTTTCGATGCGCGACTTGCGGCGAGCAAAAGACACCGCAAAGCCATCTCCGTCGTCCAGGGTGGACTGCCGTCCATCATGTCGCAGACCTTCCGCACCTTGATTTACTCGCGTATGCGCTCCGGGATGGAGCGCTACCGCAAGGACTACCCCGATGCGGATGTCGTCCTCTTTGAACCCGATCGCGATGACGTCGAAATGTTCTTCACGAACGTGTTTAGCTACTCAGATCGCCGGCGCCTTTGCGAGCATGCGTACCAAAAGACGCGCGAGGATCTGCGCAGAGGTCGCGAAGTGCGCAAGATTTTGGGCAGGCATGGGGTTCGCATTAATGACAAAGTGCTTGCCGACGAGCATCGCACCTTGTTAAAGCCAAGCCATGAAAATCATCGCGGTTCTGCCTCAGCTCTGCGCCTCACCGCGGACAAGCTCGAAGAGACGCTCAATCAACTCGAGAGCACGCTGCAAGGCTGCGCAAAACGCTTGCACGAGCAACACCCAAATTAAGGACAACAAGCGATGCCCAAGGCGCGATGGAAACCGTTTCCCTACGCGGATTCCGCCTACGACTACGCGGGCGCCCGGCTCAAGGCGAATTGGTCCAGACTGCATCAGGGCGATCGTGAGCCCTACCCTGCCGCTGGGGAGCTAAAAAAACTCATCGATCAATATGCCGACTTAGCTCCGTCGGGAACATTGGACCAAGCGGCGGCCAAACTGCAGGACGCTTGGCGCGCTTATCATTGCGGCGATTTCGGTCGCGCGGTGGAACTTGGCCTGACAGTCGGACCGCTAGGGTACGCAGTGGCCAACAAGGCCGCCAATATCTATGCGACCTATCTGGAAACAAGCAACAGTGCCAAGCTCGCGCTATTTCTTGAGGTTGCCAAGAGGGCCGAGTGGATCTTTTCCCGAGCAAAGTCCGTCGTCAATGCTTGGTACTTTCATGCCCAAGCGCTGGGTCGGTACAGCCAGGAGATTTCCGTCATTAAGGCGCTGGCACAAGGGTTGGGCGGCAAGGTCAAAACCAGCCTAGAGCAGACGCTGCGCCTCGAACCCCGCCACGCGGACGCGCATATTGCGTTGGGGTCTTATCACGCCGAGATCATCAACAAGGTCGGCTCCGCACTGGGTGCTTTGACGTATGGGGCAAGCCGTGAGGAAGCGGTCAAGCACTACGAGACGGCGCTCAAGCTCAATCCGCACTCTGCGATTGCTCGCATTGAGTACGCAAACGGGCTCGCCATGTTATTTGGCGAAGAGAAACTTGCCAGCGCGACGCGTCTGTATGAAGAAGCGGCGTCGTGCCCCGCCTCTGATGCAATGGAGCGCCTCGACGCCGAGCTCGCGAAGACCGAGCTCAAAAAGTGATCAGGTGCCAGCGCGAGTTCGCTTGACCGATCTTCGCGCACGGGTCCCGCTGCTTGTTTGGGATGGACCCTTCGACACCGCCGGTTCCCGTTGCGACTCCGATGCAATGGTTTCGCTCCAGGCGCCCATCAAAACAAAATAAAGCAGGCGCTCAAATTCTGGTGCAAAGCGCGCAACGATGGCGTCCGGGTCCGGCACCAGAGCAGCGTCGGTTATGAGTCCGAAGTGAACCCTGTCGTTGAACGTTAAGATGGATGCGCCCACGGCAAGGTTGCCCGACTGCGGTACCCAGAACATTACCTGCTTGAGCTCCGAGCCCGCCAGATACAGCGGCTTCTGGGGGCCAGGCACGTTGGTCATCACAGCCGTTGCGCGACTAAGCAAGAGGTCAAAGAGCCGGTCCTGGACAATCTTCGGTGCGTAACCAAGTGCGGCAAAAAGTCCTAACGTGACCGCCGGTTCATAGGACGTTTTCAGAGCTTCCATGCGGCGCCTTACTTCGTAGAGGCGCTGCAGCGGGCTACTGATGCCTACGGGTAGCTCGACCGCCACGATGCCAAATTGGTTGCCAAGTTCTTCGCGAGCGTCCGGCGGTCGCAGGTTTATCGGCACCAACGCTCGGATTTCGACTCCTTCGGTGGGGTCACCCTTTTCCTCCAGGTATCCCCTGAGGGCTCCAGCGAAGGCCGTCAGCAGCATGTCGTTCACGGAGCAACCCAGTGCCCGACTGACGGTTTTAACTTCCGGCAGCGGAATGGGGTCCGTCCAGGCGACCCGTTTATCGCCCAGGGGTATTCCTTTGAGCCGGGTCGAAGTGTCAGTAGGCATGAAGAGCAGATAGACGAGCTCGGCTACGACACCCGCGCCATCACGCAGATAGTCAACAGCTCGGCCCGGATGTTCCGCCACGCCCAGTGAAGCCCTCCACGCTTCGTCGGAGATACGCAATCCCGTTCCCAAAAGCCGCCCTGCTAACCCAAACGTTTCCTCCCAGCCAGTTTCGGCCATCGGCGCTTTCTGAGGACCGTTTTTGCTTCGCGTAAGCGGCGCGTCGGGCCGTTCATCGGTCAATGAGAGCAAAACGTTGACAAGCGCGATACCGTCCCCGATTGCATGATGAAGGCGTCCGACCACGGCGGCACCTGACTCGAAATCCTCAACGATTTGGAACTCCCACAACGGATGCGCACGATCTAGCGGCTGGGCGGCCAGATCGGCCACATACCGTTGCAATTCGGGTTTGCCCGCGGCGTCGGGAAGGCGCACGCGCTTGATGTGATGTGCAACCTCAAAATGCGGATCGTCGCACCACCAAAAGTCGGCGGCGCGCTCTTCGACCCGCTGGCGAAATCGATCATATGCAAGAAGACGCTTAGCCAATGTCGCTTCAAGTCGCTTGACATCCACCGGCCCCGCAAGAATCAGCACACCGACGATCGTCATCAAATTGGCCGGCCGGTCCATTCGCAACCAAGTGATGTCAACCGGATTCATGCGTTTGCTATGCGTCATCTTGCGTTCTTTCGCCTTCGCGACATCGTGAGTCGCAAGGAAAACTAACCCCTATTTGTCTGTCCAAACAAGCCGATGCCATCCCATCGATAATTCGGCGCGCCATCCATGGCGCCGCTGCGAACCCGGTAAAGCCCCTTATCTCGCAACGTATCAGCATTGCGTCCCTTGCGCACTGCACTTTCTAACAAAGAAAGGCCGATTCGCCTTGACATCGCCCTAGGTTGGCGGGCGACGACATGGTACCGGCCCGGAACAAGTTCGCGCTTGCTCTGGAACAAGGAACCAGGACGCGCGCGGCAGCAACATCGGGCGCCCGGGGCGGTTAGCAAAATCGCGATCCAAGCCCCGCGGCTTCCCCTTGGACCGCGCGGCGAAACGCAGATGATGGCGACGGCTGGTAAAGGCACGGCGCCCACGACGAGATGCGCACCACGGCAGTTTGAACAAGGCGCAAGATAGCAGTCAGGTTTTTGGCAGCCTGCCCACTAAGATTCCTCAATACTTCGGTGCGGCAGTTTTTCGGGGGTCGCAACGGTCGCGAAGTTCCCACCGACATGGTCTTGTCGAACTTCGGACCCGGCAGTCTTTTGGATTTGCGACGTATATCTCAAGAGTCGTAGCACTTGCGCGGCCGGGTTTCGGCCGCCGCTGTGCCAAGCATCTTCGCGGCCGAATTTCCCCTTCCGTGGACGATTACGGGTGACGTCCAGCAAGACTGTACCCAGTCGAGCATGCCTTAGCTGCCGCCAACCGCCAAGTCTCGCAGTGTGCCGCGTAATTGATGGTGCCGGTTTCGGTGCGCTGAGCGTTCACGGATTCGTGACATCCGTAAATTAAATTTGGGGAAACCAAGGTCCCTGCAGCCCATTTTGCGCCGAGACCGCGGCCTTTGATATGCAAGCCAGTTCAAAGGTGATGCGGTGTACATTGGCGGTTTCGCTCGATTGTTAAGAAGCTGTGGAACACCAGTTACGTCCATCAACATCGAACGCATGCCTGAAGAAACGCTACAGAGCAGATCCAACGAGCAGGCGTTGCTCGAAATTGTCGAGCAAACAATGCGAGATCTGCGCGGTGAAACCCCGATTGGGTTGCGTGTCGCGCTCAACTGTTCGCTCGACCGTGACTTGGGGTTCGACAGTTTGGCTCGGGTGGAATTGCTATTGCGAATCGAGCGCGCCTTCGGTATCAGTCTGCCGGAAGATACTCTTGCGCGCGCCGAAAGCGTGCACGACCTACTGAACGCGGTCGAAAAAGCAAGTCCAAGCGCAATGTCCCAGGCGCTTCGCGTCGCGCAAGCGCCAATGGTCGGTCCGGAGAGCACCGGGCTGCCTGACCAAGCCGCAACCTTGCTCGATGTACTGGACTGGCATGTCGCCATGCACCCCGATAAGGGGCAAATCATCTATCTCGCCGACGACGAACAGCACAATGTCACCTACAGGCAGCTCGCCGCCGGCGCCGACGCGATCGCGTCGGGTTTGCAAAAAGTGGGCATGCGTTCCGGCCAGAGCGTTTCGATCATGCTTCCGACCTCACCGGAATATTTCCAAACCTATTTCGGGATTTTGCGCGCGGGCGGCGTTCCCGTTCCGATTTACCCGCCAGCGCGTATGTCGCAGCTACAGGACCACGTGCTGCGCCATACGGGGATTTTGGCTAACGCCCAAGCAGCGCTGTTAGTGACCGTTCCAGAAGCAATGGCGGTTGCGCATTTGTTGCAGGCGCGGGTGCCGGGTTTACGCCGCGTAGTAACGCCGAAGCAGCTCGCAACGGATCATGGGGGCTTTGTTCCAGTTGCGGTGCACAGCGACGACACGGCCTTCATTCAGTACACCTCGGGCAGTACCGGGAATCCCAAGGGAGTTGCGCTCACGCATTCCAATTTGCTCGCCAATATCCGCGCAATCGTGCAAGCGATTCAAGCAACACCGCGCGACGTCTTCGTGAGCTGGCTGCCGCTATATCACGACATGGGGTTGATTGGCGCCTTCCTAGGTACGCTGTACGTTGGCTGTCCGCTGGTTGTTATGTCGCCACTTGCTTTTCTTGCAAAACCCGAACGCTGGCTTTGGGCAATTCACCGCTTTCGGGGCACGCTCTCCGCGGGGCCAAACTTTGCATACGAACTGTGCCTACGGCGCATCGACGATACCGTCCTCGAAGGTCTCGATCTGAGCTGCTGGCGCCTCGCCATGAACGGAGCCGAGGCAGTAAGCGCAAGCACCGTATTGCGCTTTCAGCAGCGCTTTGCAAAGTATGGTTTGAAACCCGAGGCGGTCGCGCCAGTCTACGGTCTTGCCGAAGCATCGGTCGGATTGCTATTTCCGCCGCTGGGCCGGGGGCCGCGGATTGATCGGGTCCAACGCGAACCGCTGTCCCGTAATCGTCGTGCGTTGCCCGCAGTCGATGAGGATGCAACCGCACTGGCGTTCGTCGCCTGTGGTCGACCACTCGCTGGTCACGCGATCCGCATCGTGGATGATTCGGGAAACGAAGTAGGTGAACGCGTCGAGGGGCTGCTGGAATTTATCGGGCCGTCGGCCACTAGGGGTTACTTTCGCAATCCAGGCGAGACAGCGCGCCTGTTTCACGGCAGCTGGCTCGATACCGGCGATCGGGCCTACTTGGCAGAGGGCGACGTCTTCCTTACCGGGCGCGCGAAGGACATCATCATTCGCGGGGGCCGCAACTTGTACCCCGAGCAGATCGAAGAAGCAGTTGGTGCATTGAACGGAGTGCGCAAAGGCAGTGTGGCCGTTTTTGGCAGCCCGGACCCGCACACCGGTACCGAGCGGCTTGTCGTACTCGCGGAAGTCCGTAACAGTAACGACGCGGGCAAGCGGGCCCAGCTGCACGAAGCGATCTCGCGATTGGTCTTTGACACCATTGGCGAACCAGCCGACGACATTGTACTTGCGCCGCCGCACACCGTCCTTAAAACCTCAAGCGGCAAGGTGCGCCGTTCCGCATGCCGCACACTGTATGAAGAAGGACGCATTGGAGCTGCGACGCCGACGGCGCGAGGGCAGATGCTACGGCTTGCACTGGGTGCAATTTGGCCGCGGCTGCGACACGCTCTGTCCGCCACGGGGCATGCACTTTATGGGCTATACACGGCGATGCTTTTCTTGCTGCTGGCGTCCACCAACTGGCTAGCAGTGCTGTTTGCGACAAATCAGGCCGCGGCGTGGGCGGTGGCTCGAACCGCGGCGCGCCTTTTCCTTCACTTTGCCGCGATCCCAGTGACGGTACGTGGACTTGATCGTCTTCCGCGCAACGAGTCATGCATCCTCGTTTGCAACCATGCCAGCTACCTGGACGGCCTGTTGCTCGTATCGGTGCTACCGCATCCTTATTCTTTCGTCGCTAAGCGGGAGCTAAAAGAGCAGTTTTTCGCCGGTCGGTTCCTCACTCGTCTGGGGGCGGAATACGTCGAGCGCTTCGATGTCAAGCGCAGCGTCGAGGACGCCACCCGAATGTTAGAAGCGGTCGCGAGGGGGCGCTCCTTAATCGTGTTTCCCGAGGGCACGTTCGTGGCCCGCCCCGGGCTGCTGCCATTTCTCCTAGGAGCGTTCTTAACCGCGGCGCGCGCGCGTGTACCAGTAGTGCCCATAACGATTCAAGGTAGCCGAAACGTCCTGCCAGACGGCACTTGGTGGATGCGGCGCGGGGAGATCGAAGTTCTGATCGGGGAACCGATCTTGCAACCAAGCCAACCAGAAGATCTATTTTCTGCCGCCGTTAAGCTACGCACGGCCGCGCGGGCACAAATCGCCGGCGAGTTGGCCAAGCAGCCTAATTAGTGCGCCCGAGCCTAGTCGGAAAGTGAGGACGACTGAAACTTCGTGCGGATCATTAGAGCGGTAAATGTTCGGCCGCCTGCTCCATAAGAGCCTGGTTCGATAGCCGGCGACGCGCAGCGGCGCGCCGCACTGCGCCCGTTCAATTTAAAGACGCTCTTTGCGCTGATGCCCCGATTTGCAAAGTCAAAACGCGGCGTTTGGTGTCGGCCAGCTAAGTAAGACCGCGAAAAAATTCGGTGTCAAGCCAGACGCGCAAGAAAATCCAAAACGATCAGGAGTTTTGATTGCGCAGCAGCAAGCTAGGACGTGGAGCACTGCGTTTTAGCGCCAGAGAGGAAAATCGTTGACAGGCGTACTAATAAAAAAACAGCACGGCCACTCGGCGCCCCGCAAAGACATCCTCCGCGGTCGCAAGAAGCAAAGGTTCGACAACGGCTTGGCCAGTATCGACTTCGATCAGAGTGCGCGTCAGGGTGCGCTCAGACCCGAC
>Ga0187781_10004244_pt1 | contig 10691 bp, 8 predicted proteins | sample 0715_SJ02_MP02_2_FD_132447 | JGI IMG/M metagenome (GOLD analysis project Ga0187781, IMG submission 132447) | Tropical peat soil microbial communities from peatlands in Department of Meta, Colombia - 0715_SJ02_MP02_20_MG | ecosystem: Environmental > Terrestrial > Soil > Wetlands > Peat | place...
AGGAGATCGTGTTGCTCACGCCCAAGATGGCGAAGGGGATGAGGGCCATTTTGGGATCGTGGCCGGGCCCGGCGGCGAAGTACCAGGCCAGACCGCCGAAAATGAACATATCGGCCACGCGGTCGGCGACCGAGTCGAAGAAGGCCCCCCGTTTTGACGACGTCCCGGCTGCTTTGGCGACGGCGCCGTCGAGGGTGTCCATGAGACCGCCGACGGTGAGGAGCACGATCGCGAGGTAGAGGTACCCGAGCCCGATGACCGCCCCGGTGAGGCCGGCGAGCAGAATGCCGAGAAACGTTACGTGATCGGCCTTGACTCCCATTCTGACCAAGCGAGGACCGATCGCCTTGAGCGTGCGGACAAAGGAGCCAGAGGTGGTGCCGTCGGGCTCGAGGGCGGACAGCACCGTTGCCTCCGGCTCGGGTGCAGGGGTGTCCTCCTCGGTGGTGACAGCGGCAGGCCCCTCCTCCTCGTCCAACTCCGACGAGCCGTCCTCGTGGCCTCGGCGGCCGTCGATCATGCTGTGCCCGGCACCGTAGGGCTGGACGCGTCCAGAGGACGGGCAGAACATCTGTCACCAGCCATAAAACGAGGTTACCAAAATACCTGCGAGTAATCGGGACTGACGACCGGCTGAGCCCGACGAGAACGTGTGCACCCCGACGAGGACGATGGCGCCGACGCCGGGCCGCGGAGAGGGAGAACCGCGAAGGCTCCCCCTCTCCTCCCTGGCCGCGTGCGACGGGTGACGGGCCTCGTCGGACACACTGCGCCAGGGATGGGGCGCCGAGGGTATTCATCGGCGCCCGTGTACTAGTCAAGCATGTGTTGCTCTTGTGTTCAACGATTCAAGAGTTGACATTGTGATCCGTCATGCCAGAGTGGCCATTGTGGGTGAAGGGAGGTCGGCTGACGAAGTCGTCACGGCGTCGCCGGCAAGGACCGAAGTCGAGGTCGTCATCGCATCGCCGGGCATCCGAGCCCGGCTCTGCTCGCCGCGGCTACCGCAGATAGGCTCGGGCGCCGAGCGACCCGATCGTGCCCGCAGGGGGTGCGAACAGGGTGCGCCGAGGAGGTGTCTCCGGTGGCCACTGTGTCGTCTGCGCAGATCCGCAATGTCGCGCTCGTCGGTCACGGCGGAGCCGGCAAAACCACGCTCGCTGAATCCTTGCTCGTCTGCTCCGGCGCACTGAACAGGGCCGGACGCATTGAAGACGGTACGACGGTCTCGGACTTCGAGCCGGAGGAGGTGAAGCGACACATCTCGGTCTCCCTTGCCATGGCACCGGTGCAGATGGGCGAGTTCCGCATCAACGTGCTCGACACGCCCGGCTATGCCGACTTCGTGGCGGAGATGGAGGCCGCCCTCTCGGTCGCCGATTTGGCCGTCGTGGTCGTGAGCGCAGTCGAGGGCGTCGAGGTGAACACCGAAACGGCTTGGCGGGTGGCCGCCGAGCTGGGCTTGCCCCGGCTCGTGTACGTGAACAAGCTCGACCGTGAGCGAGCTGACTTCGAGCGCACCCTCGAGCAGCTGCGCGATCGCTTCGGTGCGGGCATCGCCCCCCTGGAGCTGCCGATCGGCCACGAGGCGGACTTTCACGGCGTGGCCGACCTGTTGACCGACACGGCGATCACCTACGACACGGGAGCCCCGAAGACGGGCGAGATCCCCGACGACATGTCCGAGCTCGAGCACCGCGTGCGCGACGCCCTCGTGGAGGGCATCGTCGTCGCCGACGACGATCTCATGGAGCGTTACCTCGAGGGCGACATCCCTTCGACAAAGGAGCTGGAGACCACGCTGGCGCATGGCGTCGCCGCCGCCACCGTCTTCCCTGTGGTCTGCGGCTCCGCCACGAAAGCAATCGCCATCGACCGGCTCGCCGAGCTGATCTGCGAGATCGGGCCAAGCCCCCTCGAGCGCCGCCCGGTCGTCGTGAGAGCGGGCGACAAGTCGAGGGAAGTCGCCGTCGATCCGAGCGGGCAACCCCTCGCCCGCGTCTTCAAGACCATCGCCGACCCTTACGTCGGCAAGATCTCGCTCATCCACGTCCTCTCCGGCACGATCCGTCCGGACGCCACCCTCGTCAACTCGAGGACGCACGCCGACGAGCGCCTGCACGCCTTACAGCTGCTGCGAGGCAAGGAGGCGACCCCCATCAGTGAGGCGCAGGCGGGCGACATCATCGCCGTGCCGAAGCTGGCCGACACCCGCACAGGAGACACGCTGGCGCCCAAGGGCAGCCCCGTGGTCATCGAGACGCGCCCGATGCCGACTCCCCTCCTGTCGATGGCCGTCCACCCGAAGGCCAAGGGCGACGAGGACAAGCTCATGACCGCCCTCCACCGCCTGCAAGAAGAGGACATGACCCTGGCGGTGCGGCGCGACGATGAGACTCACCAGACGGTCCTCTCGGGCATGGGTGACACCCACCTGCAGATCGTCTGCGAGAAGTTGCAGCGGAAGTTCGGCGTGGAGGTGGAGACCGAGCCGGTCAAGGTCCCCTACCGGGAGACGATCACGAAGAGCGCGGAGGCCGAGGGCAAGTACAAGAAACAGACGGGTGGGCACGGGCAATTCGGCGTCGCCGACCTGCGCGTCGAACCGCTCGAACGGGGCACCGGCTTCGAGTTCGTCGACGCCATCGTGGGCGGGGCGATTCCGCGCCAGTTCATCCCCGCCGTCGAGAAAGGCGTGCAGGAGGCCATGGCCACAGGGGGGGCGCTCGGGTTCCCGGTCGTCGACGTGAAGGTGACGGTCTACGACGGCAAGTACCACTCCGTCGACTCGTCCGAGATGAGCTTCAAGATGGCAGGATCCATCGGGTTTCGAGAGGCCCTGGCGGGCGCAGGGCCGGTGCTGCTCGAGCCGATCTCGCGCCTCGAGATCTCCGTGCCGGCGAGCGCTCAGGGCGACGTCCTCGGCGATCTCAACTCCCGGCGGGGGCGCGTGCTCGGCACCGAGACGGGATCGGGCGACGAGCAGGTCGTCATCGCCGTCGTCCCCACCTCGGAGGTGATGCGGTACGCCACCGATCTGCGGTCGCTCACGGGGGGCCGGGGCCGCTTCACCATCCGCCACGACCGCTACGAGGTCGTGCCAGCTCAGCTCGTCGACAAGATCGTGAAGGCGGCCCAGAGCGAGTCGTGACCGGCCCTCGGCCGATCAGTGGGGAAGCGACGCCCAGGCCTCCGCGACCGCCCGGTCGCCGGTGAGCTCGAGACCGTCGACACCCACGCGGTTCCACACGAACAGGAAGAGATCCGAGGCTCCCCCGCGCAAGCAGGCGGAAGCCGGACCGCGATCGTTTCGGACACGCAGGCGCCCGCCGCCGACGTCGACGGTCCAGGCGTCTTCGGTGTCCGTGCACGCCAGGCACAACGAGCCGCCGAGGGTGGCCGCGGGCACGTCGGGCAGGTCGGTACGCAGATGCACCGTCAAAAACTCGTCGATGCCGTCGACCGACAGTTGCGGGTCGATCGCTCGCGCTTCGGCCGCCGCGAGCTCCCCGTCATAACGGTGGATGGCGGACTCGAGCGCCATGCGCCGAGCGAGCCAGCCGGTCGTGGCGTTCCGGCCGGACCAATTCCAGCAGGGCGCCTCCCCACCGGCGGCTCGCAAGGCATCCACGAGCTCGTCGGCCGCCACCGCCAGCCGGTCTCCCGGCTCGCCCGACTCCGGCGGGGCGTCCTCACCGAGCTCGAAGGGCGCAGCCGCATCGGCCGCGAGCACCTGGGCGAGCCAGAACCTGTACACGTGCCAGAGGTGGTCGACGAGATCACGGACCGTCCAGTCCGGGCATGTCGGCACGCCCCGGTCGAGTGTGTCCCCTGCGAGCGCCGCCAAGCGGGCGGCGTCGGCGGAAACGTCGTCGAGGTACCGGTCGAAGGACAACGGTGTCGGGCTCATGGGCGGGGTCCGTCATCGCTCGCGCCCGACTGCTTCTCGCCGGCCTTCTCCTGGGCTGACCGCCGCCCGGCCCCGGCCGGCGGCCCCGTCGGCTGGCGGTGGAGCCGGCGGGCGTCGGTGAGGCTGCGCACCGCCGGCGGGGCCGGCGGTGGCGGGGGTTCCAGCCCGGCCGCCTTCGCGATGGCCGCCGCGACGGACTTCGGATCCTCCACCTCCAGGATGAGGTAGCGGTAGCGGAAGCCCGTCGTCTCCACGACGACGGCGTTTCTCGCGAAGCCGCAGGCCCAGAAGGACCAGCCGTCGCGGCCATGCTGCGACCCGAGCTTGAACAGGGTGGTGCGGGCGCGTCGAGGTTGACGAAGTCGGCGACTCACATGCTGGTAGGCGGCAGGATCGTGGGTCGCGCCGATCACGCAGGAAAGGGGCACCCGGACGCCTCGCTGCAGCGCAAATACCATCCGCCAGCCGGTCAGGCGGATGACGAGCGTGTCGCCCTCGATCCCCGTCGTCGCCCAGACTTTCGGCGGATTCCGCGTCGAACGGACGAAGGGCTCGAGCCCCGCACCGCCGTCCGGGGGCGGGCCGCCTAAGAGACCCATGCGGCCCGCAGCCGTTTCCAGCTCACCGGGAGGGCTTCAGGCAGGACGCGGACCCCGGCGGTCGCCGTCATGAAATTCGTGTCGCCGATCCAGCGCGGCACGACGTGCACGTGCAGGTGGGCGGGGATGCCGGCGCCGGCCGCGCGGCCGAGGTTGAGGCCGAGATTGAGCCCGTCGGGGTGGTAGGCGCCTCTGACCGCCGTCACGCTCTCGTGCACCGCCTCCCACAGACGAGCTGCCTCCTCCGGTGTCAGATCGTCCAAGTCCCGCACGTGCCGGCGCGGCATGACCATCAAGTGGCCCGTCGTGTAGGGGAAGGCGTTCAGAATGGCGATCATCGTCTCGTTCGACCAGACGACGTAGCGATCCTCGTCCGGTGCGGGCGACGAGACGATGGCGCAGAAGACACAGCTCTCGTCGAGCTCGGCGCCGTCGCTCGAAGCAAGCCCCGACGGTTCGCCCGCTGTCATCACGCCCCCTTCCTCCGGGCCATCGGCCAGGGAGCCCGAGCCGACGTAGGCCGCCCGCCAGCCTGCCCAGAGATGCTCCAGGCTCATACCGGCGCGCCCCGCGCCGGCGCCGCCGCCTCCGCCACCGCCCGGGCGACGAAGCTCGACAAGGGCACGTCACGCTCGGGCGGTCCCTCTCCGCGGCCGTTCACGCCCACGGTGCGGGCGGCGACGTCGTCGGCCCCGACGGCGAGCACGTAGGGCAGCTTCTCGAGCTTGGCCCTGCGAATGCGCGCCGAGAGGGGCTCATCGGCGAGCTCCATGTCGGCGCGTACGCCGGCTTGCGACAGCAGGCTCACGACCTCGGCAGCATACGGCTCATGGTCGTCGCGCACCGGGAGGACGCGTACCTGCACGGGGGCGAGCCACATCGGGAACGCCCCGGCGTAGTGCTCCACGAGCACGGCGAAGAAGCGCTCCACCGAACCGAAGAGCGCACGGTGGATCATGACGGGACGGTGCCGGGCGTTGTCGGCGCCGACGTACTCCAGGCCGAAACGCTGCGGTTCCTGGAAGTCGAGCTGGATCGTGGATATCTGCCACGTACGCCCGATCGCATCTCGCGCCTGCACGGAGATCTTCGGTCCGTAGAAGGCGCCACCGCCTTCGTCGAGTGCGAGGTCGAGGTCCATGGCGTCGGCTGCAAGGCGGAGCGCCTCGGTGGCTTCGGCCCAGTCCTCCTCGCTCCCGACCGCCTTCTCCTCCGGTTTGGTCGAGAGCTCCAAGTAGAAGTCCTCCAGGCCAAAGTCACCGAGGAGGTCGAGCACGAAGCGCAAGAGCGAGGCGAGCTCGGCGGCCATCTGCTCGCGGGTGCAGAAGATGTGGGCATCGTCCTGGGTCATCCCTCGCACCCGCGTGAGGCCGTGGACGACGCCGGACTTCTCGTAGCGGTAGACGGAGCCGAACTCGAACAGCCGCATGGGGAGCTCGCGGTAGGAGCGCTGGCGGCTGGCGAAGATGAGGATGTGGAACGGGCAGTTCATGGGCTTCAGGTAGTACTGCTGCCCGCCGTCGAGCTCCATGGGGGGGAACATGCCCTCGGCGAACCAGTCGAGGTGTCCGGAGGTCTCGAACAGCTCCGCTTTTGAGATGTGCGGGCTGTTGACGAAGTCGTAGCCCGCCTCCTCGTGCCGGCGACGCGAATAGTCCTCCATGAGCTTGCGCACGAGGCCGCCCTTGGGATGGAAGACGGCCAGACCCGAGCCGATCTCGCTCGGGAAGGAGAAGAGGTCGAGCTCGGCGCCGAGGCGCCGGTGGTCGCGGCGCTCGGCCTCCTCGAGACGGTGGAGATGGTCGGCGAGCGCCTGAGCCGATTCCCACGCCGTCCCGTAGATCCGCTGCAGCTGCCGGCGGTGCTCGTCCCCGCGCCAGTAGGCGCCGGCCACGCGCGTCAGCTTGAAATGCCCCAACCGGTCCGTGGCGGGCACGTGCGGGCCGCGGCAGAGGTCGACGAACGATTCCGTGTTGCGGTAGGTGGTGACGAGGCCGTCTTCACCGCCAGCCTCCCGGGCGATCTCCGGGTCGGCGGCCCGGCGGGCGACGTCTTCGATGATCTCCCGCTTGTAAGGCTGATGGGCGAACAGCCCCAGACCCTCCTCGATCGAGTGCTCCTCGCGGACGAAGGGCTGAGCCTCGGCGATGATCTCCCGCATCCGAGCCTCGATGGTCTCGAGATCCGTGTCGCTGAAATGAGCGCCGCCCGGAAGCTCGAAGTCGTAGTAGAAGCCGTCGGCGATCGCCGGCCCGATGGCAAAGCGCGCCCCCGGCCAGAGCGACAGCACGGCTTGGGCGAGGACGTGGGCGGTGGAGTGACGCAGCACGGCCCGGCCCTCCTCGCTGGATCGGGTGACGATCGCCACCTTCGCCTCGTGCGGCAAGGGACGCCCCAGGTCCCGGAGCTCTCCGTCCACCTCGACGGCGACGGCGTCTGCGGCCAGGCGAGGACCGATCGAGGCCGCCACTGCCGTGCCAGTCGAGCCTTCCGGCAGGGAGCGCTCGCTCCCGTCGGGCAGGATGACGGTGATCTCGTTGGTCATCGGGTCAATTTACGGCGCCCCCGCGCCTACAGCGCCACCCCAAGGAGCGCCGCCGAGCGGCTCACACCGGCACCGGCGGCGGCGGCTTCGTCCATGGCTGCGATCGCCAGCGGCGTGTTGAGGTCGTCGTCGAGGAACGCCCGGACGGCCTCGAGGGCGCCTTCGCCCTCGCCGGCGCGCCGCCAGCGCTCGAGGCGCTCGGCGGCGATCTCTAGCTGGGAACCGTCGAAGTCCCACGCGTGCCGGTAGTGGTTGGCGAGGAGGGCGAGGCGAATGGCGGCGGGATCGTGGTTCTCGAGGAGCGTGTGGACGAACACGAGGTTCCCGAGCGATTTCGACATCTTCTCGCCGCCGAGGCGGACCATTCCCACGTGCATCCAGTGACGCACGAACGGCTCCCCGGTGGCGGCCTCGGACTGGGCCGCCTCGCACTCGTGGTGCGGGAAGACGAGGTCGTCTCCGCCGCCGTGCAGGTCGATGGTCGTCCCGAGCTCGCGGAGCGCCAGCGCCGAGCATTCGATGTGCCAGCCGGGGCGTCCTTTGCCCCAGAGCGAGTCCCAGGCCGGCTCGTCGGCGGCCGATGGCTGCCAGAGGACGAAGTCGAGCGGGTCGTGCTTGAAGGGGTCGTCAGGATGGCCGCCCCGCTCGGCCGCCAAGCGGAGCATCTCGGAGCGGTCGTAGTGGCTCACCTGCCCGAAGCGGGGGAAGGACGAGACCTCGAAGTAGACCGCCCCACCCGCCCGGTAGGCATGCCCGGCATCGAGGACCATGCCGATGAACCCGAGGATGTCGGGGATGGCTGAGGTCGCCCGGGGCTCGCTCGTCGCCGGCAAGAGGTTGAGCGCCTGCATGTCATGGTCGAAACGGGCGATCTCTCCGGCGGCGAGGTCGAGATAGTGGACACCGAGCTCGCGCGCCTTGCGGAGGATGTCGTCGTCGACGTCGGTGACGTTGCGTACGCACTCGGTTCGGTGGCCGAGATCGCGGAGCCGGCGCTGCAGGACGTCATAGGTCACATACACCATGGCGTGACCGAGATGGGCGGCGTCGTAGGGCGTGATCCCGCAGGTGTACATCGTCACGTTCGGGCCGGGCTCGAAGGCCACCACGGCCGCGCGGGCCGTGTCGTAGAGGCGCATCACCCGCGTGCCCGGCCACCCGGATCAAAACCGGTGAGCCTGATGCTGGCGCGCACCCTGTGCTTCAGGTTGATCCCGACGAGGACGGCCGTGAAGGCCTCGATGGCGGCCGCGGCCGAGAGCGATCCTGCGTCCACGCCCCGGCAGCCCGGGATGAGCCCGGCGAGATCGATGGTGGCTGCCGTCGCCTGGGGGTGATCCGAACAGACGAGGACGTCGGCGTCGAGCGCCTGATCAAGATCGGCCACGAGTCGTGACGGCAGGTGATGAAAGGCACCTGCGACGAGAGCGCCCGGCGCCGCCTGCTGCACGGCGATGCTGATCGAGCCACTCGGGGGCACGAGCGCCAGCAGCTCGTCGCCCACCTGAGCGAGGGCGTTGACCATCGACACGAGGACCTTGCCGTCCAGCCGGCTCGAGAGTGACCGCGCGAGGGAGGCGGCGCCGTCCCAGGGCGTGGCAAGGACGACGAGGTCGGCCTCACAGGCAGTCTCGTTGCCGACGCCCGAGAGCGGGAGCCTGCGCCCCGCCCACTTCTCTTCCAACTGGGCGGCGACCTCGGCCGCCCGCTCGGGTTGACGAGATCCGATCTGCACGCCGATGCCGACAGATGCGAGCCGGGCCGCGAGGGCTTTCCCCGCAGGGCCGGTGCCACCGAGGATGCCCACGTTCATGTCTCCAACCTTGCACACCGCTCCGGTCCGCGTCGCCCACGAGGCCGGCCTGCAACCTATCCACCGGCACGGCGTCGCCTGGCCGTGCCGGTGAAGGCTGAGCCATGGCGAGCGGCGCCGGGTCGTCCCCGGGCGCCTCGCGGGTCAGCCGTGGTTGCCGGTTCCCTTAGTGCGCCCCGAACTGTCGAACGAGAAACGTTGCCATCGAGCGGCTGACCTGGAAGGCGATCGCCGTTCCGCTGGAGATGATCGCTGTCCCGAGGTCGGTGCCCTGGGCGATGACCTGGATCGCTTCGCCGCCGGCACGGGCGGCGTTCAAGCCGGAGGAGTTGGCGAGGGTGGCCGGGGCGATGTTGACGACGATATCGACGACCGCTCCCGACGTCGCACCGCTCGAGGGGGCGACCTGCGCCGGCGTGACCCCGACGCGGGTGACGTTACCGCTCCACAACGTCGCGAAGGCGGGTCCGACCGTCAGGCACCGTGATGCCGCCGAGCCGGCGACGGCCACGACAGCGGATTTCGTCGCGGGTGGATTCACCACCTCGAGATTGCCGTTCACGTCCTCGAGGTAGCGGAGAGCCTTGCCGCACGAAGCCGCCCCGGTCTCAGGGCGCAGCTGCAACGTCAGGGCACCCACCCCCGGGCTTGCCGTCGCGCCTCGAGACCGCGAGGTGGTGGGCGTCGTCAGAGTCGTGGGCGTCATCAGGGTCGTGGGCGTCAGGCGGGCAGAACCGCCGGTGATCTTCTGTGTCGTCGTCCCGACCGGACCTGCCGTCCGAGGCGTGGGGTGGTTCGTGCTCACCACGGCCGCGAGAGCGCCCCCGAGGGCGCCGAGGGCGAGGATCGCCACGGCCGCCCGGACGGCCAGGCGACTGTGGCGCCCATGGGCGGCCGCCCGGCACCGCCCGTGCCCGCGCGACAGTGCCGGCGGCATCGCGGGAGGGCTCGGGGCCACGATTGGGGCGATCGGTACCGGAGCCGGCGGGCGCTCGGGGGCGCTGAACGGCAACGGCGCCGAGGCCGCGGGCTCGACCGATGGCCGCAGCCCCGGCGAGGCGGGGGCCTCGGCGGAGCCGGCTGCCTCGCGAGCCGCTTGGGCCACCAACGACAGCGACGTCACGAACAGGGCGGCGACGACGGCCCTGTCACTCGCACCCGGGGGCGGCTCGGGTTGACCGGCGCTCGCGACTGCCTGCCGCGCCCACATCAACCGCTCCAGCTCGTGCCGGCACCCGCCGCAGGTCTCGAGATGTGCCGTCGTCACGGCCACGAGGCCGTTGGCGAGCTCGCGGTCGAGGAGGGCGGAGAGCTCGGCAACGCTCGGATGTTCCGAGGCGCCGGGCGGGGACGGAGGTGGGGCGTAGTCGCTCATAGTCGCGGTCCAGGAGATTTGACGCCTCCAGGGGCCTCGGAGTTCCCCAACCGGAGCGTGCCCCGCCCGCCGGGGCTCTCCGGGGCCTCGAGCGGCGGTACGGGCGGCTCGCGCCTGCGATCAGAGCTCTCGCCGGGCGGCGATTCTGCTCGTGCTCCCTCGCTCGAGAGCGCCTCCGCGAGCGCAGCTCGGCCACGGGCGAGTCGCGATCGGACGGTCCCGATCGGAACGAGCAGCACCTCGGCGATGTCGGCGTACTCGAGATCGAGCATGTCGCGGAGCACGACGGCGGTCCGATGCTCGGCCGAGAGCCGTCTGAGCGCCTGATCGAGGGTCAGCCGGCCGGCGACCGCATCGCCGACGAGATCGCTCTCGACACGCCCCGCCTCGTAGAGCATGCCCTCGTCGGCCGCCGAGGACGGGTCGGCCCAGCGGTCTGTGACCGGGCG
>Ga0187781_10004245_pt1 | contig 10691 bp, 11 predicted proteins | sample 0715_SJ02_MP02_2_FD_132447 | JGI IMG/M metagenome (GOLD analysis project Ga0187781, IMG submission 132447) | Tropical peat soil microbial communities from peatlands in Department of Meta, Colombia - 0715_SJ02_MP02_20_MG | ecosystem: Environmental > Terrestrial > Soil > Wetlands > Peat | place...
CTCTCCATCAGCCTGTCGCTCATATCGGTTTCAATTTCATTCAGACCCTTGCGCCCGATATAGTCGAAGTGAGCGCCGACGCCCCGCAGTGTCCGAGCACCGCCGGAGACTTTGACCATCACCTCCGGGACTCGACGGGCGGTTCTTGCGATGAGGGCCACCTCGCTCGGGGTCAGTTTCGTCGTTGGACCGCGCCGGCCGAGGCTCGCGATATCGAGGGAAGGCCGTTCCGTCCGCAAATCAATGATTCGCTTTCGCATGACCGGTCTCCCAGCTGGCTATGTTGGCCTCAATCAACCCTTTGAAATGGGCACGCAACGCTTCGAACGCCGCCAGCATCGCTCGAAGGTCTGCGGTCGTCAGTCCTTCAACCCGCCCGGTGCGGTGAGCGACTCGGGCTATTTGATTGAGATTCCGACCCACCGCGCCCAGGGCGCCGGCGGCCTGCCTCAGCGCGGCGAGCTCGCGATCGGGAAGAGGTGACACTCCGCACAGGTGCGTACGCACCAGCATCGAGACGTAGGTTGCCGACGCCAGTCCACGGCGGGCAGCGCGTTCTCGAAGAAGCGCGTGATCACCTGGCCGTAGACGGACATAGACACGAGCGCGAGGCCCAATGGGTTCGACAGCAAGCACCCTTGCTTCGCTCGCCGGTGCCAAACCAACCGCGCCGACAACCAGGCGTTTGAGCACCGCGGATTCGGTCAATCCTCGTTCTGCCGCCAGCGCCTGCAGCCGCAACTTGAGCTGCGGATCGATTCGACATTGGATGCAGGGACTTGCAGCCATGTCGAACATCGTCTGACATGAGCGGCAGTTTGCCTATCCGGCAAATCGCACGAATTGACCTCTGAATTCTGCACAGATTTCAGCAGCGGCTGGGCGTCGACGTTCTGGGGTTGCGGTAGACTCGAGTTGCCAAGGAGGGGGTAACGTGGCGACGATGCTTGGATCGATTGCACTAGGCTTGGTTTTTTGCAGCGGGCATCTCCGGTCTCCACGCATGCACGGCATCTAACTCCCGGCAACTCGGGTAGCACATCAGTCGCATCTCGGCCAAACCCGCCCTAGCGCGAGGTAGAATTGGTCCCGGAAACCGGGCGCTCGAAAGTACTGGTGCGTACCTCATATGCATATTTGGCCGCCGGAGCCGCCGTCATCATTATTGCGGCCATCGCGGCGGTGTCTTTTTTTGGTAGCGCGCCGAACCATCCGTTGGGGTGGGGCACGTCTCGGAACGCAGCACACGGCTCGCACGAGAGAGAAAGCGCGACAAGAGATCATGAAAATGCGCTGATGCCGCAGCAGCAATCAATGCGGACGGTGCCTACTCAGAACGATGGGCGCAATCTGACCAGCACATTGCCTCGTGGGTCACGCGCAGATTCGTCGGTAATCGGTCGCCCTTTTGCTTTATCCGCGTCAATGCAAGCCGAACTCAGTAAGAGTGAGGCATTTCGCCCCGCTCGAGACAGATTGGATCAAATGGCACGCGAATCACGGGATACCGACTGGGCCAATGCGAAAGAAACCGAGATCCAGGCCCTGATGGAAGGACGCTACTCGATTCGCAACATCGAATGTCGTGCCACCATCTGTGCGGTGGAAGTGGTACGCCTCGCCGGTGATCCTTTCGATGTCATTACATTCCAACAGGGACTGGCAAAAATAAACCTTTTTGGGCCGGAATATTTGACGAACGCGAATGAGGCTGGTGACGACCGTGACAAACTCTGGGTCACCCTCTTCACTACCTTGCGTGAGTGACCTTCGGGGATTCCGCGCCTCAAAGCCGCCGCTCGTCACCGGCCGCAGGAGTCGCGAGGCGACCGAGGACCAGCCTTGGTAAGCTCTGATCTGTCGGCTACTCATTCGCGATGACAACGATGGCGCCCTCCGTTTCCGACGATGCGCTTCCGTACGAACTCCATACCGACCGCGAGTTGGAGTTCATGCTGGACAGGGGAAAGCCGCTCGCGCACTTCTCTGATGCCTATCCATCAGATCCAGACGAGGAAATAGTTCCAGAGCTTGCCTTCGCTCCGTATGTTCAGGCCGGAAAATTCGTGACAAGAGAATTTGTGGAGCTGCTCCAGGGACCCCGGCCAAAGGATCACCCCGAGATCCTCGGTATACGGCATGTGTTCTACGCGCGTCCAAGCGAAGCTTGGCGCATCGACGCATACATCATGATGATGGCTGCCGCGGAGAAAGCTGGATGGAGCGAGGGGTTTGAGAGGCTGGAGGGCAGCTTGCTGGGGTAGGAAGAGTGGCAAACGGATTTGCACCTGGAACAGCTTCGAACGAGCCCGCATGCAAAGAACTTCTCCTGGCTGCGAAAGCCTTAAGGGAGCACGCCCGAGAATCATCGACGTTAATTTTCGTACGGATTTCGTACGCGGCTTCTGCTTATCCCATAACTGATTGATTTACTGGCGCTCCCTACCGGATTCGAACCGGTGTTACAGCCTTGAGAGGGCGTAGTCAGTCCAGTCAGTTGCGTGCAGTCCACGGTGGTGGGTATTATGGCTCATAGGGATGAGCCATTTGGCTCAAGGTGATTATATGGAATCGGCGTTTGTTCTGGCTGAAAGGCCCCCTCTGGAGATCCTCACCCAAGTTCGCCGCGGATTGCCAGCCGCGATGTTTGAGCAGGTCGCCTCGACCTTGGGTCTTTCAACGAGCACGTTGGCCGCGAAATTAGGTATTGCCCGGCGCACCGTGACCCGCAAACGGGGTAGTGGTGCGCCGCTGTCCAGTGAAACTTCCGAGAAGCTTCTGCGAGTGGCGCGTGTGCGAAATCTCGGCCGCACGCTCTTTACGACTGACGAAGCGGTATCGGAATGGTTGTCGAAGCCCGATGCGAGCCTGGGCAACATGGCACCCTTGGACCTGCTGGATACCGACCTCGGTGCACGCGAGGTGGAAAATTTGCTGCGCGCGCTGGCCTATGGTCACTTCGTCTGAAGTGCATGAGGGTATTTCGCATCGGGGCAGCGCTGTTCACACGTACCCGGAAGGAAGCCTTTAGCGGCAAAGGCGGCTTGCACGCTTCGGGCCGCTGGCACACGGCAGGCCACCCTGTTGTTTACACGGCGCAATCTCTTTCACTCGCCGCCCTCGAGATCCTGGTCCACCTCAAGCAAACGAATGACATCCAACCCTTCTATGCCTATTCAGCGGAAGTCCCGGACTCTCTGATCCTAAAACCTGATTCGTTTCCGGTGCGATGGAAAAGCCGACTCGGGGTCAGCCGGGCATTTGGCGATGCGTGGCTCGAAGCCAAGACCACGCCGGCGATGCTCGTGCCCACGATCATCACGCCGGGCGAATGGAATGTTGTCATCAACCCGCTGCACCCTCAGTTCTCGTTGAAATGGATTGTGACCGGCCCTGATGCCTACACATTCGACGCGCGATTGCTCCCGGTCAAGAAGACTCGAACCCGGAGAACGTCCCGGGCTTAATTACACCGAGCCGTTACTTCGGGCGATAGTGCAGCGAGTTCTCCATCAGCCCGGAAACGCCGGTACCCACCGGCATCGTCGGTCTCAAACAGCGGCTCCGGCCGGGTGGGTCCATTCCCAAGAAATCGGGTGGGTCCAATCAGAGGAAATCGGGTGGGCTCAATCCCAGGAAATCAGGTGGGTCCAATCACAGGAATCCTGCACTCAACCTTCCGGCGAGGAGCGATCTCTCGCCTTCGGCCCGAAAGCGACGCCAACGCGGTCATCGTCGGAAATCCAATCGAACGGCCTGCGATGTCGATCGCCTCGACGATCGCGTTGCAGTCGGATGGAACACGGCGCAACATGATCTTTACAGGCCCGGTTGCTGAGAAGAGGGACGATCACTGGGCCGGCACTCTGATAACAGCACGGAGGAGAGCATGTCAAAAGCCCTTGGCCGTCGAGATTTCCTGCTGCTGAGTTCGGCAGCATTCATGGCGCAATGGGGACTCACTGGTTTTCCTCGCGCCGCCGGACTGACAATCCCTGTGATCGATCGGCTCAGCGTCAAGGTGCTGACCGACAGTAGCTACGACACGCCTCGCACTTCGCCGTCCAAGTGGGTGAAGGTTCGCCGCGTGGGCATATCGGCTGCGGGCGACTACCGCAAGACGCTACACAACGAGTGGGGCTTGGCTCTAGCGCTCGAGTCGCAGGCCGGCGCGGAGACGCGGAACCTCTTATTGGACTTCGGCTATACGGCTGAGGCGCTGACCAACAATCTGGACATCATGGGTGTCGATGTGTCAAAGGTGCAGGCCCTAGTACTGAGCCACGGACACTTCGACCACTACGGCGGGCTGATCGGTTTCCTGCAGCGATACCGCTCCCGGTTACCGTCGGATCTGACGCTCTACGCGGGCGGGGAAGACAATTTCTGCAGGCGTGTCATCGCCGGATCCGCGCCGGGCCAGTTCGCAGAATGGGGTGTGCTCGACCGGCGCGAACTCGCAACAGCTAAGGTTCGGGTCGTGCTGTGCCCGGAGCCCACAGTGATCGGGGGCCAGGCGTTCACGACCGGCGTCATCGAGCGCAGGTCCTTCGAGCGCGTGCTCCCGAATACCTTTGTGGAATACTCAATGAAGGACGGCGTTGGCTGCGACATTCCCGCGGCGGCGGAAAAGGCCGGAGGCAAGCCTGTGCCTGATCAGCATCTGAATGAGCACGCGACCTGCTACAACCTCAGGGATCGGGGTCTGGTCGTCATCTCGTCGTGCGGGCATTCCGGCATCGTGAACACGACGCGCCAGGCCATGAAGGTTGCAGGCGTCGACAAGGTGCATGCCATCCTGGGCGGCTTCCACCTATACCCCGCCGATGAAGAGTACCTGCGGCAGACTATCGTCGAGCTCAAGGCGATCAATCCGGACGTGCTGATCCCGATGCACTGCTCCGGCCCGGGGCTGGCTGTCGCATTACGCAACCAGATGCCCGATCAGTTCGTGCCTTCGACCAACGGCACGGAGTACGTCTTCGGAGCCTGACGCCGCTCAGCTTCGAGGCATGCCGATGAATCGACTGACACTGCCTACCGTAGTTGGGTGGTTTGTGGTGGTAGCCACCGGGTTCGGTTGTGTTGTATCCAATCCCGGCGCCCGCGCGGGAGAGCCGCAGCGAGTCGACGCGGCGCGCTTGATGAACGATCTGATGACTGGCCGTGGGCCCATCGGTGGCTCTTTTTCGCTCACCGACCAGAGGGGGAACCCCGCCGGCCCTTCACAATGGCGAGGTAAGATCGTGCTGCTCTATTTCGGCTACACATCCTGCCCGGACGCCTGCCCGACGGACCTCGCTGCCATCGGCGCGGCGATCGATGCGCTGGGGCCGCTCGGTTCCGAAGTTCAGCCGGTCTTCGTTACGCTCGATCCGGCACGTGACAAACCGGAACTGATCGGGCGCTATGCGGAAAGGTTTCATCCGCGATTTCTCGCGCTGCGGGGCACCGAGTCGCAGACACGGGAAGTCGCGACGGCCTACAAAGTCTATTTCGAAAAGGTGCCGATGCGCGGCACGGACCAGTACTCGATCGATCACACGTCCTTCACATACGTGCTGGATGCCGAAGGTAACTTCGCTGGGTTCTTTCCGCCCGGAACGAGCGGGACGCGTATCGCTGAAAGGTTGCGGGCGATGCTTCCCGCCCGATAGCGCTCCTCGGGCATGCCGATACGCGAATGGTCAGCAGGCATTATGGGCACCTGGCGCCAAGTCACATTGCTGACGCCATTCGCGCGCATCTGCCGGCACTCGGAATCGAGCTCGACAAGACGGTTACGCGACTCCGACCGTAGCGTTCCAGGCCGGCCTTGATCCGGCGAGCGAAGGGGTCTAGGTTAACTATATCACCTGGTGGTATACTAAATGCTGGTTCGGCGTGTATTCAAAACCAAGACCTTCCGGCGCTGGAGCCGCAAGGCCGGTCTCAGCGATGAGGTGCTGTGTTCAGCGGTCGAAGAGATGTTGGAAGGCCTGATCGATGCTGAACTGGGCGGGCACGTGTTCAAGAAGCGTGTACCAGTACCCGGTCGCGGCAAACGCGGAGGCGCCAGGACGATTGTGGGAAGCAATCTCGAGGACCGTTGGTTCTTTCTCTTCGGCTTCGAGAAGAAAGACCGGGAAGCTATCGATAATCGAGAACTTGCGGCGCTGCAGACGATCGCGGCCGCACTGTTAGCCATGGAGCCAAAGCTACTTGATAAAGCGATCGTCGCGGGCGAGCTTGAGGAGATCTGTCGTGAAGAAAAGTCGACTACTTGATGAGATGCGAGAGACAGCGCGTGGCCTAGAGCGCATTGGGGCGCTCGACAAACAGACTATGCGCGAGTTCGACGTCCTGACACTTCCTGCCGTGAAGGAGCTCTCGGCGAAGGAGATTCGTGCGATCCGAATACGAAGTCGGGTCAGCCAGGCCGTGTTCGCTGCCATGCTCAACACGAGTGTTTCAACTGTTCAGAAGTGGGAGATTGGTGAAAAGCGTCCCAGCGGCCCATCGCTCAAGTTGCTCAATGTCGTTCAGCGCAAGGGTATCGGTGCGCTGTCCTAATGGGGTTCCGCTACCTATCGACCTCTGCCGCCTTTCGTAGATGGCTGCTTCGAGGCAACCAAAATGGCTAAGCTTTCCCAAAAACGAGCATTGGCGCCGACGGACGGTAAATGATCGATCGCTTACGAAACGTACCTATTCACCCTTATTAGTCGTGCATGTTGAGCCCAAAATGGGAATGTAATCGTATTATTAATTTAGGGCCTTCACGATCGCCAAACGCGGCTCTCCTTGTAGCCGACCCAGTTCTGCGAATCTCAGGGTCGTGCCGCCGCAGATCTGCACGCGGCTGCCGATGCTCTTGCACGTATGTCACAGATAGCCTCTCTCGTTGATTTGGGCGTGGCGCACGTGCTATTACAACGCACTGAAATAGCCGTCGATCTGCAAGACCGAGATCGATGGGGCGCTTCGGGGAATGGTACGGGACGCAACCCGTCGGTGGATGCATCGCGCTCAAGAACTGCAGGGTAACTATTTTCAATCGGGTCACGCTCGCCCCAGTGATCGGGAAGTACGGAAGGATAATCATCCGTTGAATAACAAAACCATCATGGATGATGCAGATGGGCCGGCAGCGAGAGGGCGGCACGGGCAAATCGATTTCTCGCAGTATTCGATAGAGCAGCTTCGAGAGCTCGAGCCCTACATAAATCTGGCTGAATTTCCTGAGACCCGGATGCGCCTACTTGCGGCCCTGGCGCAAAAGGAGTCGCGTGCGGGAGTGGCGCCGGGACTGGGGACTGCCGTCGCGGGACGTTTCAGCGCGCGCTCGGGATTTCTCGGTTGGGTGCAGGCGAAATTGGCTCGCTCGCCGCTTTACGGCGCGGGGTTCGTCAGCGTCGTTGACGATAGCGTGCTACTCGGCGGCTGGCAGCGCAGCTGGCTCGGAGTGCCACTGGAGACGCAAATAAGGCGCGACACCAAGCGAGTGCGTAACGTCGTGCAATACGGGGCGAGCGTTCGCTTCGAGATGGCGCGTAAGTATTTTCCGGCCGAGTGCGTCGATTTTCAGGCGGATAGCGCGGATCAGGCCGAACTACTTTCACGGTGGCTCCCGGGCGTCACGACGACAGGATTTCTCGAGCGGTGGTCGACGGTTCGCGACTTTCACGACAGGTTACAGGCCGTGAGTCGGCCCGCACGTGTGACGCCCGTAGTCGTTGCGCTGAATGTCAGCGTGTTCGCGATCATGGCCGCGATGACGAGGAAACTCGGCCGATTCGCGCCTCAGGAATTGCTCGACTGGGGTGCAAACTACGGAGCGTTGACCGTGAACGGGCAGTGGTGGCGGCTCCTCACCGCAATGTTTGAGCACTGGAGTGTGCTGCACCTTGTGCTCAACATGTGGGCGCTCTGGAATGCGGGAAATCTCACAGAGCGGCTCTTCGGTCGTGGCACGTACCTTCTGATCTACCTGACGTGCGGGATTCTGGCGGGCCTCGGCAGTGTCGCCTGGGACCCGAGCCACTACAGTGTCGGTGCCTCGGGAGCAATCTTCGGTGTGTTCGGGGCGTTCCTTGCCTTCTTTCTCAAGGAGCGCCGCCAGATACCACCCTCGACCCTTCGCCGGCATTGGCTCAGCACCGCGGCGTTCGTGGTCTTCAATCTCGTCACGGGGGCGATGCAGCCGGCAGTCGACAACGCCGCGCACGTGGGAGGCCTACTTTCCGGAATCGCACTCGGTTTCATATTGGCGCGACCGCTCGACAGGGAGGCCCGTAGGAGCTTCCCGCTCGCAGCCTGCATGGGTGTACTCGGGTTCACCGCCGCGGCGATTCTTGGTGCCCTGTGGCAAGTGAAGGGAATCGGATCGGGGCTGACAATTCCGGAGCAATTCGCTCGGCGTCACACGGGCTACATGAGCGGGCAGTCCCAGAATTTACAGCTTTGGAATGAGCTCGGGCAGCGAGCGACCGCGGGAACGATGAGCGCCGCGGAACTGCATGAGCGATTCGAGCGGGAAATAGCCCCATTTTGGGAGACCCAATCGACGAAACTGAAGGAGGAGGGCGCGCGGGGGAGTGGCTAGGAGCGCGCGTTCACGCTCCTCGTAGCCGAATTCGCCGATGTGCGCTACCGGTGGGCGATGGCGGTCGCTTCAGCAGCGGAAAACGACAAAGCGCCGCCGGAGCTCGCGTCGCTGATCGCGGAGAACAATCGGGTGCAGGCGAGGCTCGATCGCCTGGGTATCCGCTCCCGCATGGAACACAGGCCGCGAGCGCTCGCTGCCGCATCCTTTATCATGAAGGCGCGGCAACTCTTCACAGGGTTTCACTGCACCGGTGCTCTGCCCGGCGGATCGCGGCCGTCGGATTCCGATTCGAAGAATGACGGGCCCGCCATGCGGCGCGCTCTCGGCTGCCGCGCTCAGCAACTCTTCATCGATGGAGACTACGAGGAGCTCGATGCAACGATGCGCCGGGCTGCAAGGTCGCTTGCTGATTTGCCGGATGGCAGCTCGAGCTATGAAGGGCTCGTACGGGGGCTGTCTGACCTTTTCGACGGGAGGTTCGACCCGGAACAGGCGTTCGCGCACACCGCGGACTGGCGCCGTGCCGTCAAAAATTCGGTGATTGCGGAGCTCATCGAGGCGATGTTGTTGCGTGATTGGGGCTGGAGTGCACGCGGCACGGGTTATGCCAACACGGTGAGCGCTCAGAACATGGCGATCTATTCGGAGCGTACCGAGATGGCCGCCACGGCGTTGGCGGAGCTTACCGAAAGAGCTTCCGACAATCCGCTTTGGTACACCCTATCGTTGGATGTCGGCCTTGATCAGGCCAAAGACCGTGACACTCTCCGGAATATCTTCGACCGAGGCATCGAGAAGGCGCCCGACTATCTGCCCCTGTACAGGGCGATGCTGAGAATTCTTATGCCGCGTTGGGGCGGCTCCTTCGATGAGGTCGATCGATTCATTGATCAGATGCAGGCGCGCAACGCGCGCGACCGAGGGTATGAGCGCTACGCGCAACTTTATGCCATCTACGCCTGGCTAGAGGGTGACACTTTGGATCTCTTTGCCGATACGGGCGCGGGGTGGAGCGGAATGAAACTGGGATTTGCGGGGCTGACAAAGCGGTACCCACAAAGTGACGCGGTGCTCAACACATTCGCAAATTTCTCCAGTCGCGCGAGCGACAAGGACACATACCTGCAACTCAGGAAGGCGGTGGGGTTGAAACCCGCCTCAAGTGTGTGGTCAGACAAGATATCCGTCGAGTCCTGCGACAAGAAACTGGGTGTGACGGCCGAGGAGGTACGGAACGTAGCCCTTACGCCGGCCGCCGTTACCCAGGAGAGGGTCCGCTCGCTCGGCGGTATTGAGCTCGGGATGACCTTGGCGGAGCTGCAAGCTGCAAAGGGGGCACCGGCTGAAAAGAACTCGACAGAGTGGATGTACTACAGCGTCGATGCGCAGCACGATGGGAAATTGATCGTCAGTTTCACGCCGAGCGATCCACCCTCTGACGGTGTGGTGCAGACGATCCTATTTTCAGGAGATGAAGCCTCGGCCCCGCGGGAGCTGCCGTATCTGATCGGCCGTAGCCGGGACCAGATCGTCGAAGAGTACGGCAAGCGCAGCAGGCGCGGGATGACGGCCGAGGGCGATATGACCTTCAGGTTTCCCAACGGTCTCTACGTCATTACGCGCAACGAGAAGGTATACCGCTATGGAGTTGCTGCCTTGAATCAGCGAAGAGATCCGTGAGGGGTGGGTATGAAGACATGCTCGGGTAGATCGAAGCTTGCACTCGCGCCGGCGGACGCCTATCCGGACTTGCTGGTCCTGAATGGGGGACCCCCTGCGGGATCTCGCTTTTTTGAGATCGCGGCAAGCTGCCACTGGTCATGAAGGGGTAGCGGTGGAACTCCGTGTCCTCGCGGCCACCGGGTGTCGAGTTCGAATTCGTATGCTCATCGCCCGCTCTCCCTATTTCAGCCCGACTCTCTGGTTGGACCGCCGGCGAGCGGGTGCATGAAACATGAGTCAGAGAGCGCTACTCGGTTTCATCTGCTTTCGGTGCATCTGAACCGCCGAGGCCCCACGGCGGCGGCGGCGGCGGCGGCGGGGCAGGATAGCGAAGTGTCTGCGATCTGCTGCAACTAGCGTTGGCGCGCAGTGAACGACAGCA
>Ga0187781_10004247_pt1 | contig 10687 bp, 10 predicted proteins | sample 0715_SJ02_MP02_2_FD_132447 | JGI IMG/M metagenome (GOLD analysis project Ga0187781, IMG submission 132447) | Tropical peat soil microbial communities from peatlands in Department of Meta, Colombia - 0715_SJ02_MP02_20_MG | ecosystem: Environmental > Terrestrial > Soil > Wetlands > Peat | place...
ACCAGCTCCTTGCCGGTGCCTGTCTCGCCCGTGATCAAGACATTGGCCTCATTGGGGGCGAGCCTTTGAATGTGGGCGGCGATCTCCCGGGAGCGCGGATCCTCGAACATCAGCGCGCTGGCCGCGATGATTCGCGGACTGGTCTGCCCGCCGGGCACCGTGAGGAGAGCGGGGGGCGCCGGGTGCTTGGGCGCCATCGGGCGGGCGGCGGGCGGTGGTGTCTCCTCGCCCCGGACCGGCTTTCGTTCAACCATGGCGTCTCACCGGATGACGGATCGGGGAGCCCCCTGGACAATCTGCATGCGAATTCAAGAAATCCTCCCGGCCAGCGCGCCGCTTCGCCGCCGCATCATACTCGCGGCCGGCAACAGGAATCCGAGTGATCGACTGTTGCTATAGCAACAGCTCTGTTACTTCAGCAACAGCCTCCCGCGATTCGCTTCCGATGCCCATATATAGATATCAATTGCTTATGACTTGGCACGCGGCTTGCCTGATAGATGGCAATCGAAGTCAGAGGAGACGAAGATGGTGCGATCCCCCGGTGCCATGCGCCTATCCCCGACGCCGGAAGAGGCTCCTATGCCGCAGCCGGAGCCTCCGTGGCCGGGAGATCGAGTAGCCGACATCGTCGCGCAGCTGCGCGCGCTCGAGGGGCGCTTGAGTGCCGAGCGCATCGCCGACATCCTTTCCCGCAGCCCGCTCTCGGCCGACGACGTTTCGCCTTTCATTGCGCGGACGCGCTTCGGCTACGGCCGACGGCGCATTGCGCGGACCGAGGAGTTCGAGGTGCTCGTGATGACCTGGCTTCCGGGCCAACGAACCGGTGCTCACGACCATGCCGGAGCGATCTCGGTGTTCAAGATTCTCGCTGGGCAGGCGCACGAGACGCGGTTCGTGCACCGCGCCGACAGCTTGGTCGAGCCCTTGGTCGCGCGGGAGTTTCGGGTCGGCGAAGTCGGCTCGGACGCGGGTGAGCTGATTCACGAGGTCCGCAACGATACCGGAAACGATGATCTTCTCGTGAGCCTGCATGTCTATTCTCCGCCGCTTCCGGAGCTGCGCCGCTTTGCCGCCGTCCGGCCGGGGAGTGTGATGCCGCGGCCCTTCGGCGGCACACCCGCGCCGGACGCACAAGTCGTCGCCATCATCGGCGGCGGCTATTCGGGCGCCATGGTGGCGGCCCAGCTTGCGCGCCGGCGCCTCGCGGACGCGCGACCTCTGCACATCCTCTGGTTCGATCGCCAGACCTCACTCGCCGAAGGAGCGGCCTATCGAACCCCGGATGCGAGCCATCTACTCAACGTACCCGCCGCCAACATGAGCGCTTGGCCCGATCGACCCAGCGATTTTCTCGACTGGTGCGCGCGGCGAGACCCCGCGGTGACCCCTTACAGCTTCACTGATCGACGGACCTACGGCGAGTACTTGCGGGAGACGTTATTCGAGGCACTGGCCGACTCCGCCGCAGGCCTCAGTGTGGAGTTCCATCGAGGCGAGGTCGACTCGATCGAGCGGCGAGCGGCGGGAGGCTGGCAGCTGCGCCGGGCCGACGGCTGCTTATTCGATGCGGATCTCGTCGTGCTCGCGACCGGTCACCGGCCGCCCGATGATCCGCTCGCTCACGGTTGGAGCGGGACGGGCGCCCGATACATTCGAGATCCATGGGCGGCGCTCGCGCTCGCCTCGATCGCACCCCACGAGTCGGTTTGTCTGCTCGGCACCGGGCTCACCGCGATCGACGTGCTGCAATCGTTGTCGCAGACGCCGCGCACCGGGCCGGTGCTCGCGCTCTCGCGCCGTGGCCTCATGCCTTCGACCCACGCGCCGGCGCCGCTCCGGCCGCTCGATGCGCAGAACTGGCTCGAGCCGGTGCTTGCGGCAGGCACGACGCGCGTGCGGGCGCTGACGAGAGCGATCCGCGCGCAAGTGCGCCGTGCCACGGTGCAGGGCCTGGACTGGCGGCAGGTGGTGGATGGTCTGCGGCCGCACACCGCGCGCGTCTGGCGCGCGCTGCCCGCCGTCGAGCGACACCGGTTTCTGCGCCATGCGCGCGCCTTCTGGGAAGCGGCGCGCCACCGCATGGCGCCCGCCGTTGCGGACAACGTGCGTGCGTTCGCGCAGAGCGGACTGCTTCGCAAGATCTCGGCGCGCGTTCTCCGCGGCCGCGGCGATGGCGACGGGGTGACCCTCACGATATGCCGTCGCGGCGCGGTCGCACCCGAGGAGCTGCGCTTCGATTGGATCATCAACTGTACCGGCCCCGGGGCGGGGGGCAGGGCGGGTCTTCCGTCGGTGGTCACGCGACTCATCGAGGCGGGGCACCTGGAGGCCGATCCGCTGCATCTCGGCGTGCGCACGACGGCGGACGGCGTGGCGCTCGTGAAGGGCGAGCCGATCGAGGATCTGATCACCGTTGGAACCCTGCGCAAGCCCGACCTCTGGGAGTCCACTGCGGTGCCCGAGCTTCGGGTGCAGGCGGCAGCGGCGGCCGAGAGGATATTGGGCGGCGAGCGCCACTGAAGCGCCTCCGAGCCTGCCTGCACCGGATCAGCGCTCGTCCGCCGAGGCTCGCGGCCTACCGCGGATGGCCGCATCCGTCGGTAAATTGACCGTTTCATAGGACAACCCGTTGAAGCTTGGGGAATTGCGCTATTACCCATTGTTATGAGCCGATATTCACTGGTCATTTCCGTGATCAGACTAAGGCGGTCTAGAGTGGGACTCGTTCGCACAGATCGAGGAGACCGTCATGACTTTGCCGCAGCTCAGCATTCCTGCACCGCGCGCAGGCGGTGCACCCATCGACCTCATCGCAGATGGTGTCGCCGCCGAGACAACGTCCGTGCTGCAGCGCGCGCGCGCGCAGGCTGCGGCCAACCCCCTCCCGTATGCGGGCGACCTGAGGCCGGAAGAGGCGTGGCAGCTCTTATCGTCTGGGCGGGCTCGACTGATCGATGTGCGCACTCCGGAGGAGCGCAAGTTCGTTGGCTACGTACCCGATAGCCTCCCGGTACCCTGGGCAACCGGTACGGGGTTCATCCGCAATCCGCGCTTTCTCCGCGAGCTCGAAGGCAAGACGCGCAAGGACGAAGTGCTGCTCTTCTTTTGCCGCAGCGGGGCACGGTCAAGGCTCGCCGCCGAGGCGGCCACGCGGGCGCAATTCGCACATGCGTTCAACGTGCTCGAGGGCTTCGAGGGGGAACTCGACCCGGAGCAGCATCGCGGCCGGACGGGCGGCTGGCGTTTCCATGGGCTGCCCTGGATTCAAGACTGAGCTGATCGCATAATCGACATAACTATGTAGCTTCCCTCCGCCCGCTGGGGTGGCGGGCGAAGCAATTCTGCCTTCCGTTTTTCGCAGGGAGTTTATACATGGCCGATACACCGCAGGCCCCGCTCGCGCTCGGCGACGCAGCGGCGAGGCAGCTCGCCAATACCACCAAGACCGTACCGCAGTTCTCGACGATCACGCCGCGATGGCTGGTGCATTTGTTGCAATGGGTACCGGTGGAGGCAGGCATCTACCGGTTGAACCGCGTGCGCAACCCCGAGGCGGTGAAGATCGCTTGCGCAAAACGCGACGAGGCAGAGCTTCCGCAGACTTTCGTGGACTACGAGGACAAGCCGCGCGAGTACTACCTGAACGCGGTGACCACGATCCTCGATATCCATACGCGGGTATCGGACCTCTACAGCAGCCCGCACGACCAAATCAAGGAGCAGCTGCGGCTCACGATCGAGGCGATCAAGGAGAACCAGGAGAGCGAGCTCATCAACAATGCGGACTACGGACTCATCGCCAACGTGATCGACTCCCAACGCATCACGCCGCTCACGGGAGCTCCGACACCGGACGACTTGGACGAGCTGATTTCCAAAGTCTGGAAGGAACCCGCATTCTTTCTGACCCATCCGGCCGCCATCGCCGCGTTCGGGCGCGAGTGCACGCGCCGCGGTGTGCCTCCGCCGACGGTGAGTCTGTTCGGATCTCAGTTTGTGACCTGGCGGGGCCTGCCGCTGATTCCTTCGGACAAGGTACACGTGGTCGATGGGAAGACCAAGGTGCTGCTGTTGCGGGTGGGTGATAAGCGCCAGGGCGTCGTGGGCCTGTTCCAGCCAGGCCTTCCCGGAGAGCAGAGTCCCGGACTCTCGGTGCGCTTCATGGGGATCAACCGAAGTGCGATCGCCTCCTACCTCGTCTCGCTCTACTGCTCGCTCGCCGTGCTGACCGACGATGCCGTGGGGCTCCTCGACGAGGTCGAGGTCGGCAAGTACCATGACTACGCAGACGCCTACCGGTAAGGCCTCGAGCGATCCGCCGATCCAGCCGCCGGCGATTCCCGGGCTACCGGATGCGGCGACCCTGACACGGTGGGCGAATGAATTCTTTGCCGTCGTTCCAGGCGCGAGGTCCGGCGAGCCGCCGGCGGCGGCCACGGCCGCCGTGACCCAGGCGCCGGCTGCCGCAGCCGGCAGCATCCTCCCGGTGAACGACCTTTCCATGCTCACGGCCGGCTCCCTTCCGCGCTTGAGCGCCGGCGAGCTGGTACACCCGATTTTGCCTGTGCTGCGTTCGTACCCGCCGCCGAGCCTCGATGCAGCCACGCCGCACCCGGCGGTCGCAACGGGCGCCGCCGCCTCGCCGGCGTTTTATTTTCTTCAAGACCGGCAGACGTTGCCGCCCGCGGGGACCGGCCACCCGGCGTTCGACGTCTACACCATTCGGCGAGATTTCCCAATACTCGCGACGCACGTGCACGGCCGGCCGTTGGTATGGCTCGACAATGCCGCCACGACCCAGAAGCCGACCGTGGTGATCGAGCGATTGTCCTATTTCTATCGGCACGAAAATTCCAACGTGCATCGTGCCGCGCACGAGCTCGCGGCCCGGGCGACCGATGCCTACGAAGGCGCGCGTACTCAGGTGCAGCGATTTCTCGGCGCGGCGTCCGCGGACGAGATCGTATTCGTGCGCGGTGCCACGGAAGGGATCAATCTCGTCGCTCAGAGCTGGGGACGACAGAACGTGCGCGCCGGGGACGAGATCGTCATCTCGCATCTCGAGCACCACGCCAACATCGTGCCTTGGCAGATGCTCGCGCTCGAGCGCGGGGCGGTGCTCAAGGTGATTCCGGTCGATTCTTCCGGACAGATTCGTCTCGACGAGCTGCAGCGCCTTGTGACCGACCGTACCAAGATCGTGTCGATCGCTCACGTCGCGAACGCCCTCGGAACCGTGACACCGGTCAAGGAGGTCGTGGAGATTGCGCATCGCGCAGGAGCTCTGGCGCTCATCGACGGGGCCCAATCGGTTTCCCATATGCCGATCGACGTGAGAGCGCTCGACGCCGATTTCTTCGTGTTGTCGGGACACAAGGTGTTCGGGCCCACGGGGATTGGCGCACTCTACGGACGACGGTCAGTTCTCGAGGCGATGCCGCCATGGCAGGGCGGCGGAAGCATGATCGAAGATGTTACCTTCGAGAAGACGACCTATCAGCCGCCACCCGCACGTTTCGAAGCGGGTACGGGCAGCATCGCAGATGCCGTGGGGCTTGGTGCGGCGCTCGAATATCTCGGCACGATCGGGATGCACAATATCGAGCGCTACGAGGCGCAATTGCTGGCCTATGCGACCGAGCGACTGTTGAGCGTGCCAGGGCTTCGGATTGTCGGAACTGCCGCGCACAAGGCGAGCGTGCTGTCCTTCGTGATCGATGGACTCGAGCCGACCGCCATCGGCACTGCTTTGAATCAGGAAGGGATCGCCGTGCGCGCTGGCCATCATTGTGCCCAACCGATCCTGCGTCGCTTCGGCCACGAGACGACCGTGCGTGCCTCACTTGCCGTGTACAACACCTGTGCGGATGTCGATGCGCTGGTGAAAGCCTTGCGTGAGCTCACCGCCTCGCCGACGCGCGCCTATCGCTAGAGTGTCCTGAATCAGAAATTCGCCGTGCACCGTTCGAATGCCGGCGAATTTCTGATTCAGGACACTAGCATCGCGCAGCCCGGCGGACGAAGTCCCCACCGTCGCCGGCACGCGTCGGCGCTGCGGAGCGAGAACGGCGGGACCTCTCTGCACGCTTGCCTGGGTCACCAAGATCGTGACGGATCCCTTCCACAATATCGCCATCTATTGGAAATCGCCGCTGGCGTTGATGCGAGGGGAGTTCCTCGATCCCATCCTCGAGCACTCGTAAAGAGATTCGTCCAGCTGTGATCTGGCGAGCGCGCGAGGTCTCCTCTGCGCAGGAGATGAGGCAGTTCACCTACCGCGAGACAGCGACAAATCAACTTGCGGAGAGTAGCTCCTCGAGGAGCGATGCGCATTCCGCATCCAGCGATCGCTCATCGAAGCGGAGCCCGCAGCGCCGGTACCAGTAGTTGGCATTCGACTCATCCCCCTCCTTGCGGTGCAGGTAGGCGTGGACCGCCATGCCGTCTCTGGTTTCCAGGTCATCGACTAACCCGTGAGCCCGCTGCCATTCGCCCTTGGCATCCCACCACAGTGCTGCGAGGCAGGTTGACAACCCTGCGGGTGGCTCATTCCCCGCAAGTGAGAGCTTGAACTCTTCCCGTGTCATGCTTTCTTCCCGGGCAAAAGCCTCACTTTGATTCGAGTTGCCCGCATCGATCGTCGATGAGGGTCTATCTATAAGGGTACCACCCGTCGCGCTGTCATGGGCCCGAGCGAGCACATCATCCTCGCCGAGGACGGTGTAGCAGTTAGCGCGCGCTTCTACGTGAACGCGCACTGCACGATGAGGCGAATCGCGCCGTGCGAGATCGGCGCGGAGCACGAGGCGGGGGTCACAGGGGCCGCCGCCGCAGTGCCTTTCATGTACACTACCGAGTGAGAAGCGGCAGTGCCGGTCTCTCGAGGAATCTCCCTCGCCGAGTCACCGATCGCGTTGCAGGGATTCGCCTTCAGCATGCCAAGAATAATCGGGCCAGCTCCGAGCTTTTCTCTCTTGGGCGTACCTGCGGTCTCGAGCCTGCGATCTTCGGACCACCGTACTCCCAGTCCTGACAGGGCTTCGCTCGTGGGTCCATAAGCACCGAAATTGAGGCTATGCAGATCAAGCCCGAGGATTGGCCTCAATTTTCCGCGCTGCTCGATCGCGCTGGGTGAGAGTCCGAAAGCCTATGACTGAGCTCACCAATCTTCTGAGGCAAGCCAAGAGCGGGGACAGCGATTCGCGCGATGCCTTGTACGCGGCGGCCTACCCACAGCTGCGACGCATCGCTCGGGCGCGGCTGCGCAAGGATGGAGGCGCCGCAGGTCTCGGCACCACCTCGCTCGTTCATGAGTCATACCTGCGGTTCGCTCTGGGCGGGCCCCTGCGCGCCGAGGACCGGCAGGTATTCTTTGCCTACGCGTCGCAGGTGATGCGCTCGGTCATCGTCAGCCGTGCCCGAGTGCATTTGGCCGCGAAGCGAGGCGCTAACCGCACTCCGCTGACTTTGTCCGATGCGGCGGAGCTGCCGATCACCGACGAGACCGTGCTCAAGGTGCACGAAGCGCTCGAGAGCTTGGAGCAGGTCGATCGGCGCCTGGCGTTGGTCACGCAAATGCGCTACTTCGGAGGCTACAGCGAGCAGGAAATTGCCGAAGCACTGGGGGTGACCGAGCGCACCGTACACCGCGATTGGGCCAAAGCTCGCCTCATCCTCGCTGGGGCTTTGAGCATTTAGTCGGCGGTGCAACACTGCCGTTCGCACCCGCTTGTACAGGGACAGATCCTGACGGAATTGCCGAAGCGGCCTCTCGGAAACCCACACTAGCCCCCGCCGCTCGCGCGCGTCGATGATCGGCGGAGATGGGCTTCGCGACTTTTTACAAAGTATTTACTCATGATCGGGTACTCTGAGAACTCGCCGGCGTGCATGTCGGGAACGCGCTTGCTGAGGCTGAGGTGGTGCTTAGGATTTGGGGGACAGCATGATCGAGATAGGGCTGACGGCCTTGTTGCTGGTCGCATCCTTCCTGCTCGTGGGAGGACTCATTCGCTTCTCTGAGAGGCTCATCGCCCCCGCCTCATCGAGCTCTCGTGTGCATGTGCACTCCGGAGGAAGCGTAGCGGGTGGCTTGAAGAGTGCCCCGTGAGAGCGAATTGCGCGGGGTGATGGGAAGGAAAGCATGAGGATTGCATCATACGTCCTCGTGACGGTTGTCGTTGCCGTGATCGCCTACCTTCTGTTCGCCGTGATCAACCCGGACAAGTTCTGAAAGTCCGCGGCGCGTTCTGATGCTCCACGGACAGCGCTGATGCCGCGATGAGCCTGCAATCTTGGCTGCAGATTGCGGCGACCTTGTTGCTCGGAGTGCTCGTGAGCATTCCCGTCGGCCGCTATCTCGCGCGGGTCGCGACCGATCAAAAGACCCTCCTCGATCCGCTCTTCGATCCGATCGACAACCTTCTCTATCGCCTCATCGGGGAGCGGGCCTGCCGGGTGCCGATGAACTGGAAGACCTACACGGTTCACATGCTGCTGACGAATCTCGTCATGGCATTGCTCATCTACTTCGTGCTCGTGTTTCAGGCCCATCTCCCCTTGAATCCCTTGCACCTGAGCGGCGTCGAGCCGCTGCTCGCGTTCAATACCGCCGTCAGTTTCATCACGAATACCGACTGGCAGGCGTACGGCGGGGAGACGACGCTGTCGAATCTCAGCCAGATGGCGGCGATCACGTTCCCGATGTTCACTTCCGCGACCACCGGATTCGTGGTCGCCATGGCCTTCATCCGCGCCTTCACCGTCACCAACGGTGGCAGCGACATCGGTAACTTCTACCGCGATCTCATCCGATTCACGACTCGCGTCCTCCTGCCGGCGACGTTCGTCGTGGGCATGCTCCTCATCCAGCAGGGCGAGCCGCAGACGCTCGACGCCAGCGCGACGGCGCACACTATCCAGGGCGGCTCGCAATCCATCGCCTTGGGGCCGGTCGCCTCGATGGAGACGATCAAGCATTTGGGCACGAACGGTGGAGGGTTCTTCAACGCCAATGCTGCGCATCCCTACGAGAATCCGACCCCGATCACGAACCTCGTTCTGATGCTCCTCATGATCGTTCTGCCCGCGGCCATCGTGGTCTGTTTTGGGGAGATGATCGGCAATCGCCGTCAGGGCTGGGTGCTGTATGCGGTGATGGGCACGATGCTGCTGCTATTTCTGCAGGTCGCACCCGCCTACGAGCAGGCGGGCACTGCAGTGCTCAAAGCGCGCGGTGTCGACGTCAGGGCTTCCGAGACACAGCCGGGCGGCAACATGGAAGGCAAGGAAGTCCGCTTCGGCATCGCGCAGAGCGCTCTGTTCGCGACCGTGACGACGTCGTTCACGACCGGGAGCGTGAATGCCATGCATGACAGCTTGACTCCGCTCGGCGCCCTGCCCACGTTCGCCGGCATGATGCTCCAGTGCATATTCGGCGGCAAAGGAGTTGGCTTTCTGAATGCCATCGTATTCGGCATCATCGCTGTCTTCGTCGCCGGCCTCATGGTGGGGCGTGCCCCCGAATTTCTCGGCAAGAAGATCGAAAAGCCCGAGATCATTCTGGTCTCGCTCGCTCTGCTGATCCACCCGCTCGTGATCCTCCTCCCCGCCGGCTGGTCGGTGGTGGTGCCTTACGCGGCCTCGTCCTTGGCGAATGTGGGTCCGCATGGTTATTCCGAGGTGCTCTACGCCTTCGCTTCCTCGGCGGCCAACAACGGCTCCGCCTTCGCCGGCCTCAACGCCGACACGCCCTGGTACAACCTGGCCACGGCATTCACCATCCTCATCGGCCGCTATCCGCCCATCATCTTCATGATGGCCGTTGCGGGATCGGTCGCCGCGAAGCCCACGCTCGCTCCCTCCGCAGGCACCCTGCGGACCGACACCGCGCTCTTCGGCGTGTTCTGGCTCGCGGTCATTCTGGTGGTCGGTGCGCTCACGTTCTTGCCGGCGCTCGTGCTCGGACCGATTGCAGAGCACTTCGCGATGAATAGACATCTGTTGTTCTGATCATGGACCCGAGCTCCAACACGATGCGAGCCCGCGCGGCTTACGATGCCCGGCTACTGCGGCAGGCGCTCGTCGATTCGCTCAAGAAGTTCGATCCGCGCAGCCAGTTCCGCAATCCGGTCATGTTCGTGGTGTGCGTGGGGGCGCTGATCACGGCTGCGCTCAGCGTGGATCCGACGCTGTTCGGCCCATCGCGCGCGAGCCGCGCCTACAACGGTGCCGTCACCGTGATCCTGGTGCTCACCGTCTGGTTCGCGAATCTCGCCGAGTCGTTGGCCGAGGGTCGTGGCAAGGCGCGCGCCGCCTACCTGCGCAAAACCCGAGTGGAGCTCAAGGCGAAGCGGGTGCTTCCCGACGGAGGGCTCGAGGAAGTGCCTGCGACGGCGCTGCGCAAGGGCGACGTCGTTCGAGTCGAGAAGGGGAACACGATTCCCGCAGACGGGGAGGTGATCGGGGGAGCGGCCCTCGTCGATGAGTCCGCTGTCACCGGCGAGTCTTCGCCGGTGTTGCGCGAGAGCGGCACCGACATGTTCTCGTCGGTGACTGCCGGGACTACCGTGATCGCTGATGGGCTGACGCTGCGCGTCACGGCGGATCCTGGCGCGAGCTTTCTCGATCGCATGATTCGGCTGGTCGAAGGCGCCCAGCGGCAAAAGACGCCCAACGAAATCGC
>Ga0187781_10004248_pt1 | contig 10686 bp, 10 predicted proteins | sample 0715_SJ02_MP02_2_FD_132447 | JGI IMG/M metagenome (GOLD analysis project Ga0187781, IMG submission 132447) | Tropical peat soil microbial communities from peatlands in Department of Meta, Colombia - 0715_SJ02_MP02_20_MG | ecosystem: Environmental > Terrestrial > Soil > Wetlands > Peat | place...
ACGGTAATGGAAGGAACGCCGCTGATCAGGTTGTCGGAAGCTAACTGCGAAAGCGCGTCGAATTGCGCAGTGCTGGCGGGACTGTAGGCGATGCTGGCATTTTCGTGGACGTTTTCGAAGGAGGAAAAAAACCACACTTTGTCTTTGGCAGCGGGACCGCCCACCGTCCCAACATAATTCTGCCTCGAAAATGGCTGCTTCGGGTTGTTCACGCAAACCCCATTGCTGCAGGTCTGCGCGGGATTTTCGATGGGAAAGCGGGCATTCAATGCGGCCTGCCGGTCGAAGAACGCTCCGCTGCCGTGCCACTCATTCGTGCCGCGCTTCGTCGTAATCACAACCGATCCCGCCGTCGTCCATCCCGTGTCGGCGTCTTCGTTCGAGGTGCGGACCGCGAACTCCTGAACGCCGTCGGGCGAAAAGTTCTGCAGGAATCCGCCAATCCAATCGTCGGAGTTTTCCGCGCCGTCCACCGACAACTCGTTGTTGAGTCCCGAACTGCCGCCGGTGGAAACCGCCGTGATGCGCGCCTTGGTGGGATCCGACGGCTCTACGGGTTCAGTCCCGGGGACAAGAAAAGCAATATTGGCAAAGCTTCGCGCCGGCAGCGGCATGGTCTCCAGATCTTCGCTGCCCACCACGCCTCCGCGCACCGCGCTGGAAGTATCGACGGGTTCCGTGGTGATCGAGGAAGAACTCGCCTGCACGTTCACGGTTTCGGTACCGGCGGCGGGTTTCAGCGTGACCGTGACTTCGCGTACCAAACTTACGGCAACTGAGACTTCCGCCTCGGCCTGCGCAAACCTCGGCGCGTTCACTGTCATCCGGTAGTTCCCCGGCAGCAGATCGTCAATGCGAAACTCGCCACGGTCTTCACTCTGAACCTCGCGGCGCAGCGACGAATCCGCGGATTGCACCACGACCTTCGCGTTCGGGATGCGAGCCCCGGTGGCGTCCTGAATCACACCCCGCAAAGAACCCCGGGGATTCTGGGCAAACGATATGGCCAGCAACAGCTCACAACCGACTACGACCCAAATGGCTTTGCGCAAAGACATGGGAACCTCTCTGCATCGCGAACAGGAGGAAGACTAAGAAGCGAGCGGACTAAGCCGAAAAGGTAGAGTAGCCAGTCGGACGCGGCTACTACCAGCGCTCGTAGCGGCCGAACCGGTCTCGTGAAACAGAATTAAGCGGCGTGAGGGAGACGAACGAATCGCTGCTCAGGACTCACGACTCAGGACTCGTTCAGTCCGACCAGCGCTGCGGCGTTCGATCCCAACGGTGCTTCTTCAGTTCCGCCAGCAGCGGCGCGGGCAGCGGCCCAGCACCGCTTACAGCAAGATTGCGCTCCACGTGCTCGCGTTTGCGCATCCCCACGATGGCTGTGCTTACCGCGGGATGAGAGAGGATGAAACGCAGCGCCATTTCCGGCATCGACATCCCTTTCGGCAAAATTTCCTTCAGTTTCTCCACGCGCTTGATCGTCTTCGGCAGATTCTCCGGACCGAAGTATCCCGCCCGCCAATCGCCGGCGGGAAAGCGCGTTTCCAGCGTCATCTTGCCGCCCAGGCTGCCTTCATCGAGCGGCACGCGCGCAATCACGCCGATATTGAGTTCCTGGCACACAGGAAACAACTCCTCTTCAGGCGCCTGATCGAAAATGTTGTAGATCACTTGCACCGCATCCACCAGCCCGGTGCGCAGCGCTTTCAATCCATTCCACGGCTCCCAGCGGTTCAGGCTCAGGCCGAAATAGCGAATCCAGCCCTCGCGTTTCAGCTTTTCGACGGTGGAGCAGAACTCGGGTTCGTCTGTCCATGTGTCGTCCCAAACATGAAACTGCAACAGATCGATCGTATCGACGCGCAGTTTTTGACGGATCCGGTCGGCGTACTTGAAAACATGCGCCGGGGAGAAAACGTCGCGGTACTTGTATTCGGGAAGCGCCGGCCAGCGCAGATTGCCAGGAGGAATTTTCGACGCGGCATAGAGGCGCCTGCCCGAATTCTGCCGCATGAGCTCGCCCAACAGCCCGTCGCTCTTTCCGTTGCCATAGGCCCATGCCGTGTCGAAAAAGTTGCAGCCCTGGTCGACCGCGAGTTGCATCGCCGCCCGGGACTCGCGATCGTCGGAACCGCTCCAGCCGCTCATGCCCCACAATCCCTGTGCGATCTCGCTGACATCAAACTCGGTGCGGCCCAGTTTGCGGTATTTCATGGTCTTCTCCCGGAAGGCGCTCGAACGGAACAGGCAATGTAGAAGCATCAGCATAGCTCAAAGCCCAACCCAGGCCACCTCCGCCGTGATTCTCATCACAATTCGCACTTCTTTTTTATCGGAGCTATCAAAAATTTCCTTGGACCGCAACCACGGATTCCGTTGTTTAATATAAGGAGGTTCATACTAATGACCAATTGCTAAAGTTGAAGGAGTTTCTGATGAAACCTGACAGCCCTCTTCCCGCCGCATCCGACAAGGCGAACGACAAGAAGGACGATGAGAAGACCGATTCGTACCGTTTCGTCGACGAGAAAATCTCGGATGAGTCTGGCACGGAGACCAAGTCCGATAGCGCCCTCAAACCGGCAGGCCTGAACAATCCCTTCTGGAAGTAGCGCCTTGTTCTGAAGATATGTTCTGAAGATATGTTCTGAAGATTGTGTGTGTAGCGCCAGGCGCGGAGCGCGCCATGGCGCTGATGTGTTTCCCTCCCAAGAATTCCACTCACCGCAACATCGGCAGCGACAAGCACGGCCGAAGGGCGAAATCCAGCCCCGCCATCTCATCCAAAGCCGGCTGCAGCTGGGAATCGTGGCACGGCTCCAAAGTGATCACGAAGGGCAGCGACGCCTTGTCGAATCCGGGCTTCTGCAATATCGAATCGATATTCAGACGGTGCGCCGCCAGAATCGCCGAGAGCCGGGCCACGATTCCGGGCTGATCGCGCACGTAAAATCGCAAATAGCGTGGAGTCTCAAAATCGCCGCTAATGGGCGGTGTGGAGACGACAACGGCAGCTTCCCTTTTCTCGGCCGAAAGCCCCTGCGCAACAAACATCACGTCGGAGACGACAGCCACGGCGGTAGGATCTCCCCCCGCGCCCGCTCCCAGAAACGCCATGTCGCCGCCGTATCGGCCGGAAGTGAGCACCAGGTTGAGATTGCGCTGCACGCGCCCAAACGGAGAATCGATGGGCACCAGGCACGGTCCAACCTCGGCGTAGAGCGCGCTGCCTTTCCAGTCGGCGCGGGAAATCTGGCGGATGGTGCATTTCAAATCGGCCGCGTAGTCGAAATCCACGGCGTCAATGGTGCGGATCGTCCGTGCGCGAACCGACTCGGGCACGACTCGCGTGTGCAAGCCGGCCAGCGCCAGAATGGCGAGTTTGGCGCGGGCGTCGCCGCCATCGAGATCCTCCGAGGCGTCGGCTTCGGCGTAGCCGCGCGCCTGCGCTTCTTCGAGCGCTTCGCTGAAAGGGATCCGCGCACTCTCGATGCGGCTGAGGATGTAATTGCACGTGCCGTTCAGAATACCGGAGATGCCGTGCAGCCGGTCACCGCACAAACCCGTGCGCAGCGCGGGCAGAACCGGAACGCCCCCCGCAACCGAAGCGCCGAATTCCAGCTGGCATCCTTGGCTGGCGGCCAACTGCAGAAGATCAGGTCCGCAGCGGGCGATCAGTTGCTTGTTCGCCGTCACCACGGATTTGCCGGACTCCAGCGCCTTGCGCACGATCTGTTCGGCGGGAGAAAGACCGCCGATCAGCTCGATCACGATGTCCGCGTCCGAGCTCAGCACCGGCTCGGTGTTGTCCGTCCAGACGACGTTCGACGGAACCCAGGCTTGTTTTTTTCGTTCGACGTTGCGGTTGCAGATGTGGGTCAAGCGCAGAGAGCTGTCGCCGCGCTCGCACAGAATTTTCGCGACGGCATGGCCCACGGTACCAAAACCGATCAGGGCCACGCGGCAAGCCGCTGCTGGCGTCGCGCCACTCACATGCGCTGTCGATTGGGATTTGCCTTTAGCCAAGGGAGTTCTCTCGCTTGGTGAAGTTCTTATCATACGTGCCAACGCGTCTCTCGTGAACGGCAAAGGCAGATGCGCAGGCGGCATGGCAGGCGCACTCGGCATCAAAGTTGGTAATATGGTGCCTGCCTGCTGCGAGTGCAATTACGGCGGGAGCATTGCGGATACGCTTTTTTGCAGCCCCTGTCGCTGACCAGGTAGGTCGAGCGCCGTCCGTCACTGCGCCCCCCGCAGCGGCAGGAGAATGCAGATTTCAGGAGAGTGAATGATTCGAAAGTTCGCAGGGTTTCCCGGAATCAGGATCGTACAATCGATGGTTTTGATGACGATTCTGGCGGGAGCCGCAACCGTTCAATCGCAACAGACCCCGGCACCGTCACCATCCGAGCAGCAGCCGCAAGCACAACAACCCGCCGGCCAGCAGCCAGGCCCGGAAGCTGCCCCGGAAGAAACCGAAAAGGCCGCCAAGAAAAAGCCCCACGACTACAAAAACTGGAGCTACAACGCAGGCGGTGGCGCCAGCCTGACCAGCGGTACCACGAACCAGTTTGTTCGCGGCGGCGGCGGGATCGCCACCGCCGGCGTGGCTCGCAACTACAGCAAGTATTTCGGATTCCGCCTCGACTTCCAGTTCGACAATCTGCCCTTGCGCACCTCGGCTCTGCAAGCGGCCCAGGCGCCGGGCGCAAACGCCCACGTGTACTCGCTCATGCTCGATCCCATCATCAACATTCCCGTCAATAAAGAATGGGGCGGCTACATCGTGTTCGGGCCTTCTTTCTACCATCGCTCCGGCAAGCTCGATTCCTCCTCCGCCATTCCCGGCTCGGCCTGCAATCCGTTCTTCACCTGGTGGGGACACTGCTTCGACGGGAGCCTGCCCTTGAATGGGCATTTCCTGAATTCCAGCCAGAACGAGGTCGGCGAAAACTTCGGCGGCGGCATCACCCGCAAGCTTCGCCCCAACCTGGATCTCTACGTCGAAATCCGCCTGATGCACGGCTCCCACAACAGCATCACGACAGACGTGCGCCCCATCACGATTGGCCTGCGCTGGTAGCGAAAATGCGGTTGCCCACCTTTCCCGCGCTTTTTGCGGGAGGGTGGGCATTGGGCGCGGACTCCAATCTGCCTGAATGCCGCCCGCCGCGCGGCGTTTGAAGCTTTTTCTCCGTGCTCCTCTGTGTCCTCTGTGGTGAATGGATTGCCCGCGGTTTGCGATTGGAAAGCGGAAGCTATTCCGGATTCGTGCGGTACGTCCACAAATCGCGCGTGAGTTTCTGCAACTGCACGAATGACGACGCCCGCTCGGGCTGCGCAATTGCCGCCGTCGCATTCGCCTCGCGCGCCGCCGATTCCACAATGCCATGGGATGGGGCAAGTGAACACGCCGGGTCGGTCGCCGCCGCATCGCCGGCCAGCAGAAACGCCTGGCAGCGGCAGCCGCCGAAATCTTCCGCGCGGCGTTCGCAACTGCGGCAGGGTTCAGGCATCCAGTCTTCGCCGCGGAAGCGCTGAAACGACGGCGACTCCTGCCAGATCCATTCCAGCGATTTGTCGCGCACGTTCTCGAATGAGAGGCCCGGCAATACTTCCGCCGCATGGCACGGCAGAACCTTCCCCGATGGATTGATGAGCATCAATCTACGTCCCCAGCCTCCCATGCAGGCCTTGGGATATTTTGCGTAATAGTCGGGAATCACCGAATCGATGCGCATCTTCCCTGCCAGCCGCTGCTCAGCTGCAGAAACGATTACGACGGCCGTGTCGAGCTGCGCACGCGTCGGCATGAGCGCGGCGCGGTTGGCGAGCGCCCATCCGTAATACTGGGTGTGGGCGAGTTCAACGCGCTCGGGACTGAGCTGCTCGATGAACGCGATTATCTCGTCGAGATGATCGATGTTCTGGCGATGGATCACCAGGTTGACGGTGAAGGCGATCTTGTAGCGGCGGACGGCGCGAGAGAGTTCGATTTTGTGCGCATGTGCCTTCGCGCCGGCGATCCAGTTGGCAGTTTCTTCGCGCGAGTCCTGAAAGCTGATCTGTATGTGATCGAGCCCGGCCTCGACCAGTGCCTGCAAACGCTGCTCGTTGAGGCCGATTCCCGAGGTGATGAGGTTGGTGTAAAGCCCGGCTGCGCGGGCAGCGGCGATGAGTTCAGTCAGATCGGTGCGCGCCAACGGTTCGCCGCCGGTGAAATGCGCGTGCAGCATACCCAGCTTGCCAGACTGCTCGAAAATATCCGTCCACTCCGCCGTCGAAAGTTCCGACTGCGTTGCCGCAAGCTGCATCGGGTTCGAACAATACACGCAATGCAGCGGGCAGCGATGCGTAACTTCGGCGATGAGAGCTAAGGGGTTACTCACCATTCGATCCATCCCGCATTCCAGCTTGACAAATAATGTTACCTAGGGTAACAATGGAACGTGTACGCCGTCATGACTACGAAGACGTTCGCACGCTCCCTTGCGCGTCTTCCAGCGAACTGGCAGAAGCGAATCCTGGGCAAGATCAAGGAAATCGCCGCGGATCCCTATGCCAAGCATAACAACGTAACACGTTTGCAGGGGCGCGATGGATACAGGCTGCGGGTGGGTGACTGGCGCGTAATCTACGAACTGCACGACGATCGCCTCGAATTGTGGGCGCTCGAAGTCGGCGCAAGAGGAGGAATCTACTGATGCGTATCGAAACTGTGACTCGCAAGGGCCGTGAGTTTGCCCTGATTCCTATGAAGGAATTCGAAAAGCTCAGGGCGCATGCCGAGATGCTCGCCGACGTTCGCGCGTACGATGCTGCAAAGGCGCGCCTGGCTGACGGCGATGACGAACTGATCCCCCTCGAGATCAGCCAGCGCCGACTCAATGGAGATTCGCCTCTTCGCATTTGGCGCGAATTCCGCAGGCTCACGCAGGAAGAACTGGCCCGAAAGGCTAGGGTCTCGCGCGCCTTGATCGCCGCTATAGAAACCAAGCGCAAGACTGGTTCAGTCCAGACCTGGAAGAAATTGGGCGCTGCCCTGAATGTGAGTTGGGATTTGCTCGCCTGAACTGGTGCGTTTCCCGACCTCAGCGAGGCTACCAAAGGGCCTTGCGGAGATCTTGTCTAAACCTACATATCTACCTATGTACCCATTTACCAAAATACTAAATTGGCACATACCAATTCTCAGTAGTCCACGATCCGCTTCTTCTGCAATTGCTCCAGGAACGTGCTGATGTCGGCGCGAATCTTCTCAGGATCGGTTTTGCCAAATTCTTTTTGCAGCCCCGCGATGATCTCGCCGAAGGTGCGCTGGCCGTCGCAGCGCTCGAGCAGCAGGCGCCCGGTGCCCTGCAGCTTGATTGCGCCTTCGGGGAACAAAAGCATGCGCTCCGAGTCAGCCGCATTCGATTTCGCCGGGCCCCAGCGGCATCCTGCAGCCAGACGCGGTTGGCTTGCATCGGCCGGCGGCGGCATGCTCAGATTCCCTCAATCTGGAACGCGCCCGGGGGCGGCCAGCCCGGCTGCACGTATGCAAAATACAGCGCGTCGAGCTGCGCCCACAGAATGTCGCACTTGTCGCGCAGGGCCTGAATCACGAGCTCCTGCTCGGCACGGGTTTTGGCGTGCTCGTAGACGTAGCTGGTCGCGAACGTCGAATCTTCCGGCGCTTGATGCATGCGGGCGTTGAAATAATCGAGCCCGCCGGAAAGCCAAGGATAGTGCTCGCGCAGCTTGCCCACGCGCAGCGAAATCAGGTCGGGCGAGAACAACTCAGTCAGCGACGACGCTACCGCTTCCAGCAAGCTGCGATTGCGCACGATGTTGAGATATTCGTTGACCGCAAACCGCGTGGCGGGGAGAATGCCGGTTCCGCGGCGTACCTCGTCAACGTTCAATCCCGTGGCTTCGGCGAGTTTAAGCCAGCGTTTGATTCCGCCTTGGTTGGCTGGGGTGCCGTCGCCGTCGTGATCGACGATGCGCTTGCGCCAGGCGCGGCGAAAGGCTGGATCGGTGCCGCGCGACAAAATGATCGAATCTTTGATCGGAATAATGCTCTGGTAGTAATAGCGGTTCAGCGCCCAGGCCTGCAGCTGGCCGCGGTTGAGGCGGCCTTCGTGCATCAGCAAGTGAAACGGATGCTTGTGGTGGTAGCGTTCTTCGCCCACAGCGCGCAGCGTGGCGCGCAGTTCATCGAAAGTGAGCAGGCTCTCTTCTACAGTTCCAACTGCCATCCGTCCTCCGCGATTTCCCAGCCTGCGTCGCGCATCTGGCGATATTCCGGTCCGGCTTCGTTCAGCATGGGATTCGTATTGTTCACGTGCACATAGATTTTACGCGCACGCTTGACCTCGGCCAACAGCTCCAGACTTCCGCCTGGGCCGGAGACGGGGACGTGGCCCATGTCGGCGGCGGTTTGCCCGAAGCCTTGCGTATCGATCAGTTCCGACTCGCTCCAGAAGGTTCCGTCGAACAGCAAAATATCGCACGCGCTCCACTGCTCGCGAAGCAGATCGTTGACTCTTGGGACCGCCGGCATGAAGGCGAGCCGCTTGCCGGAAGGGGATTGGACGAAAAGTCCAAGCGACGACTCGAGCGGAGAAAGCTGCGAGCGCCGCGCGGCGGAAACATAGGCGGGAAAGTGCACGCCCATCGGCAGGGCTTGGCAGCGAAGTCCGGAATCTTCGCCACGCGGCGTGGCGAGCGAAAATGTTTCTCCCGGCGCAAAGTCGGTCCACGTCAGTTGATTGGGAACGCGCTCGAGCATCGCGAACATCGAATTGTCTTTCGTCAGAATGCGGCGGATGGAGGGCGTGGCGTAGGCGCGCAGCGGCTGCAGTTCGCGCAACAGAAGCAGGCCGAGGGTGTGGTCGAGATCGGCATTCAGCAGCGCTACGCCGGCGATCGGCGAATGCCGCGTGGCCTCGCCTTGGGCGCGCGGATGCAGTTCCGGGGCTGCTTCGATCTGCGCGCGTAGATCCGGAGAAGCGCCGAGCAAAAACCACGCGCGGCCGTCGGAGCTGATGGCGACTTGGGTTTGCGAGCGAGGCTTGCCGGCAAATGTTCCGGCGCGCAGGGCGCGGCAATTCGGGCAGGCGCAATTCCATTGCGGAAATCCGCCGCCAGCGGCCGAGCCGAGAATTTTGACCAGCATGCAGGCAGTGTAACAGCGGGGCGGCTGTTCAGATCGTAAGTCTTTGCGGTTGAGCGAGATGGGGACGGCGGGAGGGCTGAAATGTTCTTGCAGGAACTAATTGCAAAGTGTTCCTGTGAGAACATTTTTATGTACAGTGCTGTGCGTACATATTTATACGCATATCGATAAATAGTGTGAATTCTTTATGTTGCCGACAGACGATATGGCACCCCTTGGGGGTGTCCGGGTGCCTCGATCGCCGGCAGGTCGCCAGGGCTCTCAGTAGCGGTTGCGCCGCGGGCGTTGCCGCCGAAGAGCCAGAGATTCTCCGGAATGACAATTTGAGACTCGGTTTAATCGCCAGTGCCAGACAGGCTCGCGGTTTGCGGGCTGTCGTTTGCGCTATCGTTCACGGTGAGCGTGCCTGCCGCCGTGCCCGTTGCTGTCGGTGAGAACGTGACGCTGATGGTACAACTCCCTTTGCTGTCGAGCGTCGTCCCGCAAGTCGTGGTCGAGACGGCGAACGGGGCCGCTATCGAGTAGGCGATGCCGGTCAGGGTTGTGGGCAAATTGTTTTTCAGGGTGAATTTGTGCGCCGCGCTGGTGTCGCCGACCTTGGTCTTTGGGAAGGCGTAGCTGGCCGGAGTCAGCGCGGCCTGGGCGACGCCCGTGCCTGACAGCGGCACCGTCTGCGGACTGCCGGAAGCGTTGTCGGTGAAGCTGAGCGTATCCGGCAGCGCGCCCAACTCCGTGGGCGTAAACGTAACACTCACCTTGCACGTCTTGTTCACGGCCAGTGTGGCTTGGCAGCTGATGGTGGAAATTGCGAAGTTGGTGCCCAGAGCGAAGCCTATGCTGCTGATATTCAGCGTAGCCGTGCCGGTGTTCTTTAGCGTCACCGTCTTTGCCGCAGTGGTGTTGTTGACCGCTTCTTTGCCAAAATTCAGCGAAGCCGGCGAGAGGGTGACCGTAGTCGCCGCCAGCACCGTCAGAGTCAGCGTGGTGGTTGCGGTCAAACTGCCCGAGGTGCCCGTCACGGTCACCGTTGCCGTGCCCGCTGTCGCCGTCGCACTCGCCGCCAGCGTCAGCGTGCTGGTGCTGGTTGCGGGATTCGGATTGAAAGCCGCGGTTACACCACTGGGCAAGCCTGAGGCGGAAAGCGACACGCTTCCGCTGAAACCGTTCGCCGCTGTGATGGTGATCGTGCTCGTTCCCTGTTGCCCTTGCAGCAGGCTTAAAGTGCCCGGACTGGCTGACAGCGTGAAACTCGGCAGCGGCGGGCCGAACACGTAGGCTGCTCCCTGAGACCCGTTCGAGCCGACCGTTTGATAAGCGTCGCCGAGTACGGCGGTGCTGCCGCTGACCGCGACGTAGCAGAAGCACCCGCCGTCCGGCGGCGTCAGCTCCGCCTGCTGACTCCACGTGGCACCGCTTGCTGCGAACACGTACGCCGCTCCCGTGCCGCCATACGAGCCGACGATGACCGTGCCGCCGTTGACCGCGACGGCCCAGCCGAAATAATCATCTTGCGCCCCATC
>Ga0187781_10004251_pt1 | contig 10684 bp, 5 predicted proteins | sample 0715_SJ02_MP02_2_FD_132447 | JGI IMG/M metagenome (GOLD analysis project Ga0187781, IMG submission 132447) | Tropical peat soil microbial communities from peatlands in Department of Meta, Colombia - 0715_SJ02_MP02_20_MG | ecosystem: Environmental > Terrestrial > Soil > Wetlands > Peat | place...
AAAAACTGCCCCTTGCTCTTCGTCGTTTCCGCGCATGCTTGCTTCTTATCACCCCAGCCTGTCGCTGTCATCGCCAAACTCGATCCCACCCCATACTTTTTCCGCAAGCTGTTCAGCCGTGCCCTTCCCAAACCCATTCGCGAAAACACGTTAACACGCTAAGAAAAATGGCCGCCCGCGATCAGCATGGCGACCATTCTTCTTCATGAACTAGCTTTTCGGTTACTTCGGTTGCGGAGCCAAATACCACGGCGTCGCGGTCGGATCGCTCTTGAAGAACGTGGTCAGCAGTCCGGCTGTTTTGTTGCGGCCCGTCGCGGATTGATGCAGACCGTCACTGGTATAGTCCTGGCAGTCCCAGGTTAATCCGTCTTCGCGGCCGAGCAAGCCGTTTGACCAGGTGTAGGGACCCCACAAGAGGAGGGGCGCCATGACTGGTCCGTTTGCTGGGTTGTTGTTGAGCGCGGGATTGCCGTTGATCTGATCGGCGATCACGTTCTGCACCGCTAGTCCGAACTCGTACGCGTCCGGTTCGGGATAGCTTGCGGTTGGCCCGTATCCGCCATAGTGCAGGCTGGAGAGATAGACCAGTTGCAGGTTCGGGAAGTACGTAAGCATGTCCTGCAGAATCGAGATCAGGTCGTTTTCCTGATCCTGCATGTCATTGGGATAGGTGCCACTCGGGTCGCTGTGTGGCATCATCAGCCATGCCGCCACAACACTATTGGCGGTCAGGCCCTGATAGGGCAGGAAATAGTTGGTGACGGTGAGCCAGGTGCCGCTGTTCGAAGCCGTCCAGTCGGGCGAGTCGGTACCGTCGATGGCCGCATTCACCAGAACCAGGTTTGGGTTTAACGCAGGATCGGCCTGTTCCATCGGCCCGTATTCATCCCAGGCAGTGCGCGTGATCGAGACACCCAATGAGATCAGTGCGTACGGTCCCGGAGTGCTCGCGATGTTTTGGGCGTAAGTGAGTGCCTGGCTTAACTGAGAGGCCGGAGGCGTGTTTTGTCCGTTGGGGTACAAGCCACCTTCATAGCCGAGATAAGTCCCCGTGCCGAGATCAGTGAGAGCCACCAGCGGATTGTTGGTGCCCGCAACGTCCCACGAAACGTTGCTGCACTTTGCGCCCGTATTGTAAGTGGCTACGGGAATAGTAAGCGTCGCGGTTGCATTCTGGGGTGGTGTGCTCTGGTCCGTCACATTCACCTTGAAGGAATAATTTCCCACCGCGACTGAAGAAGGAAGTGTTCCAGTGATGGAGCCGGCACTGGACATGGTTAAACCGCTGGGCAGGGAACTGCCGGAAGGCAGGCTCCAAGTGAGAGTGCCGTTGCCTCCCGCGGCCGCCAGGTTGGCGAGATAGGCGGCGGTCTGCGACGCGTAGGGAAGAGTCGGGAAACTGGTCACTGCCAGCGCGCTCGGTGTGGTTCCGGTTCCGGCAAGGCTGACGGTTAGTCCAGGAATGATGTCATTGGCCAGGTACACCGCATTGGTGTAGGAAACGGCTTGAGTCGGCGTGAATGTTACCTGGAACGAAAACGATGAGTTCGGCTCAATCTCGACCGACCCGGTGTAGCCCGTATAACTAAACGGCGGTTCGTTGGTGACCGAAGTCAAATGGAATGCCGCTTTTCCTGTGTTCGTCACGGTCACAGTCTGCGTCGAAGTAGAGCCAAGGGACGTCGGCGGGAAGGTGATGGCGTTAGGAGACACTGTGCCAGCTGCGGTCGTCGAGACTCCCGTACCGGTGAATGAAACGGTCGATGGCGTCGAAATTCCTTCGATCGAGACCGACATCGAGCCGGTGTAGGCTTGCGCCGCGCCGGGCACAAACTTGATGCAATAAGTCTGAGCCTCCGACGCCGTCAGGGTGCGCGGAGCATAGCCATATTGCAGTTGGAAGACCAGGAATGGCGACAAAGTAAAGCTGCTGATAGTCACCGGATTTGTGCCAGTATTGGTCACGACCACCGGCTGACAGGTGCTCTGCAATCCAACATTCTCGGCAGGGAAGGCGATCGAACTTGGCGTCACCGTGTAGCTGATGTTGGGTGTCGAACCGGTGCCGCTGAGTGAGACTTTCTGCGGGCTGGTCACATCGCTATCGGTGACAGTGATATTGGCGGGCAAGCTTCCGGTGGTGTTCGGCGTGAAAGTCACGGTAATAGCGCAGTTCGCGCCTGCCGCAAGCGTGCTGCCGCAGGTGTTGGTCTCGCTATAGTCGGAAGGATCCGTGCCGCCAATGGCAATGCTGGTGATGGTGATGGCGCTGCTGCCCAAATTCGTCATGGTGGTGCTCTGCGGAGCGCTTGAGGTTCCCACCGCGGTCGCGCTAAACGTCAGACTCACCGGATTGAATTTAATGGCCGAGCCGTAACCGCTAAGCGCCACTGTCTGCGTGCCGCCACTATCGACCACTGAAAGCGTGGCGGTCTGCGTACCTTCGCTGGTCGGCTTGAATTCGAGAGAGATCGTGCAATTTGCTCCGGCAGCAAGCGTCGAGCCGCAGGTGTTGGCGCTGATAGGGAACTCGCTGGAGTCTGTTCCCGTTACCGAAATGCTGGTGATGTTAATCGTGCCGGTGCCCGCGTTGGTCAAAGTTGCGGTTTTCGCTGTACCCGTCGATCCGTAGAAAATTGTGCCCCACGTCATGGTGGAAGGACTCAGCGTCACATCGGTTTGCGTGATTAGACCGTAAGCGTCGACATCGGTCTGGGTTCCGATATACACGCGGCCATTGGCGATCAGCGGCAGGACGAACTTGGTTTCATGACCGGGGGTGTCGCGTCCGGGGTTCTGCGCGCTGCTGTAAAGCAAGGTTCCGATATTGTTTGCGTTGTAGGCCAAAAGGATTGGCGGCAACTTTCCCACCTGCGTATCGAGACTCTCCTGCCGCTCCTGCACCCACACGATGCCGTTCGTCGCGCCATTCGCGGAGATACTTGGGGTTCCTCCCACAGGCAACACCGCCGGAGACAACGCGAAAGGCGGGGTCACGAGCTGGCCGTTATTCAACGCGTACTGCTTCAGGTAGTCTCCCACTCCCGCGACGGCGGTGGTTCCGGCCATGTAAACGTAGTTGGTGGTTCCGTTAGTGAAATACCCCGGGCTTGACCAATAGCCGGCGGGAGCGCCTTCGATTTCCTGCGGGATCTGGTCCTGGGTCGCGTTGTAGTGGCCCATATCGTTGTAATTGATGACGTACACGGGCGCAGCATAAACGCCGCCGGTCCACAGGTCGCAAGGTGTTCCGCCCTTTCCACCGAAAACAATCTCGTTGGGATAGGGGCCCGGTTGCGTGGGCAGCATGAGTGGTCCGCCCGAACCCAAATCCATATCGTTGCCGCCGCGGCACGCCTGGTCCATGGGCGTGAAGTAATCCACTACTTGCAGCGAGCTGCTGAGCTTGATCACGGTATCGCCGTAATCGTCTTTGTCGGTGTTGTAGACGTCAAAGGGCGCATCGGAGGTGGATACGTAGATGTTGTTGTTGGAATCGGCGATCAGACCTTCGCCGCTCTGCCAGAGATTCGAGTTTCTGCTGTTGGGCGAAGTATTGAAGACATAGAGCTGAGCAAGGGTGGTCGCGTTATAAGCCAGCACCCAGCCGTGATAGTTGCCGTAGGGAACGTAAATGACGCCATTCATCAGCAGTAATCCGGGCCGTTGGAAGGTGTGATTCGCGTCGAAGGGAACAACACCTCCCGAGCCGTCGATGCCTTGTCCGGGAACGGATGCTTGAATGAGTATCGGGCCGCCGAACTTCTCTGCGCCGGTAGTGATGTCGAGCGCGTGCAGATAATGGTAGAGAGTGCCGTTGTTATCGATGTGCGTGTCGAGGTACATCGTATTGGTGGCAGTGTCGATGGCGGGCGTGCCGGTGATTCCGATAATCGGAGCGATGTTGCACACGTTGGCGGTAATCAGCTGGCAAGGAACAGCGGTAATGCCCGCGCCCGGATTGATGAAGCTGTCATACCAAAGCGGAGTTGTTTGTTTTCCATCTGCGTCGAAGGCGTAGGCGCTGTCATTCTCGTCGACCACGTAGAGAACGTTGTGCACACCCTGGCCAGGGATGGTGACATTCGGCACGTATAACGGCTGGGCGAAGATGCTGGCATCCACGCTGTAAGAAAACTGTTTGCCGAAGGTGGTCGTGCTGACGTTCGCCGGAGTAAGCGTGGTCTCGTTTAGATTGCTGTTCCCCCAGGAAAACTGCCCGGCATATTGCGCGCGCGCGCTTACGGAGAGCAGAGTGGAAATTGCAATCACCAGCGTGAGCGCGTGGGAGGCAAAGAAGCTTTTCCGCATGTATTTTTCCTCAAAAGTCGTATTTCGGGAAGGTTGAGACTGGAAGCTCTTATCGCGAGTTTCGGGTTTTTGCCCCCACGGCAAGAAAGACCGATAGCCGCGTGTACACCGCCTGCGTTGGTTGAACACTTAAAGATTCTCCGATTGGGTCGTGCAAATGGGGGGACAGTCTCCAAACTTTAAGCCAGGTTGGATTGTGATGTCAAACGAATTTTCGAGGCGAAACCCGCATGGGCAGCGGGTTCGGTGTCGTGCGGTGTTGCAATTTCTTGCAACGTTGCGGAGGGAAGGTGGGGGACAGAGTGGGGGGGTGGAGTCAGGTTGCGCGCTTGCGACGGTCGGAACGACGGGATGTAAAGATTCGGGACTTGTGCTCGGCTCGACCCCATGTCTCGCAAAAAAGGCGAGACATGGAGTACCCAATGCACCCAATGAGACACCACGAGGGAACACACGGGCACCTCTAATAAGGACCCCCTATCTCTAGGGATTTTCTAGTGATTACGGAAGAAATAGAGTCTTTGGTAACTAGTGCTTTTGGCCTCTTGCAGCAACTTGCAGTCGCGGGTAGCCTTAGGAGCAATTTAAGTGTGTCGCTTTATTGGCACTCAAGCGTCATCCCCCCTTTCGAACACAGCGATGCCAATACTTTGCCAACAATAGGCCGGTTCGGCCCATGGTTCGCAATGAGCTTTGGCTTTCGTTTCCGCGGGGTTCCGTTATGGGACTCAGAGGGCGGAGCTGTGATTGACCATTTAAAGTGAATGCATGGTTTTGATATTCTGGTTAAACCTTCGAGTTGTATAGGTTTCCCACTCCCCCACCGAAAACTGCGAAGCGAAGACCGAGTAGCGCTTACGGCAGGAGGATTCATGTTGAAACGTATTGCGTTGTGGACAGCTGCATTAGTTGTGGCTGGCGCGAGTTCGGTTGTTGGAGTAGCGCAGCAGCTCTCTTCCAATTCGCCGGCGAACGTGCCGGCGGTTTCCCCGGACCCGAGTGCCGCGACTACAACTTCTGCCTCCACAAAATCTCCGCAACTGCAGGCGCGCGATACGCGCTACCACTTGTGCGAGGGTGACAGCTTCGCGGTCGCGTTTGAGCTAAGCCCGGAATTCAACCAAACCGTGACCATACAGCCGGATGGTTTTGTCACACTGAAAGGCATCGGAGATATTCGAGTTCAGGACGAGACTGTGCCGCAACTCACGCAGATGTTGCGCGAATTGTACGGGAAGATTCTGAACGATCCCGAGATCACCGTGGTGTTGACGGACTTTCAGAAACCTTTCTTTGTTGCCGACGGTCAAGTCACGCATCCCGGGAAATATGAGCTGCGCGGTAATGTCACACTGGCCGAAGCGATCGCGACGGCTGGAGGCTTCACCGACTCGGCCAAACACTCGCAGGTGCGCTTGTATCGCCGGGTCGACGACCAGTGGATGTTTGCCAAGGTTTTCAATTTGAAAGAAATGGAAAAGAAGGGCGATCTGCACGAAGATCCATTGCTGCATCCCGGCGACATGCTATTCGTTCCCAAGAATTCGCTTTCCAAGATCAAGCCCTTTATTCCATATACGGGCGTGAGCGCGGGCGCTGTGTTGGCTAATCCGTAGTTGGCTCTTTTTGCACTCCCCCATGGATCGTCGGACCCATAGGAGAAACCAGAGATTATGAGAGACCAGGAATTCACCCAATCCCAGGGCGCGGGCAACTTCGGTTTTACTTTGCGAGACCTGCTGGCCATCGGATTCCGCCACAAGCGGGCGTTCATCCTTTGTTTCGCCGGTATCCTGCTGGGCACAGTAGCCGCGGTTTTAGTGATGCCCTCGGTCTACGATTCGAACGCGCAGATCGTGGTGAAGCGCGAGCGTGTCGACCCAATCGTCACGCCCGAGAAAAACGATCCGGCGCAGATGGTGAGCGCCGTCACGGAAGAGGAAATGAATTCGGAAGCGCAATTGATCTTCAGCGAAGACGTGTTGCGCAACGCCGTGATCGCGTCTGGGCTGGACAAGCGGAAGTCCTTCCTGTCGGCTTTATTGCCCGAATCGGAAGACAAGAAGATCGCGAAGGCGATTGACCGGCTGAGAAGCAACATGCGGGTCGAGCCGATGAAGAAGACGAACATCATTCAGATTACGTACTCGGCTCACGATCCCAAGGCGGCAGCGAAGGTTCTGAACAACATTGTTAGTGCATACATCGAAAAGCACGTGGCCGTGAACCGCCCGCCGGGTCAAGTGCAGTTTTTTGAGGAAGAAACCCAGCGCTATAAGCACGATTTGGATCAGGCGGAGGACCAGCTGAAGAAGTTTTCGCAAGCCCAGGGCGGAGTGGCGCCTCAGGTGGCCCGCGACATCACGCTGCAGAAGCTGAACGATTTCAGCGCTTCGCTCGAGCAGACACGAGCCGAGATGGCGGCGACGGAAAAGAAAATTCAGGATCTGGAAGGGCAGGCGGGAACGACTCCCGATCGACTGACTACGGAGATGAGGGAATCGGATGACGCCGGAGTTCTACAAGGACTAAAGAGCGAGTTGCTCACTTTGGAACTGAAACGTACCGAACTGCTCACCAAGTATCAGCCGACCTATCCGTTGGTGACGGAAGTCGACAAGCAGATCGCCGATACCCGGGCTTCGATTACTACCGAAGAGACCAAACCGCTGAAGGAGCAGACCACGGCTCGCAACCCAACGTATTCCTGGATTAACGAGGAACTAGCCAAGTCGAAGGCCGATTACAGCGCGTTGCAGGCTCGCGCCACGGCAACGCAGGCCATTGTGGGCGTGTATCAGACCAAGGCTCACGAATTGGAAGTGAACGGCCTGGTCCAGCAGGATCTTTTGCGCGAAGCCAAGGCCAACGAAGACAACTACCTGCTCTACCTGCACAAGCGCGAAGAGGCCCGCATCGCCGACGCTCTTGACGAGACTCGCATTCTAAACATTGCCATCGTGCAGCAGCCTACGGTTCCGATTTCGCCGGTTCGTTCGCCCTTGATGTTCGGTCTGGTGGGAATACTGATGGCTGGAATGGTGAGCGTGGGACTCGTCTTCACGCGCGAATATCTCGACAACTCGTTCCGCACCCCCTCCGAAGTTCTTTCCGAGTTAAACATTCCTGTGCTGGCGACCGTACCTTTGCGGGTCAACCCTAAGAACGGCGCCAATGGCAGCAACGGCTCAAGCGGGGGCATTGGACCAGGGAAACACGATTCCGATTTGGAAGAAGCATTCGACGCCCATGGCTTCAATGGAAGATCGCAGTAAGATGGAAGATCGCGGTAAGGAAGATCGCAGTAACCTCGCTGGATGTAGAGAAAGAGGAAATCGGGAATGTTTTTGAAATACTACGGTCTTCGCGAACAGCCATTCGGCGTCACTCCGGACCCGCGCTTCCTTTATCTGAGTCCCGCCCATCGCGAAGCGCTGGCTTCGCTGGTATATGGCATCGAAAGCGGTCTCGGCTTTCTGGCTCTGATCGCCTCTCCGGGAATGGGCAAGACCACGCTGCTGTTCCATCTCCTGGAGAAATTTCGCACCTCCGCCCGCACCGCATTTCTTTTTCAGACGCAATGCAATTCGCGCGAGTTCATGCGCTTCCTCCTGGCCGAACTGGGTTACGGCTCGGACGATCAGGATTTTGTGCGCATGCACGAGGAGTTCAACAAGCGACTGCTACAGGAGGCGCGCGCTGGGAATCGCTTTATAGTCGTCATTGACGAAGCGCAAAATCTCGATCCCTCGGTGCTCGAGACCGTTCGCCTGCTTTCCGATTTTGAAACTCCCCGCGCCAAGCTGATGCAGATTGTGCTTGCAGGTCAGCCCGAACTGGCGGATAAACTGGCTAATCCACGTATGGCGCAGCTTCGGCAACGCGTTTCGCTGGTGAGCGGATTGCAACCGCTGTCTTTCGAGGAGACGAATAAATATATTCAGCACCGGCTGCGCGTGGCGGGGCATCGGGGCGAACCGCTGTTCAGCGCCGCGGCCTTAGCTCGCATTACCGAATTCGCGGCGGGAGTGCCTCGAAATATTAATAGCCTGTGCTTCAACGCCATGTCGCTGGGCTGCGCTTTGCAGCAGAGAGTAATGGACGCGGCCGTTGTCGAAGAAGTGATCAGCGATCTCGATATCACGCGCCACACATCGAAAGCCTTCCGCGGGCCTAGCGAGTTTGGCCCGGGCGCGGCCCAAGTGTATGAAGGTTCGACGGCGAACGTGTACGAGGGCTCGGCCAGCACGAATTTTTTCAGCCCCGCCGCTTCGCGGCCCAATGGCGGCGGCAGCCATGGATCGCACCTCAGCCCAGCGGAAGCACGGGCTTACATGGAACAGATCGCAACGCAATTACACCGGTCCAATCAACTCGTATCCGAAGCCTTATCCGAGCGCACCAAACCGCCCAGCCAGGGCAACCTGAAGTGAGCACGGAGCGCGGCGTAAAGCGGCTCTCCCTCAACACTAAGTGAAAAGTAAGTTTCTCCCCTGCTTCACCCACGTTGAATAACACCATCTTTCTGAGGAGTTCGCAGTGGGTAACGTTCGGCGGCAATTCTTACTCAATTCGATGAAGGTGTTCGACCTGGTCCTGATGATCGCTTCGTTCGGACTGGCGGCGGTGGTGGTTTCGCAGAAGGCGACGGTCTCCCTGGCGGAGTTCCTGTCGCTGCGAATCAAAGTCCAGAATTTTGTAACGTTCTCCCTGCTGCTGCTCGCCTGGCATGTGATTTTCTCTTCCTTCGGCATGTACAGCTCGCGCCGGCTCGCCGGGCGATGGGACGAACTGAAGGACATTATCAAAGCCACCACATTTGGCACATTTCTGTTGTTTTGCTCGCACTTCATATTTCACATCAGCCTGATCCGCCCGCAGTTCCTGGTGGTCTTCTGGCTGGCGAGCACGGCAGGCACCATTTTCAGCAGAATGGTGATGAGGAGCCTGCTGCGCAGGCTGCGTTTGCATGGCAGAAACCTGCGCGACATCCTGATCGTGGGAACGAACGCGCGCGCCATTCAGTTCGCGGAAAAAATGGCGCAGAACCCGGCCCTCGGTTATCGCGTAATGGGGTTCGTGGACCAGGACTGGGTGGGGATGCCGCAGTTCCAGTGCTCGGGACACGAGGTGGTTTGCGATTTCGAAGGGTTGCCGGAATTTCTCCGCAGCAACGTGGTCGACGAGGTCGTTGTCACTTTGCCCATGCGTTCGTATCACTCCCGCGCCTGCGATATCGCGGCGCTTTGCGAAGAGCAGGGAATCGTCATCCGGTTTATCTCGAACCTGTTCGATCTGAAGAAAGCCCGGTCCCGTTCGGAGGAATTCGAGGGCGATTCGCTGATCACGCACTATACCGGCGGATTGGAAGGTTGGCCGGTCGTGCTCAAGCGTGCGGTCGATATCGTTGTATCGTTGACCCTGCTTCTTATGCTGCTGCCGCTTCTGCTGCTTACGGCAATTGCCATCCGGCTGACGTCCAGAGGGCCGGCCATTTTCGTGCAAAAGCGCCTGGGGTTGAACAAGCGGCACTTCGGCATTTACAAGTTCCGCACCATGGTGGCAGATGCGGAGACGCGCCAGAAGGAAATCGAGCATTTGAACGAAGTGAGCGGTCCGGTGTTCAAGATCAAGAACGATCCGCGAATCACGCCGCTGGGAAGGTTCCTGCGCAAAACCAGTATCGACGAACTGCCGCAGTTTCTTAATGTGTTGAAAGGCGACATGAGCCTGGTGGGCCCGCGACCGCTGCCCATACGCGACTATCAAGGCTTCAACGAAGACTGGCAGCGCCGCCGTTTCAGCGTTCGCCCGGGCATTACATGCCTGTGGCAGATTGGCGGGCGCAGTTCGATCTCGTTCGAAAAATGGATGGAGTTGGATTTGCAGTATATCGACAAGTGGTCGTTGAAGTTGGATCTGGAGATTCTGGTGAAAACCATTCCCGCGGTCCTGCGAGGTTCCGGGGCCGCGTAGGATGGTGACGACAATTCAAAATCCAGCCTCCGCCGAAGTGAAACTGCCGCTGCGCAAGCGGCTGCTGTTCGGTCTGACTTACGCCCTGTTCATGATCGCCACGCTCGCGATTGTAGGCGAAGTCGCGCTGCGAATTCTCCCGCTTGGAAAATTCCGCAGCGCTCCCTTCCGGCAATACGATTCGCAGCTCGGCGTCTCGCTCATTCCGAACATGGATGTGATCCACAGCCGGGGCTGCTTCACCGGCCACGTGGTCACCAATCGATGGGGATTCCGTGACCGCGACCGCACGCTGGAAAAGCCTCCGGGGGAATTTCGAATTGCTTTAATTGGCGACTCGGTTGTCGAAGGTGTTCATGTCAACCCCGATCAGGTCATGAACATCCAGATGGAA
>Ga0187781_10004254_pt1 | contig 10680 bp, 9 predicted proteins | sample 0715_SJ02_MP02_2_FD_132447 | JGI IMG/M metagenome (GOLD analysis project Ga0187781, IMG submission 132447) | Tropical peat soil microbial communities from peatlands in Department of Meta, Colombia - 0715_SJ02_MP02_20_MG | ecosystem: Environmental > Terrestrial > Soil > Wetlands > Peat | place...
ACATCGTGGGCGCAAATTGCGGCAACGGCATTGTGAACATGATCGAGATTGCGCGCCAGACGCGAGCAGCCCAGCCGAATACGCCCATCCTCATAAATGCCAACGCCGGTATGCCCGTCCTGGAGGGGGAAAAGACCGTCTTCAAAGAGACGCCGGAATTCATGGCCTCCAAAGTCATCGATCTGATCAAAGCCGGAGCACAAATCATCGGGGGCTGCTGCGGAACCACTCCCGATCACATTGCCGCCATGGCGAAAGCCGCCCGGGCGATAGTCGATTGAGAATTGATGCCACATCCCTCGTATGCAGAAGAAACTGGCTCAAGCACTCGGCCTGAAAGCTGGCCAGGTCAGTGTGAAAGCCAAGACCGGCGAAGGCGTGGACGCCCTCGGTCGCGGTGAGGCGGTGCGGGCGGACGCAGTGGCACTGATAGTTGGAAAGTCGAGAGGCTAAGCCGCACTCACCATAACACGCCGCTGTATGTGGGGGAATCAGAGAAGTCCAACCCAAGGCGCTCTCGGCAGCCGCAACAAATGAGGTTCTCTGTGCCTCAAAGTGGAATTTCCCCCGTGAAGGGTAGTAAGCAAGCAGGTCCGTGAGCCGGTCGAGCGCGGCCACGTGACACTTCTGGCTGCTGAGGTGGTGGAGGGTTCCCGGTAGTTCCTCGGCGAAGGCCATCGCTAGGGTCGTCTTGCCGCATCCGGGAGGACCGACCAGCAGGACCGCCACGGGCCTAGGGGCTCTCAACGTCAAACGCCGTTATCCACGGATGCCGCCGTTCAAGCTTCTATTACGTGAATCTCTTATGGCAATTCTCAGTGCGGGCTTGCCGTCTACTGCGATCCTGCGGCTTCAGCAATGAACTTAGCGACTTCGGCCGGATGAGAAAGCATGGGGACGTGGCTCGACGGGATATGGATCGTCTTCGCATGCATCTGCTCCGCGAATTTCTTCTCCAGTTCCGGCGAGATCATCCGATCGTGGTCCGCGACGATATAGAAGGTTGGTTTCGCCTTCCATGCGGCTGTGGTGACTTTGGCGCCGAGTTCATTTGGGCCGCTGACCTGTCCCTGAGTTGCAGCGATAAGTCTCTTCTCTTCCGCTGTCAGATCCTGCGCAAAATCTTCCGCCACGCCCTTGTCTGTCAGTTGGAGAAACCCATTTGCATCGGGCCAAATTTCCTTGCCACCGGAAGGCGGAGGATACTGATTGCTGAGGTCGCCTGGGGACTGCCCCTGATCGGGAGCAAAGGCCGCTACGTAGACCAGGCCAGCCACCTTCGGATCATCTCCGGCTTCCGTAATCACAGCGCCGCCGTAAGAATGCCCAACCAGAAGCACCGGCCCATCCTGGAGCGCAATCATTCGTTTCACGGTCGCTGCATCCTCAGCGAGTGTGCTGAAAGGAAGATGCACAGCAGCAACGTGAAAGCCCTTCTTCTCCAGGAGCGGAATAATCTTGTTCCAGCTTGAGCCGTCTGCCCAGGCGCCGTGGACAAGAACAATATTGCGAACATTTTGAGGTTGAGTCATCGCAGTCTGTGCCTTTCCGTGAAGAGATGAAATTGCGACCAGACCGAGCAGGGCGACTTTTTGCGCTAGCCGCGGTACGCGAAACTTCTGCAACATGCGCGAAAAGATTGAATGGCGACACATCATAGAACTCCTTTCTGATTGAAGCAGAATTTCCACTATGGAGTTTAGCCCTAACGGCAATATACACCTGTCCGCCCCCAGATGCAACTGCTGCTCGCCTGATATGAAGCGATCGGAGCATCAACGGTCCACGGAAGAAGTTTGGTTTGCCCCTTCTGTTGCTCCCAAGGCCCGAAACGGTTTCTCTCGCCACTGATTCGTCCGACACTTTTCCTTTCCCTGGCCATGTCGTCGCTGAAATCTGATGCGGTCGGCGGCTCCCCTATCGCGAGGGCAAGGGCAGCAACTCGATCCGCCGCGGCATGGTCCCGAAGAGCCGGCGCGAGGAAACAGTTCCCCAATCCTTAGCCCGCCGTTTTGTAGCGGCCCAAGCATCCTCCCTGTCATTCCGTGCAAAGGGTCCGTGTTCCTTCGGCTCGTAAGCAAAGGGCTGCCCATGACAGCCGGGCGATTTGCCCATCGGCAATTGTCAATCGACAATCGTCAATCGTCTATCGACAACCCCATCAGGTTCGTGGCAAGAGCTTGTGGGCAGGATCAGGCGGACCGCGCGCTCGTAAAGGAAATAATCCCATGCCCAGTCCGTCAAAACGAGAAGCCGGTTGCGAAAGCCGATGATCTTGACGAGATGCACTCCCAGCCAGGCGAGCCAGGCGGGAAAGCCGGTGATGGAGAGACCTGCAAAATGCGCGACGGCGGCATTGCGCCCTATGGTCGCCATCATTCCCGGATCGCGGAATCGGAAGGGCAGAAGAGGTTGCCCGGCAGCCTGCCGGCGGATATTGCGCGCGGCAGTGGTGGCCTGCTGGATGGCGACGGGAGCCACCATGGGCAACGAATTGCCATCTTGCTTGAAAGAAGCTAGGTCGCCCACCGCGTACACCTCGGGACGCCCGGAGAGCTGAAGCGTCGGTTCAATCGGCACGCGCCCGCTCCGGTCCACGGGTAATCCCCATACCGCCGCTGAAGGCTCGCCGCGCACGCCGGCGGTCCAGATGACGGTTTCCGCGGGGATCACCGTCCCATCCTTCAGGTGCGCGGTGTCGACTTCGATGCTGCTGACCGCGGCATTCAACCGAACTTCCACGCCCATGCGGCGCAGGCGTTCAAGAGCGTAAACGCCCAGCGACTTCGGCAGGCCGCCCAGCAGGCTTGGCGCGGCTTCGAGGAGGATTACTTTCGAGTGCTCGAGGCCCAGCTTCAAGTAATCCTTGCGAAGCGGGCCGCGCAACAATTCTGCGAGAGCCCCGGCAAACTCGACGCCCGTCGGCCCTCCGCCCACAATGGCGAAGGACAGCGCCTTCCTTCGCTGCTCCGGGTCGGGCAGCGACACAGCACGCTCAAAGCAGCAGAGGATGTGGTTACGCAGCCGGATGGCTTCATCAAGGGTTTTCAGAGGATAGGCGCGCTCAGCCCCCTGCACTCCAAAAAAGTTCGTTGTGCTTCCTGCTGCGAGGATGAGGTAATCGTAAGATATGGGCCCGGCATTGGTCTCCACCACGCGCTCTGCGAAATCGATACGGCTAACTTCGCCCATTAGGAAGTCCACGTTCGGCGTGTGACGCAGGATGCTCCGGACGGGATAGACGATTTCCTCGGGCTCGACCTCCGCGGCAGCCACCTGATAGAGCAAGGGGAGAAAAGTGTGATAGTTGTTGCGATCGATCAAGGTCACGTTGAAAGGCATTCGGGCAAGCGCGCGTGCCGCCCACAGTCCACCGAATCCCGCTCCGATAATCACCACGCGAGGGCCGTGACTCTGCCGCATGGATACTCCTCTCACTTATTTAGATGTTAGGCGCCCGGTATGCGGCGCGGGGAACGCGAGCCGGCGGACATTAGGCGCTAATCCAAAACGTGAAATCTAAGATCCCGAATCGCTCTGACGTCGTTCTTTCAAAGCAGTCACTCGTGCCCGTCCGCTGACAGGCACCTGGAAACGATGAAAATGCGCGAAGCGCCCAGGAGTGTCCGTCGGTTGACGGACTTGACGCCGCCTTGGAACCTGAGGCAATGCCGAAAGCCGCCACCGCTGTCGCACCGAGCCGACTGAGGATTCCTGCAAGAAGAACTCTAAAAGCTAAGAGCGGGTGTTGGGTAACCCGCGTTCCGTGGCGATCCCAAGGCGGCGTCAAGCCGCCGCAGTCCAAGGTGCCTTCGGCACAGGCATCTTCAAAGCGGGGAGGTTGCCTTAGCACCTGCATGAGGATGGCCTTATGGAGTAAGATGGTATGGGGGAGAATGCTCCGGGCCGGCAGCCCGGGGAGAGCGAATATGGCTACTCTTCAGCAAGTCTTACAGAAGGCCGTCCGGGAGGGCGAGCTTTACGAGAAGATGGAGCGCGGCTTCGTGCGCTGTTACGCCTGCGGGCATTGTTGCCGCATACCGGATGGGCAGTTGGGTGTCTGCAAAGTCCGTTACAACCAAGGCGGAAAACTATTCGTGCCCTGGGGCTATGTGGCCAGCGCGCAATGCGATCCCATCGAGAAGAAGCCTTTCTTTCACGCCTACCCCGGGGCGCTGGCCTATAGCTTCGGGATGCTGGGTTGTGACCTGCACTGCGGCTATTGCCAGAACTGGGTGACCTCCCAGGCCCTGCGCGATCCTGGCGCAGTATCGCCTCCCTTGCGCGCGACGCCTGAAGGACTTGTCCGGGAAGCATTGCAACAGGGAGCGAAAGTCGTCGTTAGCACTTACAACGAGCCGCTTATTACCAGCGAATGGGCGCTGGCGGTTTTCAAGGAAGCTCGCGCGGCGGGACTCATCACGGCGTACGTCTCGAATGGGAACGGCACGCCGCAGGTGCTCGAGTACCTGCGACCTTGGGTAGACCTTTACAAGGTGGATCTGAAAAGTTTTGAGGACCGCCATTATCGCGAGTTGGGCGGAAGAATGCAGCCCATCCTGGAGACCATCCGCAAGCTGCATGAAATGGGATTCTGGGTGGAAATCGTTACCTTGGTTGTTCCGGGATTCAACGATTCGAACGACGAGCTGAAACGGATGGCGGAATTCATTTCGAGCGTTTCGCCGGACATCCCCTGGCACGTCACCGCCTTTCACAAGGACTACAAGATGACGGGACCGGAGAATACCAGCTCGCAAACGCTCGTACGGGCGGCCGGGATCGGCAAAGCCGCGGGTTTGCGTTTCGTCTATGCAGGGAACATCCCTGGGCGGACCGGGGAGCTCGAAAACACCTATTGCCCCAACTGCCACGAGCTCCTTGTGGAGCGCGTCGGCTTCCACGTCCTCGATTACCGGCTCACGGCCACGGGTACCTGTTCCGGCTGCGGCGCTGGCATTCCGGGGCGATGGGCGGCGAGTTTTGAAGGGCAGATTGCCGACGTTCCCTACCTGCCGAAGTTCCAAAAATTCGATCGTATCCGCGCCTTTCGGCGCTGATGGCCTGCGCTGGTCATGTCGCAGAACAGCCCCCTTGCCCGCCTGCGGGCCTCCCTTAGCTAGCGCGACGGCCCGCCGCCCGAAGGCTCTGGGCCGCAGGGCGGGAGGCGGGCCGTAGCAGGCTGCGCGCCTTGAGACCCCAGAGCCGTTCGGCGGGCGGAGGCCCGTCCCGCACGAGCGATTCTTAACGGAGGCCGTAGAACAAGTACCCGGGCCCCACTCGCATGTTATGCATGAGCCAAGCAGGCGAGACGGCGGCTAGGAGCAGTCCCCCCACCGCCTGCGCCAGCGCAAGTGGCCAAATGTTTCGATGCCGCGCGAAAATCTCGGCAAAAATAAACCCGGCCACGGTGGTGGCAACCATGAGGATTGGATTGGGGATGTGAGCCGAGCCGAAAATGATCCCCACCAGGGCAGAGCTCAAGTGGGGGCTGCGAACGGCTTCCATAAGGCGGTTATGAAAATAGGATTGGGCGAGATATTGCTGGAAGGCACACCAAGTGCCGTACCCCAGCAAGGAACTGAGGACGTGCCCGTTCAGCTCCACAACCGTCAGGGTATGGCGGACGAGGCCGAATAGGAGAAGAGGAAGGTAGAAGGCCAAAGCGATGGGCAAGACCAGTTGGGCGCTCGCCCGCATTCCAGCGAGCGAAAGGCCCAAGCTGCGGAAGGTATCGCGATGCAGGAAGTGGCTGATAAGAATAACGCCCCAGATCGCCATCCAACTGTGGGGATAGGTGCCCTGCCAGCGCCAGATGTAAGCGATCACCGCTGCGTAGACGAGCATTGCTTCCAGCGCCGAATAGATCGCTGGCCGGGCATGCGAGCCGCTTCCCGCTTCAATTTCACCTGCTGAGGTTACAGTGCTCACGAATATCCCCTCTTTCATTTTACGTCAACCCCGCCAAAAAGCGAGAACCCGGCGCGCCGTTTTTCTGATGGCGGCCGCATTGGCTGGACTGCTCGTGACCCTTCCACCGCGCACAATCGCCCAGGAGACCCCGTCTCCCCTGCCGGCGGAGGAGCGGCATGTGCTGGTGATTTCGGTAGACGGGATGGGGGCCAGCCTCTATAACCTTCTCGTCGCGAAGACTCACATTCCGAACCTGGCGCGACTGAGGAGACAAGGAAGTCACGCAGACGGTGTAATGGGGGTCTACCCCACACTAACCTACCCCTCGCACACGACCATCGTCACTGGGCGAATGCCTGCCGAGCACGGCGTTTACTCCAACCTGTCATCGCGCGAGCCGGGCAAAAACCCCGGGGATTGGTTCTGGTTCGCCAAGGCCATCAAAGTCCCCACACTCTGGGATGAGGCGCGCGCCCGCCGCTTGACGACGGGTGCCGTCTTCTGGCCGGCGACGGCCGGCGCGCCCATCGATTGGGACGTTCCGGAGATCTGGGATCCCCACAGCGCTTCTCAGGTCGACCCCATGTACGTCGCCAAGTACGCGACGCCCGGACTTCTGTTTGAAGCCCTCCTGGCCATCGGGCCGCCGCAACCGGGTGAGGAACTTGACGTCACGCGCACTCGCCTGGCAGCCTTCATTCTAAAGAAATATAAGCCTAATCTCCTCCTGGTGCACCTGTGCGATCTGGACGGCGTGGAGCATGAATTCGGCCCGTACAGCCCTCAGGCTGCCGCAACGCTGGAAAAGATTGATGGGCACATCGGCGAATTGTTGGCCGCTGACCAAGCTGCCGGGCTGGCTGACTCCACCGACGTGTTCGTGGTTTCCGACCACGGTTTTCTGCCCGTGGGAGCGGAGATCAAGCCCAACGTGCTGTTCGTGAGGGCAGGGCTGTTAACAGCGGACGAGAAGGGGAATATCACCGGAGGGAGAATTGCCACGGTCACCAACGACGGCTCATTTTTTATCTATTGGCCGGATTCCGAGGACCTTCGCTCCACGGTGAGCCAGGCCTTGAAACCACTGCGCGACCAGGGCCTATTGTGGGGTGTCGTCGATCGCTCGGCGCTAAAAGATTTGGGCGCGGAACCCGCCGCGCAGATGGCGCTGGAAGCGCCGACGGGTTACGCCTTCAGCAGCAAGGCGGCCGGCGACTTGCTCTTGCGGCAGAAGAGCATCACTGGAACACATGGGTACTTGCCCTTTCGCCGTGAACTTGAAGCGTCGTTCATCGCTTGGGGACCGGATATCAAGGCTGGCGTGGAATTGCACACGATCCGCATGACGGAAATCGCTCCTACCATCCTCAAAGCGATGGGGATTGACGACCCCAAATTCGGCAGTGAACCGCCGCTTGCCGACATTTTCAAATGAAGGAGGCAAATGTCACTTTGATTGTTTGGCTGGCCCCCAAAAGGGCAATACGTACCGGATAGTCAAGAAAATTCCCACCGTCAGCGTAAGACCAACGAGCTCAAGAAAAACCGCACGGAGGAGTTTGCTGGCAGGAAGGCCCAGTTGTTCACGCACCCAAACCCAGGAACAGATGTCGAAAGCATAAAGGCCCACGGTGCAGTCGCGCGTCGCTCGACTGGCGGCGGTAAGGAGCAAAGCAATCATAAAGATGCCCGCGACGATCCTCAGCGCATAAAGCAAGGCTCGAACGAGGGGCGCGTTTTCCGGCACGTGCAATTCTCCCTCCAGGCCTTTCACTGTGGCGGCATTGTACCTGCAGGGCGAAGAGGATTCAAGCTTGCACCGCAGAGTATCAGCACAGAGGCCAGAGAGATCACGGAGAAAGCGACCCCTCGCGAGGTCCAGCTGTCGCGGGCCCATAATGAAGGCCTGAGGCGTCACCCGCTACTTCGGCGAAGGGCTTTGCGGGGTTGTCGAGCCGAGCAAGTCGTACACGCGGCGAACGGTTACGGGACCTTGCAGGGAAGAGTTCTCGAGGCGTAAAACCACGTTGAGTTGTTTGCCGTCATCGCTCAGCCGGAGCGATTGTGTAAGTTTGGTGCCGTGGTCTAGTTTTGTTTCCCCCACCAAGGTGTCGCCTTGCCACTCGGTTTTGGTTGTAGAAACCTTTTTCCCGTTCTCGTCCTTGTCGTCGTGTTTCTTGCCGTCCAGGTAAAGGGTTTGGGTATGGTCCGAATCGTCGGTGATCAATACTTGGTCAGATTTTTGGTCGACTTGCAAAAACTTAGGGCTTTCGGCCAGCCGATCCCAATCCTCGGCGCTTACGGTGCTCCCGCCGCGATTGCTTTGTCCTCCCCTGCGCCCCATACCTCCCCGTCCCATCCCGCCGCCGGGGTAGCCGCCTCCGCCGCCGGGGTAGCCGCCTCCCCCGCCTGGCCAGCCACCCCCGCCACTAGGATTGCCGCCGCCGGGGTACCCGCCGCCACTGTTGTTAGGCGAGCGCTGCCTGCTTTGCGCGTCAGTGATTTTCTGTTGCGCGTCGTCGCTTTGGTCCTTGTTGAATTGCCATCGGCCGGTCAGTTTCGGCTGATTATCTCCGGCACGGGCCACTCCCGTCAGCGACGCAACCAAGAAAATTGCTGCCACGGGAACTACGCTCTTTACCACAAGGCGAAGAATTCTTCTCATGTGTTCCCAACCTCCTGGCATTCAATGTCCCGACCTCTTCTCCTTCGATTCCGTGCCTGGGTCACTGGTTGTCCAAAGGAACCTCAGCACAATTGCAAAAACTGTGGCCCCGCTCCATCGGACCGTGCGGGCCAGTCGTCCCCGCTGAGGATAGAGTCATTTTCAGTGTAGGGAGGATGCACTCTTACAGTTAGTACTTTTGGTGGATTTGATTTCGCTTCCATGCTTTGCTATTCTCACGATGAAAAAAGAGAGGACTGTTCGTCCTTGTCCTCTCCCTGTCCTAGCTTACTGATGGTCGCCAAGGAGATCATGGCACTTCCAACTGATCATGTTCCCACTGAGGCAGGGCGGCGCTCCAGCCACTATGTAGCACTATATCTGATAGCTTTTTCTGTCCTTGCCAACTTCTCGGCTGCCCAGCAGGAGCAGGGTGCCCCCTCGCAGAGCTTGCCAGTTCTGCAAACCGTTCGTGAAATCAAGGAACTCCCTCCCGAAAAAGCCGGGCTCGGGTACCTGATCCATTTGCGCGGCGTCGTGACTTATGCCGACATACCGCAAAGACAACTCTTCATTCGGGATTCCACGGATGGCATTTACATTGACCCGCTGGGTACCACACTCGACCTGCACTCGGGCCAATACGTGGACGTCAGCGGCATTAGCGGCCCGGGAGAGTCTGCTTCGCAGATTGGGAAACCCAGGATTCAAGTGCTGGGTCAAGCTCCTTTGCCAATTCCCAAGAAGATCTCGGGGGAAGTATTTGTCACTGGGGTCGAGGACAGCCAATTTGTGGAAGTCGAGGGAGTTGTGAGGTCGGCGGCTGAAACCCAAGGCCGGTTGCTGCTGCATGTGGCGTCAGGGACCGCTCTCTTTCCCGTGTTCGTGTTGGATTACAAACCCATCCCTGAAGGTTTGGTGGGGGCCAGGGTGGTGCTCCAGGGCGTTTCGGGAGGAACCTACAATGCCCGGCTGGAGCTTCTAGGCGCCGCCCTATTGGTGCCGTCCTTGAAGAATCTGAAGGTCAAGGTTCCCGCGCTGGCTGACCCATTTTCGATACCTGTGCGTCCCATACGCACTGTTCTAAGGCTGGGTCCGGCCGGAGCTTTCAACGAACCCGAGCACGTCCAAGGGATTGTCATCTTACAGCGGCCCGGTGAGGACATCTTCATACGAGATGCGCAAGAGGGCTTGGAAGCGGAAACGCGCCAGACGACACCCTTGAACGTGGGCGACCGCGTTGACGTTGTAGGGTACCCTGCAGTGGGCGGGTTCAGCCCCATGCTCAAGGATGCGGTCTACCGCAAAATCGGGACTGGAGCTCCTCCTCCCGCGCTGGCGGTGACCGCGGCGCAGGCCCTGACGGGGATTTATGATCGGCAGCTCATCCGGATTCGCGGGCGATTGCTGGGCGTCTCACTCGGAGCTTATAAAAGCTCACTCACCCTCAATGCCGAGGGAGTGGTGGTCGAGGCCGAGCTACAGGGAGGGCCAGGTCAAGGAATGCCTACCCAAGCCCGAACGGGCAGCCTGCTGCAATTGACGGGAATCTGTGACGTCAGAGTTGACGAGAACCAGAACCCGGTGGGTTTTGCCTTGCTCCTGCGCGCGCCCGATGACATTGCGGTGCTGCAACAGGCCTCCTGGTGGAACTTCCAGCGCACGCTTGTCCTGTTAGGCTTCGCAGCTTTGTTGGTGGTCGGAATCCTGATCTGGGTCGGCATGTTGAAGCGGCGTGTGGCAGATCAGACCGAGACCATCCGGGCCACGCTGGAGTCCACCGCAGACGGGATTTTGGTCTTGGATGCGACGGGAAACGTCGTTGCCCACAACACGAAGTTTGCTGAGCTTTGGGGTATCCCCACGTCGATCCTTGCCCCGGGCAAAGGCCGCGAATGGTTGGACTTCGTTTTGCCACATTTGAAGGACCCGGACGCATTTCTGGGAAAAATGCGCAGCTTGTATGAGGACTCCGAGGCCCTCTGTGACGATCTGGTTGAGGTTAAAGACGGACGGGTTTTCGAACGGCATTCCGAGGCTCAGCGCGCTTGGGGAAGAAACATTGGCCGGGTTTGGGGATTCCGCGATATCACTGAAAGGCG
>Ga0187781_10004255_pt1 | contig 10680 bp, 7 predicted proteins | sample 0715_SJ02_MP02_2_FD_132447 | JGI IMG/M metagenome (GOLD analysis project Ga0187781, IMG submission 132447) | Tropical peat soil microbial communities from peatlands in Department of Meta, Colombia - 0715_SJ02_MP02_20_MG | ecosystem: Environmental > Terrestrial > Soil > Wetlands > Peat | place...
CGGTTGCATCAAAGGTTCCCCGATTGACCTCATCGACGCCAACCAGGTGAGCGGGAGTGAATCGTTGCATAATTTCCAAGGCGTATTCTCGAGCGTTGGCCCTGCGCAGAGCTTCGCTCATTGATGCTGAAACGTCTATCACCAGCACGGCGTTCGCAACTTCAGACGAGGGTGCGATGGTGCCGGTCGAAAAAATGCCAATCGGCTCACCAATCGCCCGCCTGACCATTTTGCGAAATTCGTCGAGTTGCTCGGGAAAATCTGGATTGACGTTACCCCAGGCAAACCGACGCCCTCCGCCACCACCCGCCGCCGTCATCGCCCTCAGTTGCGCTGAGATGGGCCCATAGTTGACCAGGAGAACGGCCGTCCCCTGAAGATTCCGCGAGTAATCGGTCAACGCCATGTCGAAATTAGTGGAAGATTTCTTGTAGTGTTTACACTCAACGGCAAGCGGACACGTGTCGTCTGCCCAAGCAGAATAGTCTGGCTGGATGCTCCTGATCCGGCCGTGTCCCTGTAAATTTCTGGCCGGTACTCGTTTCTCCGAAAAGAGAGTTATCGGCCTCCTCGCGGAGTTGATGGTAGCGAGCGGGGTCTCATGAAAGGCAAACTTGAGCTTTCCGCGGTCATTGTGGAGACTGACGTCATGCCCAGCAAGCGCCTGCAGGATTTGCGTGAAAACCCATGCGCTATAAAGCTCATATCGCTTCTTCCACACTGGAAGCGATACCACTTCTGTCAGGGTCTTGCCGCTGAACTGAAAACGAGACCTCCGACGTGGAATATCGCGGAACAGTTCCGTTAGGGCAGCTTCGACTGAAACCTTATCCTTCTTGCCGGCGTTCTCAAACGCGATCAGGTTGAGAACACTCGACTGAATCCAGCGGTCAGTTTCGTGTAATGCGTAGGTCGCAATCTCAGGGGCTAGATCTTCGCGCCTGAGTTCCCGACGGAGGGTATCGTAGTTCGGGAATACCGAGGTCAGGGCCGCGGCTAACTCGCTGATGAAGTTGGCGTAGTCTCCAATTGCGCCTGTCTGAGCGGAGTTTCTGTGCACGATCTCCGGCAAAGGCAACCAGCCTGTCTGCTCGTATTGGCGTAGCCATTGGCCCAGGTCCGGTGGGCTCGCGGCAGGAATGCCTCCAAGACGATACTCTGGATTGGCCGCTCGCAATGCCTTGAATGCGTCCCACACCTTCCACATGGTGGGCGGTGGGAGATCGAGAACGTCAATTGGATACGCGTTCTTAGAAAATGCCTCGAGCCAACGTTTGAAATGATCCAGGTTGACCTGCAAAGGCTCGCCTGCACCGCCCAGGACTAAGACCCATTCGCCTGGGCCTTCCGTTGCTTCGGCCTTTTCAAAGTAGTTGAGTAGGTCGCGCATAATGTTCGCGAACGGAGTGAAGAGCCCAAAGAATGCATTTAGGAAGCGTTCGATCGTAGCCGCGGAGAGCGCGGCTTGGACGTCTGGGGCTATAGGATCAAGCCGCTCCCTTAACCGCTCAACGAAGAGTTCGTCTCGGCCTTCTGGCTCGAGGCCACCGGAGTTGGTCAGGTATTCCCACGCCTGCAGAGGACTCTTGAAGGTCTTGCCCATAGAACACTTAGCCGCCTAAGGCGAAAATACTCTTTGAATTGTCCCTTCGCAAACTGCTGATCGAGGACGAATCCTGCTTACGAAACAGCCGCCTTATGGAGTGTCGAACTCGATGCCTTTGAAGGCGCGTCTTGAGTGTCCTCGCTTTGCGCGAGATCAACCGCACCATGAAGGTCGGAACGCTGCTGGGAGCTTCCAGTTTGCCCTCTACAAAAGCCTCGTAGATAACAACCTTCGCCGTGACATCGGTGAGTTCGAACCTCTGCCACGCTTCGACCTGCATCCGCATGGGCTCGAAGTTCCTCTGCATGTGATCGACACCTTTGCTCTGAATCGGCCGACGCCGTGATACCGCAACTACTTCCCGCCAATTACCGTCAGACTCGCGCCCGCACCGTGTGCCGATGCTTCTGCGCTGAGCAACAGAGTATCGAGTTGCTGAAGACGTGCCGCGTCAAGCGATCGAGGATGAGCCCTCGCCTCTTCATAAATGGTCTTCTTTACGTGAGGCTGGACGATCACGATGCGCCGCTGATACTCGGCGCCCAATCTGGCAAGTGCGTCGAGCATTTGCCGACGGCCGGTTCTCCTGCGGTTGTGCCACACGAGATCACCAACCTTAGTCCCGATTCCTGAGCGAAGCCCCGCATCGAGCAGCAAGCGATCTAGTGAGCGCAGATTTTTTACGGCTTGGCCGGTTACGACCTCGTATTTCGAGACAGATATCCCACGATGCTCCCGATCGCTACCTGCACCCTTGACGTGGATTAGAGACAGGATGGGTGGGTGCGCTCTCTCATCGAGATGGATAAAATCGGCGATCTCCATAGAGCCATCGTCGCATGCCAACCAACCGCCGGGAATTTTGAGTGGGTGCGAAAGGTTCGGCCAGAATTGTTGGACCCAACAGAATAGTGAATCCTGCCGCCCAATTTCATCGAGTGGATCAGGCTTTTCTCTAGTGATATCAAAGCCATCAAGGTTCCCCCACTGGAAACCCCAGAAGGGCATGTCCCGATGTCGAATCTCAAAGAGGGCGCCATCACTGAGCGTCTGACCGGAATCGTACCAGACTTTTAGCCACGCCCGGTTATTACAGAGATCCAGAGCTTTGCGGTGTTCCTCCTGTTGCGCTGCTGTGCGGGCTTTGCCGCTGATGGCCCAATGAACGTTTTCCGCAGATTCAACGGTTACCTCGAACGTCGCAATGCCCACGGAGATGCCCGCAAGTACCATGTCAACCTCAAAACTCGCACCGTCAGTCTTGGTAATTCGGAAATCGCCTCCGTATGACCAGCGCTCGAGGGCTGCAAGTGTCTCTGGATCAATGTTTGGGTCATCGGTCACCCCCTCTGGGGGGACCAAACCAACATCGAAGGCGTCTGCGACTTTTTTTGCGTCGACTGCGGAAACCGCCACGACCGGTAAGGGCGCCTGTATTGGTTTCTTGGTCTTTTTCAACTGCCGCAAAACACCTGCCGCCGTGTCTCGGAAATCTGCCCAATCAGTACTGACACCTACCCAAATACGCGATCCCCGGGGTGAGGCCCCCACCACAGGGGACCGAAGTCCTTCAATATCTGCGTTGGAACGAGCCGCAGTGAAGTAATAACTTTGATCTTCAAGAGGATTGAGCGCGTCGCGAAGATTGAGGCCTGAGAGGATCTTGCTATCAGCTTTTACCGTACTTCGGCGATGTGTGCCAGACAACCACAGGGTTCGAGTTATCCCTCGGACGAAAGCTGCATTCATAAATCCTGGATTGATCGGTTCCAAGCTGCTCAGGCCAGCCATGCGCGGACGACCAATGCGGCGCACAATTGGCGTCCGCAAGCGGTTGTCAGACACACAGAGACCGACATATCGATCGCGCCGACAAACGAGAACGAGTTGGTGAACCAAGTTCGAAACGGAGTCGTCTTCAATCCATGCGACGGGCTGTTCCTCGGTGAAATGGATGTACGCTACGTGCAGGCCGGCGTCAGACTCAGGCGGTGACTTGGTTATAAGTTTGCGCGGACCATCTTCTTTCACCTTGAGAATAGTTATGACGTCGTCGAGCAATTGCTGGACTATGCCATCGAGATCAACTCCATCTTTAACCTTTGCAAGAAGAAACGATTTGTAAGGTTTGAGCTTGTGCAGACCTGTCGACACGGTCGCCCCCAAAACTCACAGTAAAACTGGATCTTTTGTCTCGATTCCTTTTATTGTCTGGCTATCATGCAGGGTACTCTCAGCTGTCAGGCGCTCCACCAACGCTTTTCGGGGCACCTCGTGATCCTTGTCGTAAACGCCCTTCATGGTTGAGAGAACCGTTTGCAGGCGTGTTTTCGCTTGCTCCTTCGATCGCTTACTGAACAACTCCCACAAGCTTTTGGGCGTGGCATTGCGGCTTCCGTGGTGTCCGACCTTGTATAGATCGGTGTCCCGCAACAGCTTCGCGTACGTGTTCTTGCGTTTAATCAGTGAATACGACCAGTTCTCCAGCTGCGCATCGCCGGGGAAGAGCAGCTTCTTGCCGCATGCCTCAAACAGAAGAATCACGCTCGTATTGTTCAGAAAATCGTCGAGAGTCCTGACCAGTTCGAGCGATTCTTCCATATGTGTCCGGTCGGCCGCGGAAACGAACCACCTGGCCTCCGGCGGGATCTTTTTGGCTGCAACTACCCGTCCAGGGCTTCCGAAGCTGCCAACCTGTGCCACCCATGCTTTTTTCACGCCCAGCCAGTATTCGGAGGATGTTGGAGCGTAAGAGAGGGTCTCCACCTGCTTCAGTGTCGGCGGACCTAAAACCGTAATCTTGACGCCGGGCAACAGCGAGGTGAGGTTGACATTGTCGCCGCAAGAGACATACAGGTTGGTCTTTCCCATGCTCATCAGGTTCTTGACCGCGGGTTTATTCGTCAGCCCATTTTCGCCCTTAAACCTCAACTCCCGTATCCGGGGAGAACGAGATTTCGCAAGCATACCCGCGGATTTGGAGACGGATTTCGCAAACCGCTGCATCTCAGCCAGCGCTGCTCGGAAATGACGGCTCGGCGAGGCTGCAGGACCTTGGGCGCTCTGGTCAAGACTCGGGTCTTCCGTCCACGGCTGAATCACGAGTTCTGGCTGGCAGGACGCAATGATGTCGCCTGGCGCCTTCCTCGCCCTGTTTGTCGCGAAGCCGCTGATGTGATCCTTATGGCGGTGGGTCGCTACGACGACATGAAGTTTGCCGCCACAATCTTTCTGGATCTGGCGCGCCACCGTGGCCATGTGTCCATTGCCTGCGCTCTTTGGAAGCTTGTTGCTGCCGAAGTCGATCAGGATGTGTCGACTCTCTCTTGGGTAATTGAAACTCAGCAAGAAGCAGTCGCCGAAACCAACCTGATACTGGCGCAACGTAATGCTCTTAGGTTTAGAAGAACTCATCTTGCGCCTCCTGCGTGAATGTCGTGGCGCCCATCAACCGGGAGCGGTGGAGCGACGCAAACCTTCTGGTCTTCGCGCCACGCGTGTTCACGTAGTAACCGGTCCTGTATAGGTGTTCGATAAATCGCTCTTGCCGGTCTGGATCCAACACCACCTGCTTGATGTGATATTTCACCTTGCCGTATTCATCGAAGATGAGCACGCCACCCCCAAACAGCTTGACGGGAGTTTCCTCGGTCATTCCATCCGGTTTCCTGATCTTCAGACCACGCAATTCCGATGCCTGGACGGAAAGCATTTCGACGTACTCGGCGACTGTTTCCCGGATCACAAATCCATCCCACGAAAGCCTTATACACGGTCGAAGCGACCGTACTTGTGTGTACGCGCTGTCGCAGAGATTCAGAGCTCTGCGGTTCTGCCAGATGAAGCGAAACACTGCGTCTTTGTCCCGTTGCATGGCTTCGAAGTGCAAATGTCGGTAGTCAAATTCCTCGGATGGAGGTGACCAGAGGTTCTTCTCCGCGCCGCGAGTCTTGAGTGGTGTGATCCCGTATTGTGCAAATGCGTCTCGCAGCTTGTCGCGATAGTGGAACTTCGAATCGTCGGTCTGCACCTCATAATCAGCCGTTAGCAGGGCGCTTAGATAATCGCGGAACTCGATCCCGGCCGACGGCGAGTAATCGAGGGCGCGTATTGCCATAGTAAGAAGATGGTCTGCCGCTAGTGCACCCTCGTCGGCGACTCGATCACGATCCAGTTCCACGGTGTTTGCGTCTCCCAGGGAAGCGATCCGTTTGAGCCAGATGTCGAGAAAAGCCCTCATGACCGCAGCTACGAGGATCTCACCACGGTTGTGTGGCTCCCGGTTCTGCGGCCGATCGAGAAGGTCTGGGGAGGGCACGATTGCAATGGACCGTCTGAGCGCAGCACCTCGATCGCCGATCCCATCGCCTAGCCCAAGGAGAGCCGATCCCTTCAGGTTTTCATCGGTAAGCCACTTCCGTGCGATTCGATTGAGAGAAGTCGTCAGTCCGCTTTTTGTCGCATGTGCGTCGATCAACACCCTGAGCACACGCGGTAGCGAAAACATAGCAAGCAAGGCAACAACATCAGCAAAGCCTTCATGAAACGCGGCTTGATCTGGAAGCGATGCGTAGTAGTAGCCCTCGCGAAGTCCATCCAGAATGGCATGCGTGGTCTCGTGTGCGATCACGTCGTGGGAAAGGCATGTATTGATCGTCCGGTTTCCCTCATCCTTAAAGTACCCAAAGAAAAGCCCGCGGTCGCGACGGGAATAGAATGCATTTGCACCTTGGAACGCATGGGGTGCGACATGGATCTGGTGCCCGCCATCAAAACTCCAGCCGACATTTCTCCCCAGCGCGTATTCAAAACGCCATAGCGTGCGCATGATCACTGCATACACACTTTGCGCGTGGAACGCGGAGTTCTCGACATCTGGAGCGATCGGAATCACAGCGGGTTGGACAAAGTTTCGTGTGGACGCGTCATAGTCAATGACGTGGACACGATAGCCGCGTGGTCCCGGCGCCGGTTTTTCGTAAGGAACCTCCACCGGTTCCAGAAGCGGTGTACGTCCTACCCACTCTGCTACAATGGTCAGCTCGCGGGTGGGATTAGCTTTGGCTCGTGCTGGTGCTACGGCTGCAGCAGGCATGGGAATTCCTCCCGTTTTACGCGCGCACAGTTTTCCGTCTGCGTAGCCTGACTCGTCTCGATTTAGCTGGCGAAACAGTGCGCACTCTTAGTGGAACGCCGAGGCTGGCTGCCTGGATCATAGAAACTTCGGCAGGTGTGGTCGCATTGCGGAAAAGATCTGGAGCCTTGAATGAAACCAGCGATCTCCCCCTGGAATAGTTTCTCGCCTTGGTAGCGGCATCTTGCATCTTCTTGCCGTCCCACGCCACGATGCCGATGAATCGCGGACTCTCAACCACAACCTTTCCTTCGGCGGTGACGCTGATCTTTGCAGACGCATCGGCTTGGAACAGCTCTTTCGCTTCAGGCAGACTAAATGCAACTGTCGCGCCGGAACTGTTTTTGAATGTATATGTGAACGAATTCGCCTGGAGTGCTGCAACAATCGTTAGATTATTTTTGTCGAAGATGTCGCGCCTGCAGGTGGAGGGTGGCAGCGAAACGAGGTAGTCAACCAGTGTGCCGGTCTGGATCGTGTGCTGCGAAAGACCACCGAGGTTCAACGTCGCACTCGCAACCTTCGACACATCGAGATTCACATTCGCCGTACCTAGCATTTTTGCTAAGAATCCCAAAATCCCCTTCAGACTGAAGCTGAATTCGCTCTTTCGAACAACTTCGATTGCGTCAGCACTCGGGTCTTCTGTCACGTTATTGGGAGGGTCAGGGAGACAGGTGTGTGCATTCCTGACGATGATCATCTGGCCATTGTGAAAAGAGAAGATCGTGGTTGGACCGCGCTTCTGGCTTGGCAACGGTAGTGGAACGTATCCCTTCTGCTTCAACACTTTATCCAGGTCAGCCATAACGTACCTCCGTCAACGATGACGTCCGCCAAAGTATTCTCCTCTTGCTCGATTCAGCTCAATCGCCAGGCGTAACTCGATGCCCAGTCCCGATCGAAGACCGCTTGAAGCGTACGGACTAATGCGGGATGATCGGTGTTAAAGCTGCTTCCCGCGGTGGAAGCGAAATAGTCCCAGGTCATGTTGGAAGTCCCGATATTGATTCGTCGGTCTGTCACGATGTACTTGGTATGATTGACTCGGGTGTGACCCGGGAATTTACGATTGCTGCCCGTCGTGGTGTTCCATCCGGGCACCATGAAAAGTTTGATCTCCAGCTGCCCAGAGCTCATATAGGGGTCTGCCCGACCAGCATCCGCTGCACTCTGAAGGGCCCTCAACATGGGCTCGATCAGTGCAGAAGTATGAGCCCACTTGCTGACAAGTAGCCGAACGTACAGTTTGCGAGTCAGGACCGCCGACAAAAGAGCGTTCGCTAAAAGCGGCCACCAGACCGGTGTGTCGGTCGGAATGACGCCTTGGTCGCCGATGGGCGATCCCGCACTTGGGCGCGAATACAGGCCGGCGGGCGCAAAATCCATTACGCTGATGCAAACCGATTTCTGCGCATCATCAATGGTGTGAACCAGTCCTTTCCCGTCCCAGGTGCGCCCTTTTCCCAGAACCTCCTGCGGGCATCCGGAAAGAAAAACGCCGCAAGTCTCTCCGTTCAACGAGAGCCGCAGTGGGTTACGGATGCAATACTGTGTCTCGTATTTGGCGTCGTCGAGTGGCGACTTAGAGCGCTTCGGGGTCGGAATCAAAGTCGACCATGGCGGCACGCGCCGATCGATACGAACAGACGGATCGAAAGCTTCTTGGTTTGTCGGGTTGAGCGTGCTGAACGTCCACCATGACTCAAAGTATTTGGTTGCATCGGCGGCAAGTTGAGGGCAGTCCTCTACGGCGACGCCCATCTCTTTCACTTGGGTCAGCGATTTCCAATCCATATTCGCCGATCCCAGATAGAGGTGAATAGAATCAAAGATCCAAATCTTCTGGTGCATGATGCCGCTGCCGTACCACTGGCTCATATCGACGTTGTGAATCGAAATACGGTCCGGGAACTCTTCCCGCAAAGTATCCGATTCCTGCTTCTGCCCGGAAAATCCCGGGCTCTGCAGAATTCGAATCGAGACGCCGCGGCGCGCGGCATTGCGCAGGGCCTCGTAAAGTGCGCGTCCGTGGTCCGCTCCCATTTGCTCAAACTGCTTGTCGGTGAAGCCTTGTTCATCCACGCTTTTGGGATCGGGCAATAACGCCCAATACATGGCGGTAAGATCGATGGTCGATTGCGCGGTATGGGTCAGGCGTACAAGAACACTTTCCGTGTATTGCACTCCCAGAGTGCCACGCAGACTTTCAAGCCCCACCGGAATGGACTCGACGAGGGAGGCTCCTGGTTGTCGCGTCGTAGTATCAGGCATGCGCGGACCTCGCTGGAACGTCCGTGTCGGGTGTTTCGAACGGACATGATCGATGCTGTGCTTGATGTGCGCGGAACATGGTCGCGGAGAATTCCTTCCAGCCTCTCATCCGGAGGTCATATTTCTTGGGCTCGAGTCTCGCCTGCTCGTAGGTCTCGGAATTGGCACAACTGATGGTCATGATCGGTGAACCAAGTTCTTCGGCGAAGGCCATCAACGCTTTCTCGAGTCACTCCACCGGAAAGTCCTCCCGGATGTTGACGTCCCTAGGCGCACCGCCCAAATGGTTGAGCAGTTTGCCCGCGGACTCCAGTCCCGGGCCCGCTTGCCGTTTAGCAAGCTCCCGCATGAACCGAAGGATCGCGAGACTACAAGTACTCAAGCCACTCGTGGATATCTGGCTTCGGGCTCTGCCTCCAGAGAGGATCCTGCATAACGTCGTGCTAGTCCGTCATGCACACGCACTCCGACGACAATGAGATGCGACAGTCTACTCGCTACTTTTTCTAGTCGACTGCTTCTTCTTCGCCTTCTTTTTCGTTCGAGACTGTTGGGTCGGCCGACTCGATGGCCCGCTCGTCGGCTCTGGCTCCGGTTCGAGCGGCATCGATCTGCCTCGGAAAGGAGCGCCAGTGCGCGGTGGCAGATAGGCCATCGTATGAATTTTGGGTGCCGGAGAAGAACCGACTTGATCATGCGGGTCGTAGTGGGTCGCGTGGATGAGCGCGCGAGCTTGGTCGCGCGTCATGCCCGGTGGCGCCAACAAAAGGTCTGTTTTTGAAAGTCCCTGCCACAGAACTTGATTTTGGAACGCAATGGTTCCGCCTCCGCGCTTGCGCTGCGAGATCATGCGATTGATGTCGCCGACGCACACCCAGTTCGTGTGCATAGTGATACCCCACTTCGCGTGATCGTGAGTTTCAGGCCAAGCCATGTGGATACCCAAGGGGCCTAAGTTGATGTACTTAATGTCAAAGGTTTTATGGATACCATCGGTGTCGGCCACTGGGGGTACTGGGCCTCGTATCCAGGTATCGACGTCCATATCGTCTTCCAGGGTGGGCCCCACCAAGCCATTCCAGAAGTCTTTGTTCCAATTGCGGTTCTTGGCGATCGCCTTGAACGACATGCCTCCTGCAGTTTTAAGATCAAGAATCTTGGAATCCCCAGGCGCATTCGGATTGACGGCCTGCGCGAGCTTGTAAAGCGGGCTTGTCTGGTTGTTCTTAAGACAGTCGACGCGATTGAGATAAGTTTGGGGCTGTTGGTGATCGATCATCAGCGCGGCAATTTGCTCCAAGGAATCGAACGTCAGTGACAAGCACAGATATGTCTGCCCGTACTTGGGTGTCGGGTCGGCCTTAGCCTTCGGCTCCGCGAATTTCGGCCAGGAGTGCAGCAGCCAATACCCCGTCTTGGTCGCTGTATCAAAGGCCAACACACCCTTTGTATGACCGAGAGCGCCATTGTCCTTGCCGGGCACATCTCCGGGCTTCTCGTCGTTATAAAGGATCCAGCCGGTGGTTGAGTCCGGATTGACAAAGACCGAATTGAGTGTTTTGTTCAGTGCTCCTTGGTCACTGTTCAGTACATAAGGCGATTTCAGGATGTTACGATTGCTCACCGTCGGCTGTTGGTCGATGGATGAGTCGTAGTAGACGTACTC
>Ga0187781_10004256_pt1 | contig 10680 bp, 12 predicted proteins | sample 0715_SJ02_MP02_2_FD_132447 | JGI IMG/M metagenome (GOLD analysis project Ga0187781, IMG submission 132447) | Tropical peat soil microbial communities from peatlands in Department of Meta, Colombia - 0715_SJ02_MP02_20_MG | ecosystem: Environmental > Terrestrial > Soil > Wetlands > Peat | place...
CTAACTTGAATTCCGCGCCGATCGAGGAGGCCGCGATGGACCGGGTTGGGCTGGACGACATTGAACGTGAGATCGACGCTGAGGCCAGAGAGCGTTTCCCGGGCGGCGCGGTGCGGCAGGCGGTGCTGCTGCAATACGGCGACGACCCGGAGATCGAGCCGGGAGACTTGTGGGTCCGGGTGCTACTCGCGGCGGACGGACCCGAGGACTACGAGCGGTCGGTGCAGGAATTCGAACACGCTCATCGGGAGGCGATAGAGCGGTTCCCTGGCTACCTGGCCGAGAAGCTCCGCGAGATCAGACTGGTCGAGTTCACCCCCGAGAAAACCGTCAACCGCGACGGCCACGGTCCCCGGTTCCACCTGCTGATCGGGCAACGGCTTGCCGACGCGCGAGCATGGGAACTCGGGGAGAAGACCCAGGTCGACATGCACACTACGCTGGGCCGCTCCGGCCTGGAAACCCTCGACACGCTGATCATGGCGGGCATCGCGGACACTCGCGCGGACGCGATCCGCTGGGCGCTGGCCCGCATCCGTGAGCGGCCTGCGTATGAGCGGCTCCGCGAGCACGTCCGGGAGATCGATCAGCTCAGGAATGAATTCTGAAAACGTCGAACCATAAGGCCTCGATCCCGATTCGGCACAGTCGGCCGCCAGCAGGGTCGCCGGTCAGTCACCCAAAACACCCAGTCTGTGAGAGATCACCGCTGCCTGCCGTCGCCGGGCTCGATCGTGGACCGCCTAGTCCGTTTCCCGCCAGCATTGTTCCTGGCAGCCAGGCAGGCTAGAGGCGGTAAAGGGGACGGCTTGATGGCTGAGAAGCCGCGGATGCCGGGCTCACGAGCAGGAAGGCCCGTATCCCGTGGATGACTCCCCACAGGTTGACTCCCAGCACCCACTTCCACGCGGAGAGCGGGCCGAACCACGGGTCGGCATGGCTGGCCACGCCCGCGTTGTTGCAGACCACGTGCACCGCTCCGAACCGATCGATCGCGGCAGCGGCCAGGGCATTGACCGCCGCCTCGTCGCTGACATCGGTGGGCACCGCGAGCGTCTGGGCGGCCAGGCCCGCGATCTTCTCCGCGGCGGCCTGCAGCGCAGGCTGCTCGACGTCGGCCAGCACCACATCGAGCCCGGCGCGGGCGAACCGCTCGGCCAGCGCCAAGCCGATACCGCTGGCGGCCCCAGTGACGACGGCAACTTTCCCCGCGGTCAGTTCCATGGCCTCTCCCCTGATCAGACCCGGTTTTGCGCTACACCGGCTGGCTCGTCCTAGCACCCCCGGAACGCTCATAATGCAGAGCATCGCTGCTGGGCCGACCGCCGCGACCCGGGGCGCGACTTCCCCTACGCTGACGCCTGGAAGAGCCTGCCATGTCGGGGTAGCCCTGGGCGGGTCAATGGCGTCGGGTGGACTGGCGTGCCGCCGGGTAGCTGCGACCCGCGACCGCCCGGAAAAGCACGGCCAAGAGCGCCCGACGAATGGGACGGGTGGGGCCGGCCTGCCGAGGAGCTGGCGGCGATTGTCCGCCAAGCAGCAAGGAGCTACTTCGCCGTGCTTCCGTTGTGTAGCAGATCGTCGGCCGGCTGCGGCGACGTGCCTATTCGCAGGTCAGTCGGCATACCGAGCTGTCCGCGAGTGACTGCCACTATCCGGTGATTCCCGGTTCATCGGGCACGCAACGGGCACGGGGGCCTCGGGTGACGGCGACGTGTCGCTTCCGGCCGCGCACGCACACATCCCCTTCCAGCCCCGGCCCCGGTCCTTGTCCGCCACCCCTCCCCCATCGGACTGACTGCGGCGGGTCTATTCGCCGGAGGGGAGGTGTCAAGGGCTGATTCGCGTGATGTACGTTCGCCAGGCGCTTTCACCTGTGCTCGTTGCCTGCGGAAATATCGGCCCTTGATGCCGTACCGGAGGCGTATCACAATCCGGCGGCAGTCTGGTGGGGGTCTTTGCACCTTCCGCCCGCATGCTGAACGCCCTGTCTGTCAGGCCTGCACTGTCGGGCCTCTCAGGCTATTGACAACTTCAGGATGTGTCAGGAGGATGCGTGTCGTCGGCCACGGGGGAGTCCTCGGCAAAGGAGGCCACCATGAAGTTCGTCACTACCTGGAAGCCGCGACCTGGCGGATCAGCGGCCGAGAACGAAGCGAGCGCCGCCCGGCTGCTTGAGGTGTACAGCAAGTGGGCGCCCGATCCGGACACCACAATTCTCCAGTTCGTCGTACGGGCGGACGGGGAGGGGGGCTTCGCGGTCACGGAAGGTGACAACCTAGCCGCCGGCGCCCTGGGTATCGCCAAACTCGCCCCGTTCTTTGAGTACACGATCTACCCGGTCCTCGACATCGAAGAAGCAGTAGGCGTCTTTGCCGAGGCCGTCGAGTGGCGCAAGTCCATCACGTAGGCTAGCGGCCTGATCGTCCACCCCTAGCGCGTCAGTACGGCGGTGTCGGCCCCGACGTCCGGCCGGGCCAGGCCGAACGCGGGCAGAACGGCCAGGAGCGGTATCCGGCTCGGTGACGGACGAGCTGTGCTGATCCGGCGAGACGTTGCGGCGTGGCCCGGCGTGCGCCGCGCGGGCCTTCGGAGGCTGAGCGGCGGCGCTAACGCCGGGCCCGGCGCCGCACAGCGGCGCCGCTTGATTGAGAAGTACTTAATGACTATTCGGCAAGGACTGGATTAAAACGAACGATTAAGTTCGGTAGACGTCGCGCCGGTGGGCTACGTCGACCACGGTCACCACGCGGGCCTTGTCGTCGATGCGGTAGATCACCCGGTAGGTGCCGCGACGGGCGCTGAACCTGTCGTCCATGGGGGGCAGCAGTCTTTTGCCGATCCGCTGCGGATCGGCAAGCACCGGGCCAGTGATGAACTCGTAGGCGGCTGTGGCAACGGCCTCCGGGAGAGCTTCGCTCAGGGCGCGGCGAACGGTGGACGTCGTCCGCAGCTCATAGGGTTCCTCTGCGGGCGCGTCGCTCACTGCGCCCGGCGCTGCCTCATCGCTTCGGCGAGCTCCTCAGCCGAAACGTATTCACCGCGAGCCAGCTCCGCGTCGGACTCGGCCAGCCGGTTCATCGTCGCGGCATCGCGCATGATCTCTAGGGTTTCCTCGAGGGCTTCCAGGTCCTCCGGAGCGATGAGGATGGCCGAGGGCCTGCCGTGCACGGTCACGGTCACTCGCTCGTGATGGTCGTGGACGCGGCCGACGATCTCGGATAGGTGAGACTTGACGTCGCCCAGCGGAAGCACGGTCATAGTCAAAAGTATGACCAAAAATCCGGGCAGCGTCAAACGGCCACCGTTGTACTACGGTGCACCAATCCGTTTACAAACTGCAGGAAAGAGGCCGTCCCTCTGTTCGAGGAGCGGCCTCTGGCCTTGGTAGCGGGGGCGGGATTTGAACCCGCGACCTCTGGGTTATGAGCCGTACGACGTGCGTCTCCCCCGTCTCGGGCTGTCTCCGGTCAATACGTTGACCTAGACGACCTGCACAGGGAAGTCTTCTGCGGCCTTCAGCGTATCCCTCGTTTCAGCCTGTCCCGCTGCGTCCCGTTTACAAATCGGTTTACAGAACAGGTGATTGATCTGCAGTTTCCTTTACCCTCCCGGCCTTCCGTGGCTGCCGTCCCTGGATGCGCGGTCCCGCATCCAGGCTCGCCAAGCCACTGCCTAGCGGCTTGGCCTTGACGGACTTAGGCGTGAGCTCGTTGGCAGTCTTATGGAACCAGCATCGGCAGTACCAGCGTCCGTACCGATGCCGAATCGGCGAACCGCAGTCCCGGTACGTCAATCGTCAGGTGCCGTGTTCCCCGGGATAATTGCCCGGTAATCAGCGCGCAGTTGCCCGCACAGGTAAGGTCCGCCTGCGAGCGTGCTGCCCGGCCCGGATTCTTCGGGCCGCGACCGATGCCTCGAGCGTGCCCCGCGCCATTAACTCACGCCCTCCCGTCCGGGCTGCCCGGCTGGCGCGGGACGCTGTGCGGCCCGGGAGAGGGGCGTGGGCACCCTGACGCCAGGGCCCCTTCCAGGCTGCCGAAGCTAGGTATGAAGCAGTCCAGGCCGGTCAGGTACAAGAGGCGGGCAACGGCGCCGCCAACCGGGATGACCAGCCGCAGCCCGCCGCCTTCTGCCAGGGCCCGCCGGTGCGCCTCTGTCAGCACACTAAGCCCCGCCGGATGGCAGAACCGGGTACGGGTCATGTCCACCACGACCGTTGCATCCCCGCGCCTGTCCGCTTCAAGGAGAGCCATCCGTAGCTGCTCGGCGGTTTTGACATTGATCTTCGCGGACGCTGACACCACGGCCACGCCGTTGGTCAAGGGATATCTGATGCCAGGCAACTGGGCCCACCCCCACACGGGAAACGCGATCTTGCCCCGGGGAACCGGTGGGTCTGCGGGCATACGAGCAGCAGCCCGGATCACCGGGCCGGCTGTCTCGACAACCGTGAAATCGACTTTACTGCTTGTGACCGCAACCGTCTAATCCGCGAGCAGGTTCTGAGCGTAATCTTGCTGACGCACGGAAACGCGTCCCCCGCTTCGCAGGTGGAATCGAGTAGGCAACTACCTCTTCGAGGCCAGTTGGTGCAGGGGCCGTACCCCGTCAGCCATCTACTTGACGAGCCCGCTCTGCCGCACTCTTGTTGGCGCGCTTGCGCAGCCCGTCACGGGACCAAAGTCCCGATACTGTCGGGCCATACGACCCCTCGACAGCTCGAAGCCCCTGGGCGAGCCTCCTGGGAAGGTTCCGCGCCTCAGTGCAGAACCGAGCTTGAGGGAGCCGTCACACCGTAGCGGCTATTTCGCGCAGCGCTCGCGGGCGGCGACGAGGAACCGGGAGTCCAGGATGATCTCCAACCACCAGCTCATCATCCGTGGCCTGCGCATCCACGCCCAGTCCGTAGGAGAAGGCGCCCCGCTGCTGCTGCACTCCGGTATCTGGAGCGAGATGCACCACTGGGGGCCGCTCTTGGAGCACCTGCACGGCTTCCGGGTGATCACCTACGATGCCCCCGGCGTCGGCTCCTCCCAGGTGCCCTCATCCCCAATGTCGATGCGGGCCCTGGCCGACATCGGGGCGGGCATCCTGGACCAGCTGGGCATAAGTTCCGCCCACGTCCTGGGCGTGTCCTTCGGCGGCGCGGTCGCCCAGGAGATGGCCCTGTCTCACCCCGAGCGGGTACACAGGCTGGTCCTGGCGTCTACCTCGTTCGGCGGGCTTGCCCTGCCAGGCCGTCCTTCGGCACTGCTGCACATGATGAACCCGCGCAGCTATCGTCCCGACCGGCTCGCCCGGAGTGCCGGTGCCATGTTCGGCGGCAGGATGCGGACCGAACCGGACCTGGCCGCCAGCCTCAAGATGACCCGCCCGTCCAGCGTCCGCGCGGCCATGTTCCGCCTGTCAGCCCTGACCGGGTGGACCAGCCTGCCGTACCTGCCGTCGATCCGGCACCAGACGCTGATCCTGTGCGGCGACGATGACCCGGTAACACCGCACGTAAACCACAGGGTAATGGCAAGGCTGATCCCATCGGCGCTGCTGCATACCGTGCAGGGCGGGGGGCATCTCGTCCTGGTGGATAGCGCGCATGAGGTCGGGCCGGTGATCAGCGCGTTCCTTCGCGGCGCGAATGAGCGGCTGGCGGCGGAGGCGACGCAAGCTACATCTTCATCAAGATCGACTTGTTTGAATCCGGCAGCTACGGCCACACACGACAGCTTGCGCCCTGACGCGCAACCTACCGGGAGGCGGACGCGTGCGACACCGGAACGGCGTCCTTGACGTCCTGCGCGGTGCCTGCCGGTGGCCGGGTGCCTGGTAGCCTCGCCATCATGGATGCAGGTCTGGGTGACGCCCAGCAGGGCGGCGCCGGTCGGCCGCATGCCGCGCGGCCGGACGTCCATGCCCAGGCGCGGAGGCTCGAAGAGGCCAGGGCGCACTCGCAAGCGATCATGGACCAGATCGAGAACGGCCGATCCCAGCAAGAGAGACTGCGTGATTCTGCGTTTGCCCGGCTGCATGCCAGGCTGGACAGCATGCCCGTGATCGAGCAGGCCAAGGGCATCTTGATGGCCCAGCACCGGTGCGGACCCGACGAGGCGTTCGACCTGCTGCGCCGGGCCTCCCAACGCGCCAACGTCAAGGTCAGCATCCTGGCGGCACGGATAGTCGAGCAAATCGCCGTCCCCCCGAACCCGACGACAAGCTAAGCCAGCCCGGCCCGTTCCCCGCAGGCATCCCTGACTGAGAAGCTTGGCGGTTCGCAGACATAGCAGCCTCCAGACTCGCCGGGGCGGACCACAGGACCGTCCGTTGCGGTCTATGCGCTGGGCCGACATTCCACAGCTGTCCACTCAGAATCAGCGTTGTTCAGCGGCTTGGCAGCAGTATTGGCAACAGTCGCGGCGGAACAGCCGATCCTCTGCTGGTGAAGTCACCCCGGCGTGTAGCCCGATGCGCAGCCCACGTTCACGGCTCCGCAGGCGGTCTGTCCGGTCTAGCGAATTTGTGCATCCTGCCTGCTTGGACTCGATTAGTCATCTCCCCGGCGGCCAAGATCATTCCGCGTATATTCCGGATCATGGAAACTGCCCCGGTGACTGCCCGCACTGTGCAGGGTGGCCCGCGTCCGGGTCCGGGCAGGCTCAGGCCTGGCCGGTCCACAGCACCGGGCAGGTGTCATTAGACATGAGGACCACGAGGATCACTTTTCCGCGTTCTCTGCCGGACTGTCAGGGGGATAACGGGTCCGGTCCCGCACGCCGACGACGCCTTCTACATGCCGGATGGCATCTGTCAGCTGGAGGACGTCGGAGCGGCTGCCGAGCTGGCCGGTGACGGTCACGACGCCGGAGGCCACGGTGACGCCGAAGGTGTCCGGGTTGAGCGCGAACTGCCCGGCGATGACCTGCATCACATCGGCGCGGATCTGGTCGTCTGGCCGGGTGAAGACGCTCAGCACGTCGAGGCGGCTGACGATCCCGGCGAGCTGGCCGTCTGCGTCCACGACCGGCAGCCGTTTCACCCCGTACTGGTGCATCAGCCGGGCTGCGTCGGCCACGCTCGCGGCCGGGCCGATCGTCACCGGCGGGGTGCTCATCAGCTCGGCTGCGGTTGTGCCGTTGGCCTTGGCGCGCTCGCCGCGGCGGCCGGTGGCCCGCAATGATGCGCCTGGCCCGTCGAAGTGTTCCGGGCCGAGCTCCTTGAGCAGCAGGTCGGCCTCGGATACCACGCCGATGACGCGGCCGGTCACATCCAGCACCGGGCAGGCACTGATCCGCCGTCCGATCATCGCGCTGATGATGTCCTTGTAGTTGGCGGTCTCCCCGACAGCGACCACGCTTGTGGTCATCACGTCTTTGACGGTGCTGTTCATGATGGTGCCCTTCTCTTCAGCCACCGCACGGAGGGTCGGATGCACGCAGGTCCAGCGCCGCAGCAACAGTGCTGCTCGTGCTCCACTGCCGCACCGGCAGACACCGCGAACGGAAGCTGCGCCAGGGTCCAGGGCGAAACCGGCTTCTCGATCGACCGTGTCGTTACTTACCGGTGTTCTGACGGTAGGCCCTGACGCGCTGCTGAACTACGGACTTTGGTCACATCCATGTGAGGCTGGGGCCTGCGGGCCCTATCGGCTAGCTGGAGGGCTTGTCGGGCCGCCGTGGCGGATGGCGAACACATGGTTGCGGATCTTGTGGATCGTGTCGTCCAGGTGGTCCAGGGCATCGGCGATCCGCTGCATGGCCGCGTCGTGAGGGAGATCGGCCGCGGACTCCACCGTCAGGCCGGCCTGGAAAAGGCGGTTCACCACCTAGACGGTTAAGTCCAAGAGGTGTGGTTCGGCGGGTCGCGCCGGGATTGCGGCGAAGGGTGTCCAGAATCGGCGTTGCTAACCCGAACGCCGAGCCGTGGAGACCCGCCGTGGACGCTGATCTGGACACCCTTGCGACAGCACTGTACGCGGAGATCGATGATCTGCTGAAGTCCGAGCCGCAGCGCGCGCCGTGGCGGCCCGGGACGGGGATCACGGCGGAGATTACCGACGCGGAGCTGCTGACCCTGGCAGTGATGCAGGCGCTGCTGGGCCACGATGGCGAGGCCCGGTCGGTGCGGTATGCCCGCAAGCACCTGCGGGGCCTGTTCCCGTACATCCCGGGTCAGTCCGGGTACTGCAAGCGGCTGAAGAAGCTGGCCGGCACGATGAGGTGGCTGATCCGGGTGCTGGGCGCCCAGACCAGCATGTGGACCGATGACGTATGGGTCGTGGACTCCACCCCGGTGGAGTGCGGCCGGTCCCGGGAGACCGCCCGCCGCTCGGACCTGGCGGGGTGGGCGGAATACGGGTACTGCGCCAGCCACTCCCGGTACTTGTGGGGGCTGCGGCTGCACCTGCTGTGCACCCTGCACGGCCTGCCCGCCGGGTTCGCCTTGACCGGCGCCAAGGCCGACGAGCGGCAGGCGTTGCTGGACATCCTCGCCGATGAGCACCTGACGGCCGGCCGCGGCAGGCAGGCCATCATCGGCGACAAGAACTACTACGGCAAGGACTTCGAGGCCACGCTGGCCGATGGCCGGGTCTGCCTGCTGCGCAAGGCCCGCCAAGGCGAGCCGGAACGGCCCGGCGGCCAGTTCTTCAAGCCGCTGCGCAAGATCATCGAATCAGTCAACGCCACCCTCAAAGGCCAGCTCGATCTCGAACGCCACGGCGGGCGCACCCCCGCGGGAGTCATCGCCCGCGTCCTGCAGCGCATCCTCGCCCTCACCGCTGCCATCTGGTACAACGACCGCCTCGGCCGCCAGATCAAGCGCTCGCTGATCGCCTACGATCACTGACCCCTTGGACTTAACCGTCTAGTCGAGCAGGTCTTCGTCGCGGCACGCCTGCTCTGCCGTGGCGGCGCGGGCCGGGCTGGCTTCACCCGCCGATTTGCTGGCCTCACCGGGCGGGCGCCGATGTTCAGCCAAGCCCCTGGGATGGCGGGTTTTCAGGTCCTGATTGACCAACGTGATTTCCTCTGCCATCGCCGCGAGGGCCGCCGCGGCGGCGACGATCCCGTTGCGTATCTCCTTCGCGCGGTCGACGCGGCGTTGCAGAGCCTCTGCACGTCGCGCAGCTGCCTCGCTCCTGGCCCAGTCCGGCGCGATTTTGGCCGCCGCGTACTCCAGCGCGGCCACGAAGCGATCGGCCTGCTCCTCGCTGGCGGACAGCAGATCAGTTGAGTTCCCGAGGACCTGGGACAGGCGTCTTTGCTGGCTCTCCGCGGCCGCGTACAGCTCGCGTGCGCGCTCGTCAGGCTGCATCTCGCGCTGGCCGACGTCGCGCTCGCCCCCGGCCGGAGCCGGCGCGTGTGCCGGGGCTGGCCGACCCCAGCCGCGTATCGCCCGGACCGCGTCCAGGTGCTCTTTCACCTGGACCAGCATCGGGCTCACGTACCCTGTCTGGGTACTGCGCCATCCGCACGAGCAGGCGGCGTAGTAGTCCTCATCACCGGTCAGGCGGCGCCAGCCATCCCAGCGGTGCCCGGGCACCTGGCTGTACAGCAAGCCGAGCTCGTCTTGCGTCGGCTCGTATTGTTCCCTCAGCGGGTCAGGCCAGTCCTCCTCCCCGTGCCCGTAGCTGAGCTCCCATTGCCGCCTGGTCTCGGCGGGCTGCTCCTTTGGGTCCTTGACCCCGGCGTTGTCTTTCATGGCACTCATCGCCTAACGGGGCTTCGCCCCAGCCCGACGAGGCGTGCTGGTGGTTGGCTGAGGTGAGCGAAAGAGCTCCGGCCGGCGACGAAACGGTGTCACGATGTGCCCGTTCATGAACCGCGTGCAGCGGTTTGGGTTGCCCTTTGCGGGCTGAGTCGTCCGGCCGGAGCTTGTTATGACGCTACCCCGTTCTGCGGCCGATGTGCTGGCTGATCACGTGCTGTTCGAGATCGAGGCGATCGACCGGATGTACCTGAACCTGTACCAGCCCCGGTTGCAGCATGGCGCCGGGATCGCCGCGTTCTTCGTCGGGCACCGGGGCCACCGGTTCGCGTCTTCTGTGCTGATGGCGCCGATGACGAGGGCGTTTGTCGCGGACATCGGGCATTTCGTCGCCGCCCGCGGGCTGGATCTGGTGCGGTTTGCCCCGGGGCAGCGCAAGGACCTGGTCACCGCGGGGTACCTGCGCCGCGCGGAGCTTGATGGCCGGGGGCTGGTGCCCGCCCAGGTGCTGTATGTCGGGGTGGCGCAGGAAAAGCAGAAGGTGTTCCGGACCAGCAAGCGGCGTAACCCGGTCACCGGGGCCGCGTATCCGTGGCTGGTGCCGGGCTCGGCGGTGGTGAACCAGTATTACTTCTACTGCGTCGATGAGGACTTCGGGCCGGTGTGCGTGAAGTTCTCCAGCTATTTCCCTTATACCGGCCGGCTGATCATCAACGGCAACGAGTATGCCAAGCGGCAGGCCGCTAAGGCCGGCATCGGGTTCACTCCGCTGGACAACGCGTTCGCCGCCGTGGAGGACGTGGCCGCGGTGCAGGGGATCTGCGACGGCCTGGACCAGGACAAGATCACGGCGCTGGCCGCCCGGCTGCTGGCGGTGCTGCCGTACCCGTTCGCCGCGGAGGACACCGCAGCCGGGTACCGCTATGAGCTGTCGGTGCTGCAGGCCGAGTTCTCCTTGACCCAGGTGCTGGACGCCCC
>Ga0187781_10004257_pt1 | contig 10680 bp, 6 predicted proteins | sample 0715_SJ02_MP02_2_FD_132447 | JGI IMG/M metagenome (GOLD analysis project Ga0187781, IMG submission 132447) | Tropical peat soil microbial communities from peatlands in Department of Meta, Colombia - 0715_SJ02_MP02_20_MG | ecosystem: Environmental > Terrestrial > Soil > Wetlands > Peat | place...
ATTGCGCCGTCCTCCACGACGTTTGGCCGCTCCGACCAGGCAGCCGATTTCGCCAACTTTTCTTTTGGGGCTACGAACCTGGCTGTAGGCCAGCGAGTGGTTGTCCACGGTACACTACCTGGCGGCTCGGGCACGACACAGAGCGCCACCGCTCGCTCAATATTTCTGGGTCTCCAGTCCGTTCTTGGAAGTCTTTCTACAAACCCGAGCACGCCGGTAAACATAGCCAACGATGGCGTGGACGGAGGGTTCACGTTGGTTCCATGTTCGCCCCTGTTCCAGCCCGCGCAGATTACCGTTCTTGCTGCCGAGCAAACGAATTATGCAGGCATTTCGAGTTTGAGCGGCTTGAATGGCCCTGGCACGCACTTCCTCCTCGTCAAGGGATTGCTCTTTTATGAGCAGAGCACGGCGACATACGGGGTGGAGAGTTGGACCCTACCGGCTGCTGTTCAGGTAGCAAGTGAGGTTCATCAGCTGCCTTTGCCCTAGCGCCCGGTCCCAGAAATGGGTGAACTAACCGGCGAAGGGATGCTGTTTGGCGAAGGAGCGCCGTATCGCGATAGCGACTCTGAAGCTCCTTACGGGGCTGAAACGATGGATGACAGGGCTAGGGGTTTCCTCCTAGAGTGTTTTGGCATCCTATGAAAGAGCGTGAGAGAATATTGACGAGGACTCGTGGGTTCATACATGTCATATCCTGGGCCCGCAAGGTGGAGGACGCTGAGTCGCGCCGCGTGGACACTCTGGATTGTTCTGGCATTTTCCGGGCTGCTTCGCGCACAGCAAGCTGAGCGCTCCGGTTTGGCGTGTTTTCCAACCGACACGCAGCAGATTGCCTACTCGAATTTGGCGCAACTGCGTTCCTCAAGCGATTATCCGCAAATCCGTCAACATCTGCTTCACCAGCAGCTCAGCGGATTTCAGGGATTCCTCCACGCAGTGGGTATTGACCTGGATAAGGACGTTGATGAGGTCTTGCTGGGATGGCGCGGTCAGTCCCCTAGCGGCCCGGGAAGCTTCGGCGTGGCGGCGGGACGTTTTCAACCCGAAAAAGTGCGAGAGTTCTTCACGAAAATCCAATCACCGGTCCAATCCTACGCGGGCTTTGACCTCTTCGCCTTTGGCTCGGGCGCTGACCCTGAGGATACCTTTTTTGCGTTCTTCGATTCTTCCCTGGCGGCCTTCGGCCGGTTGCACGATCTGAAGACTCTCCTCGACGTCCAGCAGGGCCTTGCACCCGCTTTGGAAGAGAACCAAACTCTCCAAAGTTACGTCGCTGAGCTCGAAGGGACGGCCCCCCAGTGGGGAGTCCTTACCGGGCAAGCAGCGGCGAATGTGGCGACGCCGTGGCTCGCTGGAGGGAAGAAAACCACCGTTGATCTCACGGCATTCTTGGAGCCTGTGCAGGCTGTCCTTTATCGCATCGATTGGGACGGCGGCTTCAGCGCGCACATCAGCGTCATCTGCAAGACGCCAGAAAGTGCCGCAGGACTGCTCCAACTCCTGAACATCCTCAAATCGGCTCCCGTGTTTTCGGCTGCAGCGGGTGGCCCCGAACCCGGTCCCGTGCTGCAGAATCTGGATGCTCACCAGGACGGGTCGCGTCTCGAACTGAGCGCCTCAGGCCCCGCCAACGCGCTTGACCATATCCTCAGCCTCAATTGAGACAGGGAGAGATTGAGCCATTGATTCATTGGGTCATTTGTTCATTGAATCATTAAGGATCCTCGCCTAGCTCGACGCTTTAATGACCCAATGAGTCAATGGTTCGATGACTCAATGACCCAATTTTAGGAGGGTGTAAAGGGCTTCAGTTCTCGCTCAAAATCTGCTTGGGTGACTGCCTCGCCCCCGTTCAGGCGACTCAGCAGCTTTTCGATGGTTTCTTTTGCCTGATCTTTTCGGTAGGCCCGGATGAAGCCGTCAAAGAAATGCTCTCCGGCCATGGCGCGGTTGATTTCCGCTTCCTTGTTGTGGTCCTGCAACTCCGTGAAATAGACGACGCGGTATTTCCCGGAGTAGGTTGCCTCCTTGTAGACCTCGAACATGATCTTGTCGAACTCGATCGCCATGGCCCTCCTGGGGCTACGGACTGGGGACTGCGGGCAAGGTGAAAACACAGAGCAGCTGAATTAGTCCGCAATGCCCTCTATCTTTGATAGCAGAGATAGCGGCTCCGGTCAATGTGAAGGGTGGAAGAGTGAACCCCCAGGGGCTTTGGGCTGGACGAGGGAAACGGGCGCTAACAATCTACTCCGAGCTTCCCAGCCCTGCCTTCAGGCCAGGAAGCCGTGAGACTGTTAAGGGCTTCCGGCACCTCGTCATCCCCGCGAAAGCGGGGGTCCAGATCGTAGGATACCGAAGTCGACCGTCGCTTGGGCGAGGGTGACAACGTGCGAGTGTCGGGAAGAGAGACCCCTCTTACGTTCCCGCCGAATCTATTGCTCCCGGCGAATTGCGTTTATCCCCACGGGCATTTCCACCTCATAAGCCTCGGGCGGCGGGGCCACGAGGGGCATGCCGTCGAGTTCAGCGCGAAGTCGGGCTTCGAACTCTTTCAGCTTGGCATCGATTTCGGCCCGCTTTTGCTTGAGACGGAGGATATCTTCGCGATAGCGCTTCAGGAAGTAGCTGATGGTTTCGACGCGGATCTTAATCGAGCCGGTGGGTTTGTTTTCGTCGATATCCTTGAAGGAGAAGTAAGGAGTGCCGGATTTGGTCACGGTTTCCTCGACCGCGGTATAGATAGGGGCGTCGTGGCCGCATTTGAAGCTGGAGAGTTCGAGGGCCACGAGGTTGGGATGGCGGGCGGTATACTTGGCCGCCCAAATCTTTTGTGAGGTGTTTTCACTGTAGCTGTTCTTCCACGCGTCGCGAATGTCCATGGGATGCTTGATGAGCCCCGCCTTCATGTCTTCCTCGAAAAGTGGGAAGACGATGTCATCGTCGATGGGGAGCGATTGCAGGGTCAGGACGGGGTAGCCGATTTTCTGGAACTCCTCGAGAATTTCGTGGTTGATGCCAGGATCGTTGTGGTAGGGGCGGCCCAGCAGCACGATGCCGATGCGGTCCTCGGCTTCCAATCGTTTCAGGACTTCCCTGCCCTGGCCGCGCAGGACCTGGTTCTGGAATTGCTCCTGAGCCTTGAGCCCTGCCTGAACGGCGCGCAGGTTCTCTTCCCATGAAAGTCCCAGGATGTCGACAAACTGGTCGTAGAGCTGCTTCGCCAAAAGAGCGGGTTTGCCGGGATTCACAAAGGTGTCCAGGAAAAGGATATTATTTTCCTTGAAAATATCACCTTCCTTGGTAAATGCCGCTTTGATGGCCTCCGGCGTGGTGGCCACGGTGGGGCAAGAACGGTGCGCCTGGGCGAACTGGAGGTCGCTGGGCAAATCATCAATCATGGGGCAGAAGATAATGTCCAGCGGCTTTTTCTTGTGGTGGACATAGAGGAGGTTGTGAACGTGCGGGATGCCGACCTTAGACGGGAAACAAGGGTCAATTGCGCCGCGCTTTGCCCCCTCCTTATAGAGGCTCTCGTTGGTGTAGTCGGAGTATATGAGGTTCTCTGCGGGAATCCCCAGCGCCTCGAAGTAGGCGCTGAAGATGGGGTTCACAGAGTACATGTTCAGGATGCGCGGAATCCCGATGCGAAGGTCCTTGCGCTTTTTCATCAGCTCGAGCCGCTTTTTCTGCTTTGCCGTAATCGTGATCTTGGGGAACGGATCGGCAACCATCTCGGGCGCGTAGGATTTGAAGGCAGCTTTGGCGCCGACTTCCGCCAAGTTTGGGTTGTCTTTCTTGGCGGCATCCAAACCTTTCTTGATTTCACGCATGTCGTTAACGTCTTCCACCAAGCCCTTCTCGCAACTGTTCCCGACGATCAAGCGCTTGATCCCTGGAAGGATGGGAATCTTCGACTTTTTCCAAGATTCGTCTGCGCCGGCGATTTGAACGTCGATAAAAGTCCGCATGCACTTGTTTTTGCAGAAGTAGCAGCGGGTGTTCTCATTGCGATGGGTGGTGTAAGCGATCTTGTCGACCGCCTCGAAGCCAATGAAGGTGGTTCGCCGCCCCGTCTGATAAAGCCTTCGCGCCTCGATAGCCGCTCCGATGGCTCCCGCCTCTCCACAATGTTCGTGGACAATCACATTCGGCTTCTGACCTTTATCTTTGAAGCGTGATTCGATGAAATCCACTTGCGCCTTAACCGCCGCTAGGTTGTGCTGCGTCCCCCCTTGCAGGATGAATGTCTTCCCCAACGAGGCCAGATTGGGGATTTGGGAAACGTAGAGCCAGATATTCTTGGGCAGCACGTTGGCCAGCCCCGCCATGATCTCTTCCGGCTTCCACCCTTGGCGTTGGAAGTCCACGATATCCGACTGCATAAAAACCGCGCAACCATATCCGAACATCGGCATGGCTTTGGCGCTGAACGCCAAGTCGGCATATTGCTTCACGTCGTGCCCGAATCCCACGCAGGTGGATTGCAAAAAGTAGCCGTTTCCGGCCGAACATTGGGTGTTCAGCTTGAAGTCCTTGACGCGCCCATCCTGCAAGATGATGAGCTTGATGTCCTGCCCGCCCACGTCGCAGATCACATCAGCATCGGGGTAGAAGTGTAGTGCCGCCTGTGTGTGCGCCACCGTCTCCACCAGGGCCACGTCGGCGTTCAAAACGTCCTTGAGGATGTCCTTGGCGTATCCCGTACTTCCCACGCCCAGCAATTCCAGTGTGGCGCCTTGCGACTCGACCTGCGTGCGCAGGTCGGCGAACATCTCCATTGTGTCTTCCAGCGGATTGCCTTTCGAGAGTTGGTAGCACTTCACCATCACCTCGCCGGCTTCGCTGACGAGGACAGCTTTGGTGGAAGTGGACCCGCCGTCGATCCCCATAAAGGCCCGGACGTGCTCGCCTGCGTCGAAGTCGCGGCGCACAAACTTCTTAGGCTTGTATCGGTCTCTGAAAACCGCCAGCTCGTCTTCAGTTTTGTAGAGTCCCGAGCCCCCCTTCTTCTTTTTCTCTTCCGTCCGGCCGACGTTGATGTACCATTCGAGCTTCTCGCGGCCGCTGTAAACGCCGATGTGCGGGTCTTCGTCCAGAGCGAAGCGGACGCACCCGAGAGCGGCAAAATACTGGGCGTTCTTCGGAACCCGGATCAGGTCCTTCGGGTCCTCGTCAGGCGGCAAGGGGAAGTTGCGCTCTTCCCAGACTTTCGGGATATTGAATTTCCAGCAGTCCTGCATTCCCGTGATGTAAGTATTCGGTCCGCCGAGCAAAAGCACCACCGGGCGCAACGTATTGCCGCGCGTGAGCACGGAAAGGTTCTGCTGGATGATGGCTTCGAAGAGCGAGGCCATCAGCTCGTTAGGTGGCACACCGCTCTTCTGTAGCCCGTTGACGTCTGTTTCAGCGAATACTCCGCATTTCCCAGCCACCGGGTGCAGCTTCAGGCCGAGGTAACCCATATTGCATAGCTCTTCAGCCGGGATTCTCAGCTTGGCGTTGATTTTGTCAATCACCGCGCCCGTGCCCCCCGCGCACTTGTCATTCATGGAGGGAATCTTTTTCTTGCGGCCAGTCTCCGGATCTTCCTTGAAGATGATGATCTTGGCATCCTGACCGCCCAATTCCACGACCGAGCCGCAATCCGGATAGAGGTGCTCGACGGCGAGCGAAACGGCGTTCACCTCCTGAACGAATTTTGCCCCGATGTGCTGCCCGACCGTGCTGCCCCCACTCCCCGTAACAAACATCCGTGTCTCGCCAGCCTTAATCCCAGCCTCGCCTTCCATCCGCTTGAGGAACTCGAGACACTTTTCGGGCTGCTTCGTGTCGTGGCGCTGGTAGTCACTCCAGATGATCTGGTCGGAGGTGCTGTCCACCACGACGGACTTCACCGTGGTGGAGCCGACATCCAAGCCGACTATCAGGCTCTTGGGGTTGACTTGATCCATATCTCACCTTTCGCGGTAAGAAGTAGGGGTGGTACGCAAACCACCCCTACGAAATAACTCGGACGGCCACCCTCTTTAGGTACCAGCCTTCTTTTCCATTCCTTTGGCGAATCCGTCGGCACGCCGCTTCAACTCTTCCGGCGAAACGTCCTCGACGTGGGAGAAAAGCGCCCACGTGATGCCGAACGGGTCCAGAACCTGGCCGTAGCGAGCGCCCCAGAATTGGTTTGCGAGCGGCATCGTCACCTTGGCGCCGGCAGCTACGGCGCGGTTCCACAGCTCGTCAACATTCTCCACGCAAATGTTCAGCACAATGGGACTCCAGCCCAGCTTTTGCGGGGAAGGAGTATTCACCCCGGACAACTCGTCCGCAAGTTGGAAGCGAGAATCGCCGAGCTGCATCGTGGCATGCATGACTTTGCCGTCCGGCGTCTTGAGAAGGAAGGTCAATTGCGCGCCAAAAGCCCGCTGGTAAAACTCGATGGCCTTGGCGGCTTCGCGTACGGAGAGATGTGCGGTTATTGTGTTTACGCCCTGGGGGATTGCTTTCACCTTTTCTCCCATGTCCGCGACCTGTAGGGCACCCCTTGTGGGTGCCCGCGGTGCGGCCCAAAGCCTTCGGGCGTACGCCCATAGAAGGGGTTTGGCCCGCAGACGGGCGGCTATCCGTCGGCTGACGAAGCCGCCCCTACACGGCGACCATTGCATGCCGGTCGGCTTTCATGCGCTCGGCGGCGTGGAGGACGAAGTTTGCCGCCACCCCTACCACGCCTTTCCTGTGCCCATATCTGTACATCGGCTGCTGCATCTCGGGATGCTCGGCTACGAAGGCCTTCACGTCGTCCAGGGTGACCCCGCTGTCGTCAAGGGCTCTCTTCATCTCGTTCTTGGCCCGAACCTTGGCTTCTCCTAACGCCATCTGGACACGACTGTGGGCGTTCACGTCCCCTTCGCCGGAGGTTTCAATGGGAATAAAGATAATGTCTTTGTAGGTGGAGACAACCGCTGATTGTGCACCGTCGGATTGAGTCGATGGCATGCAGCCGAAAGGCTTCAAGCTGAGGACCATGTGGCAGAGGTCCTTGTTGGAGTAGTAAATGTTCTTGGCAACTTCCAGGTGGCCTTCACCTCCACCGGCCCGAGAGTTGTAGAAGGGATGGCCGAGGCGCTGAAGCTCGTATTGATCGGTCAAGTGATGGGCGATGCCGCCTAGGGCAGCAACCAATCGGTGATACTCGCGTTTGAAGATGACTTCCGCGGCTGACAGCTTGGCGAGTTTCTGCTGCGCACTCAGTTGGCTACCAAAAGCCTTGGCCAGATTCCACCTTGAGACACCTTGCTCAATCAAGTCCAGCCCGCGCTCGTCCTTGATCTGTTGCTTGGCCTGGTGGATCATATACATAATCCAAGTTCCCACAGGTTCAACGAGGACTTGGGCTCCTTCCTTCTCCAGGAATTTGAACATATTAAAGTTCCCATCGCCCTCGGTGGTTTGCGCCCAGAATTCCCCGGTGATCTTGACCAGAGGCTTCACGCGGGTTCGGTCCACCGGGATGGCATTGAAGCGCTGGTGCACCTCGCGCAGCGCAGCAGTATAGTCGTCACCGTAAAGCTGGTTGAGGAACTTGCCCAAGTATTCGGCGCTCCCTGCGAAGCCCATCCTGCCCAGCAGCGAGTTGAGCTTGCCCTCCAGCGTCCATGGCCGTTTCTCCCGCATCGCCTCATGAAGCAGACCCATGCATTCCCCAAGGACGCGATCGGTTTCGCCGGGGTTTACCTCGTAGGGGCGGATTTGATAGGCAACGTCGTTGATGATGTCGCCGATATTCATGGCATTCAGGATTCCGAGGAAGAAGTCGAGATTCATTTCCAGGCCCGCCTCGGCTTCGGCCTGATTCAAGCCGCCGCCTTGCTGAAAGAGCAGCACTCGGAATCCATCGAAACCGGAATTGCGCAGGGCTAGGCGGTACTCGGCTTCATACATCCCGAAGCGGCAAGGACCGCAAGCGCCAGCCGTAATAAAAACGTAGCGGTCGATGATTTCCTGCTTGCTCATCCCCTTCTCTTCCAGGCTTTGGCAATACTCAACCAGATTGCCGACGGTGAAGTAAGTGGGATTGCACTGGCCGTTGTTGCCGTACTCCTTTCCAAGTTGGAAAGCCTTCTTGTTAGGCACGGGGAGGGCCTCGCATTTGTATCCCAAGCTTTCCAAGGCTCCGTGGATAAGCTTTTCGTGCTTCCATGTAAGGCCGCCGAAAAGGATAGTGGTCCGGTCACGCTGCGACTTCGTGAAGGGGTTCTCAATGGGTTTGTGAAAGTGTTGGGGGGGGGACTTTTCGATGCCAGCTTCCTTCTCGAGACGCCGGCGCTCTTCCTCCAGGCGCAGGCGGATCAACTCCTCTCTTGAAGAGATTTGAACCAAGCCGACGGCGGGAACTTCCTGGATAGGACTTATGCTCATTCGTCACCTCGTTTCAAGGGTCCGGGGCAAGAAAGCAAACCGGCCGGGTGGAGTGTGACATTAAGGCCCTGGCACGAGCAAACACATGCCAGTGGGCCTTTCGAGCCGCGAAATAAGTCTAAGTTCAGCCCTGTAACGCGAGAACGCACTCCAGCACTTGACGCGGGTCAGTTTATGGCGTGCGAGTTCGCCAGTAAACTGACTTTCGTCAAACGGTCACTTTTTAAAGTTCAACTGAAAAGGCCTGGAGCTGAGTGGGGACTTTTTGCCTGCAAATGCGACCGTGCTTTGCAGGCGGTGGCATAGCGCTTACGCGCTGCCCAATTCATCCCTTTTGTGATTAACCACCCTTGACGCAAGTGGCGAGTTTCCGCAGTTTTTCATGCCGGCGCCAGAGTAGTTCGTCGGGGGAAAGCTTTTCGAGATCCTGCAGGCTCGACCTAAGCACGGGACGCAAATTATCAGCGGTGAGTTGGTGGCTATTGTGGGCGCCGCCTGGAGGCTCCGGCACCACGCGGTCCACGATCCCCATTCGAAGCATGTCTTCCGCGGTCAGTCTGAGGACCCGCGCGGCTTCTTGCTTGTGATTCCAGTCCCTCCAGAGGATGGAGGAGCAGCTTTCCGGAGCAATGACCGAATAGACGGCGTTTTCGAGCATCATGACTTCGTCGCCCACTGCTATGGCGAGTGCCCCTCCGCTGCCGCCCTCGCCGTGAATGACGACGATGATGGGAACGCGCAACTTGGGTATTTCCTTGAGATTATAAGCGATGGCCTCGGCCTGGCCGCGCTCTTCGGCCCCGATTCCAGGGTAAGCCCCGGGAGTGTCGACGAAGGTTATGATGGGCAAGCCGAACTTGGCCGCGGTTCGCATTAAGCGTAGTGCCTTGCGGTAGCCTTCGGGATTGGTCATGCCGAAGTTGCGGAGGAGTTTCTGCTTGGTGTCGCGCCCTTTCTGGTGGCCCAAAACCATAACGGGCCTTTCTTCGAATTTCGCCAGCCCGCCGATCAACGCCTGGTCATCACCAAACCGCCGGTCCCCATGCAGTTCAGTGAATTCAGTAAATAGAAGTTGAATGCAGTCCAGAGTGTAAGGCCGTTGGGGGTGGCGAGCCAGCAACACTCGATCCCAGGGATCTTTTGGGGCTCCGCCCCCACTTGTGCGTAGGGCCGCCAACTGCTGGCGAAGGCGTTCGATTTCTTCTCGCGCGACTTCTGAGTCGGCGGCTTGCTCTAGCTCGGCAATTTGCTTCTCGATTTCGCGAACAACGGCGAGTTGGGTGTCGGAATTCGTCATAAGTTACTCGCGCAAAGGATCAAGCGTAAAGGTTAAAGGCTAAAGGGTAAAGGGTTAAATTCGAACGGTCGTCCCCCGTAACTCACTCCCTCGCCTTATGTCTATACATTAAGCTTTGGCCTTCGCTACTTAGGCTTTAACCTTCACCCTTGAACGCTGCTTTGCCTCACGCTTGGTTCTCAAGTTCAACCACTGAGACACCTGTGAGGGCGCGCAACTGACTTATTACTTCCTCATCTGCCTGCACCGCGCGCGGTCGGCTGATGCGAAGTGAGGCTGCAAACTCCCCAGGGCGCGTAAGGTCCAAAATCACCTGATTGCCGCCCGGATGGGCAGCCAGCAAAGCCGCAAGTTTGGCGGCAAGGTCCTCGCCAGCCTGGGCGAGGTTCACTTGGATCCGCAGGCGGGACTTTGGGCCGTTCACTGCCGCTTCCAGCGGCCGCGCTTCACTCACCACCACCTTGGTGCGCTGGTTCTCTTCGTGGCGCACACGCCCTTTGATAAGGAGAGCCGCTTCGCGCTTCAGAACGCCTTGAAGCTGCTGATAGGCTTGGGGGAAGACCAGCAATTCGACGGATCCTCTGTTGTCCTCCAACATACCACTGCCCCAAAGGTCGCCCTTCTTGCTGGGCCGGACACGCAGACCAGTGAGGATTCCGGCCAAAGTTACCGGCGCCTCGTGAGCCAGTCCCTCCAAAGTAGAGGTGTCGTGACGCGTTATCGAGTTGAGCCGTGGCATGTATTTCTCGAGAGGGTGGCCGGTGACGTAGAACCCCAAAACTTCCTTTTCGCCTGTCAACCGGTCCGCCTCTGTCCAATCCGGCGCGTCGGGCAAATCCAAAGGCGCAGGCGCGGCCACGCTGGCGTCGCCCATGAACAAACCATGCTGGCCGCTCGAGGTTTCGCGCTGGCGTTTCTGGCCAAGGTCCATGGCGCGGTCCAGCACGGCCATGTGCTGCGAG
>Ga0187781_10004259_pt1 | contig 10679 bp, 8 predicted proteins | sample 0715_SJ02_MP02_2_FD_132447 | JGI IMG/M metagenome (GOLD analysis project Ga0187781, IMG submission 132447) | Tropical peat soil microbial communities from peatlands in Department of Meta, Colombia - 0715_SJ02_MP02_20_MG | ecosystem: Environmental > Terrestrial > Soil > Wetlands > Peat | place...
CCCACGCTGTGACACTGTTCACATCCGCTGGTCATGGCCGATCCACCTTCCAGTTGCACAAATGGATGCGGCGGGCGCCGTGTTCCTCCCGGCTGATAGGTCTCGGAGAAATTCACCTGCTCCGGCGTCAGTCCCTTCTCGCCATAGATCGCAGCCCAGGCCGGCGCCGCGTGCCGGCTCTGCAGGAATTGCCGGTAAATGCTCTCGTGGCAGCTGCGGCAATTTCCCGCCGTCAGTTTGGTCGAGATGACAAATCCGTGATGATCTTTCTTTTCCTGTCCGGCGGTAGCCTGATGGCAGTCGAGGCAGTTGACTCCCTTGCGCGCATGCAGGCTGATTTCGTACTCGTGGACGATCGAGTACTGCGTTCTCAGGTGACATTCCGCGCATTTCCCCGTAGCCCGCACCAGGGCTGCCGTCGGTTGTTCAGTCTCGACCGGGGGTCTTGCTCGGTTGATGAGGAATGCGCCCACAATCAGGGCGAAGGCGATCACCACCGCAATGAAGACGGAACGAAAAGACATGCATACCCCCAGTTGGGAATCATCCTCACTGCTTCCAACTTCCCAAGTGAAAGTATTTTAGACTGACTCGCGGTTTACCGGGCGTGGCGAAGGATGGTTAACACGAGCATGGTTCCAATCCGCGCGACCACGAGCGCGCCCGCAAGCACGAGCGCAGCCCGAAACAGAATTCGCTCGAAGCGGTTCAGTTGGCAACCAGCAGCCGCCATAATCGGACCTTTGAACCCAGCCTGAGCATAGCCAGCCCCATGACATGAGGCCGTGACCACAATCACGGACCATTGTGACCTAAGCCGTGCCACATCTGGCGCCCAGATGCGGCATTACTTGCGCCATCCTGGTTCAGTTTGAGGCCGCGGCCGCGCGTTCGGGGAACGAATCGACGAAGGCTTCGAAGCTGGTCTTCGTGATCACGCGCTCGTAGTCGCCGCCCAGGAACGCCTGCAGGCGGCCGGTGTCCATGATGTACTGACCCGTCATGTAGGGAACGGCCGCCGGCGGAATCGCGGAAATTCCGTGGTTCCACAAGAATTGCAGTACGCGCCGCATCGCCCACCTGCCGGGTATGCGAATCAGTCGGGCATGTGCCTCCTGAATACACTGCGCGAACGTCATCGGTTCGCCGCGGCCAGCCACGTTGAGGATGTTCATGCGTTGCGGCTCCGGATCGCGCTTGAGGAGCCACGCGATCAACCGGGCCATATCGTCCACGTGCACGAACTGGATTTTGTTGTCGAGGTATTTCTGCCCATAGGGAAGCATGCAGGGCAGGCGTTTGCCGGCCTCGCGCATGCGTTGGGCGCGCACTCCCTTGCCGTTGGGTGTGCCGCGGAATGCGCCCATCAGGTAGTTCTGCACGGTCGCCCCCGCAAAAATGTGCGGACGAAGAATAAAAACCCCGCTGCCCCGTAACGATGGCGCCCGCTGCTGCACGACCAGGTCGCTTTCCTTCTTGTGGATCGCGTAGGGCAGGGTATGCGCTTCCAGAGGCGCGTCTTCCTTCACCGCCCCGGGCAAATCCGGCCCATAGGCGGAGACGCTGCTCGGAAAGATGAACTGCCGTACTATCGTTCCGGCCGCCGCCCGGTTCGCTTCGGTAATGGCCTCCATGATGCGCGCCGTGCCCGCCACGTTGATCTGCCACATCCGGTCCACATCGATCACCCCGGTGCGCTGCGGATCGATGACAAAGGCCAGATGCACCACCGATCTCGGTTTGAGTTCGCGAATCAGAAGGTTGATCTGGCGGGTTGACTCCTCGCGTCCCAGGTCCAGCGACACAAAGCGCTCCAGCGGCGCCGGTGGCGGCACCAGGTCGATGCCCACCGTAGGGTATTCCGTAAGCTGCTCCAGGAGCCGGCGCCCCAGATTTCCCGAGACGCCGGTAATCAGCACGGTTGGTCTGACCTTGTCCATGGAAGACGGTCGTAGCCGTGAATCTCAGTCCTTGTCTGGGTCCCGGGCCGGGGCTCCCCGCGGCGGTATAGGCATTCCCGGAGGGCGGCTCGGACCGAAGTAGCCATCATTCAACTCGACGTTGCCCTGGAATTTTTGCATGGCCTCCCGATACCGCTGGCTGGCCAGCTGGTTGTGAATTTCCGCCTTCGCTGTCTCGAACGGTCTCGTGTCCATGCTCACCAGCTTGAAAATGTAGTTCCCGCTGGGGTCGGAGATAACCTCGGAGATCTCTCCGGGTTTCAACTCCATAGCTGATTGCTGCGTAGCGGGCAGGCTCCCCCGGCGGATTTTCTCTATCTTGGTCGGTGGTGGATTCCCGCTAAGCCCCGCCGCCGTAAAGGCCTCCTTTTCCAGCTGGTCTGGGTCTTCGCCCTTCACCAGGCCTTCCCGCAGCAAGTTGGCTTCTTTGGTCATCGCCTCCACGTTGGCCTTTTCCTGTTCTTCAGGGCTCAGCGTTTTAGCGGTCGTCTTGGCGGGTGTAGGCGTTTTCGATGCATCCTTGGTCGCAGCCGGAGTTTCCGACCGCTTGGCGTGCGGAACGAAGATCTTCACAAATGAGGCCTCTTCAAACGTGGCCTTATTCTTATCGTAGTAGTCCTGCATCTCCTGGTCAGTGACATTACCCGAGTCCGTCCGCAGGGTTTCGTCCAGTTCCCGGGCGAGGATCTGCATCCGAGCGAACCGCATTAATTCCTCATAGCGCGGCGTCTTTTCCAGCCCCCGTTTTTCCCCTTCCGATGACATCTCCAGAACTTGCGCATATTGACTGGCAAACCGCCGCCGCATGGGAGTCGCCATTCCGGGTTGGATACGTTCCACGAGTGTATCGAATTGCGCTTTGGTAAGAACCGTCTGGCACGCATCGCCCTTAAGGGAGGAGTCGGTGCAGAAACCCTTAATGGTCACTACCGGATCGTCGGGATTAACCTTGGGTGGCTCCGGTGCCGGCGCACCCGGCGCCGTAGCCGGCGCTGCCTGGGCCGGTGCCGCTGCCGCGGGCGCAGAGCTGGCAGGCGGCGATGATGGTTGTGGGTTCTGTGCACAGGCGATTGAGACAAACGCCAAGCACACTAAAAGCTGAAAACGCATGACAATGGATCCTCCGAGAGAGTGACAAACAGATTATCGTAGCACGGCGGGTGGTTAGCCGTGGAGAGGCTGAGGGATTGCGCAGTGGCTAAGTTTGAAATTGTCATCCTGAGCAAGCCTCTTTTGCGCAGCCAAGGATCTGAGCGAGCCGCGCCACCGGGGTCCCCAGCACGCCCGGTTTTGGCGTGATGGGGTGGGCGAAGCGTCGCGCTTTTTGCGACGCATCAATGGCGCGTTTGGCTCGCTTCCTTAGCACGCTGCGAGCATCTGATTTCCCCCATCCTTCTCCGCGCCCTCCGACAATCCTCTGCCTACTCTGCGGTTAAAGTCTTCGAGCCCCGAAACCAGAACACGATGAGCAATTGGCGAAGGCCCTTGCCATGGAGATAATGGCGGATATGGCGGAGACGCGAGCCACATGGAGCGCGGAGTCGATGCGGCAGGAGAAACGCGCGACCACCGGCAACTCGGTGTTGGCGGCGCTGGTGATTACCACCCTGAAGATTGTCGTCGGCTTGGCCACCCGCTCCCTCGGAATTCTCTCCGAAGCCGCCCACTCCGGACTCGATCTGATCGCCGCCCTGATCACCTTCTTTTCGGTTCGCGTTTCCGACAAGCCGGCCGATGCCGACCATCAATACGGCCACGGGAAAGTCGAGAGCTTTTCCGCGTTCATTGAGACCGGATTGCTGCTGCTGACCTGCGCTTGGATCGTCTACGAGGCCGTCAACCGGCTCTTCTTCCACAGTGTTGAGATTGAGCCCAGCGCCTATGCCTTCGCCGTCATGGTTCTCTCCATAGCCGTGGATCTCTGGCGCTCACGAGCCCTGGGCAAAATTGCCAGGAAATACGACAGTCAGGCCCTCGAAGCCGACGCGTTGCACTTCTCCGCCGATGTCTGGTCGAGCGCCGTGGTGATTCTGGGCCTGGCGCTGGTATGGGCGGGCCGCATGCTCGCCGTGCCCTGGCTGCTGAAGGCCGATCCCATCGCGGCGCTGATGGTGGCCGGCGTGGTGGTAACCGTGAGTTGGCGGCTGGCGCGGCGAACCATGGATGCGCTGCTGGACGCCGCCCCCGCCGGCGTCCGCAACCGCATCCTTGACCGCATCGCCACCGTCGACGGCGTGCTCGAGGTGGACCGCGTCCGCATCCGCAAGTCCGGCAGCCGCTACTTCGCCGATGTATCGCTCGGCCTGGCGCGAAATTTCACCTTTGAACGGTCGGGGCAAGTTTCTGACGCTGTCACCGCGCGCGTGCGCGAAATCCTCCCCGATGCCGATGTTGTGGTCCATTCTGTGCCCCGGGCCAGGCGTACCGAGAACATCTTCGACCGCATTCGCGGTGTGGCCTCGCGCAACAACTTCAATGTGCACGACATCAGTGTGCAAAACCTCGGCGGCGAACTCCACGTCGAGCAACATCTGGAGCTGAACGAGCAGCTGACCATGATGGAAGCACATAACGAGGTCACCCGCCTGGAAAGCGAAATGCGAGCCGAGATCCCCGAGATCGCCGCCATCCTCACCCACATCGAAAGCGAGCCCGCCACCATCGAAACCGGCGAGCACATTGTGCTTGAACCCGGCCTCGAACAGCGCCTGCGCAGCGTGGTGAAGGAGTTCCCCGAGGTCATGGACGTGCACGAGTTCCGCTTTAAGAGGATCCGCGATCGCCTCTACGTCTCCTGTCACTGCACCCTTCCCGACGATATGCCGCTTTCCCGCGTTCACGACGTGCAGACCGCGCTCGAGATCCGCTTCAAGCGCGATGCGCCGGGCTTGTTCCGGGTCTTGATCCATCCCGAGCCGGCAACCGACAACCGCCGCTAGGGTCGTGACCGCATGAACTCTTCCGCTGTCATCCCGAGCGGAGCGCCGCGAGCGAAGCCGGGGTCCCCGGCGCGCCCGATTTTGGCGTGCTGGGGGTGGGAAGCGAACCGCGCGCAGTCGAACGACCCCTATTCTCTCCGCTGCTGCGTGGCTGCCCCACCCTTGCGTTCTTTGCAAGGGTGGGAACTTCTCGGCCGCGAGCGTCTACTGTTTGTGCGGGCTCCAGTAGGTGCTGTTCGCGATGATCTCACCCATGTTCAAATACAAAGCGTGATGGCATCGGCAACCCCACATCCGCTGCGCGGCTATTTCTTCATTGCCGGCGCGGCGCTGTTTTGGGGGATCTCCGCCACTCTCGGCCGGGCGGCGTTCACCGGACGCCTCTTGCCCGGCGGAGCCTCTCTTGCGCCCATCGATCCCCTGATTCTCTCCCAGAGCCGGGTCACGCTTTCGTTCGTGGTTCTATTCGCCGCCCTGCTGCTGCGCAGAGGAGCATCCGCGCTCCGCGTCCCGCCAGGTGACTTACTCCGTTTCGTCCTTCTCGGCGTCTTTGGAGTCGCCGCCTCGAATTACCTCTACTACTTCGCCATCCAGCGCACCAGTGTTGCCACGGCCATTATCATCCAGTACACCGCGCCTGCCTGGGTTTTGCTTTACTCGGTCGCGCGGGGCTTGCAACCGCCCTCCTGGCGCCGCACCGCTGCCGTAGCCCTCGCCGTTGCGGGCTGCGCGCTGGCCGTGGGACTGGTCGGCTCAGGCGGCCTGCGCATGGATTTGCTCGGAGTCACAGCGGCCCTGCTCGCGGCCTTCTCTTTTGCCTTCTACAACGTCGGCGGCCACAGCGTGCTCACCCGTTATGACCGCTGGAAGGTGCTGTTTTGGGTGCTGGCCGCCACCTCGGCCTTCTGGCTGCTGCTGAACCCGCCCTGGAAAGTCCTCGCCGCTCATTATGGCCGCGAGCAATGGGCATTCATGGGTGTATTCTCGGTCGTGTCCGTGCTCCTGCCATTTTCCTGCTATTTCGCCGGCCTGCAACATCTGGAGCCGACGCGCGCCATCGTCGCCAGTTGCCTGGAGCCTGTCTTCAGCATCATGATCGCCGCCGTCGCGCTCCACGAATTGTTGCGGCCAGTGCAAATTGTGGGCATCGTGCTCGTACTCGGTGCAATTGTCGCCATTCAGTTGCCGCAACGCCCGGCCCGCGGCGAGGACCTGGTCGTCGAGCCGATCGAGTGAGATCGAGTAGAGAGCAGCACAACCGTGGAAGAGCGGCCCTAGCACGGAGGGGCGGCGTTCCCGTGGAAGAGTGGCCCTTCAGGGCCTGCCCTGAGCGAAGTCGAAGGGGCCGCGTAAGTCGCTTCCAATCTGTCGGGGCTTCAGCCCCGGTCGTGTTCGTCCCGCTGGCTGACCCTTTCAGCAAAGCTTCAGCGGCCTACCACGCTCAGCTCAAACTCTGCCCTTTGGTCTCCGGCAAGAGCAGCGCCATCGCACTCGCGGCCAAGAACGCCGCCGCGCAGAGATAAAACGCGGCGTTCAGTCCTTTCACGTCCCCGATGCGTCCGATCACGAAAGGCGCCACCGAGCTCAGCGCGCGCGCTCCCGTGTAGGTAAGACCAAGAGCGCGGGCGCGCACGCTGGTGGGGAAGAGTTCGCTGCCAACAATCCCGCAGCCGGAAAACCATCCCGTCGAGAAGAACGCCACACACGCTCCCAGGACAAGCAAGGCCGCCTGTGAACGCGCCATGGCGTAGAACGGAATCAGCAGCGCGCCAGCAAACAGATAGAGGGCGAACGACCACCGCCTTCCCAACCGGTCTGCGGCCCAGCCGAAGCTCACGTATCCCGGAAACATGCCGAAGAGGTTGAGCACAACCAGCAGCGTGGTTGTATCCATCAGTCCAAAGCCGCGCCCGCCGCGCGCAACCGGAAGCGAGAGATAGGCCGGGATCCACTGGAACAGTCCCCACCAGCCGAACATCCCGAAGAAGTTGAGCAGCAGCAGCGTCACTGTGCGCCGGAGATAAGGCGAGCGAAAAAGAAGAAAGAAGGAATCGGGCGATGCAGCCGAATCGGACGACGAACTCGAATCGCCTGCGCGCCGCTCGCTCGCCGCCGCCAAGCTCTGCGCTTGCATGCGCTCCGCCCACATTTCCGATTCCGGCACGCGGTTTCGAATCCACAGAGTCACCGCCGCCGGCAAAATACCTACGAAGAACACCACGCGCCAGTTGGCATAGCGCAGCAGGCTTCCCGCGACCACCGCGGCGAGCGCGTATCCGATGGCCCACGAACTCTGCACCATGGCGATGGCCTTGGCGCGCAATTCGCCCGGCCAGGTCTCGGCGACCAGCGTTGCGCCCGTGTTCCACTCGCCGCCCATGCCCAGCCCAAGAATGAAGCGGAAGACGGCCAGCATCAGGATGGTCGTAGAAAGACCCGACGCGAACGAGCACACCGAATAGGTGACAATGCTGAGCATGAGCGCGCGCTTGCGCCCAATGCGGTCGGCCACGAACCCGAACAGGATGCCTCCAATGCCGGAAGCCAGCAGCATCAGCGTGGAGAGCAGTCCGGCTGTGCCTTTGCTCATGCCCAGATCGCGCATCACGCGCGACAACACCAGGGCGTAAAGCATGGCGTCGAAGGAGTCGAGCATCCAGCCCAGCGCCGCCGCCAGCAGCGTGCGCCGCTCGGCCAGAGTCGCCTGGCTAAGCAGCTGAATTGGACCCATCGCCATGGGCAAAGGATTGTAACAGCCGCAAACAGTGCGCGTAAGAGCTAGCTTTTGGCACAACCCTCGAACAAGCCATATAAATATAAGTGCACAAATCGACGATTAGACTGTCCGGAGGGCACATGAACCGTTCCATTGCCATCATCGGAGGAACCGGCCCCGAAGGCATGGGCCTCGCGCTGCGCTGGGCTCGCGCCGGAGAAACGATCATCATCGGATCGCGCGACGCCGCCCGCGCCGAGCGCATTGCCGAGTCGATCGCCCAGCGCGCCGCCGCATCGGGCCGAGTCTCTGGCGCGGAGAACCGGGCTGCGGTTGCCGCTACCGATCTGCTCGTGCTAACCGTGCCCTTTGAAAGCGCGGCGACTCTGCTCCAGCAACTCAAGCCGGCGTTTCGGCCCGGCAGCGTTCTGATCGATACCACGGTTCCTCTCGCCGCCAGCGTCGGCGGCCGCGCCAGCCGCACCTTGGGAGTGTGGCAAGGCTCTGCCGCCGAGCAGACCGCCGAACTGGTGCCCAACGGCGTTTCCGTGGCAGCAGCCTTTCACAACGTTTCCGCGGAACTGTTAAACGGTGACGAGCATCTCGATTGTGACGTCATCGTCTGTAGCGACGACAAGAACGCCACGCAAACCGCGATGGAACTCGCGGCCAGGATTCCCAAGCTTCGCGCCCTCGACGGTGGCAAGCTGGAGAACGCCCGCATCGTCGAGCAGATCACCGCCCTGCTGATCGGACTCAACATTCGCCACAAAGGCCACGGCGGCTTCCGCCTCACCGGCTTTCCCAGCACCGCCTACAAGAGCTTCAATCCCTCCCGCTCTGCGTAACCGGGCGAAGGCTTCCTCCAGTTAGGAGCAAGTTTCGCCGGGTGCCCCAGGTTCGCGCCTGCCTTTGGCGCTAACCTGGGCGTTCACCTGCGATAGGCAGCGCAGGAAATCTCGATCAGCGTCCTCGGAAATCCCCGATCAGGCGTCGGCAATTTCGATCCGGTCGCCGAGGGCGGTGGTGGACTCGCGGATGGTGCCGGCCGGGAGTTCGAGGACCTCGACGGCCGCGAGCTTGACCGGCGCGATACGCCACGGGCGGAGGTTTTCCTCGAGGTGAACGACGAAGCGGTTGGCGTCGAGATAGAGAGCGTCGATGGGGAAGCGCATGGCGAAAGTGTGAATGCCGCGCGAGGGAGAAAGCAGCAGTCCGCAGCCGGGTGGAAAGTTGGCGGGGCCGGTGGCCATCAGTCCGCGAAAGCGCGACCAGTGCGTGGAGGCAAACACCACGTCGGTCGCCAGGCAGGTGTTGCGGGTTTGGTTATGGGCGGAAGCCATCGAGTGATTGTATCCGGAGTTCCGCTCCGGGCTCGGCGAGCCTTTTCAGTTTGACGCTGTTGCGCAAGTCCGCGGACCTGAAGAACGGCAGCCCGAATCGAAACGATGACTCGGGCAACTCGCCATCGAGCGAAGCAGCGCCCTATATATTAACGTTCCGATATTAACGATTTGATATTTACAATATGATATATGCATTGTGATACTTATAATAAGATATTACCATAAGGTATTTATGGAGTCTTGCCCCCATACCATTCCAGAAAGGCGCGGAAGGCTGCGCCGCGATGGCTGTATCGAGACTTTACCTCCGCGCTCAGCTCGGCAAATGTCTTGTCAATTTGCGGAAAATAAAACAGCGGATCGTAGCCGAAGCCATTGGCGCCGCGCGGCGCTTCCAGAATAACCCCTTCGGCGGTGCCACGAAAGGTCGCGACCGTCTTGCCATCGCGGCCAGCCGCAATCACACAGACAAAGCGCGCGCTCCGCGCTTCCCAGGGAACACCCGCCAACTCGCGCAGCAGGCGCGCATTGTTCGCTTCATCGCCGGCATTGAAATCGGCCGCATGCGGCTGATGAGCCGCATATCGAGCGGAGTGCACTCCGGGCGCGCCACCGAGGGCGTCCACTTCGAGCCCGGAATCGTCGGCCAGCATTAGTTCGCCCGGAACCGCGCGGCTGTATTCTTCTGCTTTCTTGCGCGCATTCGCGTCGAAGGTCAGCCCATCCTCGAGCACCGGCGCGAGGGAAGAAAATCCCGGAATCCCACGCACCTCAATGCCATGGACCGCTGCCACTCCAGCAAAATCACGCAACTTCCCGGCATTCGAGGTTGCAATCAGAACTCTCCCACGCGTCACGCATTTCCTCCGCTCGCAGCGCGCGTCCACCACCAGCCCAAAGCCAGCAGCGCCAAGCTGAGCAGCGAAATCCCTGCCCCCGCCGACTGGTCCATGGTCCTGGTGAAGCGGATCTCAACGTGGCTTTCTCCGGGCGGCACCGGAATCATCATCAAGCCCGTCTCTTCGGTCGTCTCGGTTGCGACTCTTTGGCCGTTCACCGTAGCCTCCCAGTCCGGATAGTTAACCAGGCGAACCAGCACGCTGCCGCGCGCTTTTGCCAGCACGCGAAATTTCTTGTCCGCTGCCGACCACTGCTCAATCTGGGCATTCACTATGTTGCTGTCAGTGCTATCAGACGATTTGCGTGGGCTCGGGTTTGCGGCGCCGGGCTCGGCATCGTCTTCTTTCTCAACCGCTCCCGTGCCATCGCTCAACCGCGGCAGGTCTTTGTTCACGAGGGATGGATCGGCGGCCACTGGCACATACTCATCCACGCCTTCATTCCCCGTGCCGTCTGCAACCGACGCCCGCATATCTTCGATATCGTCGCCGCTCACCCACCACGGCAGCTGTGTACGCCAAGCGGTGAAGAGCAAAGTCGCAAGCAAGACGATGCAAACAAACCCGCGCACCATCCAGCGCCGCATGCCACCTCCTGCCATTGCCAGGAGAAATGCTATCGGGACATTCACGCACAGCAGCCAGCGGAAAGGCAGCTGTGCAAAGCGGAACGCGGGAAGGTGCTCCCAAAGAAGGTTGGTGAAGCGAAAGATGAGCAATGCGGCTGCCGTTCCCCACAGCACCGCCGGGGCCCACACCGCCGTGCGTTGCCGCTCGCGCCGCGAGGACCAGATCGCCCATGCGAGCACTGCCAGTTC
>Ga0187781_10004260_pt1 | contig 10679 bp, 6 predicted proteins | sample 0715_SJ02_MP02_2_FD_132447 | JGI IMG/M metagenome (GOLD analysis project Ga0187781, IMG submission 132447) | Tropical peat soil microbial communities from peatlands in Department of Meta, Colombia - 0715_SJ02_MP02_20_MG | ecosystem: Environmental > Terrestrial > Soil > Wetlands > Peat | place...
CGCCGGCGCTGCAGTTGCCGGCAGAGGCGCAGAAGAGAGAGTAAACGTCGGCACGCCCGCCGGCGCTGCAGTTGCCGGCAGAGGCGCAGGAGAGAGAGTGAACCTCGGCACGCCCGCCGGCGTCGAGCGACCCCGCACCGGGGACTTCTTCCGCCTTGCCCCAGTGGCCGCCCTTCTCGTTGACGACGAAGACCTGTTCATCGCCCGAGGCCTCCCCGTACGTGCCGCCCGCGCTGCAGCTGCCGGCAGAGGCGCACGAGAGGGAGGACACCCAGGCGTCCCCGCCGGCGTTGAGGGCCGCCGTGCCGGGCACTTCCTCCGCCGTGCCCCAGGTGCCCCTCGTCTCGTTGACGACAAAGGCCTGGCCATGGTGCGAGGCATCGTGGTAATAGCCACCGGCGCTGCAGTTGCCTGCCGAGCTGCAGGAGACGGAGTAGAGCTCCGCATTCCCGCCGGCGTTGAGGCCCGCCGTGGCGGGCACCTCCTCCGCCGTGCCCCAGGTGCCGTTCGTCTCGTCGACGACGAAGGCCTGGTCAGCCGCCGAGGCGTCCTCGTAGTAGCCCCCGGCGCTGCAGTTGCCTGCCGAGCTGCAGGAGACGGAGTAGAGCTCCGCGTTCCCGCCGGCGTTGAGGCCCGCCGTGCCGGGCACCTCCTCAGCCGTTCCCCAGGTGCCGTTTCTCTCGTCGACGACGAATACCTGGCCATGGTCCGAGGCGTCCTCGTACGACCCGCCGGCGCTGCAGTTGCCGGCCGAGCTGCAGGAGACGGAGTAGAGCTCCGCATTCCCGCCGGCGTTGAGAGCCGCCGTGCCGGGGACCTCCTCGGCGTCGCCCCATGTGCCGCTCGTCTCGTCGACGACGAAGGCCTGGTCAGCCCCCAAGGCGTCCTCGTAGTAGCCGCCGGCACTGCAGTTGCCGGCCGAGCTACAGGAGACGGAGTAGAGCTCCGCATTCCCGCCGGCGTTGAGAGCCGCCGTGCCCTGCACCTCCTCGGCCGTGCCCCAGGTGCCGCTCTTCTCGTTGACCGCGAAGGCCTGCTGATGGCCCGAGGCCTCCGTGTACGCCCCGCCGGCGCTGCAGTTGCCGGCAGAGCTGCACGAGACAGGGCCGACCCAGGCGAACCCGCCGGCGTTGAGGGCCGCCGTGCCGGGAAGCTCCTCGGCCTTGCCCCAGGCGCCGCTCGTCTCGTTGACCACGAAGGCCTGCTGATGGCCCGAGGCGTCCTTGTAGTACCCGCCGGCGCTGCAGTTGCCGGCCGAGCTGCAGGAGAGAGAACCGACCCCGGCACCCCCGCCGGCGTTGAGTGAAGCCGTGGCGGGCACCTCCTCGGCCTCGCCCCAGCCACCCCTCGTCTCGTTGACGACGAAGGCCTGGTCGTGGTTCGAGGCGTCCTCGTAGTACCCGCCCGCGCTGCAGTTGCCGGCCGAGCTGCAGGAGACGATCCCGACCTGGGCATTCCCGTCGGCGTTGAGGCCCGCCGTGCCGGGGACCTCCTCGGCCGTGCCCCAGGCGCCGCTCGTCTCGTTGACGACAAAGGCCTGGCCAGAGTGCGAGGCGTCGTCGTAGAACCCGCCCGCGCTGCAGTTGCCAGCCGAAGCGCAGGAGACGGAGTAGACCCAGGCACTCCCCCCGGCGTTGAGCGACTCCATCCCGGGCACCTCCTCGGCCCCGGCCCAGGTGCCCCCCGTCTCGGTGACGACGAACGCCTCGATGTCACCCGAGGTCTCGTCGTCGTAGGCCCCGCCCGCGCTGCAGTTGCCGGCAGAGCTGCAGGAGACGGAGTCGAGAACGGCCTGCCCGCCGTCGTTGAGGCCCGCCGTGCCCGGGACCTCCTCGGCCTTCCCCCAGGCGCCGCTCGTCTCGTCGACGACGAAGGCCTGGTAGTGGTCCGAGGCGTCGTAGTAGGCCCCGCCTGCGCTGCAGTTGCCGGCAGAGCTGCAGGAGACGGAGTAGACCGCGGCATTCCCGCCGGCGTTGAGTGAAGCCGTGCCGGGCACTTCCTCGGCCTTGCCCCAGGTGCCCCTCGTCTCGTTGATGACAAAGGCCTGGATGTCGCCGGAGGCGTCCTCGTAGGACCCGCCAGCGCTGCAGTTGCCGGCAGAGCCGCAGGAGAGAGACGAGAGCTCGGCTTTCCCGCCGGCGTTGAGCGAAGCCGTGCCAGGCACCTCCTCGGCCGTGCCCCAGCCGCCGCTCGTCTCGTTGACGACGAACACCTGGGTGTCGCCGGCGGCGTCCCTGTACGACCCGCCGGCGCTGCAGTTGCCGGCAGAGCCGCAGGAGACCGAATCAACACCGGCAACCCCGCCGGCGTTGAGGCCCGCCGTGCCGGGCACCGTCTCGGCCTTTCCCCAGGCGCCCGCGGGGGCGACTCTAGAAGCCGCGCCCCAGGCGCTCGCAGGGGTGACTCTAAAAGCCGTGCCCCAGGTGGCCGCATGGGTGACCGCAGAAGTGGCGGCGGACGTCGGCCTCGGGGAGGCCGCGGCGCTCGTACCGACCAGCAAGCCGGCACAAAGTGGCAGGGCAGCAAAGGCGCTCACGGGTAGGGCGGCACGTCGTCTCATGCGGCTTCCTCGCTTCACTGACCAGGCCAAAACGACCGCCGAGCAGTCTGCCATATAGGCGCGGATTGAGGCCGCGTCCCCCGATGGCACTCATCGCTCGGCCGGCGCGCTTTCCGCCGGCGGAGGGTCCCGCGCACGCGGGCGGCCCGCTGCGGCGGGTCCCGCTCAGGCGGGTGGCCCGCTCGCGAGCACGACGGTGGTCGTGTGCGAATGTCCGGAGGTGTCGACCCAACCGAGCTCGACCCTGTCACCGGGGTGGAGCGTCACCATGAGATGGCTCAGCGCCAAGGCTGAGTCGACGCTCTGGCCGTCGAAGGAGGTGATGACGTCGCCGGCCACAAGTCCGACCGATGCCGCCGGACCTCCGCTCACGACCCCGCTCAGGTAGGCGCCGGACGTGCTCGACCCGCCGAAGTTCCCGCCGTAGCCGGAGTCTCCCGACGAGGCGATCAGCACTCCGAGGAAAGCGGTGGGACCGACGTGGACGTCGGTGGATCCTTGCCCGGACTCGATGGCCGTCGCCGTCGAGAGGACCGCATCGATGGGGATGGCGTAGCCCTGCACGCTGGAGGAGATGGCGAAAGACGACTCGGAGCCGGCCGTGTCCATACCGATCACCTCGCCGGCATTGTTCACGAGCGCCCCGCCGGAATCTCCGGCCTGGACGTCCGCGTTCACCTGGATCATGTCAGAGAGCTGCTCGCTCGTACCGTCGAGGTCGTCGCTGGCGGTGATGGACTGGTTGAGGGCCGTGAGGGACCCGCCGGCGCTCGTCGGCGTACCGCCCGCCCCGCCGGCGTTGCCGATCGCCACGACGGACTCGCCCACGGAGATGTCGGAGGAGTTGGCGAACTTGGCCGTCGCCAGCCCGGAGGCGCCCTGCAGCTGGAGGACGGCGATGTCATGCGTCGAGTCATAGCCGACGACGGTTGCGCTGTAGGTCCTGCCGTTGCCGACGTCGGTGACGCTGATCTTCGTGGCACCGTCGACGACGTGGTTGTTCGTGACGACCTCACCGGTCGAGGTGAGGACGATCCCGGTTCCGGCGCCCTCCGCCTGCTGGTAGCTGAAGGTCGAGTTGATGTCCACGAGCGCCGGGTCGACTTTGGCGGCAATCGAGGCCACGTCCGAGGGCCCGCCACTGCCTTCGGTCCCGCCAGCCGAGGAGCCCCCGGATCTAGATGGCTGCTGGCCGTAATAGGGGAAACCAGAGCCGCCTGAACCGAAGGGGGACTGCCCGAAGTACGGGTTACCGAGACCCGAGCCCGAGCCGGCGGAACCGCTCGGCACCGTCGTGCGGCTGGCGGGGGCGCTCGACAGCGACCCGGAGGGCCAGATCAGATGACCGAGGCCGACGCCGGCGGCGGCGGCCAGCGCCACCAGCAGCGCCGTGGCGCCCACGAGCACGCGATGGCGGCGCCGGGGCGGCGTAGGCGGGGTCGCCGCCGGGAACAGCGCCGGCGGGGCGACATAGGGAGGAAACCCGCCCGAGTTGGGGGGAAACGAGCTCGAATAGGGGGGAAACGGGCCGGTGTAGGGCGGGAAGGAACCGATGTCGCCACCGCCGGAGGGCACCTGCAACGGGGCCGTGATCTCGCCCGGGTCGGCCCAGCGACCTGCGGCTGGCCAGCCGGGTCGCTCGACCTCCTCCTCGTCGTCTGCGGGGGGATCGGTCCAGTTCGGATCCTTCCAGGCCCAAGCCGCCTCCTCAGCTGAGCTCTCGTGCTCCTCGTCGTGGTTGCTCATGACGCCGTTCGGCCTTTCGGATCGATCTTCGATTGCATGACCAGTAAACGGCCAGAACCTGAGAGTTTGGTGCGACGCGGCTGCGAACCTGCTGGAGGGCGCCGCTAGCCCGAGGGCAGCTGGCGGCGCACAGAGGCGAGCCACGACTCGGCCTCCTGACGTCGGAGCGACATCTCCTCCCGCAGCCGTGGACCATGATGGCCGGCGGCGGGGTACGAGCCGAGAAACTTCAAGCCCGCCAGCACCATGTGCAACTCCTTCAAACAGTCGCCCACGACCTCGTCGGCCACATGGCCCTCGAGGTCGATGACGAAGCAGTAGTCACCCAGGCCCTGTTTGGTCGGTCGTGACTCGATCTTTGTGAGGTTGAGGCTCCTCGCCGAGAAGTGGGAGAGGATCTCGTGCAGGCTCCCCGGGCGGTCCGCCTGCTGGAAGCACACGATGCTCGTGCGGTCGTGCCCTGTGGGGGCAGGGACCACCCCCGGCGCCACGAGGAGGAAGCGCGTCTGGTTCTCCCCGAAGTCCTCGATCCGCTCGGCGATCGTCTCCAGCCCGTAGAGGCGCCCCGCCAGCATGGGGGCGATCGCCGCCGTGCCCACCGCTCGGTCCTTGCCGACGAGCCGGGCCGCCTCGGCGGTCGAGTTCGAGGCGACCACGTCCGCCCCTCCGAGCATCTGGCGCACGAACCGGCGGCACTGGGCGCTGGCGTGCGGGAACGAGACGACCCGGCGGACGTCCTCGATCCTCGTCCCGGGAGGCGCGAGGAGGTGGAGATGGACGTCGAGAACCGATTCGGCTTGAATCAACAGGTCCGACTCGAAGACGAGGTGGTCGAGGGTGACCGGGACCGTCCCTTCGATGGAGTTCTCGATCGGGACGAAACCCGCCGCCACCTCCCCCCCATCCACTGCGCTGAGCACCTCACCGATGGTCGAGAAGGGCACGAGGTCGGCGCAGGCAAGCTCCGGTTCAGCGAGCAACGCCTCCTCGGTGAAGGTCCCGGGGGGGCCGAGGAAGCCGACCGTCGGCCAGCGCGTGCTCGAAGGTCGCAAGTCCCCGTCCATGCGGGCAGGATAGTGAGCGAAATGGACGAGTTCGACGTGCGCCAACTTGTGGAGGACATCCAGTCAGGTGCCTGCTCGCCGGAGGATGCCGTCTCGCGCCTGCGTAGGCTGCCCTTCACGGATCTCGGGTACGCCAAGGTCGACCACCACCGGCCGCTGCGCCAGGGCATGGGCGAGGCGATCTACGGCCCCGGCAAGACGGCCGCCCAGTGCGCCGGTATCGTCGCCGAGCTCCTCACGAGCGGTAGCGGCCCGGTCTTGCTCACTCGAGCGACGACGGCCCAAGCGGTGGCCGCCCTCGGGCGGTCGCCAGGAGGTACGTGCGTGCCGGCAGCCGGAGATACCGAGGACCAACGGCTCCGGACGGTCTACTGGCGAGCGGGCGAGAAGCGTCCGGGACGGGTCCTCGTCTGCTCGGCCGGCACGGCCGATCAGCCGGTGAGCGACGAGTGCGTGGCGACGCTGCAAGCCTTCGGATGGAGGCCCCAGGTGCTCGCCGACTGCGGTGTCGCCGGGGTCCACCGCCTCCTTGCCGCTTTAGACGACCTCGCCGAAGCCGACGCCGTCGTCGTGATCGCCGGGATGGAAGGCGCTCTCGCCAGCCTCGTCGGCGGTCTCACGTCCGCACCGATCGTGGCCGTACCCACGTCGGCGGGTTACGGTGCCGCCCTCGACGGCGTGACGGCCTTGCTGGCGATGCATGCATCCTGTGCCGCCGGCGTCAGCGTCGTCGGGATCGACAACGGCTTCGGGGCAGCCTGCGCAGTCGCTCGGATGCTGCGATGATCGCCGGCCGGCGTGTCGCCTGGTTCAACTGTTTCTCCGGCATCTCCGGAGACATGACGCTCGGCAGCCTCGTCGACGCCGGAGCCGACACCGACGAGCTGGTCAAGCTCCTCGGGCAGATCCCCATCGGCGGCTGGTCACTCGAGTTCGAGCCGGTCCTCCGCCACGGGCTCGCCGCCACCCAGGCGATCGTGAGCGCCCTCGACGACGGGGTCGTCCGCACGTTCATGCACGTCCTCGGGATCGTGGAAGAAGCTCGCCTGCCGGATCGGGTAAGAGCACGCGCCGTCGCCGCCTTCTCAGTCCTGGCCGAAGTCGAGGGGCGCTTACACCGTCGTCCTGTCGCTCAGGTTCATTTCCACGAAGTCGGCGGGCACGACGCCATCGTGGACGTCGTGGGCTCGGCCATCGCCCTCGAGCTGCTGGAGGTCGACATCGTCGCCTCAAGCCCCGTCGTGAACGGCACGGGCGTGGTGCGAACCTCCCACGGGCTGCTTCCGAACCCCGCTCCCGCTGTCGTCGAGCTCCTCGCCGGCATCCCCACGGTCGGGCGCGACGTCAACGTCGAGCTGACGACTCCGACCGGGGCGGCCATGCTGCGAGCCTGGGGCAGCCACTTCGGGCCGATGCCGGCCATGACCATCGAGCGGTCGGGCTTCGGAGCGGGCGCGCGCGAGCTTGAGGGCACCCCGAACTGCACTCAGGTCGTCATCGGGACGACGGCGTCCGAGGGGTCGGTTGGACCTTCCGGTCAGCCCCTTGTCGTCCTCGAGTCGAACGTGGATGACGCCACCGGAGAGACCCTTGCCCATGCCGTCACCCGGCTCCTCGAGGAGGGGGCACTCGACGCCTGGCTCCACCCCGTCGTGATGAAGGGCGGGCGTCCGGGCCATGTGCTGAGTGTGCTCTGCGACCCCGCCCTCGCCAGCGAGCTGTCGGGCGTGATGGCCGCCCAGACCGGGACGCTCGGGGTGCGAGCTTCTGCCGTGCAGCGCTGGACCTCGGAACGGGAGCAGGGCGTCGCCGAGGTGCAGGGGCTACCCGTGCGGGTCAAAGTGAGCCCGGGGCGGGTGAAGGCCGAGCACTCCGATGCCGCCCGGGTCGCCCGCATCACCGGGCTCACGCTCCTTGAGGTGGCGGCGCGAGCCGAGGCGGGTTTCCGCTCATCGCTGCCGGAGACCGACGGGGACGACGACCTCAGCCCGCCGCCACCTGGAGCGTGAACGACTCGACGTCGGTCCCCACTCTGATGCGCAGCACGTAGCGTTCACCCGGCTGGCACGTGAGCGCCGGGAGTGTCACCTCGACCGATCTGCCCGCACCCAAGGTGGCGATGGTGGTGCTCGCCGACGCCCCGTGGAGGAGGGGCGCCGGGGCTGTGGTCGTCGTCGAGGTGTGCGGCGACGCCGTTCCCTTGCCGGCGGGTACCGGGATGAGCTGCGCGAGCACGCGGACTCGAGCTGCCGGTACGTCGCCGGCGTTGGCGACGACGACCTCTACGGTGAGGTGGCTCGTGGGTTGATACCAGGAGACTGATCCGGGCGGCGGGATCTGCAGCGTCGTCGTTGTCGTGGTCGTGCTCGTCGTCGTGGTCGAGCTGCTCGTGGTCGTGGGGGGCAGAGTGCTGCTCGTCGTCGCCCCGGCCAACGTCGTCGTCGTTGTTGTCGTTGTTGTCGTGGTCGTCGTCGTCGTGGTCGTCGTCGTCGTGGTCGTCGTCGTCGGCAGGTTGGTGATGCGCAGCGGCGAGGGCTGCACGGAGATGGCGACGATGACGAGCGACCGGCGCACCCTGAGGGCGGGCGTGGAGCGGAGGAGGGAGGCGAAGGCGGCGACGGCGGAGGGGGACCACTGGGATGGCTCGTACCACTGCGAGGGCGGCAGCGGCACGTAGTGGGTGACGTAGCCCGGCAGCAGGACGATGAAGTGCGTGTAGTCGAGGTCCGACTGCTGCAGATAAGAGGCGGCCGACAGCAAGGAGGCCGTGGCCGACTTGAGGCTCCCGGTCCGCCCGATGACTTGGACGATGCTCCCGGTGAGGGCCCGGGCCGCTTGCGTGCGGGCGGCGAAGGTGTTCGCCAGTGCAGCACCCGCCCGGGCACTTGGCGGGGCGATGCCGAGCTGCGCCAGCTGCTGCTGAACGTCCATCGCGCCGGAGAGGAGGTGACCGAGCGCCGAGTCGATGCCGATCCGGCCGAGGATCACGGGTTTGGTGCGGACGTCGGTCAGCCAGGGAAGCAGAGCGGTCGACTCGTCGATGATGGGCACGACGGCGGCGGCGTATGTCCGGTCCGCCATCACTGATGCCGGACCGGAGGAGTTCACGACGTCCGCCGTCACCTCCCCGACAATGATGACGGCGACCAGGGCGGCCGCCGCCAGAGCGGCGATGCGGCCTTTGGAGCGGCGCGCCACTTGGAGCCCGCGGCGGCGGCGGATGGCCCCGATCATGACCAGGTGAAGCTAGTGCCTGAGGGCGCCCGGTTGCCGTCCGGGGCGCCGGGCGGGCCACAACTGGCCTCTGCGGCGCCGTCCCCGATTGCAGCAGGCGCCGGGGCTGGGCTCAGCTGCCGACGGCCCCGCCGGCGATGCTCACGTCGCTATGGGTGGTGCGCCAGTTGACGGTCGGGCGGATTGCCTCGAAATTCACGCGATTCTTGTGTTCCTTGGCCGTCTCGACGAGGTGCACGACCGTCTCGTCACTCAAAAAGTGCGGCTTCAGGCCGAGCGAGGGAAGCTTTGTCGTCACGGCGTTGTAGTAGTGGTCCTCGCTCTCGACGCGAGGGTTCGGTATGGAGTCGACCTTCACGTCGAAGGGTGCCACCCGCGCCACTCGCTCCGCCAGATCCTTCACCGAGAACGATTCGGTGAACTGGTTGAACACGCGGAATTCGCCCGCCTCCGCCGGGTTCACACAGGCGAGCTCTACGCAGGCGAGCGTGTCGCGGATGTCGAGCATGGCCCGAGTCTGCCCGCCTTTGCCGTAGACGGTGAGCGGGTAGCCGACGGCGGCCTGCACGGCGAAGCGGTTCAACACGGTCCCGAACACTCCGTCGTAGTCGTAACGGGTACGGAGGTCGGGGTGGAGCGCCGTCTCGGCCGTCTCCTGGCCATAGACGATTCCCTGGTTGAGATCGGTGGAACGGAGGCCCCAGATGCGGCAGGCGAACTGGATGTTGTGGCTGTCGTGCACTTTCGACAGGTGGTAAAAGGAGTTCGGCTGCTTCGGGTAGGGAAGGATATCGGTCCGGCCCTTGTGGGTGATCTCGATGAAGCCCTCTTCGATGTCGATGTTGGGTGCGCCGTACTCGCCCATCGTGCCGAGCTTCACGAGGTGGATGGAGGGGTCGATGTCCTTGATGGCATAGAGGAGGTTGAGGGTGCCCACGACGTTGTTGACCTGGGTGTACACGGCGTGCTTGCGGTCGATCATCGAGTACGGGGCTGACCGCTGCTCTGCGAAGTGGACGACGGCGTCAGGGCCGAAATCCCGCAGGCTCGCCGCGAGGAAGTCACTGTCGGTCAGATCGCCGATGAACGGCTGGATCGTGTGACCGGACACCTCCTTCCAGGTGGCGACACGGCGCTGCAGCTGGCGGATCGGGACCAGGCTGTCCACGCCCATCTCGTAGTCGTAGCTCCTGCGCGCGAAGCTGTCGAGGACGCCGACGTCCTGTCCGCGGGCCGATAGATGGAGGGCGGTCGGCCACCCCAGGTAGCCGTCACCTCCGAGCACGAGAATCCTCATGGGAAAGCTGATCTCCTTGTGTTGGATCGAGTCTGCTCGACGCTACGGGGGCACCGGCGAGCTTCGCGACCACTCGAGCGGTTCGACTTGCGGGCGCGCAACAGCGTAGCTGTTCGGGCGGTTCGATTAAGTGTATCTGCCCTCGCCCGACGGCGCCTCGCGGCAGGCGAGGTGTCGCGGCGGCCCCGCTCGATGCGCGACACTGCCATACCGGCCGGTGTGGCGCAGCTGGAAGCGCAGGCGACTTGTAATCGTCAGGTCGTGGGTTCGAGTCCCACCACCGGCTCCACTGCCGAGGGCACTGCCGAGGACACCACCACCGGCTCCGACACCGGCTCCTTTGGCCCCCTCGTGGCACCGACCCTCAGCGGTAGTTGCGAGGGATGCGGAAGACGCCGCGCCGGGCCGGCTCGGCACCGTCACCGTCGGCGGCCGCACCGTTGCCCTCCGGCCCCTCGCGACCTTCCGAAGCGGCCGCCCGGGCACCGAGACCCGACCGGTCGACCGCCTCGTAGGACGGGGAGCCCACGAGTGCCGGCAGGACCACACTCGTGTCGAGGGCGATGGGCTCGAGCTCAGGCGGTGTGTCGCCGGGGCGGCGGGCGGATGGCACGGTCGAGTAACCGCCCTCCGGCGAGCGGATGACGATGTTGTGGAGCTTGGTCTTGCCACCGCCGGGAGTGGCTTGCAGCTCCCGGCAGATCTTGAGCGCCACGGGGTAGGTGACGATCGGCACGACGAAGACGAGCACCTGGAACGAGGTCAGGACGGAGTTCAG
>Ga0187781_10004261_pt1 | contig 10678 bp, 6 predicted proteins | sample 0715_SJ02_MP02_2_FD_132447 | JGI IMG/M metagenome (GOLD analysis project Ga0187781, IMG submission 132447) | Tropical peat soil microbial communities from peatlands in Department of Meta, Colombia - 0715_SJ02_MP02_20_MG | ecosystem: Environmental > Terrestrial > Soil > Wetlands > Peat | place...
ACTTTGAACCCAAACTAAGCGCCCGTTTGTTTCCCGATTGGGAGACGCTGCCCTACGACATACTTTCGCCGCACCCGGATCTTGTGTCCGAACGCATGGAGGCGCTGTATCGATTGTTCTCGCGATCGAACTCCGGGCAAAGTGCCCCCAACACTGAACGCATTGATGTGTTGGTTGTTGGGGCAACCACCGCACTGGGGCGTTTGCCTCCGGCGCAATACCTCGCCGGCCGCACGTTTGTATTTCAGCAAGGGCAAATTATCGACCCGGAGCGCCTGCGCAATCAGATGGTACTGGCGGGCTATCAGGCAGTGTCGCAGGTCGTAGCGCCGGGCGAATTTTCGGTACGCGGAGGACTGATTGACCTGTTTCCCACGGGTTCGCCGATTCCCTACCGGCTCGATCTGATCGACGTCACCATAGACTCGATCCGAACCTTCGATCCTGATACGCAGCGCAGCCTCTACCCGGTCAGCATGGTTCGCCTGCTGCCCGGGCGCGAATTTCCATTCGATGAATCGGCGCGCACGGCCTTTCGCGGGCGCTGGCGGGAATTTTTCGAGGGCGACCCGAGCCGCTCTACGATTTATCGGGACGTGGGCAACGGAATTGCCGCTGCCGGCATCGAGTATTACCTGCCGCTGTTTTTTGACCGGTGCGCAACCTTGTTTGACTATTTGCCGGGCAGCACCCAAATCGTCACGCATGGCGATGTGGCCGCGACGATTCGCCGCTTTTGGACCGAGACCGCGGAGCGATATCGCTTTCTTTCGCGCGACACGCAGCGCCCTTGTCTTCGGCCCGACCAACTGTTTTTGGGCGTCGATGAGCTTTTTGGTGCTATCAAACCCTTTGCCCGACTGGCAATCAGCGCAGCGCCGCATGAAGCGCCACAACCCGTCGCGGACGCCGATGCGCAAAGCGCTCAAGCGACGGACAGCGGAGTGCAAGCGCTTCCCGATTTGTCAGTGGACCGGCGGGCCGCCGACCCGTTGCACCGGTTGCGCGCGTGGTGCGAGGGATTTGAAGGTCGCGTTTTGGTTTCGGCCGATTCGGCGGGGCGCCGTGAAACGATTGCGCAGTTGCTGGCCGAGTTTGATTTCCCAACCACCGACTGTGGCGATTTTGCCTCGTTTGTCCAAGGCGATTCGGCGTTTTCACTTACCGTCTCGCCGCTGCAGCAAGGCTTTTGCGTACCGGCAGCCAGTTTGGCGATCCTCACCGAGGCCGAACTGTTTGCCAGCAATCCGCGGCGCGTGCGCGGGCGTAACCGGGAGCGCGTGTCCAATGTCGACGCGATGGTGCGGGACTTGGCCGAGCTGCGCGTGGGCGATCCCGTGGTGCACGCCGAACACGGCATCGGCCGCTATCGTGGTCTCGAAACGATGGACCTCGGGCAAGGTGCTGCCGAGTTCCTGCATCTGGAGTACGCAAGTAACGCAAAGCTGTACGTGCCGGTGGCGCAGTTGCACCTCATCGGCCGCTACAGCGGCGCCGATCCCGATGCGGCTCCCTTGCATGAACTGGGATCGGGCGACTGGGAACGCGCCCGCCGCAAAACCGCCCGCCAGGTACGCGACACCGCCGCCGAACTATTGAACCTTTATGCAATGCGTGCCCTGCGCAAAGGTCATGCATTTCACTTCTCCGAGGCAGACAACCAGCGCTTTGCGGAGGGTTTTGAATTCGAAGAGACGCCGGATCAGCGGGCGGCGATCGACGCGGTACTGCGGGACATGCGCGCTGGATGCGCCATGGACCGGCTGGTCTGTGGGGACGTGGGCTTTGGCAAGACCGAGGTAGCCCTGCGCGCCGCATTTGCTGCGGTCAGCGACGGCAAGCAAGTTGCCGTTTTGTGTCCCACCACGCTGCTCGCGGAGCAGCACATCCAGACCTTTCGTGACCGCTTCGCCGACTGGCCCATTCGTATTTGTGAGCTGTCGCGGTTTCGCTCGGCTCGCGAATCGGCGCAGGTCATTGAGGGATTGCATGCTGGCGGCGTGGACATCGTGATCGGCACGCACAAGTTGTTGACCTCGGAGATCAAGTTTGACCGTCTCGGCCTGGTCATCATCGACGAGGAACACCGGTTTGGCGTTCGGCAAAAGGAACGGCTAAAGGCACTTCGCACCGAAGTTGATGTGCTGACGCTCACGGCCACACCGATCCCGCGCACGCTCGCGATGTCGCTTGAGGGTATTCGGGATTTTTCCGTGATCGCAACCGCCCCGCAGCGGCGCCTGGCGATCAAGACCTTCGTGCGTCAGGAGAGCTCCGCACTGATCCGCGAGGCATGTTTACGCGAGCTGCAGCGCGGCGGACAGATCTACTTCCTTTACAACGAGGTCGAAACCATTGAAAACCGTTGCGCACGTCTTGAACAACTGCTGCCCGAGGCCCGAATCGCAGTAGCCCACGGGCAAATGCCCGAGCGGGATCTTGAGCACGTGATGCGCGATTTTCACCAGCAACGCTTTAACCTGCTGCTGTGCACTACGATCATCGAAACCGGAATCGACGTGCCCAGCGCCAATACGATCTTGATACACCGTGCCGATCGGTTCGGGCTGGCGCAGCTACACCAGTTGCGCGGACGAGTGGGCCGTTCGCATCACCAGGCCTACGCCTATCTGATGATCGAGGAAGGTGCGATCACCAAGACCGCACAAAAGCGACTGGAGGCGATCCAGAACCTCGAGGAACTCGGAAGCGGCTTTTACCTTGCCATGCACGACATGGAGATTCGCGGCGCCGGCGAGGTTCTGGGCGATCTGCAGTCCGGCAACCTGCATGAGGTGGGTTTTGATTTGTACTCGCAGATGCTCAATGCCGCGGTTCGCGCTTTGCGTTCGGGCCGGGAACCGGATTTGCTGCAACCGCTCGCGGCAACGACAGAAATCAACCTGCATGTGCCTGCGCTGCTACCAACCGATTACGTACCCGATGTGCATCAGCGCTTGTCGCTGTACAAGAAGCTCGCCACGGCAGAGAACCTGGAGACAATCATCGCTTTACAGGAAGAGCTGGTCGACCGCTTTGGGCGATTGCCCGCGGCGGCTCGCGCGCTGATTGACACGCACCGGTTGCGACTTGATGCCCAGCGCATCGGCGTGCGCCGTATCGACGCGAGCGCAGATGCCATTTTGCTGCAATTCATCGCGCAACCGCCGATCGAGCTTTCTCGCATCGTTGACCTGATAAAGCGCGATCCCCGTGTGCGGCTCGCCGGGCAGGACCGGCTGCGCATCGAACCGGCCGGCCCCGACTTGGAGCCGCGGCTGCAGTTGCTGCGCAGCGTCTTTAAGGAGCTCAGCGCTTGATGTCAAAGCCGCGTGCCAGGCACCGACCGGCAAGGCAACCATGACGGATCTTGTTATTCAGTCGCAGGATCTTCCAACGGCCGCCGTGGACGCATTTCGCGTCGGCTGCCCGGCGCAGCGTCTCGTGCGTCACGTTAATGCCGCGCGATTTTTTGGCGTTGTCGAGGATGCCCAAACCGCCAAGGTCACACAGGCACTGGCAGCGTATTGGCACTGTGACGCCGCCCTCGTGCGCACTGCGCGTCGTGCCGCGGACTTTCGCGCGTTGATCCTGGATATGGATTCGACGGTCATAACGATCGAGTGCATCGATGAGGTCGCGCAACTTGCCGGCAAGGGTACTCAGGTAAGCGCGATCACGGATGCGGCGATGCGAGGGGAAATCTCCGATTACGCGGAGAGCCTGCGACGTCGTGTAGCGCTGCTCGCGGGCACCGAGGAAAACGTGCTCGAGCGTGTGCGAACCGAGCGCATGCAACTCACAAGCGGTGCACAAGCACTCCTTGCCGCAGCGCGCGCCAACTGCTGGAGCACGCTGCTGGTATCCGGGGGTTTCACGGCATTTGCCGAGCCCGTCCGCCAGAGCCTGGGGATCGATGCGAGCTGCGCCAACGAGCTCGTGACCCGCGACGGATATCTAACTGGCGAAGTGCAAGGACCCCGCGAAGACAACGGGCGGATCGTCGACGCCTCAGGCAAGGCGCGCGCAATGCGGCGCCTTTGTGCGCGGTTGCAATGTGGCACCGACCGGGCAATTGTCGTGGGGGACGGAGCAAACGATCTGGAAATGATGGCCGCGGCCGGTTTGTCGGTCGCCTATTGCCCCAAGCCGATCGTGCGCGAACGCGCCACATTTGTCCTTGAGCACACGGGCCTGGACGGCCTGCTCAATTTGCTTTCCGACCCCTGGTAGTCAGGCGGCCAGACGGCCGTGCAAATCATGCACGTCGCTGCGCTCGATGAAGACGTCGTAGAACTCGCCCACCTTCAGGCGAGGGTCGGGTGCGATGTGCACGACGCCATCGATTTCCGGTGCGTCGGCACTAGAGCGTGCGATGGCGCCCTTTTTGGAACACTCGTCGACCAGCACCCGCTGGATCGCGCCTACTTTCCGTGCAAGTCGCTGTTGGGAAATCGTCTCTTGCAACTGCATCAGGCGCCCGCGCCGCTCCTCGCGCACCCGTGCAGGAAGCGCCCCCGGCAATTTGTTGGCCGTCGCACCGTCTACCGGTGAATAGGCAAAGCAGCCAACACGATCGAGTTGCGCCTGCCGCAAAAATTCCAGCAACGTCTCGAACTCCTCTTCGGTTTCGCCGGGGAAACCGGCAATGAAGGTGCTGCGAATGGTCAACTCCGGGCAAATCGCACGCCAGGCACCGATGCGCTCGAGATTCGCTTCGGCCGCAGCGGGGCGCTTCATTCGCTTGAGGACGGCAGGATGCGCATGCTGAAATGGAACGTCCAAGTAGGGCAGCACTTTGCCCTGCGCCATCAGCGGCAAAACCTCGTCGACATGCGGGTACGGGTACACGTAATGCAATCGCACCCAGACGCCCAGCGTGCCAAGCTCCCGCGCCAGTTCTGTGATGTGCGTTCGTACCGGTCGACCGCCGACAAAGTCAATCTTGTGTCGCAGGTCTACACCGTACGCGCTAGTGTCCTGGGAGATGATGAGCAACTCGCGCACGCCTTGGCGAACAAGTGTCGCAGCCTCACGCATTACCTCGCCGATGGGGCGCGAGAGGAGGTCGCCACGCATCGAAGGAATGATGCAAAAGCTGCAGCGGTGATTGCACCCTTCGGAAACCTTGACGTAGGCATAGTGGCGTGGCGTGAGCTTCAGACCTGCCGCCGGGATCAAGTCGGTGTAGGGATCATGTGGCCGGGGCAGATGCCGATGAACCGCGTGCAAGACCGCATCCGTCGCATGCGGCCCGGTAACGGCAAGGACTTTGGGGTGCACGCGATGAACGAGGTTGGCCCCTTCGGCGTCGGTGCGCACCCCCAGGCAACCGGTGACGATCACACGGCCGTTTTGCTGCAGCGCTTCGCCAATTGCCTCGAGCGACTCGCGCTGCGCGCTGTCGATGAAGCCGCAGGTATTGACAACTACCAGATCGGCGTCCCGATAGGAACCCAGTATGAGGTAGCCTTCGGCGCGAAGCCGAGTAAGTATCTGCTCGGAGTCAACAAGCGCCTTGGGGCAGCCCAAGGAGACGAAGCCTACAGCCGGCGGGCGTTTGCCTCGCGGCGGCAAGAGCTTGCTCAACCGGTCTTCTCGCCCTTTTCGCCCTTTTTCTCTTGCGCCGGCGCTGTTGCAAAAGGAAACGCGGTGAACATCGACCGTGTCTGGTTCTGCATATTTTCTTGCATCTGGACGAAAAGGTTTTTGCTCTGTTCGATGTAGCTTGTCAGCATCGACTGAATCATAGGAGATTGCAGATTGACAAACTGCGCCCAGGCCTCCGGGCCGATCTTGTTGGTGTCGTAAAAGGCGCGACTTTGCTCCTGCAGCTTTTGCTGAATATCAATAAACGCCTGGACGTTTTTCTCTAGGTACGAGCCCATGAAACCCTGCATCGCATTGCCATAAAAGCGAATAATTTGGGCCAATACGGGCGACGTGAACATGGGCGCTCCGGCCTGTTCCTCTTCCAGGATGATCTGCAGAAGGATCGGTCGTGTCAGATCCTCCCCAGTTTTTGCGTCGACGACCTGAAATTCCTCTTGGTCGATTACCAACTGCTTCACATCGACAAGCGTGATGTAGGTGCTTGTCTGCGTGTCGTACAGTCGGCGGTTTGGGTACTTCTTGATTAAGCGCGGCGTGCTCATAGCTTTTGCAACCCCTGGATTTCAATAAACTTGTGCGATGCAATTCTCGCGCCGCACCAATGCGGGGCGCAATTCTAGCGGTTTGTTACTACTTGCGCCCACGCCCCGCTTGGCCGATACGATCCGTAATGCTGCACCGCATCTAACCCATATGAAGACCTCCGTTGATGGAGTACTCCGCCCCGGTGGAAAAAGCCGCGTCATCGCTAGCGAGCCACGCCACGATGGAGGCTATCTCCTCGGCGCGGCCCAGCCGCTTGACCGGGATACTCTGGATGATCTTTTCCCGAACGTCCTCGCGCACCGCCATGACCATGTCCGTGGCGATGTAGCCCGGCGCAACCGTATTGACCGTTACGCCCTTGCTGGCTACCTCCTGGGCTAGCGACATGGTAAATCCGTGCATTCCGGCCTTCGCAGCCGAGTAATTGCTCTGTCCAAACTGACCCTTCTCACCATTGACCGATGAGATATTGACGATGCGACCCCAATTGTTCTCCAGCATGCCGTCGATGACCTGTTTGGTCACGTTAAACAGGCTGTTGAGGTTGGTGTCGATCACCGCGCGCCAATCGTCCAGGCTCATTTTGCGAAACACGCCATCTCGGGTAATGCCCGCATTATTCACGAGCACGTCCACACGCCCATGCTTGGCCTTGACTTGGTCAAAGGCCGCTTTGGTCGAATCCCAGTCGGCAACGTTGCCGACCGAGGCGATAAACTGGTAACCGGCTGCCTTTTGCTCTCCGAGCCATTTTTCATAGTTGCGCGTCGGGCCACAGCCTGCAATAACTATGTGTCCGAGCTCATGGAACTTGCGGCAAATCGCGGTTCCAATACCCCCCATGCCACCGGTAACGTAGACAACTTTGCTCATTTCATGCCCCTTGAGATGTTCGGTGCGACCGAAGATGTCGCCGCCCTATCACATGCCGCCGGGCACCCCGAACCGGACTTGCGGCTGCACCGCCAAGGCCCTACCCCGCCCTTCGTCAATGCAAACAGCGTAGTCCGAGCGCCGGATGCCCGCTTGATTTCCGTCAGCTATAGATTTCGTTTACGGCGCCGATTTGCCCCACCGAAAACCGACCCGTCAGTAGCGCCGCGCGCCTTGCCCGCTCCTTCGACCGATCCAGACAAGACAATACGCTCCTCGAGGCTTCCGAACACCAATAACAAACGACCGGTCCGAGGACCGCTTAGGCCTTTTCCTTGACGTAACGGCCGGGGGCTGGCTCGATTACCGGGAACCGCGCGCTGCCATACGATGGCGGAGCCTCCTGTGTGCCGCCGGCAAATTGCTCCAACCACCGGTCCCAGTCCGGCCACCAGCTACCTAGATGCTCACTGGCCGCCTGCATCCACTGTTGTGCCGTCGGAGAACTGGGCGCAACACCGGTATCCATGGAACCAGCCGGCCCTTCGGCCGGTTCTTCCATGGTCCAGAAGCTGCGCCTGTTTTTTGATGCCGGGTTGATGGTTCCCGCTATATGGCCACTGGCACCCAGCACAAAACGCAAGGACCCGCGCGGCACGCCGCTTAGAACCCGTGCCGAGGAATAGGCCGCACGCCACGGAACGATGTGGTCCTCGCGCGCTGCAAAAACGTAGGTTGGCACGCGGATGCGTCGCAAGTCAACGAGCTGGCCGCAGCAGCGCAGCCGGTTTGGGACGCGAAGATTGTTTTCCAGGTAAGTATTTCGAAGGTACCAGACGTACATCGGGCCCGGCAGGTTTGTGCTGTCCGAGTTCCAGTACAACAGGTCAAACGCCGGTGGACGTTGACCCTCTAGATAATTGTTGACGACGTAATTCCAGACAAGATCGTTGGCACGCAAACTCGCGAAGGTATTGCCCAGGTCCCGGCCCGGCATCAATCCTCCGGCTCCCAGCGATGTCTCCCGCATTCGCACGTGCGCTTCATCGATAAAAATGTCCAGGATTCCCGTGTCCTCGAAATCCAGAAGTGACGTGAGCAGCGTCAGGCTTGCAATGGGATCATCGCCCCGGGCCAACATCACCGCAATCGCGGTTGCTATCAGCGTGCCGCCTACGCAAAAGCCCAGCGCGTTGATTTTCTTCGAGCCCGTAATGCGTCGGACGATATCGATGGCCGCAATCGGACCTCGCTCCAAATAATCGTCCCAACCCAGATTTTTCAGGTCTTCATGCGGATTGCGCCAGGAAACAACAAAGACCGTATTGCCCCGCTCCACGCAATATCGGATAAAGGAGTTCTCCGGTTGCAGGTCGAGAATATAGTATTTGTTGATGCAGGGCGGCACCAGCAAGAAGGGTCGTACGCGCACCGAAGGCGTCAACGGTTTGTATTGGATCAGCTGGATCAGATCATTTTCGTAAACCACCGCGCCCTCAGTCGTGGCCACGTTTCTGCCAACCTCAAATGCCTCCTCATCGACCTGGGAGACGCGCCCCTTGGCGATATCCGAGAGCAGGTTGTGCAGTCCCGCGGTCAGGCTTTGCCCGCGCGTCTCGAGCAGTCGCTGCTGCGCTCGAGGATTGAAGGCGAAAAAATTCGACGGTGCATTGGCATCGATCCATTGCGAGATGGAAAAACACAGTCGCGCTTTGACTTTTGCATCGGCTTGGACCGCTGCGGCCATCTCGCGCATGATCTCCGCGTTGAGCAAATACGCGCGCGCCAAAAACGCGAAGTAGGTGCTTTGCTGCCAAGCCCGGTCGGCAAAGCGCCCGTCCTTAATCGGCGCAGTCGTACGCTCCGGGTGCTGCAAAAAATCGTCCCAGAGCAAACCGAGTTTTCTCAGGTATGACTGCTGCAGCTCGTTGAGCTTCTCGGGCGCGATCCCTACCTGCGGCGCAGCGCCACTTGCGCCCGATGCCGAGCTCCACCACGCCAGCCAGGGCGCCGGGTAGCCTGCGTACCCGGCCTCGCTATTTGTCCCGGACGCACTCGAACTGTTCACTGCTATGCCTCCTTTGGGCAATGATAGCGACAAAAGTCACGCTTCAACGCATGGTGATGCACCGTCGCGCACACTGTCCGCAGAGATAATCAGTCCTTGCACAGCCAAATCAGCGCCGCATGGCGACCGGTTACTTTGTCGCGGCGAAAGCTGTAATAGTTGCTCGGGTCGCTTGCCGTGCATTGGCCTCCGCCATAGACATCAATCACCCGTACCTGCAGTAGGGCCATTTTGGCTAAAGCGAAAAGGTCTGCGTGAAATTTGCCCTCAGCGCGCGCTTGAAATGCCGTTTCGGCGTGCGGCAGGCGCTGTTTCATCGCTTGCAGAACTTCCGCACCCACTTCAAATTGTGTGGGTCCAATCGCTGGTCCAAGGTACGCGATGATTTGCGCCGCCTCATCACCTATAGCCCGGCGCAATGCCGCCACCGTGTTTTGAATTACCCCGCCCGCCAGTCCGCGCCAACCCGCATGCGCCACAGCTACCCCACGGCCATGGGCATCGGCCAGTAAAACCGGCAAACAGTCGGCCACCAGGACGCAACAAACGACCCCGCATTGCGTGCTAAAGGCCGCGTCGGCTTGCGTAAATTTGGCTGCACGCGAAGCGTCAACAACTTCGGTGCCATGCACCTGTTGCAACCAGCACGGGTCCTGCGGCAATTCGGCTCGAAGTCGGGCGCGATTGCGCTCCACTGCTTGTGCGTCATCGCCACCCCAGCCCAAGTTCATTCCCCCGCTTCCGTCAGCCGCCGCCCAAGGTCCCAGCGAAAAGCCTCCGGAACGCGTGGTGATTAGCCCCCGAACGTTGCCGGGCGCCGTCCATTGTGGAACGATCCAGTGCGGGTGCATCACTGGGTGCCCGCGTGTCGAGTCCTGCCTGTCTTGGATCCGCGCGCACCCGCGCCTCGCAACGGTGCCGCATCTTCGAAGCAACTGCGCGATGGCGGCAGCAGTTGCTGCTCGCTTGCGCCCAATTGGCGCATCAATGAACGCATGTCCTCGGGCGGGGCGCTGGACCAGGCCATTTCTTCGCGGCGCAGTGGATGGAGCAACTGGAGTCGGCAAGCGTGTAACCCCTGGCGGGAAAGCCAATTTTGCGCGTTCAACGCCGACGGCAGGTGCTTTCGGTAGAGCGGGTCGCCTATCAGAGGGTGACCAATGGATTCTAGGTGCACGCGAATCTGGTGGGTGCGCCCGGTATCTAACCGGCAGCCGACCCAAGAAATGATTGATGGCGAATCGGGCACCCGCCACTGGGCAAGACAGCGCACATACGTTCGTGCAGGTTTGGCCGAAAGCGCTCGACTGACGCGAAAGCGAATCGGATTGCGCCGGTCACGTGCCAAAGCGGCATCGATCGTCACGCTTGGCGCCACCGGCCCCGCGACCAGTGCCCAATATTCCCGCGTGATGGTGCGAGCTTGCAATTGTCGAACGAGATCGATCTGCGCTTCGACCGTGCGCGCAACCACCATCAAACCAGAGGTCCCCGCGTCGAGGCGGTGAACGATGCCGGCGCGCGGCAGCGCTGCCAGACTTGGGTCGTAGGCAAGCAGGCCGTTAAGTAAGGTTCCCC